>Ga0187782_10002560_pt1 | contig 13401 bp, 16 predicted proteins | sample 0715_SJ02_MP15_2_FD_132454 | JGI IMG/M metagenome (GOLD analysis project Ga0187782, IMG submission 132454) | Tropical peat soil microbial communities from peatlands in Department of Meta, Colombia - 0715_SJ02_MP15_20_MG | ecosystem: Environmental > Terrestrial > Soil > Wetlands > Peat | place...
AATGCGACGTCCTCACCTCGGAGGGTCTCGACCACCCAGTCTTCGCGGGGGACACCGTCCATCACGATCTCGACCATCGGGGGAGGCGGGTCGCGGTCGGCTCTCGGCTTCGGGCGTGCCCGGCTCGTCGGTGCGGGCGAACGGACCGCTCGAACGCGCACGGTCTCCCCTCTCGCGAGCGCGACCGCGGCCGGGCGTATTTGGGGGCCCCGTCGGAACCGCTTGACGGCGCCCTTCGGGACGCGGCGTTCTCCGGTGACCGCAGGGGGCCGGGTCAGGCGATCGGTGTTGCGAAGGACGGCACGTAGTTCTCGGGCAACCGCCCGACGATGGGGATCTGCCGCCCACATTTGCGGCAGCGATTTTCGTCGTCGAGTCGCCAGGACTGGATCGTGAAGCCGAACCTGCGGATCACGACGGCGCCGCAGCCGGGGCAGTAGGTATGTTCGAGGGGATGGCCCCAGACGTTCCCGAGGTAGACGAAGTCGAGGCCCTCCTGCTTCGCCACGCGGTGGAGCTTCTCGAGTGTGGCGACCGGGGTCTCGGGGAGGTCCAGCATGTGGTAATCCGGGTGGAACCGAAGGAGGTGGAAGGGCGTGGAAGGACCGAGCTTGTCCCGGACGAACCGCGCCAGCGTCTGGGTCGCCTCGACGGATTCCCCGACCTCCGGGACGATCAGGTCGGTCACCTCGACATGCACCCCACGTCGGGCGAGGTCGACCGCCGAATCGAAGATCGGGTCGGGGCCTTTCGCCGCGACGTACTTTCGGAGGAAACCGGGCTCGCCGCTCCCCTTGAAATCGACGCTCACCGCGTCCAGGTGGGGACCGATGGCGGCGACGGCCTCGGGCGTCATGTATCCGTTTGTCACGAAGTTCGCGAAGAGACCCTCCTTGTGGGCTTCCTGGATCACGTCGAGCGCGTACTCCGCGAAGATGGTCGGCTCGTTGTAGGTGAACGTGACGCCGCTGCAGCCGAGCTTCCGTGCCTGGGCGACCGCGGCGTGGGGGGGCAACGAGCGTCCGACGATCTCCCGCTCCTGGGAGATCTCGGCGTTCTGACAGTACTGGCAGCGCCAGTTGCAGCCGACCGTCCCGATCGAGTAGACCCGGGTGCCGGGATGGAAGTGGGAGAGGGGCTTCTTCTCGACGGGGTCGACCTGGACCGCGGACGCCTTGCCGTAGCTCAAGAGGACCAGCCGTCCCCCGACGTTCTTTCGGACGAAGCAGAACCCGTGCGAACCGTCCGGGATCGTGCAGTATCGGGCGCAGGCGGTGCAGCGGACCTTACGGTCGGGGACCGGCTCGAAGAGGGTGGCGGGGTGACCGAGCGAGGCGGACATGGCGCTCCCGTAGGACTCTAGGTGTTTCGGACCGATAAGGGTGGTCCTGTGCCGGGCGGTCGAGCCGAAGGTTCATCTGCGCCGGAACGTCCCCGGTGAGACGATGACGCGCGGTCCCGGTGACCCGGCGCGCGCGGCCGAGGCCGAATCGGTGGAGCGCTCGGTGGGCGCCCGAATCACCCCTTCGACCGAGTTTCTCGCCCGGGTCGAACGGGTTCGGAACGAGCTCGTCGAGCGCGTGCGCCACGTCGCGGCGGCGCGGGGAAGCCCGCTCGTTCGGGTCCTCGTGGCCGGAAGCGCGGCCCGGGGCACGTTCCTCCAGGATCGGCTCGACATCGACCTCTTCCTCCTGTTCCCTCCGGACCTCGGTCGGGAGCGCCTCCGCGAGGAAGGTCTCGCGCTCGGACGCGCCATCCTTTCCGAGCCCGAGACCCGATACGCCGAGCACCCGTACCTCCGGGGCAGGTTCGAGGGGTTCACCGTGGACGCCGTGCCGGGCTATGCGGTCGCGGACGCCTCCCAACCGCTTTCCCCGGTCGACCGAACGCCGTTCCACCAGGAGTTCCTGCTGGCCCGGGAAACCCCGGAGCTCGTGGGCGAGGTGCGGCTCGCGAAACAGTTCCTCCGGTCGCTCGGGGTGTACGGGTCGGAGGCGAGGACCGAGGGTTGCTCGGGGTACCTCGTGGAGCTCCTCATCATCCGGTACGGTTCGCTCCGGAAGCTCCTCACCGCCGCGCGCGATTGGCGGATCCCCGTGCGGCTCGTCGAACCGGGCGCGGAACCTCCCCGGCTCCCGGCCGACGTGGCGCTCGTCCTGGCCGACCCCGTCGACCCTCACCGCAACGTCGCGAGCGCCCTATCGCGGAAGAACCTCGGTCTCCTCATCCTCGCCGCCGGGGCGTACCTCGACCGTCCGAGCGAGCGGTTCTTCCGGGTCCGACCCTCTTCGCCGCTCTCGAAAGAGGCCGCGCTCGCCCAGGTCGCACGGCGGGGGACGCACGTCACGGTGGTCGTGCTTCCTCGGCCCGACCTCGTGGACGACACGCTCTATCCGCAGGTGAGGAAGGCCGCGCGAGCGGTCGCGGACGAGCTCTCCCGGTCGGAGTTCTCGGTCCTGGGGGAAGCGAGCGCGGCCGACGCCTCCTCGGTGACCCTCGTGGTCGAGCTCGCGCACCCCCGGCGCCCCCAGGTTCGATTGCAGGACGGCCCTCCCGCCGGGATCGACCGAACGGGTCAGTTCCTCGACAAATGGGGAGCGGCCGGCGACACGGTCCTGCAGGGTCCGTACGTGCGCCCGGACGGGAGCCTTGGGGTTGACACCCACCGTCCCGAGCGCGACGCGGAGAAGGTGGTGCGTTCGGCGTTCCCCCGGCTCTCGCTCGGCAAGGACCTGACGCCGAAGGCCCCGACCGAGTGCGAGGTCACGACCCTCGACGCGGCGGTCGAACGGCCGGCGCTCGGCGAGGCGCTCCGCGAGCTGCTGGGAAAGCGGCTCCCCTGGCTCGACGGGGCGTGACGTCTTAGAGCGCGTGCGGGGAGAGGTTCAGCAGCACGAACCACAGGGCGAGCCATCCGAAGAACTCGAGCGCGAGCAACCCCGCCCAGTCGCCCTTCGTGTAGATGGACGACTTCGACCGGAGGAAGCGCACGATGAACGGGCTCAGCACCAGGATAACGACGCCGAGCGGGAAGACGACGTACCAGAGGAGACCGGCGACCGTGAGCGCCCACGTCAGGATGCCGAGGGCGATCGTCAACAGCGCGACGAGGAGGAGCGCGTAGGTCATCTCGAACTCCTTGTCCGCGAATGCGATCTCGTCGAACTCGGGGAACTCGAAGGCCGGTGCCTGCTCCTCCTCGAGCTTCTTGCGGACCTTCTTCGCCATCGACTAGGCACCTCCGCGCGCGACCCGAGCCCCGCGGTAGAGCTCCTCGGCCCGGTAGGAACTCCGCACGAGCGGGCCGGAGGCCGCGCCGAGGAAGCCGAGGGAGAGGGCCCTCGACTGCCACCGCGCGAACTCGTCGGGGGGGACGTACCGGTGCACCGGGCGGTGGGCCGGGGTCGGCCGAAGGTACTGGCCGAGGGTCAGCAGGTCGACGTCGGCGCCCCTCAGGTCCCCGAGCGCCGCCTCGAGCTCCGGTTCGGACTCCCCGAGCCCGAGCATGATCGAACTCTTCGTGACCAGCCCGGAGCCCCCGAGCCGGCGAGCCGTCCGAAGGACCGCGAGCGATTGGTCGTAGTTCGCCCGCCGGTCCCGGATCTCGGGGCTCAACGAGCGGACGGTCTCGAGGTTGTGAGCGAGGACATCCGGCGGGTTCTCGAGCAACGTGCGGACCGGGGACTCCTCCCCCGCGAGGTCGCCGATGAGGAGCTCGACCAATGTCCCCGGGGACTCCGCTCGGATCCGCCGGACGGTCTCCGCGAGGAGTTCGGCCCCGCCGTCCTCGAGGTCGTCCCGGCAGACCTGGGTGAGAACGACGTACCGCAGGCCCCAGCGGCGCACCGCCTCGGCGACCCGCGCCGGCTCCGTCCGGTCGACCTCGCCCCGGGGCCAGTGGGTCGTGACGGCACAGAAGGTGCACCGACGGGTGCATTCGGTGCCGAGCAGCATCAGGGTCGCCGCCCCCGCGGACCAGCACTCCGGAAGGTTGGGGCATTTTGCCTCCCGGCAAACGGTGCCGAGGCCGAGCTCCCCGAGGATCCCCTTCACCTCAGGATACGCGGCGCCGCGAGGCGGGCGAACGCGGATCCACTCGGGCAGGGACGCCGACGGACGGCCGTGCGGCGCGGCAGAAGGGCTGACCACGGCCGTCCGACCCCCGAGACCGCTTTAGGCTTTCCGCGAGCGCCCGCGGCCGAGCCGCTCCTCGAGGAGGGTCGTGAGGAGGCTCGCCGGCACCTCGTCCATCGAGACCGCGTTCGACTCTCCCGACCCCCCGCTCTCGAGCACCACGAGGCCGTCCCGTTCGAGCTCCTTCAACGTCCTCCAGAATGTCGTCCGGCTCATCGGGGGGGCACCGAGCTCTTCGAGCAGAGCGGAGTGGTTGGTCCGGAGCTTCTGGCTCGCCACCGTGGACCCCCGCCGTTTCAACGTCCTCGAGAGGGCGAGCAGCACTCCCAGCTCGTGGGTCGAGAGCGACTCGAGCTGGGTCTCCGATAGCGTGGGAAGGAGCGAACCCTTCGCACGACGGACGTGTTCGGCGCTGAGCGCGTCCGCGCCCGCCTCCTCCGCGACGTGCGCGGCCCCCGAGAGGACCTCGAGGGCGAACCGGGCGTCCCCGTTCGGCGCGGCGATTCGGGCGATCTGGCCGAGGGTCTCGCGGTCGAAGCTCCCCGGCCGCAGCGCGAGTTCCGCCCGCGACTCGAGGATGTCGGTGAGGGCGTCCCGGTCGTAGGGAGCGAGGGAGATCCGGTGGGTCACCCCGAAGCTCGAACGGCTCGCCGGGTCGAGGTAGGGGAAGAGGTCCTCCGCGGCGACCAGGACGAGCGAGATCGACCCGAGCTCGACCTCGCGGGAACGGGAGAGGAGGTAGACGAGCTTCGTCTCCTGGCGGACGAGGCTGGACGCCTCGTCCAGCAGGACGAGGAGGTGGGACGGGTTCTTCCGGATCCCCTGCTCGAACACGTCGAGCATCTCGGAGAGCGAATACCCCCGGTCGGGCAGCGACACCTGGACGCTTCGCAACAGGTCGAGCATGACCGTGCGGTCGCTCGCCCTCCTCCAGCAGTTGATGTAGGCCGAGCGGACCGGGAACCCGCCCGGGCGGCCGCTCCGTTCGAGGTCGGCGGCGAGCCTCCGAACGAGGGCCGTCTTGCCGCTGCCGATCCCCCCCGTGACGAGAAGGTGGAACGGGAGCCCCTTTCCGAGCGAATCGCGGTACCGCCGTCGAAGGAGGTCGAGCTCGACCTCTCGCCGCACGAGACGGGAGGGGAGGTATGACGGGTCGAGCGTCTCCTCCTTGACGAGGATGGGGGGCACGGCGCTCATCGTTCGCGACCGGGGACCCGAACCGGGCTTATCATCTTCGCGTGCGGCGGGGTCGTCCCCGCGGCCCGAGCGTCGGCAGGTCGAGCCTCTCGAGCGCCTGCCGCAGGAGGGTCCGCGGGGGCTCCCGCGCGTCCAGCACCACCCACCGCCGCGACCGCGCGAGCGCCCGGTACGTCCGGGCGACCCGTTCGAGGGTCCGCCGGCGCTCGAGGGGCCCCCGGCGCGACGGGCGGTCTCCGAGCCGGCGGAGCGCTTCGACCGGAGGCAGCTCGAGCCAGAGGACTCGGTCCGGCACCCGGGTCGCCGAACGTTGGAGCTGTTCGAGCCGCTGCCGGTCGCGGGGAGGGAGCGCGCTCCCCTGGTAGGCGAGCGTCGAGTAGAACGACCGGTCCTGCAGCACCACGTCGTGGCGGCGGAGCGCCCGCGTGAGTCCCGCGGCCGCGAGATGCCGATCGACCGTGAAATAGACCGCCCCCGTCCACGCGTCCTCGGCGGCCGCCGACTGCGCGAGCGCCCCGAGCCGCGGGTCGGCGGGTTCCCTCCGAACGGCGACCGAGAACCCCCGGCGGCGAAGGGCTCCGGCGAGACCTCGGAGCAGCGTTGTCTTGCCGACTCCGTCGATCCCCTCGAGCGCCACGAGCCTCCCCCGTCGACTGCGCCTCATATCGCCCCCTCCGGTCCGACCTCGGGCCGCCAGCCGTAGACCCGCTCTACCGACTCCACGAACGGTACCCAGAGCCGGTCGGCCCCTTGCTCCATCCCGTCCGCGAAGGCGTCGGCCCGTCGCGGAACGGTCGCGATGTCGAGGACGGCTCCGGGTCGTCGCGGGTCGTCGAGGTAATCGGTCTCGAGGAACCAGGGACCCGGGTCACGCATGACGTCCCGCGTGAGCTCTCTCCGCGCAAGGTACGAGGGAACGACGCCGCCGCCCGAACCGGGAACGAGACGGCTCCGAGCGTAATGCTTCACCACCCGTTCGGCCGGGAGTCCGACCGCCCGGGCCCGTTCGGCCAGCTCCCGGAAACCCTCCTCGGTAAGGTCGGGAGAGTGAACGACCACCGGACAGTCCGAATCGTGGGCCACGGTGAGCGCGTGGCGGAACGCCTCCTCGACGAGTCCGGCGACCTCTTCGGACACGGGGAAATGGGGGCGCCCGACCTCCCCCAGGGCGACCGCCTTCTTCTCGCGTACCCACCGCCCGGCGAGGTCGAGCGCCCCGACGTGGAGCGCGAGGGCCCGGACGCGCCCGAGGCGGGCCGAGGCCTCCACGAGGTCGATGGGGTACGGGGCGAGGACCGGATAGATCCGGACGCCGACCTCCTCGCGTGCCCGCTCGGCCAGCGTCCACGTGGTCTCGAACTGCCGCTCGTAGGTCTCGAGGGAGAGCGGCACGGTCCCCTCGTAGTTCTGCGTGGCGAGGAAGAGATGCGTGCCCCCGGCCGAACGGAACCGTTCGACCGCCCGGACCCCATCGCCCGTCGGGGAGAGGTGGCAATGGTGGTCGACGACCGGCAGTCCTCGCGGGATCGGCATCCCGGTGCCCCGGGGGCGGCTCAGCGGAGGAGACCCGCGCCCTGGATCTCCTTCGTGATCTTCTTGACGGCGACCTCGACGTCCGAGGGTTTTCGGGCCCCGGTGCAGACAAGCTTGCCGCTGCCGAAGAGAAGGACCACCACGCGCGGCTCGTCGATCCGACAGACGAGGCCGGGGAACTGCTCCGGCTCGTACTCGACCCGGTCGAGCCCGAGGGTCACGGCGATGGCGTTCAGGTTGATCTCGCTCTCGAGGTCCGAGCTTGCGACGATGTTCTGCACCTCGATCTTCGGGTGCATGTTGATCTTCTGGCCCCCCTTCTTGATCTGCTGGGCGACCGTCTGGATCGACTCCTCGACCTCGTGCATGCTCTTCGCGCCGGTGCAGACGACCTTTCCGGACCGGAAGAGCAGGATCGCCGTTTTCGGCTGCTTCAGGCGGTAGATGAGGCCGGGGAACTGCTCGGGCTCGTACTCGGCCCCGTCGAGGCCGAGGGCGATCGACTGCAGGTCGAGCTCGTCACCGAGGGAGGTGGAGGCGACAACGTTCTCGATTCGAATCTTAACCAAAGGAATCCCCGCGGCGTGAGTATTTAAACCAGTATTTAAGACGATGGGTTTTCGCCGGCTCGATGCGGAACCGGAAATGGGACCTAGGCCCGTCCCGGAACCGTTCGCGTTCAGGAGACCCGGGGGGGCCGCGAACCGATGATCAACGTCGCCGCTCCCATCGCAAGCAGGATCACTCCGACCGCGACGAGCGCGAGGCGCGAGATCTCGGGGAGCGGGGAGAGCACGGCGAGGAACATGCTCGCCATCGCCGGCACGATCAGGACGAGACCCCACACGGCCATGTGACGCCGGTCGCTGTACCGTGGGACCGCCGGGGGAGCGGCCGGGGCCCCCCGGGAATGGCTCGGCGGCTCGTTCGACCGTCCGAGGTCGAAGAGGCCGAACTTCTGGCAGAGCGGGCAGCGCATGTACCGGGAGGTCCCGAGACGAAGCGCGGTGAGCGAGGCACCGGGGATCAGGTCGTAGTCGAACTCCCGGTGGCAGTGGGGACAGCGCAACCTTCGGGTCCAGTAGGTTCCCGCGCCCATGTCGGTCGCCTCGGTCACCGCGCCGATCGCCCCACCGCCCGGGGCTTCAGGGAGGCTCGAGCGCGCGGGGAACGAAAACGGGGCCGATGGGCTCGTCCTGCGAGGTAACCCCGAAGAACCGGCAGATCACGCGTCGTGTGAAGCCCCAGAGGATGTGGTGTTCGTAGACCGTCGCGCGGACCTCCGCGAGACCGAGGGAGGTCTCGCGAACGATGGGCGCGGAACCCGACAGCGCGGAACGTGGGAGCCAGAAGACGTGGGCGACCTCGTCTTGGCTCCGCGCGGTCGGGGCCTGCGCGTCGGGGGCCAGCAGTCCCGCAAAGACGCCGACCTTGAGGCCGAAGTGGACCGCGAGCTCCGTGCCCACGTACCGAAGCTCCCCGGAGAGGTCGGACCGGGTGAGCCCGACCTCCTCCTCGAGTTCCCGCAGCGCCGTGACCACGAGCGACCCGTCGCCGTCCGCGACGTGTCCTCCGGGGAAGGCGACCTGCCCGGACGCCGGGTCCTCGGCTCGCTCCGAGCGCTCGATGAGGAGGGTCTCGACCTCCGTGCGGCCCTCCCGCAGCACGATGACGACCGCGGCTCCCGCGGTGGAGACAGGCGGAGAGATCGCCGGGAAACGCGATAGGAGCTCGGCCACGCTTCTGGGGGCGGTCCCGGGAGCGCTCTCCCCGGAACGGGCGGCGTTCATGCCTGCCAGTCGTACGTGACCTTCTTCTGAACGGTCGAGGAGTCGGCCGGATGGAGCTCCCCGGCCCCGAGCATGCGCTCGAGCGCCACGACGCGGAGGTGCAGCTCCCGGATCTCGCGTTCCAGCTGCGAGAGGCGGGCGGCGAGATCGGAAGGGTTCGGAGCGGCCATCCTCCCCGGATCCCTCCCGGAGAAGATAAGCTCGTGGGAACCGGTGGGGCGCAGTTCGCTACGCCGGCGCGGAGGTCGCGCGCTTCTCGGCGGAGTGGAGGAACGGAAGGAGCGTCTCGAGCAACTCCTTCGGTCGTTCCACCGGGACCATGTGGCCGGTCTCCGTGAGGATGCGGATCTGCGAGCCGGGGATCGACTGCCGGAGGATTCGGCCGTGCGAAGCGTCGATCACCTGGTCGTCCATCGCCTGGACGATGAGCGTGGGTCGTGCGACCGACGCGATCCGTGCTCGCTCGTCGAATCCGCCCATCGCCCTTGCCCAGCGGACCGCCGGGGTGAAGTCCTGATGCTTCACCTGTTCCCGAAGGGCATCCGCGAAATCGAGGTTCGCTTCGATCCAGTCCGGATAGTACAGGTCCTTGAGGAGGCGGAGGGCGAACCGGTCCAGCCCCTCCTTCGAGTACGTCTCCGACCACCGCTCCGCCACGGCCCGCGTGTGGGCGTCCGTGTAGGCGGAACCGCTCACCATCACGAGAGAGCGTGACCGGCCGGGCCGGTCGAGGGCGATGCGCAACGCGAGCAGCGCCCCGCCGCTCAGCCCGACGAGATGGGCCGAAGGGATGCCCTTCTCGTCCAGGAGCCGGAGCACGTCGCCCATCATCTCCCCGAAGGACAGCTGCGAGCCAGGAGGGCACGGCGAGCGTCCATGGCCGCGGAGGTCCGGAGCGAGGACCATGAACTCTTTCGCGAGACCGGGGAAGACGTCGTTCCAGATGGTGTGGCTGCCCCCGATCCCGTGGAGGAGCAGCACCGCGGGGCCGCTCCCCTCGATCCGGCAGGCAAGGTCGATGGGCGGGGCGGCCGCTTCCTCGGGCATCGGGAAAAGGACCGGGGTTCGATATTTAGCGCTCGCCGGGGATTCCTCCTCGGGACGGACTCTCTAAATAGAATGCCCGGGTGTTGAGCCCTGATGGCGCGCGGGGTCATGCTGATGAGCGGGGGCATCGACTCCCCGGTCGCCCTCCACTATCTCCTGCGTCAGGGGCACGAGATGGTGACCGTTCACATGGACAACCGACCGTTCACGGACGATTCCCCGCTCGCAAAGGTCGTCGACCACCTCGCCCTCCTCCGGGAGCGGTACCACCAACCGATCCCCCTCTATCTCCTCCCGCACGGGCCGACCCAGGTCACGCTCATGCGCGCGACCGACCGGCACGTGGGCTGCATCCTCTGTCGGCGGTTCATGTGGAGGTCGGCCGAGCGCGTCGCCCTGCGCGAGGGCGCCACGTTCCTCGCCACCGGGGAGGCCCTCGGACAGGTCGCGTCCCAGACGCTCTCGAACATGCGGAGCGCGACCGCCGCGGTGGAGATGCCGATCGTCCGCCCGCTCATCGGGTTTGACAAGCAGGAGATCGAGGCGGTCGCGAAGTCGATCGGGACCTACGGGATCTCGACCCGACCGGGGGTCTGCTGCCAGGCCGTGCCCGACCGACCCGCGACGCGTTCGAACCTCGTCCAGATCCTCGGGGAAGAGGCGCGGATCGACGTCGAGCAGATGCTGGACGATTGCGTCCGTAAGGCGGTCATCTTGTAGGTCGGTCGAGGGACCCCGCGCGGCCCCTCCCGACCCCGACTCGGTGCCACGACGGGACCCCCGGGGAAGCGATATCCGTACGGAGGATCCGGCTCGTCGCAGGATGTACCACCGGCTCCGACTCTGCTCGAGCAGCGGCGGCTTCGAGGCGATCCCCGAGCCCGCGCGCCCGCTCGACCTCGCGACCGTTCGAGCGAAGCTCGAGAGCGCAGGGATCCGGGTCGTGGACGCCCGCGTGATGCTCATCGCTTCGCTCGACCCCGAGGTCACGATCAGCCGGGCGGGCCGCCTCCTGTTCAAGACGCGGGACGCTCGCACCGCCGAGCGCGGGTTCGAACGACTGCGGGAACTGCTCGGGCTGCCCGAGATGGAAGCCGGACCGACCAAGCGGCGCGAGGGCGGTTAGGTTAAGCCTGCTCTAAACCTCACACTGCACGAGGGAACCGTGCGCGAGACGTGGGTCGTAGGAGCGGCGGCGAACCGCTTCGGGAAGATGAAGGACAGCTCGCGGGAGGCGGCCACGCGGGTCTCGATGGAAGCCATTCGCCAGGCCGGCCTCGAGCCGAAGGACATCGGCTACACGTTCGCCGCGAACTGCTTCGGGGTCTCCGAACACCAAGGTCACCTCGGCCCGCTCATCAACAACGGGCTCGGGATCCCGCACGTTCCGTCCGTCACGGTCGAGTCGGCGTGCTCCTCGTCGAGCGCCGCCCTTCACGAGGCGTTCGTCCACGTCGCGGGCGGGTTCTCGGACGCGGCGCTCGTGGTCGGTGTGGAGAAGCTCTCTCACCTCGACACGCTCACCTCGACGAGCTACTTCGCGATGGCCGCGGATTACCCGTTCGAGGTGAAGAACGGTGCGACGTTCCCGGGACTCTACGCGACCCTCGCGAGCGCCTACCGCAACGCGTTCCCGACGCGGCCCGAGATGTTCGGGGCCGTGGCCATCAAGAACCACGCGAACGCGGCGCGGAATCCCCATGCGCACTTTCAGAAGGAGATCTCGATGGAGACCTACCTCTCCTCGCCTGTCATCGCCTCCCCACTGCGCCTCTACGACTGCTGTCCGTTCTCGGACGGGGCGGCCGCCGTCGTGGTCGCGGCGAAGGAGACGATGAAGTCCCCCGTCACCGAACCGCTGGTCGTGCGAGCGTCCGCGAGGGCCGGCTCCATCACCGATATGCAGGACCGCCCGACCCTCCTCGGGCTGCCGGCGACCCGCCTCGCCGCGGAGAAGGCGTTCCGTCAGGCCCACCTGGAGCCGAAGGACATCGACTTCCTCGAGGTGCACGACTGTTTCACCATCGCCGAGGTGCTGGCGCTCGAGGACCTCGGGTTCTTCCCGAAGGGCACCGGGGCGCAAGAGGCCCTCAACGGCACGACCGCACGGGACGGCAAGCTCCCGGTGAACAGCTCGGGAGGGCTCAAGGCGAAGGGCCACCCGGTGAGCGCGACCGGGGCGAGCCAGGTCGTCGAGATCTTCGAGCAGATGAACGGGCTCGCGAAGGGCCGCGAGGTGCCGAAGACGGAGGTGGCGCTCGCGCACAACGTCGGCGCCACCGGCGGCTCCTGCTCCGTCCACATCTTTTCGCGCAGGTAGGGGGGATCGACCGCGTCCGAAACGCTTCCGGCCGCTTCGCACACCATCGACGAGTACTACAAGGGCTACGAGGAGGGGGGGAAGCTCCGCGGCTTCCGCTGCCGACACTGCGGCCTCGTCACCGCCACCTGGGGGCTCGCCTGCGCGCGGTGCGGAGAGCCTTCGCTCGAGGAGACCGAGCTCTCCCCGGACGGGAAGGTCGTAGCGTTCACCATCCTCACCGTGCCGGGCGACCAGTTCCTGAACGACGCCCCGTACGCGTACGTCGTGGTCGAGCTGGACGGAGGGGGACGCGTCACCGGGTGGATGCCGGCCGTCCGCGCGGAGAACGAGATCGCGATCGGGGACCGCGTCCGCTACGTGCCGAGCTACCGGAACGGCGTCCAGTTCGTCAAGCACTCCGAGGCGTCCCCGGCCGGATAGCGCCCGTATGGCGGCCCCCCTCCCCGAGACCGACGACCGGGTCTGGCTCCGACAGTACCCCGCCGAGGTCCCTCGGCACGTCATCGTCCCCGACGTGCTCCTTCCCGAGTTCCTCGAGGAGAGCTTTCGCCGTTGGCCCCGCCGCGCCGCGCTCGCTTACTACGGCGCCACGTGGAGCTACGCGGAGCTCTGGGCGGCGAGCGAGCGGCTCGCGGCCTCGCTCGCCCGCGAGGGGATCCGCCCCGGCGACCGCGTCGCGCTCTACCTTCCGAACTGCCCGGCCTATCCGATCGCGTTCCTCGCGACCCTTCGGCTCGGGGCGATCGTCGTCCAAGTGAGCCCTCTCTACCTCGGACAGGACCTGACCCGTCTGCTCAAGGACGCGGCGCCGAAGGCGCTCGTGACGCTCGAGATCCTCTATCCCAACCTCGCGAAGGTCCGGGGGGAGTATGCCGTCCCGACCGTGATCGTCGCGCGGCTCCGGGAATTCTATCCGGCGCACCTGCGCCCGTTCGTCAACGGCGTGCTGCGGCGGCAGAAGATGCCGACCGACTTCCCGACCGACGCCGCGGTCCGGCCCTGGAGGACGCTCGTCCGCGCCCCCGGCACGGTGCCGAAGGTGAAGTCGGACCCGGCGACGACCGTCGCGGTCCTCCAGTACACTGGCGGCACCACCGGCCGACCGAAGGCCGCGATGCTCTCGCACCGCAACCTGGTCGCGAACGTGGTCCAGTCGAACGCTTGGAACCTGAAGCTCGAGCCCGGCAACGAGGTCGTCCTGGCCGCGGTCCCGCTCTTCCACATCTACGGGCTCACGGTCGCCTTCCTGATGGGGCTCTCCGCAGGGGCGACGGTCGTCCTCCAGACCCGGCCCGAGATCCGGGAGCTGCTCAAGCTGATCGACCGGTACCAACCAACGCAGTTCCCGGGCGTCCCCGCGCTCTACCAGGCGTTCAA
>Ga0187782_10002561_pt1 | contig 13399 bp, 8 predicted proteins | sample 0715_SJ02_MP15_2_FD_132454 | JGI IMG/M metagenome (GOLD analysis project Ga0187782, IMG submission 132454) | Tropical peat soil microbial communities from peatlands in Department of Meta, Colombia - 0715_SJ02_MP15_20_MG | ecosystem: Environmental > Terrestrial > Soil > Wetlands > Peat | place...
GAGATGAACGCCATCGGCGCGCAGGAGTTTCACTTGCCGGCTCTCAATCCGGCCGAGCTTTGGAAAGAGTCCGGGCGCTACGAGGCTTACGGTGAGACGTTGTTCAAGATCACGGATCGCAACCAGCATGAAATGTGCCTGGGCGTAACGCACGAAGAGGAGATGACGAATATCGCCCGCAACGAACTGCGCTCCTACAAGCAATTGCCCCAGATCTGGTATCAGATTCAGGAGAAATACCGCGACGAGCCGCGTCCCAAGTCGGGGCTCTTGCGCCTCCGCCAGTTCTGGATGAAGGACTCTTACACCTTCGACTTGGATGACGCGGGGCTGGACATCAGCTACCGGAAGCACTACGGCGCCTACCAGCGCATTTTCGGTCGTTGCGGGCTGAAGTACGTCATTGTGGAAGCTTTTTCGGGAACCATGGGCGGGACCCAATCGCACGAGTTTGCCGCCCCCACCGAGGCGGGCGAAGATTCGCTGGCCATTTCCGAGTGCGGCTACGCGGCGAATCTCGAGAAAGCGGAAGGCCGAGTGCCGCCCGTGGAGGATTTGGCCGGCGACGCGCCGCCCGAGCCGTTTCCCACTCCCGGCCAGAAGACCATCGAAGATTTGGCAAAATTCACCGGCCAAAGCCCGGCGCGGCTGATGAAGACCCTCGTCTACATGGTGGAAAGCCAACCCGTGGTTCTATTGCTGCGGGGCGATCACACCTTGAGCGAGACCAAATTGACTAGTGCGCTGGGCACGGGCGTGTTTCGGCCTGCCACGCCTGAGGAGGCCTTGGCGCTGCACGGCGCGCACCTGGGCTCGCTGGGGCCGGTGGGGCTTAAAGGGGTGAAGATCCTCGCAGACCACGCCCTGGAGGGCCGGAAGAACTTGATTACGGGCGCCAACCGCGATGACACCCACCTTCGGCATGTGACGCCGGGGCGCGATTTCCAGGCCGAGTATCGCGACCTGCGGGTGGTGGCGGCGGGCGACCTCTGCCCACGCTGCGGCCGTCCCCTGCAAATCAGCATCGCGGTGGAGTTGGGACACATCTTCAAGTTGGGCCGGCGCTATTCTCAAACTATGCACGCCACGGTCTTGGACGAAGCCGGCAAGGAGATCCCGCTGGTGATGGGGTCGTATGGCATAGGGGTGGAGCGCATCTTGAGCGCCGCCGTGGAGCAGAATCACGACGCCGAGGGCATGTTTTTGCCGCGCGCCATTGCGCCTTTCGACGTTATCCTGACGGCGGCCAACATGGATGATGCCGATCTGCGCGCGGCGGCGGAGAAGCTCTACCAGGAAATGCTCGCCGACTCACTCGACGTGTTGTTTGACGACCGCGCCGAGCGGCCGGGCGTCAAGTTCAAGGACGCGGATTTGATTGGAGTGCCCTACCGGGTCACCTTAGGCAAGAGGAAGTTCGCCCAGGGGTTGGGGGAAATCTTCGAGCGCTCGACAAAGCAATTGCACGATGTTAAGCTGACAGAGGTCGTGAAGCGGCTGCAAGCTAAGTTTCTTGGCTAGCAGCCCTGCGCGGAGAGCGCCTCGGTATAAACTGTGTATCGAGCTGAACCAGCATCGCGCCAGAGACCCCGCCCCTCCAGAAAGGCGGCGTGGTCGCGCCTGGCCGGGATGGCAGGCTGGAAGAAGGGTGTGGCCGTCGGCGTCCTGCTGGGATTCATCACCTTCATCGGCATTTTCGTTTATTACTACGTTCGATTTTCCCGCCTCATCGACGCGCGGCTGAGCGGCGAAATCTTCAACAACGCTTCCCTTGTTTTCGCCGCACCGACGCCCATCTCCGTCGGTCAGGCAGGCAGCCCGGAAGAGGTCGCTCGGCATCTGCGCCGGGCCCTCTATGCGGAGGGCAGCGGGGCGTCGCCGGTTGGCGACTACACGGTGGAGAAGGACAGGATTGAGATCACCCCGGGTCCCGTCTCGTATTTTGCTGACGAAGCGACTCGGGAAGGCCCGGCCGTTTTGAACTTCCGAGATCGCCGCCTCGCCTCCATCACTCCTACCAACGGCGACCCGAACCTGGAGACTTACCAACTCGAGCCCGAGCTGATCACCACGCTGTTTGACAATAACCGCTCCAAACGCCGCCTGGTGCGTTACCAGGACCTCCCGAAGGTGATGGTGGACGCGGTGATTGCAGCGGAAGATCACCGCTTCTTCTCGCATCATGGCGTGGATATCCTACGCATCCCGGGCGCCGCGTTAGCCGACATTCGGGCGGACCGGAACGTGCAAGGCAGCAGTACGCTCACCATGCAGTTGGCTCGCGGTTTTTTTCTCTCACCTGCCCGCGTCTGGCGCCGGAAACTTGAAGAAACCTTCCTGGCTTTGCTGCTCGAGCAGCGCCTGACCAAGGAGCAGATTCTGGAGCTTTATGCGAACCAGATCTATCTTGGCCAGCGGGGCAGTTTCTCGATTTATGGCCTGGGCGAGGGGGCCAACACTTATTTTAACAAGGACGTCTCGAGCCTCACTTTGCCCGAAGCGGCGTTCTTGGCGGGACTGATCCGCGGACCCAACATGTATTCACCTTACCGCCGGTCGACCCGGGCGCTGGATCGGCGCAACTACGTGATCCGGGAGATGCACGAATTGGGCATGATCACCGCCACGCAGGCGGCCGAAGCCTGCGATCGGCCTCTGGAAGTGGCCAATCAGAACGTCGAAGGCCTCGAGGCGCCGTATTTCGTCGATATGGTGCGCGACCAGTTGTTGACCCAGTTTTCGGACCGCGATTTGAATTCCCAAAGTTATCGCATTTATACCACCCTCGATCTCGACCTTCAGAAAGTGGCGTCCGAAGGCGCTCGCACGGGCATCAGTGAAGTGGACAAGGTGCTTGCGAAGAGGAAGCGGGACAAGCAAGACGAGGCCGAGGTGCCAAATCAGCCTCAACTGGCGCTCCTGGCGCTGGACCCCCACACGGCTGAAATCAGAGCTCTGGTGGGAGGAAGGGATTACGCCAGCAGCCAACTGAATCATGTCATGGCCAAGCGACAGCCGGGTTCGTCGTTCAAGCCCTTCGTCTACGCCGCTGCCCTCTCTTCGGGCGCGAACGGCTCGCGGCCCCTGATTACGCCGGCCACCACGCTCCAGGACGAGCCCACCACCTTTCAATTCGGCGACGTCACTTACGAACCTGAGAACCTCAAGCAGGAATACCACGGGCTTGTAACCCTGCGCGAAGCCCTCACCCACTCCCTGAATGTGGCCACCGTGCGCCTGGCGGAAATGATTGGGTACGACAAGGTGAGGGACTTGGCAATCGAAGCGGGAATCAACAAAGACTTGCTGGCGACTCCGGCCATCGCCTTGGGTTCGTATGTGGCGACACCGCTCGAGATCGCCGGGGCGTATACTATTTTCTCGAATGGCGGCCAGTACGTGGAACCGAGGTTTATCCTGGCCGTCAATGACTCAACGGGTAAAACACTCTGGCGGAGCACTCCAGTCACGCGGCCCGTGCTCGACCCTCGTGTGTCTTATCTCATGGTTAATCTGATGGAAAGCGTCATCAACAACGGCACGGGCGCCGGGGTCCGCACTCGCGGATTCACGCTGCCTGCGGCTGGGAAGACCGGGTCCTCCCACGACGGCTGGTTTGCGGGTTTCACGCCCAGCTTGCTGGCTATCGTTTGGGTCGGCTACGACGACGACAGGGACATCAAGCTCACCGGGGCCTACTCCGCGCTGCCGATCTGGGCCGATTTTATGAAGGAAGCGGCGCGGATTCCGCGCTACGACGACGCGACGCCCTTTGCCATGCCGGAGGGTGTTGTGGAGGCCCCCGTCGAAACCAGTTCCGCCGCCAGTGACGCCACCATGGTGCGAAATGAAGTCTTCATTGCGGGAACCGAACCGCAGCCGCCGCAGGCCCCGCGGGGATTTCTGGGAAGACTCTTTCATCCTCAGAGTCAGCCCGGCGCGCCTCCGGCCCTGGCACTGCCTTCGGTACCGCCCGGCGCGCAGCCGCCCCAAGCTGGGGTGAAGCCGCCGGAGAATCCCGCCCAGGCTCACAAGCCGGGGCTCGTAAAGAGGTTTCTATCGATCTTCAAAGGCAAGAACTCAAAGTCGACGGCGCCTCAGCCGACTGACAATGCGACAGCGCCACAGCAGTAGCAGCGCGGCTAACGCCGAGCCGCGCTCTGCGGGCGCCGCCCCGAGTTATATCGCGGTAGAGGCAGGGTCGGTTCGCAAACCGGCCCTTGGTTAATGATTGATTTTCTTCGCCCGTTGCGAGGTTTGACATGAAACCTGAAACCTTAGTTCAACCCGTGATGAAGTGGCTTCTGGTTCTAATTCTTTTGTCCTTATTCATCTCTCCCGGCGAGTTGTTTGCTCAGGAGGTGCAACCCGAGCCGAACCCAGCCACACCCGGCCCGCCTGCCAGAACTTCCCCGCTTACTTCCGAGGAACGCGGGGACATCTTTATGGCGCGCAAATCCTACGAGGATGCGGTCGATTACTACTACCGGGCGCTCAAACAAACCCACATGGCCAATGCCGTGGTGTGGAACAAACTCGGAATCGCCTATCAACAGCTCCAGAATTATTCCGCCTCGCGGAAGGCCTACAACCAGGCGGTACGACACCAGAGGGATTACACCGAGCCCTTGAATAATATCGGAACAACCTACTTCATGGAAAAGAAGTACGGGAAATCGATTAAGTACTACCTTCGGGCGCTCAAGCTCAATCCCGAGGCAGCCTCCTACCACTTGAATCTGGGAACTTCCTACATGCACATGAAGAAATACAACGAATCGGTGGAGGAATACCGCACAGCCCTCAGCCTGGATCCCAATATCTTTTCGCAGCGTTCCGCCTTTGGAACCACCATCGAGGCGCGCGGCGCCGATCCGGAATATTACTTTTATTTGGGCAAGGTGTTCGCTTCCCTTGGGCGCGCCGATGACGCCGTGCGCAGCCTGCGCCGCGCTCTCGAGGACGGGTTCAAAGACCGGAAGCGAATCCTCGATGATCCCGACTTCATGAAAATCAGCCAGAATCCCGCTTATGTCGAATTGATGAACAACCCGCCGGTCGGGATCAAGGATTGAGTGCAGGCGCTCGGAATGACAGAACTGGATTCCGGCGAGCGTGCCGCGCTGTGAGCGGCAATGCTATAATGCACCGACTGTTGATGCGCAGAACGCTTCAATTACTTTTGCTGCTGCTGGTTTGCGGGCGTATTGCCGCCGCCTCCGAGGCGCACGCCGTGGTGGTTTTTCCCTTTGAGAACCGCAGTACTCGGGCGGATCTGAACTGGATCTCGGAGAGCTTTTCGGAAACCCTCGCTTCGCGTCTTTCAGGGCCCGATTTTTACGTGCTGGAACGGGCGGAGCGCAATGTCGCTTGCGACCAATTGGGAATTCCGACGGACACTCCCCTGACCGTGGCCAGCGAGTATAAGGTGGCCCAAACCCTCGGCGCCGATTGGGCTGTCTTGGGCAGGTTCAATGTCGAAGGCTCTGGCCTCGCCGCGACCGCCCGCCTGCTCGACCTCCACCAGCTTAAGCTCTCGCCGCCCATCGAAGTCACCGGTGAGTTGACCGACTTGGTGGAACTTCAAACTCGCTTAGTGTGGCTCCTCGAGGCGGGCCATAATCCGCATTTTACAGTCGGTGCCGAAGAGGATTTTAGCCGCAAGTTCCCCGAAGTGCGGCTCGATGCCTTTGAGAATTACATCCGGGGCATCCTGGCCCCAGACGCGCCGTCGAAGATTCACTTCTTCGAGAATTCTGACCACTCCGATCCCTCCGATCATCGCGCCGCTTTCGCGTTGGGCCGGCTCTATTTCGATCAGAAGGACTATGCTAACTCGGCGAAGTGGCTCAAGAAGCTTGCTCCCGCGGACCCTCACTTCCTGGAATCGCTCTTCTTCTTTGGCGTGGACGAGTTTTTTCTCGGCCACTACGAATCCTCGAAGGCGGCATTTGATCGAATTGGCAGAGAAATCCCTCTGGACGAGGTCTCCAATAACGCGGGCGTGCTGGCGGCTCGGGCCGGCCGCGATGAGGAAGCGCTGGAGGATTTCGAGCGGGCCTATACCGCCGACCCCAACGATGCCGACTTTTGTTTCAATCGGGGCGTGGCACTTTGGAATCTCCACCGCTACAACGCCGCGGCGACGTCGCTGGAAGATGCCATCCGGCTGAATGATGATGACTCCGAGGCCCACACCCTCCTGGCCGTGGTGCTCGAGAAGCAGGGCGATGCGGCGGGCAAGCAAGCCCAACTCGATTGGCTGGGCCGCCACCAAGTGGGCTCGGAAGCCCAGCTCTCGCGGGATGTCTTGCCCCAACCGCGGATCAAGAAAACTTTCGACGAACGCGCCTTTCTCCTGCTGTCGCTGCAGGTGCACAACGCCCTGGAGGCGCGGCTCACCAGCCTGCCGCCTCAGGAGCACGCCGCCGTTCACCTCTCTCGCGCTAAAACGCTGGTGGGTGAGGGCCGCCTGGCGGAGGCGGAAGGTGAACTGGCTGAGGCGACCTCGCTCGACCCCACTGACAGCGCCGCCCACTTAAGCTTGGCGGAGGTCCTGCAATCGGAAGACAAGGACGAAGAGGCCGTGGCAGAATTCCAAGCGGCGCTCAAGCTCCAGGATAGCTTTAGCGGTCATCTCGGCCTGGCGCGCGTTTATCTTTCCTTGAATCGCCGCGAACTGGCTCGCCAGGAGGGCGAGGCAGCTTTGAAACTCGATCCAGGGAGCCGCGAGGCGCAGGAACTCGTGGGGCGAATCGTTTCGGGTCTGCCGGCAAAGTAGCGGTTGGGTTTGTTTGGTCATTCGGCGCGAAGACTCTATGACCCTTCGGCCTACCACCCCGAGAGAGGGAAGATCGCCGTTGGCTGAGAAGGAGTCCTGAATTGCGACGTCACCGGCTGCTGGTTCTTTTCGCTGCATTGTTAGCAGGCGCGGGAGGGGGAACGCCTGCGGCCAACGAACAATCCCGCCCTCGCGTGGTGGAGATCTCCCTGAACATGATGATTCACCACGTCAGCGCCGAATACGTGATACGAGGCATCAAGTTTGCCAACGACACGCACGCGGACGCCGTGATCCTGAAGTTGAACACCCCGGGTGGCCTCGAAACCTCGATGCGCGATATCGTCTCCGCCATTCTCAACTCGAGCGTGCCGGTCATCACCTTTGTGGCGCCCAGCGGAGCGAGCGCCGCCTCGGCAGGCTTCTTCATCCTCGAGGCTGGTGACTTGGCTGTGATGGCGCCCGGGACCAATTCGGGGGCCGCGCATCCGGTGGTGCTGGGCGGAGCCGACGTCGGCAAGACCATGGAGGCTAAGATCGAAAATGACGCGGCCGCGTATATTCGTTCCTATGTCGTCAAGCGGGGACGGAATGCCACTCTGGCCGAGGACGCTGTGCGCAAGAGTTCGTCTTACTCTGACAAGGAAGCTCTGGATGGGCATCTGATCGACGCCGTGCTCAGCACCTCCTCCGATATCTTCCGCAGGTACGACGGCCAAAGCATCAAGAGGTTCAACGACACCACCACCACTCTCCATTTGAAAGACGCGGAGGTGGCAACTTACAGCATGCCCGGCCTCGAGCAGTTCTTTGCCTGGGTGGCGGACCCGAATATCGCTTTTATCCTGGGCGCGCTGGGCTTGGCTTGCCTCTACATCGAGTTTACGCATCCTGGTCTAGTGGCCCCGGGTGTGGTGGGGGCGGCGGCCATTGTGCTCGCCATGTACGCCTTTAACCTGCTGCCCCTCAATTCCATGGGCGTGCTGCTGCTCCTGGTGGGACTTGGACTGTTGGCCCTCGAGGTCAAGGTGATGTCGCACGGAGTATTGGCGGGGGCCGGCATTCTGGCCTTGGTGCTGGGGGCGCTCCTGCTGGTGAATTCCCCTTGGCCGCAGGCGCGCATTCATCTTTCGACGGCGCTCGGCGTGGCCGTGCCGTTGGGCGTCATCGTTGTGGTTCTGCTGCGCTTGGTCATCGCGGCCAAAATGCGCAAGGCGGTGACCGGAGAGGCGGGGATGGTGGATGCCGTGGGCGTGGCCACGACTGAACTGGGGCCCTCCGGCCAGGTCTTCGTGCACGGTGAGCTATGGGAGGCGCGCGCCCGCCAGCCCATTCCCAAGGGCGCGCGCGTGCAAGTTCGGGAAGTCGACGGTTTGACGCTCGTCGTCGAGCCGGCTCCGGAAGCCCGGTAGCATCCATTATTCGGCAGCAATGCTGTCACCAAAGGAGCGCCATATGGCACCAACCACCATCGTCGTTGTCATCATCGTTTTTCTCTGGGTTTCGGCTTGCTTGAACGTGTTACGGGAGTACGAGCGGGCGGTTACGTTCCGCCTGGGGAGACTTTTGAAAACCGATAAGGGGCCGGGGCTGATCTTCATTTTCTGGCCTATCGACAAGATCATTCGGGTATCGTTGCGGATTATCGCCTGGGATGTTCCTAGCCAAGACATTATTACTAGAGATAACGTCTCGGTCAAGGTTAACGCGGTGGTTTACTTCCGCGTGCTGAGCGCGCAAAAGGCTGTTGTGGAGCTCGAGAACTACCGCTACGCCGTCGAGCAACTGGCGCAAACCACCTTGCGATCGGTGCTCGGCGAGGTCGAATTGGATGACCTGCTCTCCCAGCGCGAGAAGCTGAACGCCCGCCTTCAGACCATCCTCGACGAGCACACTGAGCCCTGGGGCATCAAGGTGACCAAAGTGGAAGTCAAGCAGGTGGATCTGCCTCAGGAAATGCAGCGCGCCATTGCGCGCCAGGCCGAGGCGGAGCGCGAGCGCCGCGCTAAGATCATCAACGCCGACGGGGAATTTCAGGCCTCCGAAAAGCTCTCCGAAGCTGCTCACATTCTGGCCTCAGAGCCCATCACCATCACCCTACGTTACCTTCAAACTCTGGCGGAAATCGGGACCGAGAAGAATACGACCATCGTCTTTCCCATCCCAGTCGAGTTGCTGAGCGCGTTAATGGGCAAGGCTGCCGCGCGCCCGTCCCCGGGAGGCGAAACTAAGTAACACTTTGCACAGCTATGAATACAAGTTCTCTTCGTGATGAGAAAGGGCTGGCCCCGCGCCACCTTCTCCTGGTTTTCCTGGCGGGCGTCGCCGTCTGCGGGGTGTTCTTCTCGCTCGGCTTCCTGGTGGGGTACAACGAGAGGTCGACGCGTATGTCCCCGATGACGGAGCAGGTTGGTGAGCCGGCGGCGATTCCCCCAACGGTTAACGCACCGCCCGAGACTGTTCCGCTTGGATCCGGTGGGCCGACACCGGCAACGTCAATTCCGCCGCGGGTCGGGTCCGCGCCAGGCAATACGCCGCCCGCCTCGGCCCCGACTGCCGGGACGCCATCCGAGAATGCGCCGGAGATAATGCCGGCTCCTGCCCCTTCCGCACGAGCGGACAAGGAAAAGGAAACGGATGCAGCCTTTACGTCTCCCACAGCTACGGCGGGCGCCGGAGCAGGGTTCACGGTCCAGGTGACGGCTGTGAGGACGAGGCAAGATGCCGAGCATGTGGTGAAGGTCTTGAAAGGGCACGGCTACCCGGTGTTTCTCGTACCGCCCGTACATGCGCGCGGCGGCGACAACCTTTACCGCGTCCAGGTTGGCCCTTTCACCTCGCGGGATCGTGCAGAAAGAATGTTGGCGATCCTCAAGCAGCAGGGTTTCAAGCCCTTCATTCGACGCTGAGGGCGAACCATCGATAATCGAAACCCGAAAATCGAAATTCGAAAACCAAAACTGGAAAATGCGAAATCGAAACTCGAAACTCGAAATTCGAAATTCGATACTTGAATCTGGAATCTGGAATCTGGAATAACTTTCAAAACTTCACGCCTCTTTAATGAGTCGATGATTCGATGAATCAATCGTTCGTTGATTCATTCGCTCGATGGCCCAATGACTCAATTTCACAGGTGGTTTGCCGGCGCGCTCACTGGTCTCTTCCTCATAGCCTGCTTTCCCAAACCCGGCCTTCATTTCCTGGTCTGGATCGCGATCGCTCCGCTTCTGCTTGCCTTGGTGAGCGAGACGAGCCTGCGACGCGCTTTCGGATGGGCGTATCTCAGTGGGGCCATCTTTCTCACAGGGAGTTGCTACTGGTTTGTCGAGGTCACGCGGCAATATGGCGGACTGAATTTGGCTCTCGCCTTGATGGCGCTCGCAGCTTTCGTCGTGGTCTTCGCGGCTTTCTTCGGCGCCTATGGTCTGGTGATGGGAGCGGGGGCTCGCAAATCGCCCGACCTTGCCCTGCTTCTCAGTCCCTTCCTTTGGGTGGCGATGGAACTGGCGCGCACGTATCTGATTACTGGCTTCCCCTGGAATCTTCTCGGCTACGGCGTGTCGGCCACCGGTCTGAGGCAGATCGCCTGCGTCACCGGAGTGTATGGTCTCTCGTTCCTCGCGGCCACAACCAGCGCGCTGGCGGCGTGGGCAATACTGCGTTGGAGGCCCCGCCTGCATCGATTTACGAACTTGAATGGGAGCGCTAGTGTGGTAGACCTAACCATGCGCCTGAACGTGAGGTGGCCTCTCATTTCAATAGGGGCTTGGGTCGCGCTCCTGCTTGTCGGGAACTGGGCGCTCGCGCCGCCCCCCCCTTCTCCCGCGTCCAGCCTGGCTGTTCTGGTGCAGCCCGACGCGCCCCTCGAGGAGGACGCCGTCACTGTTTGGGCGCCTTGGCTGAATCCCACAAAGTTGATGCAGCTTGTAAATTTGTCGCTGCAGGCCGCCTCGAGCGAAGAACGAATAGGCGGCAACGCGTTGGGCGCGGCTGCTCCCCATCACGCCGGTGCGCCGCTCATCATCTGGGCGGAAAACCCTGCGCCGTTCTACTTCACTCGCGATCCCATTTTCAGGACTGCCGTGGAACAGATGGCGCGGCAAGGCGCGGCATACGTCGTAGTGAATACCGTTATACCAGCCAACTCGGGCCGCTCGAACATTACCAACAGCGCCGTAGTCCTTGATCCGCAGGGACGTGTAATCCTTCAATATGATAAAATGCACTTGGTGCCGTTTGGGGAGTACGTTCCGTCCTGGGCGTTTCCGAACTTAATCGGAAAGATCACCACCGAAGCGGGAAACTTCGTTCCGGGGAACAGCTACCACGTGGCGCCAACGCCGGAGGGGGCGCTGGGTGTTTTCATTTGCTATGAGGATATCTTCCCTCAACTGGTGAGAAGGCTGGCAGCATCGGGCGCGACGGTGCTGGTGAATATTTCGAATGACGCATGGTTTGGTCATTCGGCAGCCGCCCTGCAGGAACTCGAGATGGCGCGCCTGCGAGCGATCGAGAATCGCCGCTATCTGCTGCGGGCCACGAACGACGGCGTTACGGCGCTCATCGATCCCTACGGGCGAATCGAGAAGCAAATCGCTCGCTATCAGACGGCGGTCATGACCGGCCGTTTCAGCTACCGGCGAGACCAAACCTTTTATACGCAGCACGGCGACGTCTTCGCCTGGCTGTGCGCGGCCCTAGCCGCCGTCAAGGTTCTAGTTGCCCTCTGGTATCCGTTCGGAGGCCCGAAGGCCAACATCCCTCGCCCCCTTGGGGAAGAGGGTGAGCTGCAGCGGCGTTCTCATCAGCCGGGGCAGGCCGGGTGAGGGGGTCGCCGGATCATCCACCGACATCAGGAGCAAACGTGATCGAAGAACTGCAGCGAGAGTACGAAGGCTTGAAGGCACGCGCCCACGAACTGCGGAGCTTTCTTTGACGCCCCCGAGCGCCGCAGAGAATTGGAAGCCCTCGAAAAACAGATAGCCCAGCCCGACTTCTGGCAGGATCAAAGCGCTTCCCAGAAAACCCTGGCGGCGCGCAAGCGTTTGAGCGAGAAGATCGAAGAGGATGATCGACTCTCCAAGCGTCTGGCCGACGCCGACGCCTACTTCGAACTGGCGCGCGAGGGCGAGCCGGTCGAGGGCGAATTGAAATCCGAGCTCGAAACGCTCCGGCTCGAGCTCGAGCGGATCGAGACGGAAACCATTCTGGCCGGCGAAAACGACCACCTCAATGCCATCGTGGCGATTCACCCGGGCGCGGGCGGGACTGAGTCGCAGGATTGGGCGGAAATGTTGCTCCGCATGTACAAGCGTTGGGCGGAGCGGCACGGTTTTGCCTTTACGCTGAACGATTATCAGTCCGGCGAAGAAGCGGGACTGAAGTCCGCCACTTTTACCGTCGCAGGTGATTACGCGTATGGCCTGCTGAGCGGAGAGACGGGCGTACACCGGCTGGTACGGATCTCGCCCTTCGATCAGGCGGCCCGCCGCCACACCTCCTTCGCGTCCGTGTTTGTCAGCCCTGAGATCGACGAGACGATCAATATCGAAATCAAGCCCGATGAACTCAGGATCGAAACCTATCGCTCCACCGGCCGGGGCGGGCAACACGTCAATACCACGGACTCTGCCGTGCGTATTACTCATATTCCGACGGGGACCGTGGCCCAATGCCAGAACGAGCGCTCGCAGCATCGCAACAAGGACATGGCGATGAAATTCCTGCGCTCCCGGCTCTACGAGTTGGAGCTGCGGAAACGGCGGGAAGCCGCGGATAAACTCGAGGCGGCGAAGGCGGACATCGACTTCGGGAGCCAGATTCGGTCGTACGTCCTGCACCCTTACCGGCTCATCAAGGACCACCGGACTAAATTCGAGATGGGCGACACCGACCGCGTCCTCGACGGCGACATCGACCCCTTTCTTAAAGCCTACTTGCTGTCTCGCCGCAGCGTGGCTAGGGCAGGGTAGCGGGAAGTCCCGGTTGCGAGCTTGTTCATGATGTTGCGAAAGCGGGTGCGGCTGATTTGATGATCGGCCAAAAGCTGCCCATTATAAATAATTGCGAACACGGCGTAGGGTGTAGGAGCGTTTTGGGCATCACGGCATGACGCGAGGTCCACGATGCTGGGTGTGAGGTGGTATTCCTGTTTCGCGGTGTGGGCGATCTCGGCGGCGAATTTGGCGATGTAAGGACACTGAGCCGAGCGGATAATCGTCAAGCCGCGGCCGAGCCCGGCGATCTTCCGCTCATAGTCTCCCCTGAAGCTCGGGTCGGCTGCGCGAGGTTTGATCTTGCGCACCAACAACTCATAGTCCGGCGGCGCGGTCGCGGCGACGCGAAATCCATTCGCCCGGTAAAGGGAACTGCCGGCCAACCACGGCCCGTTCCGCGTCAGCACGGCCACTCCGTTCATGCCCTCCGCCTCGGCATCGCGGAGGCAGGCTTCGATCATCGCCCTGCCCCACCCTTGGTGCTGATGCTGCCTCGAGTAGATCCAAAGGCAGTGAATGAACATGTACCCGCCGGCGCTCACGCCGCGCCAGGCACACTCACCCGGCAGGTATTCGATGTAGCCGCACGCCTTCCCTCTTGAGTCGATCGGAGTCGTGA
>Ga0187782_10002562_pt1 | contig 13398 bp, 14 predicted proteins | sample 0715_SJ02_MP15_2_FD_132454 | JGI IMG/M metagenome (GOLD analysis project Ga0187782, IMG submission 132454) | Tropical peat soil microbial communities from peatlands in Department of Meta, Colombia - 0715_SJ02_MP15_20_MG | ecosystem: Environmental > Terrestrial > Soil > Wetlands > Peat | place...
GGTAATGCTGAGGATCAGCAGAAACATGAGCAGCACAAACAGGATTGACATAACCGCCTCCCTGCCGAGGCCTTTCTCGGCTCGTACGCCCATGGTTTGTGCACGCAGGGGGCAATAATAGGAGGGGATTAAACCTTGATTACGAAGGACTTACACGCTCCAGATCGCGCGCCAGCACTGCGTTTTGCTGGGGTCGCTGCGTTTTGCAGCAGCGCAAGATGGCGGTGCGTGAACGTTGGTGAGTGACTGCGACAGACGAGGATCTTGAGGGTGCCCTACCCTTCCTGATTTTGGGAAGGGTGGGGATTTTGACTTTCGCTTTCTTGCGACGAGACAAAACCAAAGTCAACTACCCCACCCTAACGTCGAAAAGCGCGACGTTAGGATGGGGCACCCTCGAGATCCTCGTGGAGACGGAAGACTCTGCTCACTCGATGCTCTAGGACGGGCCACCCGCCGTTCTACCAAAGAGCGGCCACGGTCTGCTCCTGGAACACCGGCTTGGGGCCGTTAGCGCTGGAAAGATGAATCACGGTCAAGTATGGCCTGACGCTCGGATCATAGACTACAGTGATCAATCCGCCGCGGCCTCCGGGGCCATCAAAGCCGTTGCGGCCGTCCATGCCGCTTTGTCCACTGGATCCGTTCGGCGTGCCCATCCCTCCGGAGCCGCCTTGACCACCGCGGCCAGCGCGACCACCTGAGCCACCTTGGCCTCCGTCAGCGTGTATGGTAAGCGACCCGCCTTGCGGATCGACTAAGTAGAGTTTTTGCTTGGCGCTCGCTGAAGCGCTGATTTGCAGGAGCGGATGAGCTGCAGCCGAGGTTGCGGGCTGAAGCGTCACTCTGACCTGTACTGGCGGGGCATCACCACCTGGCCCACCGTCGCGGCCGTCGGAACCATTCGTCCCATTTCCGCCGTCCCCGCCAGGAGATGGATTGTTCGGATCGGTTGATCCCATAGTTCCGGGCGCGCCGTTCAGGCCATCCAATCCGTTCGCGCCGTCCAAACCTCGTGCGCCGGAGAAATTTGCTGCGAACGCAATGTCATAGCGGAAAGGAATGTCGAGATCGGCGCGCATTCCCGGGTGACTTGGGATAGTGATTGTAACGTGCCCTGTTTTTCCGTCGCTGACTCTGGGGTCTTTGGCCAGCGAAACAACGCCCTTGTTGTCCACCTTAACTACACTGGCCGTCACTTGCAGGTCCCGCCACATCACCTTGCCGCCGCCTGCGCCTTCGCTCTGCAAGACTTTGCCGTCCGGTTCAGTCACAGTGACCACCAAGGGGGATTTCTGCCCAGGCGCGATTCCCGGGCCCTTGGGCAGTTTGGCGTCTATTGAAGCAACCGGGGTTTGTGTGAGATCGACCCTTCGGCCCAGCTTGATTTTTACGGATGTGCAGCCGGCGGTTGTCAGCAGAAGTCCGATACTTATTGAGGATTGCATATTAGTGTGACATGAAGGCGGGCCTCAATGCTCTGAAAACAGGGCATTTATGTCCCCTCCATCTGTCACATTATTCTGCAAACGTCAATAGGCATGCAATGAGCGTTGTGTTCCGGTAGCTCGCTGAGCGCATTCCTGACTGAGCGTTCAATTTAGTCGCCAGGGCTAAAGACCCAAGTGAACTGAGGCTGCGCATAATCCGCCTCCATCAAAAGTCCAAACGGCGGGGGGACGTTCAGCATGTTGTTTGTGGGACATGTTTCGATAAGTTAAACCCACAAAAAGGTAGCAGGTTGTGCTTCCCAATCACCGCAACAAGTAAATTTTTGTAAAACGCGAACGCCATCCAGTTGGAGCTGGCCGAGATCATCCGCGCGCTGGTGGACGAACGCATCGATACCAAGCGCGCCGCCCTCGTGCTGTACGCTTTGCAGATCGCGTCCCACAACCTTTCCCGCGTTAACTTCGAGCCCGGCGCGCGCAAGGTGGTGGTCAAGCCTCCTTTCGAAGTGAAATGCCTGAAACGTCCGCGGCCGGCAACTGCGGAAGCAGCGGTAGGCGCTCCGATACTCTTGCCGCGGACACGACGCGATGTGTAAGCTGGCGCGCTTATGGCCGCTGACTCGAAGCAATCTGAAATCGCGCTGTTGAGCCTGGCAGAGGCCTCTGAGCTTGTGCGCGCGAAGAAGCTCTCTCCGGTCGAGTTGACCGAGGCGTGCCTGGCCCGGATCGAGGTGCTCAATCCTGAGCTGAACGCGTTCATCACCGTGACCGCCGAATTGGCGCTCGAGCAGGCGCGCGCCGCCGAAGCTGAAATCCAGCGCGGCCAGTGGCGCGGTCCGCTGCACGGGATTCCGCTTTCGCTCAAAGACCTGGTCGACGTGGTGGGCGTGCGCACAACGGCGGCAAGCGCGGTTTTTGAGAACCGCGTTCCGACCGAAGATGCCGAGGTCGTGCGACGGCTGAAGGTTGCAGGTACGGTGATCGTCGGCAAGAACAACCTGCACGAGTGCGCCTATGGCGGCAGCGGCGTAATCAGCCGCTACGGGCCGGCGAAGAATCCGCGTTATCCCGGCCGGACGACGGCAGGCTCTTCTTCAGGATCGGCAGCGGCGGTAGCGGCTGGGCTCTGCTACGGCGCGATTGTCACGGATACGGCGGGCTCCATCCGCTTGCCGGCGGCCTTCTGCGGAATTGTGGGACTCAAGCCGACTTACGGCCTGGTGAGCGCGCGCGGAGTGATGCCGCTTGCCTGGTCGCTCGATCACATTGGCCCCATGGCGCGCAGCGTCACCGACGTGGCGCTGATTCTCGCGGCCATCGCCGGCTATGATCCCGCGGATCCGACCAGCCGCGAGATTGCAGTCGCGGATTATGCGGCCGCCGTTCGCGCGCCTAGTCAGAAGCTGCGTGTGGGCGTCGCGCGCAAGTTCTTCTATGAGGGTCTGGATCCTGAAGTAGCACGCGTGGTCGAAGACGCGCTGCGCGTCGTGGCAGGGTTGGCGACGGAGATGCGCGAGGTCTTCGTGCCGGTGGACCCTGATCGTACCGTGGCCAGGGCGGAGATCTATGCCTATCACGGCCCGTACGTCCGCGAACACGGAGACAAATACAATCCGGAAACGCTCCGCCGCATTAATGCTGGCGCCGATGTGGGCGCGCGCGAGTACATCGCCAAACGCCACGAGTTGGAGCTGGCGCGGCGCCGCGCGGCCGAAATTTTCAGGAATGTGGATGTGGTCGTTACTCCGACCACGCCCGTCCCGCCGCCGCTGGTGGCGGAACTGCAGGCCGACATATCACGTCTGCGTGAGCGCGAGTTATTGACGCTGCGCAATACCTGGCCATTCAACGTGCTGGGGCTGCCGGCGATTTCGCTGCCGTGCGGGGAGACGTCGCAGGGATTGCCGGTGGGCTTGCAGGTTGCGGGGCCTGCCGGCGCAGAAGCGAGAGTGCTGGGATTCGCCAGAGCGTTTGAGCGGGCGCGGTGAAGACCGAGATTCCTTGCACGCGCTCAGGTGCTAGGCTCCCTCGCGCGGCTCGGAATGACAAACTGCCTTATGGATGACGTGCCTCGGATGGAGGTGGCTTTGAAGGGGTGCGGCTTCAGCCGCGCCGTTGAAAGACTCCATCAAGATTGTCATCCTGAGCAAACGCGAGCGGAGCTTGCGAAGCGAGCGCGCCGCGAGGGATCTGCAGTCTTGGTCCACAACTGCAGATCCCTCACTCGCGCTCCCTCACTCCGTTCGGTCGCGCTTCGTTCGGGATGACAACTGTTTGGGGTGGATTGCGGTGCGGCTGAAGCGGCACCCCTTCAAAGAAGAAGGCCGGCGGGACGCCGGCGCTACAAATTATAACGGGGAGGCCGTGCGACCTCCCCGTTTCGTTGCGCCGGCCTGGGAGCGCGCTAACAAGTTATGACAGGCCACTTCGTTATGAAGCCCGGCTACTCGGCGAAGGGAATCGCCGGCACTTCGTGTTCGCCGCCGGCTTCCACGATTTCCTTGACCTTGTTCGTCCCGTACTCGAAGCCCTTGTCGAAAGCGTTCAGGTTCAGTTCGGCGAAGTGTGGGGGAACGGAATCGGCGACGGCTTTGCGCAACGCGTCGGCGTCGACCAACCCGGTGACCGCGGCGAAGAAGCCGACCATGACGATGTTCAGCACCATGCGCTTGCCCAGCTCTTCGGCCAGGCGCGTGGCGGGAACGCTATAGACCTTGACTCCCGGCTTCAGATTGCCGACTCGCACCAGGTCTTCCTCGACGATCAGCGTGCCGTTTTCCTTCAGCTCCGGAGTGAATTTGGAATACGCCTCCTGCGACATGACCACCAGAATGTCCGGCCGCGCAACGTAGGGATAGAGGATGGGCGAGTCGGAAAGGATGCACTGCGCGCTGCAGGCGCCGCCGCGAGCTTCCGGACCGAAGCTCTGGGTCATGGTGGCGAAGCCGCCTTCGAAGACGCTGGCCGCCTTGCCGATGACGATGGCCGAAAGGATGACTCCCTGGCCGCCGAATCCTGCGAGTCGAATCTCGGTTAGCTGCATGAGCATTCTCCCATCTCGACGTATTGGTCGCCCAGGCTCTCGTGGAACTGATGGACCATCAGCTCGCGGTAGTCGGGGCGGTCGCGGTCGATGAACTTGCCGACGGCGATCTCGCCGGTCTTGGTGAGGCCGACTTCGCCGGTGGGCGCGCCGTTTTTCACCTTGCTGGCCTGCTTGTAGTACTTCATGGCATCGAGGCCATCGCCCATCTTGTTGCGGCGCTGGTAGAGCGTGGGACAGGGCGAGATGATCTCGATGAAGCTGAAGCCCTTCTTCTTGAAGGCTTCCTGCATGGAACGCGCCACCTGGCGGACGTGGAACGCGGTCCAGCGCGCCACGTAGACGGCGCCCGCCGCGTCCACCAGGTGCGGCAGGTTGAAGCCGGGCTCGAAGGTGCCGTAAGGGTTGGTGGAGGTGGTGGCATGCTCCGGCGTCGTAGGAGCTGTCTGGCCGCCGGTCATGCCGTAGATCAAATTGTTGACGCAGATCACTTTCAGGTCGATGTTGCGGCGGGCGGCGTGGATCAGGTGATTGCCGCCGATGGCCGACAGGTCGCCATCGCCGGCGTAAACCACCACCGTCAGGTTGGGATTCGCGAGCTTCAGCCCGGTGGCGAAGGGAATGGCGCGTCCGTGGGTGGTGTGGAACGAATCCAGCTTGAGATAACCGGCCACGCGCCCGGTGCAGCCGATACCGGAGACCACGACCAGCTTCTCGAGATCAACCTTGGAATCGATCAGGGCGCGGGTGAAGCAGTTGACCGTGGTGCCGATGCCGCAGCCCGGACACCAGATGTGAGGCATGCGGTCGCTGCGCAGGAAAGGCTCGACGGGATTTATGGGCTCGGCGCATTCGAAGTCGACTTCATTCATCGCAATGCCTCCTGGATGGCTTTCAGGATGTCCTCGGGTTGGTGGACGCCGCCTCCGGCGTGCGGCACGCACACCGTCTTGACGCCGCCTGCGGCGCGCTCCACCTCGCGCGCAATCTGTCCCAGATTCAGTTCAGGGACGACAAATGCCTTGGCGCGCTGCGCCAGCTTCTTGATGAGCTGGTCGGGGAAGGGCCACACGATCTTGAGTCGCAGCTTGCCGACCTTCATGCCCTTGGCGCGGGCCGCGTCGATGGCGCGCTGCGCGACGCGGGAGGTGATTCCGTAAGAGACCACCACCACGTCGGCATCGGCCGTGTCCGCCTGTTCCACCAGCACCAGATCGCCGGCGGCCTTGCTGATCTTGTCCCGCAGACGGCCCACCAGCTTCTGCTGCGCGGCCACGGTCATCGCCGGGTATCCGCGCTCATCGTGGGTCAGGCCGGTGACGTGGAACTTGTAGCCTTCGCCAGCGTGCGCGATCTCAGGAACCAGGCTGCCGTCACCGTTCACGGCGTAGGGCTTGTAGGCGTCAGGTTGCTTGTGGGTCTTGCGCCTCGGCTCGATCTCGATCTGGTCGGCGGGCGGGATGACTACCTTCTCGGTCATGTGGCCGACGCACTCGTCCATCATGAACATCACCGGCACGCGGTACCTTTCCGACAGGTTGAAGGCGGTGATGGTGAGCGCGAAGCACTCCTGGGGCGAGTTGGGGCACAGCGCAATGATCTCGTAGTCGCCGTGCGAGCCCCAGCGCGCCTGCATCATGTCGGATTGCGCCGGCAGCGTGGGCAGACCGGTGGAGGGTCCGCCGCGCTGCACGTCCACGAACACACACGGCGTTTCGGTCATGGCAGCGTAGCCAATGTGCTCCATCATCAGCGAAAAGCCAGGACCGCTGGTGACGGTGAAAGCCTTGGCGCCGCCCCAGACCGCGCCTTGAATGGCGATCGAGGACGCCAACTCGTCTTCCATCTGGATGAACGTGCCGCCGACTTTGGGCACGCGTGCGGCAAAGCGCTCGACTACTTCCGTCGAAGGTGTGATGGGATAACCGGCAGCGAAGCGCGCCCCGGCGGCCAGCGCGCCTTCGCAGCAGGCGTGGTCGCCGTCGAGGAAGTGAACGCCCGTGAGGACGCCAGCAGGATCAGCTTTCATGCGCGGCCTCCTTCTGCGCGGATTTTTCGCCGACCTTGTAGCCGAAGATGGCGAAGTCCGGGCAGTACATGCCGCAGAGGTCGCAACCCGAGCACTTCTCCGGATTGACCATATGCGGCGGATGGTAGCCCTTGGAGTTGAACGCCTGCGAGAGCGCCAGCGCCTTGGTGGGACAGAACTCAACGCAGAAGCCGCAGGCCTTGCAGCGTTCCACCACGATCTTGACCGTGCCTTTTGCCATGAACGCTCCTTTCACCCCGTCGCAGCAAAAGGCCTTGTGCGGCGGAGGCCCCAACATCGGAGCAGTGATGAGTCGGAAGGCCCTGCGGGTAGCGACCACGCATGGTCGGCAGCGAGATTGTCGCGCCGGAGGCAGGCGCAAGTGAGTGACGGTGATCACATAAGTGCGTGACCCATAAACCGAAGCGGGAAGCCGGTAGCCGGGGGTCGATTAGGGAGTGGCGGCCGCGGGAGAATTCTGACTCTCTTGCTGTTTTTATTCCCTGATTCTCTGAGCTGCGCGATATCCCCCGAAAACGCGGCTTTCTCCGCCAATGACTCCGATCTGGTCCTCTCCTGTTGCCGGTATGTAATTGATTCCATGCAACTTACGATTAGCACCGGATGGCAGGTATCGTGCCTGCTTTTTACTGGCTGAGGAATCGGGAGTTGGTCCGTCGATTCCCAACCGTGGAGGCGACATGATTGCGGAAGGCTCACAAAACGCTGCCCTGCTGGGCGTACTGGGATGGCGGTTAGTGCGGCTGATTGAGACCCACTCCGACCAACTGGCGCGGGGCCTGCTGGATCGCATCGAGAACAGCGAGCGCTGCCGCGAATTTGTTCAGCGGGTTCCACCCGAGGATCTGAAGCAGAAGGTATATGAGATTTATCACCACCTGGGACAGTGGCTGCTGAAGAAGACGGAACACGACGTCGAGCAGCGCTACGTGGCCATCGGCGAACGCCGGGCAGCGCAGAGCGTCCCCCTCAGCCAGCTCATGTTCGTCATCGTGGCCACCAAGGAGCACCTCTGGGAGTATGTGACCCAGGAAGCGATGGCCGACCGTCCGGTCGACCTCTTCCAGGAGCTCGAACTGTTCCAACTGGTCGAGCAGTTCTTCGATCGCGCCGTGTACTTCGCCGCCATCGGTTATGAACGCTACCAGCTCGCCCAGAAGAAGGTGGCGAGCAACTAGAAAGGGCGGACTTATGTCCTGGATGGACTCGTATCGCACCAAGGTGATGTCGGCGCGCGAGGCGCTGCGCTGCGTGGAATCGCACATGCGGGTCTATATCCAGCCCGGCTGTGCCGAGCCCGAGACCCTGGTGGGCGCCCTGATCGAGCGTGGGCCCTTTGTGCGTGACGTCGAGATTGTGCACCTGCTCACTATGGGGCGCGCCGACTACATTGCGCCGGAGATGGCCGGGCACTTCCGCCACAACGCCATGTTCATCGGCGGCAACGTCCGGGAAGCCATCAACGACGGCCGCGCCGACTACACTCCCATCTTCCTGAGCGAGATTGAATCGCTGTTCGAATCCGGCGAGATGGTGATCGACGTGGCACTGATCCAGGTCTCACCGCCCGATTCGCACGGCTTCTGCAGCTTCGGGGTGGGCGTCGACACCACGCTGACCGCCGCCAAGAAGGCGCGCTTCGTTATCGCCCAGGTGAACAACCAGATGCCGCGCACCTACGGCGATAGCTTCATCCACGTGAGCGATATCGACGCCCTGGTGGAAAGCTCGCGCCCGCTGTGCGAACTGCCCAAGCACGAGATCAGCGATCTCCACCTGGCAATCGCACGCAACGTGGCCACGCTCATCGAAGATGGTTCGACGATTCAAACCGGCATCGGCGGCATTCCTGACGCGGTCTTGCTCTACCTCAAAGACCGCAAGGATCTCGGTGTGCACACCGAGCTGCTCTCCGACAACATCATCCCGCTGATCGAGTCGGGGGTGGTGAATGGCCGCCGCAAGACGCTGCACCCGCGCAAAGTGGTGCTGGCCTTCGCGCTGGGAACGAAGAAGCTGTTCGACTTCGTCAATGACAATCCCATCTTCGAGTTTCACCCCAACGCCTACACCAACAACCCGATCCTGATCGCGCAGAACGACCGCATGGTGGCCATCAACTCGGCTCTGCAGATCGACATCACCGGGCAGGTGTGCGCCGATTCCATCGGGACCTATTTCTACAGTGGCATCGGCGGGCAGGTGGATTTCATCCGCGGGTCGACTCGGTCGAAGGGCGGCAAGCCCATCATCGCGATACCGTCAACGGCGAAGAACGACACCATCTCGCGCATCGTGCCCACGCTCGATCCCGGCGCCGGGGTGGTGACCTCGCGCGGCGCCGTGCACTATGTGGTCACGGAGTTCGGCGTGGCTTACTTGCACGGGCGCTCCATCCGGCAGCGGGCGGAAGCGCTCATCCAGATCGCGCACCCGGAATTCCGCAACCAGCTCTACGAATATTGCGAGCGCACGAAGTGGCTTAATTCTCATGTGCTCGCCAACGTGAGGTGAGAAACATGGCCGAACCACGGGGATCGGTGGAGATCAGCCAGGAAGAATGCAAGGGCTGCGGGCTGTGCGTGGATTCCTGTCCGCCACGATGTTTGGAGCTTCTGCCGGACTTGAACGCCTACGGCATTCATCCCGCGCATTACACCGGCGAGAAGTGCACCGGATGCGGTATCTGCTTCTACTGCTGTCCGGAGCCGGGCGCGATCACCGTCTTCCGTATACCACCGGTAAAGCTCGCCAGCCAGGGGGTGTCCCGTGCGGCAACTGTGTAAGGGCAACGTCGCGGTGATCAAGGGCGCGATTCAGGCGGGATGCAGCGCTTATTACGGTTATCCCATCACCCCGGCGAGCGAGATTGCCGAAGCGGCCGCGCTCTACCTGCCGCAGGTGGGCGGGACGTTCGTGCAGGCGGAGAGCGAAGTTGCCTCCATCAACATGGTGTATGGCGCGTCGTCAGCGGGCGTGCGCGTGATGACCGCATCCTCGGGGCCGGGCCTGAGCCTGATGCAGGAAGGCATCTCCTATCTCGCCGGCTCGGAACTGCCGTGCGTGATCGTGGACGTGGTGCGCGGCGGGCCAGGTCTGGGCAACATCGCGCCGGAACAGAGCGATTACTTCGCCATGGTCAAAGGCGGAGGCCACGGCAACTATCGCAACCTTGTGGTTGCGCCGGCTTCGGTGCAGGAGATGGCCGACCTGACCATCCTCGCCTTCGAACTGGCCGATAAGTACCGCAATCCGGCAGTCGTGCTGACCGATGGCTTTATTGGCCAGATGATCGAGCCGCTGGAGCTGGAAGAGCGGCAGATCCAGTTGCCGGAGAAGCCATGGGCCGTAACCGGCATCCGCGAGACCCGCAACAACCTCATCACTTCAATCTACCTCGAGACCGACGAACTGGAAGCGCATGTTCGCCATCTCGCGGAGAAGTACCGCAAGGCGCAGGAAGAAGAGCCGCGCCACGAGCTCTATGCGGCAGAGGACGCCGAGGTGTTGGTGGTCGGCTATGGCATCGTGTCGCGCGTACTGCGCTCGGCTGTCGAGCAGGTGCGCAAATTCGGGCTGCGCGCCGGGCTCTTCCGTCCCATCACGCTGTGGCCATTCCCGGCACAGGCGCTGAGAGCGGCGGCCGCGCGATGCCGGTCGGTGCTGGTGGTGGAGTTGAGCAACGGGCAGATGGTGGAGGACGTGCGCTTGACGCTCGACGGGCGAGTGCCGGTGGAGTTTTACGGCCGCAGCGGCGGCAATGTGCCGGCGCCGGACGAGATTCGCGACCGGCTGCTCGCGCACGCTGCTGACTTGGTGACAGTTTAGGAGGACGCGTGTCGGAATATCAGGTGGTGCATTCGAAATCGCCGGTGTTCTTCGATCACTACGAGCGCAAGTCCGACCTGCAGCACCAGACGCACTATTGTCCCGGCTGCGGGCATGGTGTGGTCCACAAGCTGATCGCCGAAGCCATCCAGGACCTGGGCGTACAGGACCGCACCATTCTCATCTGCCCCGTGGGCTGCTCGGTGTTTGCCTACTACTACTTTGACGTGGGCAATGTACAAGCTTCGCACGGGCGCACTCCGGCCGTAGCAACTGGAGTGAAGCGCGCCCGGCCTGACAGCATCGTGCTCGCCTATCAGGGCGACGGTGACCTGGCTGCCATCGGTACCGCCGAGATCGTGCACGCCGCCAATCGCGGCGAGAAGATCACCTGCTTCTTCATCAACAACGCGATTTACGGCATGACCGGCGGACAGATGGCGCCGACGACTTTGGTGGGCCAGATCTCGACCACCTCACCCTGGGGGCGGCGGCCATCGAATGAAGGCTATCCGCTGCACGTCTGCGAACTGCTCGCGACGCTCGAAGCGCCGGTCTACATCGAGCGCGTGGCGCTCTCCGACAACAAGAACATCATGCATGCGCGGCGTGCCGTCCGCAAAGCCATCGAGAACCAGGTGGCAGGGCTGGGATTTTCTTTGGTTGAGATCCTCTCTCCCTGCCCGACCATCTGGAAGAAAGACCCGGTCGACGCCCGCAAGTGGGTTGGCGAGGAGATGATTAAAACTTTTCCGCTTGGCGTCTACCGCGATCGCAAGACCGCCGTGCCGGTGACGCCGGCGCCGCAGCACTCGGTTGCGGAAGTGCTTGAGTTCGAGGGCGAGGTCACGGCCAAGCCCGCGAGCGATCGACATCGGCACGTGCGCGAGACGACGATTAAAGTCGCCGGCTTCGGCGGACAGGGCGTTCTGCTGCTGGGGCAATTTCTGGTCGAAATGGGAATGCTGGAGGGCCTGGAGGTGAGCTGGCTCCCGTCCTACGGGCCGGAGATGCGCTCGGGCAGCGCTCATTGCCATGTGTGCCTGTCGCGGCAGCGCATCGGATCGCCGCTGGTGTCGCATCCGGAAGTGTTGATCGCGATGAACGAGGTCTCGCTGCGCAAGTTCGCGCCCGAGGTTCAAGCCGGCGGCCTGATCCTCTACAACCGCGACGCGCTGCCCGCTAACTTCGAACTGCCGGCACAGGTGCGCGCTATTTGCGTGCCGGCGTCGGACATTGCGGACCACATCGGTTCGCCCAAGGTGGCCAACGTGGTGATGCTGGGCGCGCTGCTGTCAGAGACCGAGTGCCTCCCGGCCGAAACCGCGCTGGCAGTGCTGGAACACAAAGTCAAGAACGAGGCCATGCTGGAGTTGAACCGCCGCGCGCTCGAGGCCGGCCATCGCTACGACGAGCGGGAGATCCACCTGTCGCTCTCGCAGCCGGACGGATTTGCGGATTAGCACGAGAGGGCACGACTTCAGTCGTAGCGGCAAAAGGCTTTCGTGGGATTCATAGCAGCAGTTTTTCATAACGGCCGAAGCGGGCCATTTATCGATACCCTCCGCGCCAGTTAAGGCGTACCGCTTCGGCCGCTTTTCTTTTCGGTTGACAATTCCGCCATAATAGATACATATCTATATATATGTCTGTCAATATTACAAGCGAAGAAGTGATCGACCTGCAGCTCAAAGCGCTGGCCGATCCTGCTCGCCGGAAGATCATCAAGCTGCTGCGCTCGAAGGGACGCTGTTCGTGCCGGCAGGTGAGCGCCGCGGATGCCGGCATGTGCGTGTGCGACCTGGAGGGCGAACTCCAGCTGACACAGCCGACCATCACCCATCACGTGCAGGTCTTGCGCGAAGCCGGCCTGATCGGCAATCGCAAGATCGGGCGCTGGCTGTATTGCGTCCGCAATGAGCAGGCGCTCGACCGGCTGGCAGCGTGGCTGCGCAAACTGTAGGCGGCAAGCCTTTGGCGGTCCAAAGGCATCCAATCGTTCGTGTTCGGTCGTCCTGGAAGCATGGCTGCTGGCTATGTCCCGCTGAATCCCACGCTCCACGCGTTACTGCCCTGCGCGAGCGGCGTAGAATAGAGGTTGCTCGACCGGCGGCGTAACCCCCAGGAGGCGTTCTTATGGAATCTCGTAGCCTTTTACAGTCGTTCAAAGACAGCCTGCTCAGCAACGCGACGGTGAAGTCGGTTTACGGGGATCCGGTCACCTTCGCCGACCGCACCATCGTTCCCGTGGCGCGAGTGGCGTACGGCTTCGGTGGCGGGTTCGGCAGCCGCCTCAAAGCGGGACAAGTTCCTGCCGCCCTGACCGGCGACACCGCTCCGCGCATTCCCGGCGATGAAGCCGGCGGCGGAGGCGGAGGCGTTGCCGCCATGCCGCTCGGTGTGGTCGAGATCACTCCTACACGCACCCGCTTTATCCGCTTTGGCGAAGGCCGGCGCCTGGCCGCTGCCGCAGCCATTGGGTTGGCAGCAGGGATCTGGTTCGGACGAAGAAGAAACGGGCGGTAGAGTACCGAGTTGCGAGTACCGAGTACCGAGTACCACTCCATAAATCAGTTTCTCTGGAAGAATGTCATCCTGAGCGACCGCGGGTCCCGGGCGTTTTCTCCGCCCCGGGAAACGGTCGCGAAGGATCTCGGTTTGTTTCAATTCCCGCCTAGGGCTCAGAAGAGCGCCAGCTGCTGCGCTTCTTCGGGCAAAGGATACTGGCGTTCGAAGATGCGCGTTGCCTGTTCCCGAACAGGGAAGCCATGTTTGCGGCGCAGCGTTGCCATCAGGCTGGAGATCCGCCTGCGATACGCCTCGGGCAGAAATGCCCGGCTGGCATAGCGCTTCCTGTAGCCCTCGACCAGATGCGGGAACTCTTTTTCCAGGAAGGGCAAAAAGATCGCCGCTGAGCATGGCTTGAGGAACAGCGGATTAGCATAGATGTAGCGGCCGCCGGCTGCTTTGGTTGCGCAGACCAGCTCGTCGAGCGCTTTAGGATCGTCGGTGATACCCGGCACCAC
>Ga0187782_10002563_pt1 | contig 13394 bp, 5 predicted proteins | sample 0715_SJ02_MP15_2_FD_132454 | JGI IMG/M metagenome (GOLD analysis project Ga0187782, IMG submission 132454) | Tropical peat soil microbial communities from peatlands in Department of Meta, Colombia - 0715_SJ02_MP15_20_MG | ecosystem: Environmental > Terrestrial > Soil > Wetlands > Peat | place...
CGCGCTGCCCTTCGACGAGCCGCAGAAGCTCGAATGGCGCGAGCCGCAGGCGCAGGGCGCGCCGCGCGATCCCGACGTCTGGCGTTTCTCGCTCTTCGGCGACGCCGACGTCGCGCTCTCGATTGGCGAGGGTATGATCGCCGAGCTGTTCCGGGAGAAGGAGAGCGTCGGCAAGTTCGCTGCGGGCCGAGACTTCAAGAAGCGGCTCGGCGCGGGCGACTATCGCGTCGAGGCGCGGGCGCTCGCCGGCGACGACCGGCTCGACTACGAGATTTCGCTCGCCTCCAAGGAGCTGCAGCCCGGCAAGGCGCGCAGGATCGCGCTGCCTGCGCGCATTGACTTCGCGCTGGCGCAGGACCGCGTCGTCGATCTCGCGAGCTTCGGCGGCAAGGAAATTCTCGCGACGCTCAAGGACGCGAGCGGCGCCGTCGTCGAGCAAGCGGCCGGCGGCGAACGGGATTGGAATCTCGCGCTTTCGCGGCGTCTGCCCGCGGGGGCGTTCACGCTGGAGCTCGCAGCGCTCGGCGCGCGGCCTCCCCAGAGCGTCGAATCGAAGGACGACCAGGGCGAGGAAGGCGAGGGCGAAGCGGAAAAAGACGTCGAAGTGGCGCTGGCCTTGCCGCCCCAGGCGGACGACGGCGCGCTCGCTGCGGAGGGAACGCGACGGTTTTCCGGCGCGAGCGCGCATATGCTGGCCCCGCCGAAGACGCCGCAAGACGCGCTTGCGCTCGTCGCCGCGCGATCGTCAAAGGAGATCGCGCTGGCGCTGGAGAAGCGCGGGGCCGACGGCGTCTGGCGCGAAGCGGCGCTGCGCCGCGGTCTTGCGCCTTTCCTCGCCTGGCCGGCGCCGGCGGATGACGGCGAAGCTTTTCGGATCCTCGCTTGGCCGGTCGGGGGCGGCGATGCGGAGATCGAGATCGGCGCGCGCGCGGTGGCGCGGGGCGGCCAGAGCGGCGCCAAGATCGGGCTTGAGCCGGCGGAAGGTCTGCCGTCGCAACTATGCGTCGGGCTCGCCGCGCTTGCCGGAGCTTCGGTCGTCGACATCGGCGCGCCGCCGGAGGGGTTGGCGCTCGGCTCGTCGCCCGGGCGGGCGCTGGAAGCGGCGCATGAGGGGGCGACCGCTCCGCAGTCGGAGCGCTTGTGGCTGGTCGCGCCGGGCGATTGCAAACGATCGCTGGAGGTCAAGGGTTTCGCCTGGAGCGGCGAGGAGATCTCGCTCGATCTCGCCGCGCGTGAGACAGCGCAATTGCCGAAGCTGCTGGCGCCCGGCGGGAAGACGCGCCTGTGGCTCGCGCGCTCCGAGCAGGCCCGCGTCGGTCTCGACGCCGGGGCGGGGATGGCCTTTGCGGACGACGCCACGCTGGCGCTCGCGGGCGCGAAGCCGCTGCGCGTCTGGAACGCTTCGGGCGAGGGCGCGATGCGCGTCGCGCTGAGGGCGATCGATGTCGACCTTGCGCAGAAGGCGCGTGCGGACTCCGGGCTGCGCGCCACCCTGCCAAAGCTCTCGGCGCTGCCCGTGGCGCTCGCGCAGGGAGGCGCGCCGTTGAGCTTCGAGCTTCCGGCGCATACGGCGGTCTTCGCGCCTCCTGTGGCCTTCTATGCGGGATCGCGGCCGCTCTCCGCGACCTGGAGCGGGGTCCGGCCCGCCGACGCGCAACTGCTGCTGGTCAATCTGTCCGATGCGGAGGCGCCCGTCGCCTTCAGCGAGGCTCGCAATGAAGGCGGAGCGGTTTCCGCCAGCCGCATGGTGAAACGCTTCTTCGACGCCCGCGGCGAAATTGCGTTGCCCGTCGAAGCGACGAAAGGCGACAGGCTTTATGCGCTCGGGGGCGACGCGCATTTCATCGCGCAGGACGGCCGCGTTTCGCGCCAGGCGCATTGGGGGCGCAAGCAGAGTGACGACGTCGGGATTCCGATCGATGGACCGGGCCTCGTCATCTTCGATCATCCGCCTGGGCTCGCGGCGCTGTGGCTCGAAGCCCAAGAGAAGTCGCCCTGGACGATCCCTGCCGCAAGAGCCGTCGCGCCGCCGCAGCAAATCGCGCTTTCGGGCGGGGCGCAGAGCTTCACGATGCGTCTCGATGCGCCCGCCCTCCTGACCCTGCACGGCGGCGCGCCGGCCTTCGTCGCCGTCACGCAGAACGGGCGGCGCGAGGCGCAGGCTTTTCCCGAGGGCGTCGATTTGCGGCGCTATCTCGGCGCAGGCGAAGCGACGATCGATGTCCACGGCGCTGGTCACGGCGCGTTGAGCGGCGCGCTCGACGTTGCGCTCGATCCCATCGCCGTCGCGCACGAAGGCGTCAACGATCCCCTGACGCTGGCGCCGGGCGGGGCGGCGCTGTTCAGCTTCGAGGTCAAAAGCGAGACCGACATCGGCCTCGGTCTGCGCGCCGAGCCGGACGTCGCGTCGATGCGGGTCTTCGCGGCGGACGGGAAGGTCGTCGGCGAGGGTCTTGCGCAGCTGCGCCGGCTGGCCAAGGGGCGCTACGTCGTCGAGGCGCGCGCGCCGCACGACGCGCCGCTTTGCGTGGTGCGGCTGACCCTGCGCGGCCTCGGTCCGCCGCCGGCGACGCCGCCGGACGACGTCGTCGCCGACATGCTGCAGAAGGCCGGCCTCAAGAAAACGAAGACGCGCTAGATCGCGAAAGGGATGCTTCGATGAAACGGGCGCTGCTCCTTCTGTTTTCGACGCTCATGCTCTTCGCTGTCGCCCCGAGCCTTTCGGCGCAGGAATTCGACGCGCCGAGGCGCGCCGACGGCGCGCGGGTCACGCCCGAGAAGTTTTTGCGCGAATGGGACCCGATCACGATCTTTTTCCCCGCCGACGCGGGCCCGAAGAACGGCGGCGCCGCCGACGCTCCCGAGAAGTTCGCGGGCATTTCCCCGCAGCCCGCGGGGGAGTGGCGTTGGCTGGGACCGCGCGCGCTGCAATTCAGGCCCGCAGAGCCGTGGACGCCGCTCGCGCGCTTTTCCGTTAGGGCTATGGGGGCGGGCGAGACGCGCCTCGTCGCGCTGCTCGCGCCGCCGAGCTCGACCGTCCCCGCCCAAGGCGCAGACCCCGTCGCAGAGCTTGCCCAAATTGCGCTCGCTTTCCCCGCGCCCGTCGACGCCAAGGCGCTGGCGAGGCTGATCTCGATCGAGGTTCGTCCCTCGCCTGGGCTTTCGGCGGAGGGCTACAAGCTTTCGCCGAACGACTACGCACTGTTGCCGCTGGAGCGCGCGGCGCGCGCGGCGGCGCAAAGCTATGTCGTGAAATTCCGCACGCCGATCGGCGGCGGCAAGGTCGTCGTGCTGCGTCTAAAGCTCGCCGACGAGCCGGGCCTCAACGAAGAAATTTTCGAGCTGCGCGCGCTGACCTTGCCGCCCTTCGCCGTGACCGACGCGACCTGCGGGCGCGGCTGGGACGACGACAAGAGCGCCGGCGTTCTGCGTTGCGCAACCAATGGCGCGGGTGAGCCTGCCCCCGAAAGCGGCGGCGAGGAGGGCGGCGAGGTCGCCAAGGCCTACACGCTCGCCGCGAAGCGCCGGCTCACGCTGACCTTCACCGCGGAGCCCGCGCCGCTCGACATCCTGCACGCGCGCGAGGCGCTGCGCTTCACGCCGCCCGTGGACGATCTTTCCGTCGAGGCTGACAAGAACCGGCTCAAGATCGCGGGCAAGTTCCTCTCTGACCAGCTCTATCGGCTCGACGTCGCGCCAGGCGCACTGCATGACGCGAAAGGCCGCGCGTTCGAGAGCGCTTATGCGCTGCGTTTCGCCTTCTCGCGCGACCAGCCGACGCTGCGCTTTGACGCGGGCTTCGGGATCGTGGAGCGCAACGGCCCGCAATTCGCGCCGCTGCGCGGGCGCGGCTACGAGCGCGCCGACATCCGTATCCATGCAATCGATCCGCTCTCGCGCGATTTTTGGCCGTTTCCCTCGGAAGGCGTCGAGACGAGCGACAAGGAGCCGCCGTCGTTGCCGGGCGCAGAGCCCAAGCATTGGAGCGAGGCTTCAGACATCGAGGCGGCGGCGATCAAGGAGAGGCTGAAGTCTTTGGGCTCGCCGGCCGTCTCGCGGCTCGTGGACCTGCCGCTGCGCCGTGGAGGCGGCGACGCCAAGTTCGGCCTCGACCTGTCCGACGACTTCGCGCGCATCAACGGGCGTGGGCAGCCTGGAGCCTATCTCGTGGGCTTGCGCGCGCCGAACGAGGACGCGCGCCGCTGGCTGCGCGTCCTCGTCACGGATTTGAGCTTGTCTGCGATCGAGGAGCCGGGCCGCGTGCGCTTCGCCGTGACGCAGCTCTCCGACGCGCGGCCGGTCGCCGGCGCGCAAGTGCGCGTCGAAGGCGTCAAGGACGACAAATTCGTCATGCTCGCACAAGGGACGACCGACGCGTCTGGCTTCTGGAGCTGGACGCCGTCGTTCAAGCCTCCCGCGAACAAGGGTGACGACGCCGAAGAGGCGAAGGAGCCGACATTGCGGCGCGTCGTGGTCGTGAAGGGGCAGGACGTGCTCGTCGTCGATCCCGACAGCGCGCCTTCCGAATATGCGAAGGAGAACTGGTCGAAGCCGGAAGAATCCTGGCTCTCCTGGACGACGGAAAGCGATCCCGGCCGCGTCGAAGGCGCGCGCACGCTGTGCCATCTCTTCAGCGAGCGCCCGATCTATCGGCCCGAGGAGCCTGTGCACATCAAGGGTTATGTGCGCGTCTATCGCGGCGGCGCGCTCAGCCTGCCGAAGCTGGGCGGCGCGCTCGTCGTCGCGAGCCCGAGCGGACAGGAATGGCGCATCCCCGTCAAGCCCGACGCGGCTGGCGGCTTCTATCACAAATTCGACGCCAAGACCGCGGCTACCGGGGACTTCAAGGTCAAATACGAGCCGGATGGCGTCAAGCCGAAAGCCAAAAAAGAGAAGAGGAGCGAGGCCGAGCCGGCGCAGGAAGGCCAAGAAAACGCGGAAGGGCAGGAGGACGAGACCGCGCAGAACGACACCGCGGAAGACGCTTCTTGCGGCAGCTTCACCTTCAAGAAGGAAGCCTATCGCCTGCCCACATTCGAGGTCGTGCTCAACGCGCCGCAGATGGTCGCTCTCGACGGCGCGTTCAATGTCGATCTCTTGGCGCGCTATTTCGCCGGCGGGCTCGCCGCCGACAGGCCGGTGAAATGGCGCGCGGCGCAGTTCCCCTATGCCTTCGCGCCGCCGGGGCGGGAAGGCTTTTTGTTCTCGACCGACTCACGATTTTCTGGCGAAGGCAAGTTCAAATCCAACGCAGTGCTGGAGCGCGACGCGCGCACAGACGCGGGAGGCGCTGCGCGGCTTGCTTTCGACATGAGCGTCGAGCCGACCGCGCAGCCGCGCCGCTACTCGATCGAGGCCACGGTGACCGGCGACGACGGCATGGAGGTGCGCAACGTGCAGAACGTCATCGCCGCGCCCCCTTTCGTGCTCGGCGTCAAGACGCCGCGCTATGTCGAGCGCGCCGGCGCCGTGACGCCGGAGCTCATCGCTATTGACGGCAAGGGCGAGGCGATCGAGGGAGTCGAGATGACTCTGCGCCTCGTCAAGCGCAATTGGATTTCGACGCTGCAGGCCTCCGACTTTGCTCAGGGCGCCGCCAAATATGTGACGCAGACGCAGGACGAGACGCTGGTCGAGCGCAGGATCGTAAGCGGCAAGGAGGCGCAGAAGGCCGAGCTGCAGCTAAGCGACGCCGGCGTCTATCTCATTCAGCTGGAGGCTTACGACAAGCTGCATCGGCGCCAGCAGGTCAGCGTCGATTTCTTCGTCGGCGGCAATACGCCCGTGACCTTCGCGCGCGCGCCTGCGTCGACCGCCACGGTGACGCTCGACAAAGACAAATACGCCCCCGGCGAAACGGCGACGCTGCTCATACAGTCGCCGTTTCAAAGCGCGCGCGCGCTCGCCATCGTCGAGCAGCCGGGCGGCGTTTACGACTATCAGTTTCTGGAGATCGTCAACGGCTATGGCAAATATGCGCTCACGCTCAAAAAGGAGCAGACGCCGAAGCTCGCCGTGCATTTCCTGATCATGCGCGGGCGCGTGAAGGATACGGCGTCGAACGGCGCCGGCCTCGATCTCGGCAAGCCGGTGACGATCGCCGCGACGAAATGGATCGAGGTCACCCCCGTCAAGAACATCGTCACAGTGAAGATCGAAGCGCCGCCGAAGGCGCGGCCCGGACAGGAGGTCGAGGTTGGCTTGCGTCTCTCCGACGACGCTGGCGCGGCGCTTGCAGGCGAAGCGACGTTCTGGATGGTCGATCAGGCCGTGCTGACGCTCGCCAAAGAGCAGACTCTCGATCCGCTGCCCAATTTCATCCTGCCGCGCGAAAGCAAGATGGCGGCGCGCGACACGCGCAACATGGCCTTCGGAATCATCCCCCTCGAAGAGATCGCGGGCGGCGACGTCGGCCTGGAGGAGTGGGGCGCCGAGAACAACATTTCTGTGCGCAAGAATTTCACGCCCGTGCCGATCTATCTGTCGAGCGTCAAAATTGGCGCCGACGGGATTGCGAAGATCAAGGTGAGGCTCCCCGACACGCTGACTGTGTTCAAGCTGCGCGCAAAAGCCGTCAGCGGGACGGATCGCTTCGGCTTCGCCGGCGCCGAAATGATGATCCGGCAGGAACTCGTCGCGCAGCCGGCGCTACCGCGATTTCTGCGACCGGGCGACAGCGCCGATCTCAATCTCGTCGCGCGCGTCGTCGAGGGGCCGGGCGGCGGCGGCGCGGCGAGCGTCACGACGACGGGGCTTTCGCTCGCGGGTCCGGCGACCCAGCGCATCGACTTCGCGCAGAACAAGCCTGCGCGTGTCTCCGTCGCCACGAGCCTGCCCCAAGACAACGCCGGCGTGGAGAGCGTGAAGCTCACGTTCAAGGTGGAACGCGACGCCGATCATGCGCGCGACGCCGTGGAGATCGACCTGCCGGTCAGGCCCGATCGCGAGCCGACGCGGCGATACGAAATCGTCGAGATCGGCGCAGGCGCGAGCAGAACGATCGCGCCGATCGCCGCGACGCCGCGGCCCGGAGCCTTCGCGCGCAAGCTCGTGCTCGCAGCCGATCCCGCCGTCGTCAAGCTCGTCGCGGGGCTCAACGCGCTCGTCGAATATCCGTATGGCTGCACCGAGCAGCGCCTGTCGCTTGCGCGCGCGGGGCTGGAGCTGAAGTCCTTCGCGCCGATCCTCGCGGCGTCTGGGCTCGAGAACCGCGTCGCCTCCAATGTGAAGCAGACGGCGGCGGCGATAGAGCAGGCGATGGACGGTGACGGGCTCGTCGCGTTTTGGCCGCGCCGCCCGGGCAATGTTTCGCTGACCGCCTGGGCCTATGAGTTTCTGAGCGAGGCCGAGCGCGCGGGCGAGCCCATCGACAAGAAGCTCGCCGACAAGCTCGCCGAGGCTTTGAAGGCGGCGTTGCGCTCCGATAATCCCCGGCTCGTCACGGGCGAGGAGATGCGCGAGCGCGTCGAAGCCTTGAGCGCTCTCGCCGAGGGCGGCGCGCTCGACGAATCTTATCTCGCCGAGTTCGCGCGCCAGACGGAGTTTCTGCCCGCCGTCAGCGTCGCGCAGATGACCAGCGCAGCATATGCCGCCGGCGACAGAAGCGTCGCGCCGTCCCTGCTTCCGGCGCTGTGGTCGCGCGCGAAGTTCGCGCAGCGCGGCGGCGCGCTCGTTTTTGGCGGCGTCGCCGGAGAAGGCGGCAATCCGATCATCCTGCCGTCGGAGGCGCGTGCGCTCGCGGAGATGACGCGCGCGACGGCGCTCGCAGCTCCGAGCGATCCGCGCTCGGCCGTGCTGCGCGACGCGCTGCTGCGGCTCGGGGAGGGCGACGGCTGGGGAACGACCAACGCCAACGCCGCGGCGATCCGTGCACTGGCCGAAAGCTGGAGACGGCCTGCGTCACCGATCACGCTGACGTTGAAGCAGGGCGACGGCGAGGCCGAAAGGTTCACGCTCGACGCCAACGCGCCGGCCTTGTCCTATGCGCGCGGCGAGAACACGCCGCTCGTCATCGCCAATGAGTCGGGCGCGTCGGCGATCGCGCTGATCGAGACGACCTTCGAGCCGCAGGAAGAGGGTTATAAGGCGCAGCCGCGCAGCGAGGGATTTGCGCTGACGCGCGCGCTGTGGCGCATCAGGGGCGACGCGCCGCCGGAACGGGTCGAGCCTGGGGCGGACGGGGGCCATGGGTTGACGCAGGGAGAGGTCGTCGAGGAGACGGCGGAAGTTGCGAACCCCGAGGATCGCGCGCATGTCGCGATCACCCTGCCGCTGGCGGCGGGCTTCGAGCCGCTCAATCCCAATATCGCCACGGCCCCGCGCGAGGCGCAGCCCTCATTCGCGCCGAGCCTCGCTCCGAGCTACATGTTCTTCGGCGACGATCGCGTGTTCTATGCTTACGACTGGATGCCGAAAGGCAATTACCGCTTCGCCTTCCGCGTCAAGGCGCAGACGTCGGGGACATTCACCGAACCGTCGGGGCTCATCGAGACGATGTACAGAAAGGGCGTCGTCGGCGTGAGCGCGGGCGCGCGCGTCGAGATCGCAAAATGAGAGGCGCGGCTGCGATTGTTTGTGCGCTGATGCTGGGAAGTCTCTCCTTCTCCCCGTTGGGGGAGAAGGTGGCCGAAGGCCGGATGAGGGGCGGCGTCGCCCCAATCACGGCGGAGAGTTTCCACCCTCCGCCCGGCGGCCCTCATCCGACCTCGCTTCGCGAGGCCACCTTCTCCCGCAAGCGGGAGAAGGAGTCGCTAACTTCCCCGCGCCCCACCGAAATCGTTTACGACCGCAACGGCGCCTTCATCACGCAAATCAATCATGGGCAGGACTACGGCTATTGGCCGCTCGACAAGGTCCCGCAGCGTTTCGCGCTCGCGACCCTCGCGCTGGAAGACCGCCGCTTTTTCGCGCATGGCGGCGTCGACCTTCGCGCCATTCTGCGCGCGACTTGGAATAATCTCTTCCGCCGTCATGCGCGCGAGGGCGCCTCGACCATCGCCATGCAGGTCGCGCGGCTGCAAAACCCGGGGCCGCGAAGCTTCGCGCAAAAGCTCCAGGAAGCCGCAACGGCGGTCGCGCTGATCTCGCGCTACGGCCATGAGGCCGTGCTGAAACAATATCTCACCCTCGCGCCCTATGGCGCCGGCAGCCATGGCGCCGCGCACGCCGCGCGCTTCTATTTCAACAAGCCGCTCGACGATCTGTCCTGGGCCGAAACCGCTCTGCTCGCCGCCCTGCCGCAAGCGCCGGGCGCGATGAATCTCGCGCGCCCAAGCGGGATGCGACGCGCCGCCATGCGGGCGGCGCGCGCGATCGACGCGCTCGTGCGCGAAGACCAAATCCAACCGGCGCAGGCCGCGCTCGCCAAAGCGCAGCTCGCCGCCATGAAGCCGCTAATCTTGCCGCGGCGCGGCGAGGGCGCGCTGCATCTCGCTTTGCGCTACGACCGTCTCGTGCGCGACGGTCTTATCGTCGCGAGCCCCAGCGATCCGCGCATCCATGCGAGCATCGACCTAAAGCTCGAAGAGCGCATCGCCGGTCTCGCCGCCCGCTATCTCAATGTGTTCCGCGACGCCGGCGCGCGGCAGGTCGCCGTGATGATCGCAGAGCGGGGCAGCAACGCCGTCCTCGCCGAGGTGGGCTCGGCGCGCTACGGAGGCGGGCTCGCGGAAGCCGGGGCTTTCGATTTCACGCGCGTGACGCGATCGCCGGGCTCGACGCTCAAGCCATTCGTCTATGCGCTGGCCTTCGAACGCGGCATGCTCAATGCGAGCGACATGCTCGCCGACGTTCCCGAAGGCGCGAGCGGCGTCGGCAACGCCGACGGCCTCTATCTCGGGCCCCTGTCGCCGCGCCAGGCGCTGGCGAACTCGCGCAACGTGCCGGCGGCGAACCTTCTGCGTCAAGTCGGAATCGAAGCGAGCTTCCATTTCCTGCACGATCTCGGCCTGCACGAGATCGAGGCGCCGGCAGACGCCTTCGGCGTCTCGATGGCGATCGGCTCGCTGCCGACGAAGCTCGACCGGCTGCTGCGCGCATACGCCATGCTGGCCGACGACGGCGTGCTGTCGGATCTAAGCTACGCCCGGGAGCAGCGCCGCGCGCCGCAGCGTCGCGCGCTCTCGGTCGAGACGGCGCGGCTCATCACCTCTTTCCTCTCCGATCCGCAGGCGCGGCTGCCGACCTTCCCGCGCTACGGGCCGCTCGAGTATCCCTTCGCGGTCGCGGTGAAAACCGGCACGAGCCAGGGCTATCGCGACGCCTGGACGCTCGCCTATTCGAAGAAATATGTCGTTGGCGTGTGGCTTGGGCGCGCCGACGCTTCCGGCATGCGCGAGATCGGCGGCGCGGGTTCGAGCGCGCGGCTCGCGCATGCGGTGCTGACCTATCTGCACGGCGTCAAGCCAGGCGAGATCGCCGACGACGCCTTCGATCCGCCGCCGGGCCGCGTCGCAGCGGAGATCAGCGCGGGCGCTCAGGGCGTCATCCGGGAATGGGTGAAGCCGGGCGAGGCGCCGCGCGCGGCGGCGCTGGCGGGCGGCGAGACGGAGCTGAAGATCGCGACGCCCGAGCCCGACACGCATGTCTGGCGCAACCCGGAACGGCCGGCTTCGCTGAACAAGCTCGCCTTGAAGCTGAAGCCGCTCGCGGGCGAGGCGCAGGTGGTCTGGTATGTCGACGACGAGCCCTTCGTGACGGCGGAGGCCGACGAGACGGTGTTCTGGCCGCTGCGCCCCGGCGCGCACCGCATTGAGGCGCGGCTGGTGTACAGCAAGAGCCATTCGCAGGGCGTGCGGGTGGTGGTGGAGTAGGGCGGCGCAAGCGCCGTCATCGCGGCGCCCTCGATCAGAAGCCTGACTGTGGCCTGAAGGCGCCGCCTCTCCTTCTTGACGAAACCCTGCCCCTCGTGTCCTTAAGGCCCAACCGCCTGCGGCGGCGCCATTCCCCTCCGGAGAGACCGCAACATGAATATCCACGAATATCAGGCCAAGGCGATACTGCGTGAATTCGGCGCCCCCGTAGCCGCCGGCGTGCCCGTGCTCAAGGCCGAGGACGCCGCTGCGGCCGCCAAGCAGCTGCCCGGACCGGTTTACGTGGTCAAGGCGCAGATTCACGCCGGCGGGCGAGGGAAGGGAAGCTTCAAGGAGGCCGCCGCCGGCGACAAGGGCGGCGTGCGCATCGCCAAGTCGATCGAGGAGGCCGCGACCTTCGCCAAGCAGATGCTGGGCAATACGCTCGTCACCGTGCAGACGGGCGAGGCCGGCAAGCAGGTCAACCGCCTCTATATCGAGGACGGCGCAGCCATCGACAGGGAATTCTATCTCTCGATTCTGATCGACCGCGCGACCTCGCGCATCTCTTTCGTCGTCTCGACAGAAGGCGGCATGGACATCGAGAAGGTCGCCCACGATAGCCCTGAGAAGATCGTGACCTTCTCGGTCGATCCGGCGACGGGCATCATGCCCCATCACGGTCGCCGCGTCGCGCAGGCGCTCGGGCTTTCGGGCGATCTCGCCAAGCAGGCCGGCAAGCTGACCGAGCAGCTCTACGCGGCCTTCGTCGCCAAGGACATGGAGCTTCTGGAGATCAACCCGCTGATCGTCACCAAGGACGAGAAGCTGCGCTGCCTCGACGCCAAGGTCGCCTTCGACGACAACGCGCTGCACCGACATCCTGACGTCGTGGCGCTGCGCGACATCACCGAAGAGGACGAGAAGGAGATCGAGGCCTCGAAATATGAGCTCGCCTATATTGCGCTCGACGGCACGATCGGCTGCATGGTCAACGGCGCCGGGCTCGCCATGGCGACGATGGACATCATCAAGCTCTATGGCGAGAACCCCGCCAACTTCTTGGATGTCGGTGGCGGCGCCAGCCGCGAGAAGGTGACGGCCGCGTTCAAGATCATCACCGCCGACCCCAAGGTCAAGGGCATTCTGGTCAATATCTTCGGCGGCATCATGAAATGCGACGTGATCGCCGAGGGCGTGATCGCCGCGGTCAAGGAGGTCGGCCTCAAGGTTCCGCTCGTCGTGCGGCTCGAAGGCACGAATGTCGATCTTGGCAAGAAGATCATCGACGAGTCGGGCCTCAACGTGATCGCCGCCGAGGATCTCGACGACGCCGCGCAGAAGATCGTCGCGGCGGTGAAGGTCGCGGCGTAAGCCGTTCGGCGCCGTCCGCCGGCATGCGGCGGGCGGCGCTCGCCGTTTCAGAAGATGCTATTGCGCCTGCGCCTCGGCGCTCCATTGTAATTTTAAAAATGGAGGCTGCCATGTCCGTCAGCGCCGACGCCAAGTTCATCGACCTGCTCAACCGGATTCTCGAAAGCGAGCTCGCGGGCGTGGTGCGCTACACCCACTATTCGCTCATGGTTTACGGGTACAACCGCATTCCCATCGTCTCCTGGCTTTCCGCCCAAGCCGACGAATCGCTCGTCCATGCGCGCAAGGCCGGCGAGCTCGTCACCCATCTCGGCGGTCACCCCTCGCTCGCGATCGGCCCGCTGCTCGAGACCCGCAAGCACGACATCGGCGACATCCTGCGCGAGTCGCTCGCCCATGAGCAATTGGCGCTGAAGCTCTACCATGAGCTGCTCAGAGAAGCCGAAGGCGTCTCGGTCATGCTCGAGGAATACGCCCGCGAGATGGTCTACGTCGAGGAGCTGCATCAGGGCGAGGTGAACAAGATGCTTCGCAAGCCCGGCGACCTCGAAGTCTTCCACGACGGCTGACGCGTCGGGATGGCGCGAACCTTGCTGCTGGCGCGCCGTGCGGACAGCGGTCCGCTTACAGGCCTAAAACCACGCGCAAGCCAAGGAGCGTCTAAGCATGTCGATCCGCCGACCCGCGGCATTTTCTCTCATGGCCGGTTTCGTCGCCGCCGGCGCAGTTTTCGCCGCAGCGAGCGGGGCGAGCGCGCAATCCAACGAGCTGCAGGCCTGCGCCCAACAATATCAGGCCGCTAAAGCCGACAATAAGCTCAACGGCCAAGCCTGGCAGGACTTCTATCCGGAGTGCAAGGCGCGATTGGCGTCGGCCGAGGCTCCCAAGGCCGAGACCGCGCAGCCCATTTCGGCGCCTGTGGAGCAGGCGCCAGCGCCTAAAATTGAGGCGCCCGCTGCGGCCAGCATCGAGCCCGCGCCTCCCGCGCCTGTCGCTCCTACGACTTCGCTTAGGTCTCGGGCCCCGGCGCATCCGGCGCCAGTCAAGAAAGCGCAGGCTCACGCCGAGCGACACGACAAGAAAGCTGGGCCTGGCGCCGGCCCGACCCCGCACTGAGGAGAACGGAGGGGAAAGCACAACCAGCCAAAGCGAGCGGGGCGGGAGCGCAGCGGCGCCCCCGTCAGCGAATTTCGAAGGCGTCGTCGATCGGCACGCCGAGCGCCGTGACGA
>Ga0187782_10002564_pt1 | contig 13390 bp, 9 predicted proteins | sample 0715_SJ02_MP15_2_FD_132454 | JGI IMG/M metagenome (GOLD analysis project Ga0187782, IMG submission 132454) | Tropical peat soil microbial communities from peatlands in Department of Meta, Colombia - 0715_SJ02_MP15_20_MG | ecosystem: Environmental > Terrestrial > Soil > Wetlands > Peat | place...
GTGGTTCCGTAGATGGAATCACCATTTACCTTCATCCACTTTCCCATTGCTTGGAGCCGCTCAACGAACTCAGGCTGGATGGTCCCTTCCGGAGTTGGGCCGACATCCAGAAGGAAATTCCCGCCCTTGCTCGCCACGTTCGCGAGATCCTGTATAAGCGTTTGAACAGATTTGAAGTGCTGATCGTTCTTGTTGTATGCCCAGGTATCATTAATCGTCATGCAGGTTTCCCAAAGCTGAAAATCTTCAGGAGGAGGAACTGTGGCCGGTGCCGCAGCCTGAGGCTGTGACGCAGCCTGAGGATTTCCTGCCGTACTTTTAGTAGGAATCCGGGCCGGAATCTCCTGCTCGGGAGTCATGAAATCCCCGTCCACCCCGATCCGGTTATTCACCAGGGCGGCGGGCTGTAATTCATGAATCAAGTTGATGAATCGCTGACCCTGATACCTTTCCACGCGGTCGAGACCGTCGAACCAGACGAGCGCCACAGGACCATAGTTCGTCAACAATTCCCGCAGTTGACCCTCCATGTAGTTGAGGTAGGTTGCCCACTCGGGCCGGCTCGCATCTCCATGCCAGGTGTCTTTGACGAGCTTGGAAGTGTCCCGGTAGCCAGGGTGGTGCATGTCCGGCGGAGAGTAATAAAAGCCTAAGGGCATTCCGACTTCCCGGGCTGCTTCGGCCAGCATGGCGATGACGTCTTTGCCATAAGGTGTGCTGGTGATCTTGTAGTCGGTGAGCGCCGAGTCGAACATACAAAAACCGTCGTGATGCTTAGTGGTGATGACCATGTAACGCTGCCCGGCCTGCCTGGCTAACTCAACCCAGGCCTCAGGACTGTACTGGGTGGGATTGAATCTCTTATACAGCAATACGTACTCAGGCTCGGTGATGTGCCAGGCGATATTAGGCTCCATAATAGGCCATGAGGCCTCCACGCTGGCCACCGAATACGCCCCCCAATGGATGAACATCCCGAATTTTGCTGCCCTGTACCAAGCGGTCCTTTCCGCCTCCGTTTTCACTGCGCTTTGGGGCAGGGCCGCTCCTTCGGCCGCCTTCGTTGTGATCACACCAGCCAGAAAAGCACCTACCGTCAGCCCGACAAGCAAAACCAGCCTGCTCGCCCGATCTTCGCGCATCGCCTCTCTCCCTTTAGCACTGGCTCGCGATCATTTGCCTTTCAGGAACTCCCGAATCTTTTCGAAGTCTTCGCGGAGAATCTTTTCTTCACGGGGGTTGCGAAGAACGTAGGCAGGGTGGACGGTGGCGAGGGCTTTGGAAGCTGCAAAATCATAGAACTGACCATGTATCCTGGTGATGCCTTCCTTGATTCCCAAAACCGTCTTGACGGCAGGCGCCCCCAGACAACAAATCAGACGGGGCTTAATACTCTCGAGCTGTCGGAAAAGGAAGGGTGAGCACGTTTCGATTTCGTCTTTCTCCGGTGTGCGGTTCCCCGGCGGACGACACTTGACAACGTTGCAGATGTACACCTCTTGCCGTTTCATTCCTATCATCTGGATCATGCGGTTCAGAAGCTGCCCAGCCCGCCCCACAAAGGGCAGCCCCTGCTCGTCTTCGTCCGCCCCCGGACCTTCCCCCACAAACACCAATTCGGCGTGCGGATTCCCTTCCCCGAAAACTATGGTCTTGCGGCCGCCCGCGAGCTTGCAGCGCTGGCAATCTCCCAAGTCCGCGCGGATTTGATCGAGCGTTTCGGGCCCACTCACCCTTGACGCCGGCGCTTCGAAAAGACTCAAAGAGGGCGCGGGCGGCCTGATGGACGGCGCACCGACTGCGGTTTGAGAAACCCCGGCACGAAGCGGTGGAGCAGGCGGTGCGGCACTGACAACGGGCCTGGTTTCTTCTAGAGCTGGCTTTCCTGCGGCCTGAGGTTGGGGAATGGCATCGCCATGTGCCCCTACAGGAGTACCCACCCGCGTGGCAGGCAACGGTGCAGCGGAGCCCGGCGCGCGCCGATAAAACTCCTCGATGCCCAACTCGCGGTAAAACTCGAGCCAGTTGGCAAGCTCTTCGGACAATTTTGGATTTTGGATTTTGGATTTCAGATTTTGAACTGAATCGTTCGCCACTTGAAACCTACTACCCTTTTGACTTCTGACTCCTTACTCCTGACTCCAGACTTCCAACCCTTGAATCCTGGATCCGGACTCCTGTGCCCTTCCGTATGGTAACCACCTCATCGAGGATGCGCTGAGCCACCTCCAGTTTGCTCATCTTCTCGAGAGGCTTGGTGTGGCCATCCGGGAAAACCAAGGTAACGATATTAGTATCCACGTCAAAGCCCGCGCCTTGCTGCGATAGGTCATTGGCCACGATGAAGTCGAGGCGCTTGGCGCGCAGCTTGGCAGTAGCGTTGGGCAGCAGGTTCTCAGTCTCCGCCGCGAAGCCTACCACCACTTGTCCGGGCCGCCGTCGCGAAGCGATCATGGCCAGGATATCAGGCGTGGGCTCAAGCTGCAGGGCGGGAATCCCATCCTGCTTTTTTATCTTTTGTGGATAAACTTGCGCTGGCCGGAAGTCTGCCACCGCCGCTGCCATCAAGGTTACCGTGGCCTGTTCGAAATGGCGCAAGACAGCCTGCGCCATCTGCGCGGAGGTGCGAACCCGCTCCACCTCTGCTCCCGCCGGAGGTTCGAGCGAAGTCGGTCCGCTGACCAAGACGACTCGAGCCCCGCGGCCGCGGCTGGCCTCCGCCAGGGCGTAACCCATTTTCCCGGAAGACATGTTGCTGAGGTAGCGCACGTCATCCCAAGGCTCTTGCGTGGGTCCGGCCGTTACCAGCACACACTCACTACTCAAATCGTCGCTTAAACCGAGGGTCGCAAAGACGGCCTGCGCGATGCTCCCCACAGACGTGAGGCGGCCCGCGCCGGTCATTCCACAGGCCAGGTAGCCCTCGTCAGGCGGCAAGACCTTGACCCCACGCTCTCGCAGAATCTCCACATTCTTCTGCGTGGCAGGATGTTCCCACATGTTCACATTCATGGCCGGGGCCACGATGAGAGGTGCCTTGGTAGCCAGGCAGAGGGTAGTCAGGAAGTCGTCAGCAATGCCGTGGGCCATCTTCGCCAGCACGTTCGCAGTGGCAGGAACAATCACTAGCGCATCAATCGCCTGCGCCACGGCCATATGCTCGATGGCGCTTTCCACGTTCGCCCCACCCTGCGGCCCCCCAAACATCTCCGTGATAACTTTCCGGCCGGAGAGAGCCGCGAAAGTAAGGGGGGCGACAAACTCACACGCATTCCGGGTCATCACGACCTGGACTTCCACCCCCTGCTCTTGCAGCAGGCGCAATAGCTCAGGCGCCTTGTAAGCGGCAATGCCGCCGGAAATACCCAGTGCAACTCGCATGGTCACGTCGTATGGGCAACCCTTGTGGTTGCCCAGGGCGGCCACAAGGGCCGCCCCTACAGCATCAGAATTCAGGATTCATGCGTCGGGAGTCGGAATTCAAGATTCGAAACCCAGACCCAAGACCCTCGTCCCTAGACCCTACTTCTTCGGTTTCTTGTTCTTGTCATCGCCTGTTGCCGGGGCCAGCAATTCAAAAGGCACCAAGCCGGCCGTCACTTCCTGCTGGGCTACTCTCGTCAGCCTCTTCTCGGTACTCTGAATGAGTGGGCGGGCGCCAGCCTGAAGCTGCCGGGCGCGCTTGGCGGCGACAAGAATGTAGCGGAACTTGCTGTCGAGCTTTTCAGGCAAATCCATCCGATCTATCCTCCAAACGTCCTGCAAATTTCTTGAGCGCGCTCCGCCTGGCTCTGCTGGCGAAATCGGCTTGCCCGGACTATCGCTTGCAGAGCCTGTGTAGCCAGCGAAAGGCGGTCATTAACGACCAGATAATCATATTCGGGCCAATGGGAAATCTCCTGGCGGGCTGCCGCCAGCCGTCTTTCAACCACTTGGGGCGAATCCGAGTGCCGGTCCGTCAGCCGTCGTTTCAGTTCCCGGAAGGAGGGCGGCAATACGAAAACACTGAGCGCTTCCGGCAAACGCTGCCTCACTTGTTGATGCCCCTGAACATCGATGTCCAGCAAAACATCCCGTCCGGCCGCCAGGGCCTTGTCGAGCTGCGCCTTCGAGGTACCGTAGAGGTGGCCGAACACCTCAGCCCACTCAACGAAATCACCGGCCGCGATCATGCTTTCGAAGCGCTGGCGGGTCACGAAAAAGTAATCGCGCCCCTCTTTCTCGCCCGCGCGCCGCGGCCGCGTGGTGTGAGAAACCGAAAAAGCCAAATCCGGCAGAGAGGCAATCAGCCGTCTCACCAGGGTTGATTTCCCGGCCCCCGAGGGCGCCGAAATAACCAAAATGCCGGCGCGTCCGCATGACGGTCTCGGAACCTTTTTCTCCATCACTCGATGTTCTGAGCCTGCTCGCGCAGCTTTTCGATCTCGCTCTTCATCTCAATCGCCAAGCGCGCGACTTCCAGGCCCACTTCGGGCAAGTCCGTAGTCTTGGACAGCAGCGTGTTCGCTTCCCGATTCATCTCTTGTAGCAGGAAATCGAGCTTCTTCCCCACCTCCGGACTTTCCGCAAGCAGTTGCTTCACTTGGGAAACGTGGCTTCGAAACCGTGTCAGTTCTTCCGTGGTGTCGGAACGGGAGGCCAGGTAAGCAACCTCTGCCGCCAGCCGCGCCCCATCCAGCTCAGTGCTGCCCATCAACTCCTTGAGGCGGCTTTCCAGGCGATGCTGGTAGAGCTTGGGTAGCCGTTCTGCCAGACTTGCCACACCTTCCGTTAGCGACTCGAGCCGGTCCAAGCGGGCCTTGAGATCGCGCCCCAAATCTTCGCCTTCGCGGGCGCGCATCTCGTTCAGGCTCTCCAGAGCCTCCGTGGCCACACGTTCCAGGAGGCTGCGGACCCGCTCGAGGTCTTGCGGTGGAATCTCACCGTTGCCCGGCGTGGCCAAGCCCGGAATGCGCAATAGGGCCACCAAATCCGGTTCGGAGGCACAGCCAAATTCCTGGCGCAGCGTCTGATAGGCTGCAACATAAGCAGCCAGGAGCTTGCGGTCGAGCAAGAGTCCGGCACTTCCGGGCTGCTCAAAACTGACCGCCACCTCCACATGGCCGCGCTTGATGTGATTCTTGATGAGTCGCCTTAGCAAGGCATCCATTGATTCCAGCACGGAAGGGAAGCGCAACTGAACATCCAGAAAGCGGTGGTTCGTGCCGCGGATGCTGACCGAGAGAGAGTATCCCCCCTCCTCTACTTGAGCCTTACTATAACCCGTCATGCTACGAATCATAGTATCTCTTCTGTAGCGACGGTCTATGACCGCCGGGCACGAAGGCGAATGGTTTTCGGCGCTCGCAGAGCGCCGCTACAGCAACTACGCTTCGGCGTCCACGAACTGGAGTTCATGCAGCTTCTGGTACATGCCCCCCCGGCTGATCAGGTCTTCGTGGCTCCCGACTTCGGTGATGGTGCCATGGTCAAGGACAATAATTCGTTCTGCGCGGCGCACCGTGGAGAGGCGATGGGCAATCACCAACACGGTGCGGCCCCGCATGAGGTTGGCCAGGGCCCTCTGAACCAGGAGTTCCGATTCCGTGTCGAGTTCTGAAGTGGCTTCGTCCAGGATGAGTATCGGGGGATTCTTGAGAAGCGCGCGGGCGATAGCAATGCGCTGCCGCTGCCCCCCCGAAAGACGCTGCCCGCGTTCTCCGATCCCCGTTTGGTAACCGTCAGGCATCTCCAGGATGAAGTCTTCCGCCAAAGCAGCTCGGGCGGCCTTCCGGGCGGCCTCCTCGCTGGCCAATTGGCTCCCGTAACAGATGTTATTGTAGACGGTATCGTTGAACAGAATGGTCTCCTGCGTGACGATACCGATCTGCGCGCGAAGCGAATTGAGCTTTAAGCGTCGAACGTCGTGGCCGTCGATGAGGATTCGGCCTCGCGTCACATCAAAAAACCTGGGAATGAGGCTGGCCAGAGTGGTCTTCCCTGCGCCGCTCGAGCCGACAATGGCCACCACCTCTCCCTTGCGGATTCGCAGGTTGATGTTACGGAGCAACGGCAAGCCCTCTTCGTAATCGAAATCCACGTTCTGAAACTCAATTTGGTGCTCGAACGGTGGCAACGCCGATGCCCCCGGCTCGTCGTGAATATCCGGGTGGAGGTCGAGATAGTGGAAGACCTGCTCCGAGGCGCCCACCGCCTGCGCGGCGGCGTTGTGGACGCCGGTAAGCCGCTTAATGGGTTCATAGGTCTTAATCAGGGCATAGAGGAAGGCCACGAACCCGCCCGTAGTCTGCGCGTGGTGCAAGATCTCATTGCGCGCATAAAAGAGAAGACCGGCGACGGTGATCGCGCCCAGCACTTCCATGATCGGGGAAGTGGCTGCCTGCGCCCTCACCCAGCGGAGACTGACGCGCAGCAGCCGCCGCGTGGCCGCCTTGAATTTCTCCACCTCCGAGAGTTCCGTGCCAAAGGCTTTGACAATGCGGATGCCGGAGAACGTTTCCTGGAGGACGTTGTTCAGGTCGGCCATTTTGTCTTGGCTGGAGCGGCTCGATACGCGGATGTAGCGTCCGATATTGCGGGAAGGGAGCACGACCAGAGGCACCAAGATCAGTGAGCCCAAGGCCAGCCGCCAGTCCACGTAAAACAGAACACCCAGAAGCCCCAGTAGCGTAAAACTTTGCTTCAGGAAATCTGCCGCGGTTTGCGAAACCGCAAACTGAATTCTCTCGATATCACTGGTGACCGCTGACATCAGCCGGCCCGTGGAATGCCTCGTAAAGAAGGCCATCGACTGCTGGATAAGCTTGGAATAGAGAAGATTCCGCAGGTCCCTCACCACGGAATGGCCGATGAAGTTGATGAAATAAGTGGCCAGGAATTCAGAGACCCCTTTGATCAACGTCACCGAAATGATGGAAATGGCCACAATGGTCCAAGCATTGTGAATCCAGGACGGGAAGAAAGACTGAAGGTATATCGCCCGTCCTCCGAAAGGCCATTGGAACAAGACAATCTTGCCCGCATCGCTGCCGGGAGCAAGCACGCGGTCAAAAACCGGCTTAATGAGTAACGCCGTCAGCGCCTCACAAGCCCCTACCAAGGCCATCAACAAGAAAGCGACCAGAAAGCGGAAGGAGTACGGCTTTAGAAAGGCGAGCAAGCGTTGGACTTGGGTCTTCACGTCAAAAGCCCTCGGCCGACCAAGCCCGTAGTATGCCCATCATCAAAAAGTTTAACCCTCAGGCATAACTGAGTCAAGCAAAAGGTGCCGTCCCGGCTTTAGTGAAGCGCCGCGGGTGGCGCATACGTCACGACGCAGTCTGTCGTGATGTATGCGCCCCTCTGAATCGACGGGCACGGGAACCAACAGACAGGGGCGCAGACATGCCAAGAAAAGCACGTCTGATGGCCACCTACGGGTCAAGCAGGAGGTAGTGGGTCACCTTCAACTGAATTGAAACCCAGGCGTTCCCGAAAACGACGCGATCAGGCAGGAGTTCTTCCTTTTTTGGGAGTTACTTGTACACGGCGGCGTCCAGCTTCCGACAAGCCGACTGCACGCCAAAGTGCGCACCGGGGTCACGCCCAAATACCCAACCGCTAAAGTCAGGCGTGTGGCCTCGGATCAGGCTATTCAGGCGACCATTCCTCTCGCACAACTCTCTGTTCAAAGTGGTAGGCGAGACCACTCCACATGCGGCGGGAGATCAGACCGCTTCGGTATAGGAGCTGTATCCTGACCTCGGTCATCAATCAGGTGCAGGGTCAGTGCAGGTAGGCATTGTTCTGCTTCGGCGGGCGTTAAAAGGCCGCGTGCGGAAAGGGCCTCGACCGTCGCCCTGTGCTTCGTTTGCTGCTCCTCGATGAACGACAAAAGATCGGCGTCGAACTGCTGGAGAGACTGAAACTCGATCGTTGTGACCGGTTGGACTTGCCACGCAATCGCTTCCGGCGGAGTGTTCAACATTTCTGCAACTAATCGTACGCGTTCCTCTGGACCAAGCGTTGCTCCCAGCGACATTGAGCAGTCTCCCAGATATTGGGGCGACTGCCTGCGGAGGGTGTAAATTGGATCGATACCTGCTACCAAAACTACGGCGCCACCGCTCTTCTCTTTAGTCAGAGCATATTGGCCGATGGCGGGCCAATCGTCCCGAGGGGCTTCGGGCGAAGGGCCACAGCAGGCGGCGAAGCCCATCCCCTCCGGCTTCGAGCCAGGAAGAACTACATGGAGATAAGCATTCACTCGGATGTTGGAAACGAGGTCGGCAGCGAATCCCAAGGCGGGATGAAGACTCAACAGGGCCGCGCTGACATATTGGAGACCGTAATCGTGATCGGTGGGAGAGCGATAGAATTCGAGGCTCAGGAGGCCGGAATCCTCAGGTGACATTCGGCTTAGCAAGACTGCCACGGCATTTCCGAAATCGGGCGCCAATGTACGCAAGGTGTCGGCAGGAATCGGCACATTCATTTGGATGAGAGCGTCGAGAACCGACAGCATCGCATCTCGATCGTCGGTCTGGCCCGGCGAAAGTTTTGTAGGAGCTGAAGCTTCGGAAACCGGGCGAGAAAGAGGCTCCCACTGGGCTGCCAGCGAAAGAAGATCGGGTATCAAATTCCGGTCGCGAGCGGCGAGAGCGTCCTGTGCTGCCCACGCGACCAGTCGCGGATCTCCGCTGAGCACCCAGTTCTTCAATGTGGTTTCTGACGGGATAACCTCGGCATCTGGCGATATCTGGCCTTGACTGTCAGCAGCGACCGAATCTGAATGTTGTGCGGCAAGGGGATGGGGTGTGAGGAGGATAACGACAGCGGCGCAGAACGTTACGCCGCCAGACACGCTCACCCTCGAACGCCCGGGCATGGTCACCTCTGTAGATTCTTGAGACCTTCAATGACCACGCTGAATATGAGGATCGTTCAGCAACGAAGGTTGCTCGCATTACGGCGGTAGCGAGCCGAATGGACAATTCTTCACCAAAATTTCATTTGACATTGACCCTCAGGTACCAACCGCGCTTTCTTTAGCTTTTATCCATAACTCCTCTAACACTAACGAGTTCTGGGGGCGATCCACACGCGGCACCTTGCCGGTAAACGGCCTTGCCACGGAAGTGCCCTGCGCCCGCGCGAGTATGGAGGCAGCAGGCAGTCATAGGCCCCTACCCGCCCCAACCGGTTGTGTTTCCCGACAGCCTGGGCAATCATCCGGCGTTCCGATCAGACTGGCCCGCGACCAAGCAAAAGGTCATGTCTTAATTTGGGCCGTAGCGCCGGCTTCCAGCCGGCACTGGGGCCGCCAAGATGGCGGCGCTACGCCCAAATTGGGACAGCGCCCAAGCAAAAGGCACCGATTAGCGCTTGAAGCGGCGGGGCGGCTGGCGTATGCTGGGGGGCCGCGCGGGGGTTCATATTGGAAATCGCCGTCTCGGCACTTTCATTTCGGCTTATAATAGTTGGGCGATGCCCTTTATTCAACCGGGTTGTGGCGCCGGCGGACTTATTCTTCTGCGTTTCGGGCTTTGGGAAAACTAGAGTCAGGCGTCCCGTGCCAGGGTCTGACTTCGTTCTCGAGGTATCGAATCTCCTGCGGAGGTAGCCGTTATGCGACTCGCCGTTCGAATGTCCTTGAGCGCCATGGTGGCGCTGTTTCTGCTTTGTAGCATGGGTTTGCGAGCCCAACAGTTTCGGGGGAGTTTCACAGGCACTGTGACCGACACCTCCGGCGCGGTGGTCCCCGGCGTTAAAGTGACCGCGACGGAGATCGATACGGGCATTAGCCAAAGCGTATCGACCCAGGAGGACGGCTCATACATAATTCCTCTCTTGCCGCCAGGCCGCTACCAAATGAGCGCGGAGAAAGCCGGCTTCGAGAAAACCACGCAAGGCATCATTACGCTCGCGGTTGACGCGCACCCGAAGATCGACTTGCAATTGAAGGTAGGCTCGCAGGCCACCACCATCGAGGTGCAATCAACCGCTCCCGTTTTGGACACGCAAACCTATTCCGTGGGCACAACGGTGGAGCAGGCCAAGGTCAGCGAGCTGCCCTTCAACGGCCGCCAGTTCCTCGAGGCCACGCTCTTCACTCCCGGAGTCGTACCGGGGTCGCAGGGCTCGGAGCTGAACGACAACCGCGGCGGCTCCATCAATGTGAACGGCATGCGAGAGAGCATGAACGACTTTCTGCTCGACGGCATGAACGATACCTCGATTGCCGTCGGCACCTACTCCGCCTCGCCGCCCCTCGATTCGATCGCGGAATTCCGCATGGAGACGGGCGTCTACGACGCCAAATTCGGCACTACCGGGGGCGCCCAAGTCAACATAGTGACGAAGTCCGGGACCAACCAACTCCACGGATCACTTTACGAATACTTGCGCAACAACAATTTGGACGCGCGGAACTTCTTCGAGCCCGTGACACCCCCATTCCACCGCAATCAGTTTGGCGTGAGTCTGGGGGGACCCATTGTGCTCCCCCACGTTTACGACGGTCACGACAGGAGCTTCTTTTTTATTAATTACGAAGGTCTGCAAGACCGCCTCACCTCCTACAGTCGCGCCCGCGTCCCCACGATGGCGGAGCGGGGCGGGGATTTCTCCGACCTTCAGGCGTCCGATTGCAGCACCCAGACCGTATTGCTCGATCCATTGATCATCTTCAACTCTCAGGCGCCGGTTACGGTGCCGGGCAACAACGTCAACAACTTGGTGCCAGCGGATCCAGTGGGTCAGGCGATGGTCAATCTCTACCCCAAGCCCAATTTGACGGCGACTTGCGGCGGAGAGAACTTTACGGCGCCCGTCCTGACGATCATCAACACCAACAGCTACGTCGGCCGGTTCGACCACCGCTGGGGGACGAAGGACAGCGTCTTTTACCGCTACAACCTCACCACGGATTCCGAACTGTCGCCCTCCGGCTTGCCCGAGGGCATCCCAGGCTACGGCCTGCGGCGGCTGGATTGGTTCACGGCGACGGGGCTGGATTGGGTCCACACTTTCTCGCCCACGATCATCAATGAAGCCAAGGTCGACTACAATCGCTGGCAGTACGGTTGGACGGCCCAGGACCAGGGGACCCTGGTCAGCCAGCAACTCGGACTCCTGGGCGCGCCCACGGCCTACCGCGACACAGGTTCCCCCAACATGAGCTTTACTCCGTATGACGGGTTCGGAGCCTTCACCAGCGCTCCGCAAGCGGGCGCCGTCAACACCTTCGAGTATGCTGATACCTTGACTAAAATCCATGGCAACCATTCTCTGGCTTTCGGCGTTCAAATCCGCTCCATCAAGCGTGGCAATTTCTATGAAGACATTGACGCTCGCGATGCGTATAGTTTCAACGGCGTGGTAACGGGGGCTCTCGTCGAGGCTGGACTCGAGCAGGCTTTGGGGGCGTCGGGCCTCCAACAGGCTCTAGGCCAGGCTTGTCCGACCGGGAACTGCACCTTCGGCAATGGCGCGGCCGACGCCATGTTTGGCGTTCCTACTTCCTGGGTCCACGGCTTTTCCGGGTACATTTCCGGGACCGGGAGCGAGAACGACTTTTTCGCGCAGGACACCTGGAAAGCCCGCCGCGACCTGACGCTCACCCTCGGCCTGCGCTACGAATACAACACTCCGATCACCGACAAGGCAAACCACTTTGGTGGTTTCGATTTCAACAAAGGTGAACTTCTGGTAGCCGGCACCACTCTGGCCACACTCGAAAGCTTTGTGGGAACCTCACCGGCGAGCACCGCCTCCGGGTATCCGGAGGGGACCTTCGTCGTTTCGGGCACGGAAAACCTCGGCAGCAATGGCGCCAACCGGGCCCTCCAGCATACAGACCCCCGCGACTTTGGCCCCCGCATCGGTTTTGCCTGGCAGCCATTCAATAGCCACAAGACGGTCATTCGCGGAGGCGGTGGCATCTACTATGACCAGATGACGGGCGAGCTGTATTTCCAAAAGAGCTTCAACCCGCCGTTCTTCCAACTAACCGCGGGTAACCTGGAGGACAACGAACAGGCAGTGTTCGCGGCGCTCTCCAGCCCCCCCTCGCAAGGTGGCCTGCCGCTCGGCACGGGGCTCTTCCTTCAGAACCTTTTCACCTCGCCCGCGCTCGCGATCGCGCTATTCCCCACCCTGAATCCCGTAATTATCAATTTGCACGATTCCACGATTCAACAATGGTCATTGGAGGTGCAACGGGAGTTGCCGGGTTCTTGGCTGCTTGATGTGGGCTACGTGGGAACGCACGGGGTGCATCTCCCCTTCATGTGGGATCCGAACCAACCGGTCAACTCGAATCCCGACCTCTGCCCCGGCGGCACTTGTCCGCGGGCTTATCCTGACTACCTCACCATGTCCTATACCGACTCGGCGGGCAAGTCGAGTTACAATTCCCTCCAAGTCAAAGCGGAGAGGCACTACTCGAACGGCCTGGCGGTGATCGGGGCGTACACTTACGGCAAGTCCCTGGACTGAACTCCACCTACTACGGGACCAATGGAACCGCGAACTTCCCCGAGAACTCCTTCGATCGCGCGGCGGAGAAAGGCCGCTCCGATTTTGATTATCGGCAGCGGTTCTCTCTGGCTTACGTTTACGACGTGCCCTTCGGAAGGACTCTCTTGAAGTCGTCGAGCCGGGCGGTAAACTACATTGTGCGAGATTGGGAAGTCTCGGGCATTGCCATGGCCCAATCAGGGCCGCCCTTTACCCCCACGGTGGACGGGAACCCGAGCCATAACGTTGACGGGAATGACCGTCCCAACGTAAATGCCGGGGTTCCCTTCTACCCGGCGCACAAAACCTGGCGTCAGTGGGCCAATCCCACCGCCTTTTCGATACCGGCGCAATACACTTACGGCGACGCGGGTCGGGATATTCTGAACGGTCCTGGCGAAGCCGCGTGGGATTTCTCACTCATTCGCAATTTCCCGCTCGGCGAGTCGAAGAAGCTCGAATTTCGCGCCGAGATGTTCAACATTCTGGATAGCCCCAACTTCACGTTGCCTAACGGGGACGTCAGTTCCTCGTCTTTTGGCCAGATTATCAATACCGTCCAACCTATCGCCGGGCAAGCCTCCGGCGGGCCGGGCGACCCGCGTGAGATCCAGTTCGCGCTGAGGCTCACTTGGTGAAGGAGAGGATTCAGGAGTCAGGAGTCAGAGGTCAGAATATCAGGCCACTCCGCTTCACGACTTCCAGCCTTTTCCACCTCAGGACTTCCAGCCCTCGCCCCCTTGGGGGAGAGGGTGGCCCGCGACGGCGGTTTCACAAGCCGTCGCGGGACGGGTGAGGGGGTCGTCCGGGCCTCATCGGAACGCCAATCGTGCTTAGGACACAAATATCCATGCATCGCGCCATTTGTTCGCCGGCGCCTCGAACCGTTATA
>Ga0187782_10002565_pt1 | contig 13389 bp, 10 predicted proteins | sample 0715_SJ02_MP15_2_FD_132454 | JGI IMG/M metagenome (GOLD analysis project Ga0187782, IMG submission 132454) | Tropical peat soil microbial communities from peatlands in Department of Meta, Colombia - 0715_SJ02_MP15_20_MG | ecosystem: Environmental > Terrestrial > Soil > Wetlands > Peat | place...
GCCGATAGGACGGAAGCCGGCGATTATCCGCGCATCGCGCTCGGCATCGCCGTGATGTCGGTGCTCGTTGTCGCCGCCAATCGCCTGCTATGGCGTCCGCTCTACGCCTACGCCGCGCGGCGCACCCGACTTGATTGAGCGGAGCACCTTCAGTGGCCGACGACAGCAACGCTCCGATCATCGACTTGCGCCAAGTGTGCATGTCGTTCGGCAAGCCGCCGGCCAAGACTCGGGCGGTGCTGGACAGCATCGATCTTTCGATCCGCGCTGGAGAAATTGTCGGTCTGCTCGGTCGCTCCGGCTCCGGTAAATCGACCTTGCTGCGGATCGCGTCCGGCCTGATCAAACCGACCGCAGGGGAAGTCATTTACCGGGGCCAGCGGTTGACCGAACCTGCCGAAGGCATTGCGGTGGTATTCCAGACGTTCGCGCTTTTTCCCTGGCTCACGGTGCTCGAAAACGTGGAAGCCGGGCTCGATGCGCTTGGCCTGGCGCGCGAGCAAGTGCGCCAGCGCGCTCAGGACGCAATCGATCTGATCGGGCTCGACGGATTCCAGTCTGCTTACCCACGCGAGTTGTCGGGGGGCATGCGTCAACGCGTCGGTTTTGCCAGAGCCATGGCCACCCACCCGCAGGTACTGCTGATGGATGAACCTTTCTCCGCGCTCGACGTCCTCACCGCCGAAACATTGCGCACGGATTTTCTCGACTTATGGGAAGAGCATCAGTTGCCGACCCAGTCGGTGCTTATGGTCACACATAATATAGAGGAGGCGGTGCTGATGTGTGATCGTCTGATCATCCTGTCATCGCATCCGGCGAAAATCACCGTTGATATTCCGATCATTTTGCCGCGCCCGCGCAACCGTGTGGATAAGGAATTTGCAGACATCGTCGACGAGATTTATTCGGTTCTGTCAGAACGGACGATTGCGTCACTGCGTGCCTTTAAGCAGGGCCACGCTCGCGAAGGCTTCGCCCAACCGCTGCCGCAGGCCTCGGTCAATCGGATGAGCGGATTGATCGAAATCATCGAAGCACAGCCTTACAGCGGCCGGGCGGAGCTCGACGCGCTCGCCGGATCTCTTTCGCTGGAGGTCGATCGCCTATTCCCGATCGCCGAGGGGCTCCACGTCCTTGAGTTCGCCGAGCTGCAAGACGGCGCTTTGAAGCTGACGACTGCGGGACACGTCTTCGCGCGCAGCGGCATCGAAGATCGCAAACGGCTGTTCCGGGAGCACTTGCTCAGATTTGTGCCCTTGGCCGCGCATATTTGCCGCGTACTGCATGAACGAGAGGGGCACGAAGCGCCGCGGCTGCGATTTGACCTGGAACTTCAGGATCATTTGACGGATCGCGAAGCCGAAACAACGCTGCGCGCCGCGACCGCTTGGGGACGGTACGCCGAATTGTTTACCTACGATGACAAGACAAAGACGTTTTCAGCGATCGCAATTCAGAGCAGCCAACAGCCGCACCTCAATCCGCTGCCGAGCCGGTGAAATAGCCGCCCGTAGCGCTCGCCACTTTGGCGTCTACATCCGACCGTCGACCAACGGCGCAGGTCGTTCACGGTGCAAGCGCCGTACGAGCGTTGACCCATATCGATCATGTTGATGGATAATGCGCGAGTTTCAACGCATCCGCGATTTCAGCTTGACGGTCGTGCCGTCGACCACGAACGTACCATAACCGTGGTGATGGATGGTTTTGGGATTTTTCTGCGCCGAATCAATCCACGCTTTGCACACTTCGAGGATAAACATATTGTATCTGTTCACCAGCCGCGTATCGGTGACGTTGCATTCGAGATTGGCAAAGCATTCGCCGACGAGCGGCGGCTCGACGCATGCGGCCGGGCGCTTGGACAAGCCAAATTCTGCGAACTTGTCGACATCGCGCCCCGATGAATTTCCCGCCTGCACCACTTTCCTTGCCAGCTTGCGCGCCGGTATTGCGATGACGCACTGACGCGTGGCGCGCAACGCTGCAAAGCTGAAATTGTTGCCGCTTACGATGCAGGCGACTTGCGGCGGCTCGAATTCGATCATCATGTGCCAGGACAGGGTCATGACGTTGGCGCGTCCCTTGGCTGAGGTCGTCAACAGCACGACGGGGCCCGGCTCGAGCAATTGGTAGACCTTCGCCAGGGGCAGTTCTTTCATGGGCAAATCGCAGGATTGGCTATATCCAGCGGATTTCGGGCTCTCTGCGCGGCACAGGAGGTGGCGGCGATTTCGAATGCCCCACGATGATCGGCGCAACCGGCTGGTAGGCGTCCGGAAGCTTAAGCGCAGCCTTGCCTTCGGATGTGGCGAGCCAATTTTGCGCGAATCCAATCCAGCAGGTACCGAGCCCGGCGGCGCGCGCCGCGAGCATGAGGTTTTCGGCCGCGAGCGCGCAATCCTCGACAGCCCACGGAATATTTGCCACCGAGGAAATCAGGATGAGAACCGGCGCGTGATAGAAGATATCGAAGGTCTTGTCGTTCAATACTTGTTGGAAATGATGCGACAGGAGAGCCGCCGGCGTGCTGCGGAGCATGTGTATCTTTGCTGCCCGCGATATCGTATCGAGGACGGTCTTGTCGCGAACGACGCAGAAGCAGCAGGGTTGCTGGTTGACGGCGCTCGGCGCCTGTATAGCCGCATCGATCAGCTCGCGAATGGTCTTTTCGTCAACCGGTTCCGCCGTAAACTCCCGCGTTGAACGACGGCTGTAAATTGCCTCTTTAAGATCCATGGTTCTCTGCCGTGGCTTCGCGGCTTTGACGATACAAACGCAATGCTGCGGAGGGTTGATGCAGATCAATTTCGATCCCATCGCTCTGCAATAGAAACGCTTCGATCTTCTCCTGGACTCACCCCCTTCCCCACCCAGAAGAGGTCATCTTCGCAGCCCCGGCCGCGCAGCGACCGGGGCTTTTTCTTGCGGGCTCATCGATCGCCCGTCGTGCGCCGGGTTAGAGGGCCGCCACAGCGTCGCGATATTGCGAAAGGACAAGACAAAGTGCGCTTTGACCCACGTCAAAGCGGAAGCACGGCTCCAGCTTAAGCTGCCCTAAAATTAGCCCGAGGAGAGACTGCGATGTCCGTGCAATCCATTCCGGCCGCAGCGCCGAAGATTTCAGCGCCAAAGTCGGCAGTTTCCAGCGAATTCCACATTGCCTTCGTCGTCGCGTGGGCGATCTGCCTCTCGTTCTACTTCCTGCAATACGCCGTGCGCTCGGCTCCGAGTGTGATGATTCCCGAGCTTACCCAAGCATACGGCCTGACGACACTCGGCATCAGCTCATTGCTCGGGCTCTACTACTACACGTATTCGACGTTCGCGCTTGTCTCCGGTGCAGCGCTCGATCGCTGGGGCGCAAAGTACACCATCCCCATCGGCATCTTCTTTCTGGCGGTCGGCCTCATCATGTTCGGTGTCGGCTCGTTCTCGATGGCCTATGTCGGCCGCCTGCTGCAAGGGGCGGGCGCGGCTTTTGCCTTCGTCGGCGCCGTCTATCTCGCCACCCACGGCTTTCCGGCTCGCTATCTCGCCACCGCTATCGGCTTCACCCAAATGATGGGAATGCTCGGCGGTTCAGCCGGTCAATTTGGCGTCGCGCCGCTGGTGCATGGCGGTCCGATCAGCTGGCAGCAATTCTGGTTCTACTCAGGCGCAATCGCGCTGGTGATCATGGTCACCATGCTGATCGCGACACCGCGGCGCGAAGGCCGCACGCGGGAGGGCAGCGTCTGGACTATGTTCGCGCCATACAAGACCGTGCTGTCCAATCCACAATCCTACCTCTGCGGCTTTTCCGCCGGTCTGCTGTTCCTGCCGACCACGATCGGCACCATGATTTGGGGCGTGTCCTTCCTGCAACAAGGCTGGCACATCGAACATGCGGAGGCAGTCAATCGCGCGTCGATGATTCCGCTCGGCTGGGTGGTGGGGGCGCCGGTGCTCGGTTACATCGCCGACCACTTCGGTCGCCGCAAGCCTGTGCTGTTCGCAGGGATAGCGATCATGCTGGTGACCGCGCTTCTGGCCGTTTATCTGCCGCCCAACAGCATGCCGCCCTACATCATCGGCTTCCTGTTCGGTTTCGGCTCCGGCGCGGCGATGATCCCCTATTCGATCATCAAGGAGGTCAATCCCGACGAGGTGAAAGGAAGCGCGACGGGAGCGATCAACTTCCTCGTCTTCGGGATGAGCGCGTTCGGGGCGCCGGCGGCCGGCTGGCTGCTGCAGAAGCTCGCCGGCGGCGGCGCGCTGACGCTCGGTATCTTCGACCGCGGCGCCAACGCCGCCATCGTCTGCATCATCGTCGGGGCGATCCTCGCCTTCTTCCTGAAGGAAACCGGCTTCGCCGTGCGCAAAGCGTAACACCGTGCACGGGCGGGCGCCTGACGCCCGCCCACATAAGGCGGTCATCAAACGGAGTCCAAAATGGAACGTGAAACCCTACACCGCATGCTCCGCGATATGCTGCTGTCGCGCACATTCGAGGAGCGAGCCGCGGAAGAGTACAGCAAAGGCAATATTGTGGGCTTTCTGCATCTCTATCCCGGCGAAGAAGCTGTTGCTGCCGGCGTCATCAACGCCGTCGGTCCATCCGACTACATTGTCAGCAACTACCGCGAGCACGCGCACGCGCTGGTGCGCGGCACCCCAGCGCGCGAGGTCATGGCCGAACTGTTTGGCCGCGCAACCGGCATGAGCAAAGGCATGGGCGGGTCCATGCACATGTTCGACCGCGAACGCCGCTTCATGGGCGGCTACGCCATCGTCGGCCAGACCTGCCCGATCGCCATCGGCGTCGCTTACGCGGTTGCGATGCGCGGCTTACCCGAAGTCGTCGTCTGCTTCATGGGCGACGGCGCGGTGAACCAGGGTACGTTCCACGAATCGCTGAACATGGCCGGGCTGTGGCGGCTGCCGATATTGTTTGTGTGCGAGAACAATCACTACGCCATCGGCACCGAGATCCACCGTCATTCGGCCGTGCCCGAAGTGTTCAAGCGCGTCGCCGCCTACAACATTGCGGCCGAAAAGGTCGACGGCATGGACGTGCTGAAAGTCCACAACGCGACGAAGCAGGCGATTGAGCGCATCCGCCGCGGCGGCGGGCCTCAGTTCATTGAATGCGAAACCTACCGCTACCGCGGCCATTCGATGGCCGATCCCGGCACCACGCGCCCGGCGGTCGAGCTCAAGGCCCATCAAAATTGGGACCCGGTCGCTGCCGTCATCCGCGACATTGAATTCAAATATCCGACGCCGGAGGAACTGGCGGAAGTCGGGCCGGATAACATCAAGCTGTTCGCCGAACATCTGATCGACGGGGAGCATCTCGCCGAGGCCGAAGTCGAAGAGCTCAAGCAAGACATTCAAAAAATCGTGGACGACGCGGTTGCATTTGCTTCGCAAAGTCCGCAGCCGACCATGGACGCGGCTTGGGGCCATCTCAATGGCAATCACCGCCACGAAACGCTGATGTGAGGAGACAACGATGTCGCAAGAATTGCTCTATTGGCAGGCGCTCAACCGCGCCATGGACCATGAAATGGCAGCGGACGAATCCGTGTTCACGCTCGGCGAAGATGTCGGCCTCTATGGCGGCAGCTATCGGGTGACCGAAGGGCTTTACGCCAAATACGGCGAATGGCGCGTGCGCGATACGCCGATTTCGGAAAACAGCTTCACCGGCCTCGGCGTCGGCGCCGCCTTGGTGGGTGCGCGTCCGGTGGTCGAAATCATGACCATCAACTTCATGCTGCTGGCGCTCGATTCGATCATCAACGGGGCGGCCAAGATTCCCTTTATGTCCGGAGGACAATTCAAGATGCCGCTGGTCGTGCGCGTGCCGGGCGGCATTGCCCGTCAGCTCGCCGCGCAGCATGCACAGCGGTTGGAGCACACGTTGATGAACGTGCCCGGCCTGCGCATCGCCGTTCCGTCAACGCCGCAGGACGCCTATTGGCAGCTTCGCCAGGCGATCGCCAGCGACGATCCGATCATCCTCCTCGAGCATGAGGTGCTTTATTTCACCAAGGGCCAGGTCGATTTCGTCGCCGAGGCGCCGCCCATGCATCGTGCCGTCGTGCGCCGCCAGGGCAGCGATCTGACCGTCGTGAGCTATTCGCGTCATGCCGTGCTCGCCCAGGAGGCGGCCAACGAGCTGGCCAAGGAAGGCATTGAAGCGGAAATCATCGACCTGCGCAGCTTGCGGCCGATCGATTGGGATACCTGCGCGAAATCGGTCGAGAAAACCCACCGCGTACTGGTGGTGGAAGAGGATTGCCGCTTCGCCGGCGCCGGCGCGGAAATTGCCGCCACCTTGACCGAACGCTGCTTCTATTCGCTCGACGCACCGGTGCAGCGTCTGGCCGGCCTCGACATCCCGACGCCGTTTAACGGCGCGCTTGAAGCAGCTTCGATCCCCCAAGTGCCGGACATCGTGGCGGCCGCGCGCGCGCTGTACCAATCCACGAAAGAAACCAAAGCAGCCTGATTATGAGCCAGCCCATCACGATGCCGGCGCTTTCGGACACCATGAGCAACGGGCGCCTCGTCAAATGGAGAAAGAAGCCGGGCGATACGATTAAGAAGGGAGAAGTGATCGCCGAAGTCGAAACCGATAAGGCTGTCATGGACGTGGAAGCATTCGAAGACGGCTATTTGAGTGGTCCCTTGGTCGCCGAGGGCACCGAAGCGCCGGTCGGCGAAACCATCGGCTATATCGCCGGTAGCCGTGGCGAAGTGGCGAGTGTGGCGGCGCCGGCCACCGCACCGGTCGCGCCGAAGGCGGCAGACGGCGCGGCGTCAGTCGCTGCCCAAACACCGCAACGGACGGATGGCTCCAGCGACGCGCAACCGATTTCGCCGGTGCTGGCCGCTTCGATGGCCACTGCGGGCCCCAGGGCGCGTCAGACGCGCCCGGCACCTGCCCCAAGGCCGACGCCCGCGGCGACTGTTCCAGGCCCGTCATCACCGCTTGAAGCCGGGCCGCCCTATCGCGTGGAACGTGCGTCGAGCCTGCGCGAGGCCGTCGCTCGCAACATGATTGCAAGTGCGGCGATTCCGACTTTCCGGGTAAGCGCACAATTGCCGATCGAGCCGCTGATAAAAGCGGCAAAGGAGCGGCAGCAATCGCTGACGCTGTCACTGGCACGAGCCTGCGCGCTTACGGTCGTGGAGCATTCTCTTTTCAACGCTGCCTACACGCCGGACGGACTGGCGCGCCGCGATCGGGTGGACATCGGCGTTGCCGTCGACAACGGCGATGGACTTATTACGCCGGTGCTGCGCGACGCGGCGCGGCGGCCGCTTAACGAGCTGGCGCAAGATTGGGTTGCCCTGCGCGAGAAGGTCAGAAGCCGGCGGATGGTGCCGGCCGACTATAGCGGCGCGACATTTTATTTGAGCGATCTCGGCGTGTTCCCGGTGGTTGATGCCTTCGACTCGATCGTTCCTCCGGGCGCGGCCGCGATCCTGTCGGTCGCGGCCTCCCGGCCGCAGGGAGTTTACGTCACGCTCGCGTGCGATCATCGCGTCGTCTTCGGCGCAGATGCGGCCCGCTTTCTCGAAACGCTCCGGCAACAGCTCAATGACCCCGGCAAACTGCTGCCATAGGAGACACATGGATGAGCACCAACTTTCCCGAGCGCCGCAACGAGTTGCAGGGACTGATACTGCGGCTTGGGCGCGAGATTCCCGGGCCGCTGGGAGGATTCGCGAATCTTCATAAAGCCGCCACCACGAGCGGCATACTCGATGCGAAGATCAAGGAGCTCATCGCATTGGGTATCGCCGTGACGCAGCGATGCGAGTCTTGCATCGCCTATCATGTCCACGACGCGCTCAAAGCCGGCGCCAGTCGCGCGGAAGTTCTGGAAACCCTCGGCGTGGCCGTCATGATGGGTGGCGGTCCGGCGACGATGTACGCTTGCGATGCGATGACGGCGCTCGAGCAGTTCGAAGCTCAACGAAAGTAGCGGCACCAGGATCGGTCGCCGGGTCGTCAGTCGGTTTCGGCTGGCCAAATTGTGACAGTTTGGCGACTGATCTACCTCAATAACGGCTTCATCGAATTATGCTTTTCTCGCGCCTGCAAATGCAGGATCAAAGCGCGTGAAATCCGAGATCATCGAGAAGCTTGGCCAAAGCGATGTGCTATTGCCGTCGCTGATCGAGAAAGGGTTGGCCGCGAACGACCGCGTCAAGGCGCGGCTGAGCGTGCTGCAGGCCGCCTCCGCCCGCGCCCGCGACCCCGATGGCGCGCGGTTCGAGCTGACCGATGAATGTCGGGCGGCCGGATTGGACCCGGTAGCCCTGGAAACCCTGGTCAACCGGGCCAGCATGATGGCCGAGGGACGGTTCACCGCACCGGGTCTCGCAAAGCTCGGCGCGGCGATCTGGGAGGACATGCAGGACATGACGGGCGCGGTCAAAGTCGGCGACGCGGGCGCTGCGAACCGGTTCGTCGAGCGGCTGTCGGCGATCAAGGGCGCGACCGCGACGACGATCCCATCGTCCGACGACATCGACCTCACCCAAATCGTCAAGCTGACCGACCTTTCCGACAACGACGGCGACAGCCTGCACCGGCTGATCATGGATTTGCACAAAGCCCTCAATCGGCTCGCCGCCGCGCAGGCCGAGGAAACCGTCGCCGGCGCCCATGCTTATGGCTTGCAGCCGGAAGATCGTCCGGCACTGGAAGCGTTCATGCGTGGGCTCAACGCCACCCGGCAACTAAAGTTCAATCATCCCGGTCTTGAAACGACGGCGGTCCGCACTGGGACGCGGTTCGTCATCCAGAACGACATCGGTGAAACCGACGCGCACGTCGTGATGACCACCGTCGAAGCCAATACGGTGACGGTCAGCTATACCGACGTGCATCGCGCGCGGGCCAAATTCTTTACGGAGCGCTTCCGCAATTTTCCGGTCAAATGGAGCGGTCTTGAGCGCAAAAGCGGCTTCGGCGAGGACGGCGTGTTCTATCTGATCACCGGCCGGCTGTCGGCCGGCAACGGCGAAGCGAAGGCGGCATTTCTGGAAGCGCTCGGTGCATCGCTTGTCTTCCTGATCGACTGGAACAGGGCGCGCAAAACTCTGCGGGAATGGGTTTCCAACGCCGACGCGCTTCGCGTTCTCGATTGGGCGGCACGCCACAGCATCGGCCACCGGGCTTTCCTTGAGCTCGGTGGTCCTCATTTCGTCGCGTCAGCGGTGCACCATGCGGCGCCGTCTCGCATCGGGTTCGGCGAACGGCTCGACTACGCGTTGGGGCGCGAGGCGGCGATTGATTTCCTCAAATCGGTACTGCGCATCGCGACGGAAACGCTGCTTGCGGGAAGTTCGCTGCGGCACGCCCAAGCTGGCGCCGAGGCCGCGCTCGTTTCGCATTTGCAGGGCGTCGGCGCCAAGCTGCTCGCGGTGACCATTCGCCAGGCCGGCTTGGCGCGCCAAATCGCCGTCGACATCAAGGCGGCCCTCGGCGAGGGCCGAGTGGGCCAAGTGATCGACGGAGCCGTGCCCGACCGGGCGCGACGGATCGAGGAAAAGGCCGATCGCATTGCGCTGGAGACCCGCAGTGAAATACGCAGATTCAACGCCGATCGCGGAACCGAACGCCTGGTCAACGAGATGGAAGATGCCATCGACGAACTCGAACAGGCAGCCTTTGTTGCTTCGCTCACACCGGCCGCACTCGTCGCGGCGCTGCGCGAGCCGCTCATCGAACTTTGCAGCGCCGCCGTTGCCGGCGCCGAAGCCGCGGCAATCGGCGCGGCCGCTGCAGCCGAGATACCGCATGGCCGGCGCGTGGATTCCGACACCGTGCTGTCGGCGGTGGCCACGCTTATCGAGGCCGAACACCGCGGCGACGCCGCCGAGCGCGCCGTGACGGCCAGCGTTCTGAAAGACGAATTTGATCTGAAAACGGCGCTGTCGGCGCTCGAACTCGCCCGTGCGTTGGAGCGGGCGACCGATCGCTTGGCCATGTTCGGGCATACGCTTCGCGAACATGTTCTCGCCGACCTTTCCACCTGAACGGGTATTGGCGGACATGCGAATCATACGTATCGGTGAAGCTTCGGCCGCGGAAACCTCGCCCGATGTCGTCGGCGCCAAAGCGGCAAACCTCGCCCGTATAGCCGCGCTTGGACTTCCGGTGCCGCCCGCCTTTGTATTGCCGATCGAGTTTTGCGCCGCCATCGCACGCGGCGATGCCGCGGCACGAAAGGACCTGGTCGACGGCCTCGAAGAGGGAATGAAGTTTCTTGAGCGGGCCAGCGGCAGGATTTTCGGTGACCGCCGTCAACCGCTGCTCGTCTCCGTGCGCTCGGGGGCCGCGCGATCCCTGCCCGGCATGCTTGACACCGTCCTTGACGTCGGCTGCACACCCGCGGCGGTGCGTGGCTTGGTGCGGATGACCGGCAATCCAAGCTTCGCCCACGATTGCCGTTGCCGCTTTCTTGAAAGCTACGGCACCACGGTTCTGGGCATAGCGGATGCGGCGTTCGTCGAGCGGCGCGACCAACTGGTCGCCGCGGAGGGCATAGGTAGCGGTCAGGCGCTCGACTGCGAGGCGCTCGAGCAACTCGCCGCGTCTTACGAGGCGTTGATCGAGCGTGAGGACAACGCCATTCCCGAGGATCCCATGGAACAACTCGCCGCGGCGGCGGAGGCGGTCTATCGTTCCTGGGGCAGCGCCCGCGCTCGTACCTATCGCCAGATCGAGCATCTGGAATTCTTGCAGGGTACCGCCGTCACCGTGCAAGCGATGGTTTTCGGCAATAACGGCGTGGCAGCGGGCGCTGGCGTCGCCTTTTCGCGCAATCCGTCGACCGGCGGCGCCGAACCCGTCATTGAAGTGTTGTTCGAGTCCCAGGGCGAAGACGTCGTCTCGGGAAGGCGCACTCCGCAAACCGAGGATGCCATTGCGCGGTCGCTGCCGGCGGTCGCGGAACAGTTGCGGGCGGCGCTCAAGCGGCTCGAACAGGAATTCGGCGATGTGCAGGATGTCGAATTCACCATCGAGAACGGCAGCTTGTGGTTTTTGCAGACCCGCTCCGCGAAGCGAACAAAGCAAGCTGCGGTTTGTATTGCCATCGATTTGGTCAGGGAAGGCTGCATCGCCCCGGCAGAGGCGCTGCGCCGCCTCAACGGAGTGGATTTAAAGAGCCTCGTGCATGAGCGATTGACCGAGGTCGGGCCCCCGGCCGCGCGTGGAATTGGGGCATCGATCGGGATCGCGGTGGGCCGCGCGACGTTCGACGCGGACAGTGCAACACGTCTGGCAAAGAGCGGCGACCCGGTGATTCTGGTGCGGCCCAATATCAGTACGAGCGACGTCGCCGGGTTTGCCGCCTGCGCCGGCATCGTGACGTCGGTTGGCGGGCGCACCGCCCATGCCGCGCTCGTCGCCCGGCAGATGGGCAAACCCTGCATTGTCGGCTGCACGGACCTTGCGGTCGATGCGGTGCAGGGGAGCTGCCGTATCGGGACGAATGCCGTCAACGAAGGCGATTGGCTCTCGATCGATGGCGGCACGGGAAGCGTGTATGTCGGCCGCGGCGAAATCGCTGCCGATCAGCCCGCATTCGATAGGGAAGAGATAGCGCGCTGGCGCAGGCAAGCTGCGGCGGTGACGGCAGAGCGCAGCACCGCCTAGAAAGAGCGTATCCGCGTCCTGAGAACCCCGCCAAATTTGGAGCACAGCGCCGATTCAATAATCGAACCTGCAGGGGCGAGTTGATGCACAATAAAGACTGAAGGCCAACCTTTGATCCACCTCAAGGCGCGGAAAGTCTTTCTGTAGCTTGAATTATCTTGGCAATCTGCGGAGGGTAAAGGAGCTATTTACGGCGGGTAGATGATGGAAGCGAACGCTCGTAAGCGGCAATTCCTGATCTGGTACGTGCTGGCCGCGTTGCTGGGCATTTTGCTGTTTCAGCAATTTTGGACCAGTTATACGCAGATCGAAACAATACCTTACAGTCAGTTTGAGACGCTGCTCGACCAGGACAGGGTCGCCGAAGTCACGGTAAGCGCTGACTCGGTCCAGGGAACATTGAAGGAGCCGCTGCCGGACGGGAAGCGCGAGTTCTTTGCCGTCCGCGTCGATCCGCAACTGGCGGAAAAGCTTGCCGGTCATCACGCCGTCGTTAAAGGCGCCGCATCCGGCGGTTTCATACAGATTATTCTTTCTTGGGTCATTCCCATCGTCATCTTTTATCTGGCCTGGATGTTCCTGTTTCGGCGCGTGGCGGAAAGACAGGGGCTGGGCGGGCTGATGACCGTGGGTAAATCGCGTGCCAAGGTCTACGTCGAGACCGACACCAAGGTGACCTTCAAAGATGTTGCCGGCGTCGAAGAGGCAAAATTCGAACTGCAGGAGTTGGTTGCGTTTCTCCGTGACCCGAGATCCTATGGACGGCTGGGAGCCCATGTGCCGAAAGGCGTTTTGTTGGTGGGCCCGCCGGGAACCGGCAAGACGTTGCTGGCGAAAGCTGTCGCCGGTGAAGCCGGTGTCCCGTTCTTTTCCATCTCGGGCTCGGAATTCGTCGAGATGTTCGTCGGCGTCGGCGCCGCGCGCGTCCGCGACCTGTTCGAACAGGCGCGCAAGGCCGCCCCGTGCATCATTTTCATCGACGAACTCGACGCGCTGGGCCGCAGCCGCACAGCGAGCCCGGTCGGCGGCCTGGACGAAAAAGAGCAAACCCTCAATCAACTCCTCGCCGAACTTGACGGCTTCGATCCGAGCGTCGGCGTTATCCTCCTGGCGGCGACCAATCGGCCGGAAATCCTCGATCCGGCTTTGCTGCGCGCCGGCCGGTTCGATCGTCAAGTGCTTGTGGATCGTCCCGACCGCAAGGGTCGGTTGGAGATTCTCAAGGTTCACATCCGCAAGATACAGCTTGCCGCGAACGTCGATCTCGACGCGATCGCGGGCCTGACGACGGGTTTTACCGGCGCCGACATCGCCAACCTGGTGAATGAAGCCGCCATCGTGGCCACCCGGCGCAACGCCTCCGCGGTAAGCTTGAATGATTTCACCGAAGCCATCGAGCGGATCGTCGCCGGCCTGGAAAAGAAGAGCCGCGTGCTGAGCCCGGAGGAGCGCCGCCGCGTCGCTTATCACGAAATGGGCCATGCGCTGGTTGCCGCCACGTTGCCGGGCGTCGATCCGGTGCACAAGGTTTCGATCATTCCGCGCGGGGTTGGCGCGCTCGGCTACACGATCCAGCGTCCCACCGAGGATCGTTTTCTCCTCGGCCGCGCCAGTCTGGAAAACCGCATTGCGGTATTGATGGGTGGGCGCGCCGCCGAGCAGCTTGTGTTCGACGGTGACGTTTCAACCGGGGCCGCAGACGATCTGCAGCGCGCCAC
>Ga0187782_10002566_pt1 | contig 13388 bp, 11 predicted proteins | sample 0715_SJ02_MP15_2_FD_132454 | JGI IMG/M metagenome (GOLD analysis project Ga0187782, IMG submission 132454) | Tropical peat soil microbial communities from peatlands in Department of Meta, Colombia - 0715_SJ02_MP15_20_MG | ecosystem: Environmental > Terrestrial > Soil > Wetlands > Peat | place...
AGAGCCAGCGGGAATCCTCGCGGCGGTCGGTTCGAATGAATGGCGGGTCCATAACCTTGTTCCAGGCAGACGGCTATTGACGGCACGGGAACGGGAAGTGCTCAAGTTGCTGGCGGAAGGGCGCACCGTACGGTCGACAGCGGAAATTCTGGGGCTGAGCGTGAAGACCGTCGACGCCCACAAGTTCAATTTGATGCGAAAGCTGGGGATCCACAATAAAGCGGAGTTGGTGATGTGGGCGATTCAGAAGCGAGTGGTGAAGGTTCCGGCGAGATTGTAGCGGGCGGATGGCTTCATTCTGCGATGGCCGTGGCCGCGAGTTCCGCAAGGCTGGTGACAACAAGATCGGGCTTGGCTTCCGCAGCTTTGACCGCGCCGGCGCCCGGCCGGGCCGACGGACGATTCACCCACACTGTCGCCAGGCCAAGCGTTTGCGCCGGGATCACATCGTGGTAGAGGCTCTGGGCAACGTGCAGCACACGATGCGCTGGCGCCTGGATGCGGCTCAGCGCGAATTCGAAAAGCTTGAGGGATGGCTTATAGGCTCGCGCCTGCTGGGCGGTGGTGACGGCATCGAACTCGACGGCGAGCTTTGGACCAGTCGCTGCGAACAGATCGTCGTCAATGTTTGAGAGGATTGCCAGACGAAATCGAGTTCTTAACTTGCGAAGAGCGTCGACCGTGTCAGGCCAGGGTTCCCACGCGGGCAACGAGCCGGCGAGCGAGCGAACTTCTTCCGGTGAAGGCGTAAATCCCAGTTCCACGCCAAACTGACGCACAACCGAGGCGAGCACTTCGCGATAGGCCTGATACGGGGCTTGTTCTGCGCACAGCTCAAAATCCCCATAGAGTTTAAGAAGAGTAGAGTCGTCCATCTTCTTTGCATGGGCGGAGAGGACGTGATGCAGCGCGGACAGGATGCCGGCTTCCCAGTCGATGAGGGTTCCGTAGCAGTCGAAGGTCAGGATCTCGTAACGGGAGAAGTCGAGCATGGGAGCGCTTTACCTGGAAGGTTTGAGTCCAGGCACGATGGGAACCTCGTCGTGGGATTCGTCGGCGCGGCTCTCGGAAGGCACAGCCGAATTGGCGGCGGTTTGCCCGGTCGAATCTTGGGTTGCTGCGGGTTTTTTCGGAGAAAGAAATTTCTCACTATTCAGCAGCGGGCGGCCGAGCGAACCGTTGTAGCTGGTCCAGGGACCGTCGAGGCTGGCCTCGCGCTCAAAGTGCGCGCGCATGGCTTCCATTTTGGAGTCGAGGTCGTCGAGATAATGCAGCATGAGCGCCTCGGGAAACATGGGAAGCTTGGGCGAACCGAACTCGTACTCGCCATGATGGCTGATGATGAGATGCTCGACGAGAGTCTTGAGCTCTTCCGGGAAGCCGGGCAGGCGGGCGAGCTTGGCTTGCAGCATTTCGAGCTCAATGATCATGTGCCCGAGCAGCTGGCCCTTGGTGGTGTAGGAGAACGAGCGGTTGTAAGTGAGCTCGTGAATCTTTCCGATGTCGTGCAGAAACGCGCCGGTGAGAAGAAGGTCGCGGTTGATTTGCGGATAGTTGCGGCACATCAGATCGCAGGATCGAAATAAGGAAACGACGTGGTCGAGCAGGCCGCCAATGTAGGCGTGGTGTAGCGTTTTCGCAGCCGGAGCGTTGCGATAAGCGGCGGCGATTTCCGGATCGGCCATGAAGGTTTCGACCAGCGCCTTCAGATGCGGATTCTGAAAGCCGGCCACGAAGCCGGCCAGAGTCTGCCACAGCTCGTCGATATCTTTCGTGGTTTTGGGCAGGTAGTCGTCAAATACGATTTCCGATTCGCCCAGCTTGCGCAGCTTGTGAATGGTGAGCTGGAAACGCTGCTTGTATTTGTTAATCAGTCCCTTGACTTTTACAAACTCGTCCTGCTCGAAGGCTTCCAGCACTTCTTCGACGTTGTCCCACATCTTGGCTTCGAGCTGGCCGGTGCGATCGCCGAGGGTGAGCGCGAGGTAGGGCTCGCCGGTTTTTTTGGGCTTGATCTGTTTGGCGACGACCACGAAGGTGGAGGTGACGACCTTGTTTTCGTGGCGCGCACAATCAGCGATGTAGAAATCCTTCATGGGATGGGTTGAGTATAAAGCAAAGCGCTTGGCGAGAAGGCCGGCTTTTCGCCCACGCGGGCGAGCTTCGATTCCCGCTCAGGGCAGGTCCGGGCCACACAGAATCACAGGACGCCCAGCTTCTTGTGTTTCTTTTTGCCGAGTTTCTTGGCGTCGGACTCCTTGGCTGCAGATGTTTCCACGGGCTTAGTCTGGTTGGGACTGGCTCCCGTATCGATGAAGCCGGGTTTGATATCGATGTAGGCTTCTTCGCGCAATTTGGTGAGATACGTACGGAGAGAGGGCTGCAGCTTCTGGTAATACAGCGCGTCCTGAATCTTGGGGAGAACATCTTTCATGGGAGGAATGCCCGCCATCTGATGATCGTCGACCTTGAGGATGGCAAAGCCCTGCTTGACGCGCAGCACATCGGTGATCTCGCCGCTCTTCAAAGCGAAGGTTTTGTCCTCAATGGGCTTGGCCAGTTTGCCGCGCTCGAAGATGCCCAGCGCACCCCCATCGGCGGAAGACGGTCCGTCTGAGTATTTTTTAGCGATCTCGGCGAAGTCGGCTCCGCCGCGAATCTGTTTCAGCAGATCGTCGGCTTTGCCTTCAGCGGCGCTTAAGGCCGCGGCATCTGCGGCCTCTTTGGCGGCCTCATCGGCGGCTTGCTGCTGAGCCTGGCCGGCATCGGAAGGTGCTGTGCCCGGGGCAGGCGCCGGGGCGGGAGCGAGAGTCTTCGGGGTGATTAAGATCTCGCTCAGCCGCACGAACTCCGGCTGCTCCATTTCGTTTTTGTGCTCGTCGTAAAACTTCTGCTCCTCCTCTTTGCTAACCGAAAGATGGCCGCCGACCTCATCCCCAATCACTTTCCGCGTGATGATCTGATTGCGCTGGGTTTGCTTGAAATCCTCCCAGGAAACACCTTGTTTCTCGGCCTCTTTTTCGAGGTCTTCGAGGGACTCGAGCTTCATGTCCTTGCGCATCTGGTCGAGCTGTTTGACGAGTTCGGTGTCCCCGGTAATGCCCAGGTCCTTTCCCTTTTCGAGCAGCAATTGCTGGTCGATCAGATCGCGGAGCACGTCTTTTTCGCGGTCCGCATAAACCTTGTCGGCGTTATTGGGATCCTGCTGCTTGATGTCGTCGCGAAGCTGATCCTTGCTGCGGGCAAATTCCGAGCTGGTGACGATCTGATTGTTGACACGGGCAATGATTTCTTCGACAACTTGCCCGGACGAGAGCGAAGGCAATGCCAGGACGATGAGCAAGAGAGAAAATCTTTTCATAGATTCGTATTAGGCTGCCGAACCTTCAGGGGTGCGGCAAACGCTGGACTGAGCCGATGAAATATTCTACCCCGTCCAGGGCAGCGAATGTCTGCCAAAGGATTGGACGCTTCAGAACGTCGAGAAAGTTGGCTGAAGATTCAGGCAGTCCGCAGCAAAGCCAGGGCAGTACGATCATCGCACAAGGGAGCGTTTCCGCCGGACTCAGGCAAAGGGCTCAAGATCGAAGTGCAGAGATCTTGCGCGGAGGTGAGCGCTGTCTTTTGGAGCAGATCTTTGATCCGCTGAAGGCCAATCTTGCCGTCACCGGAGCTGCGAGCGCCGCATTCCACCACCCCTCGCGACACCAGAAGCAGACAGGAACCGTTCTCCATTCCCACGGTGGGAGCGTCAGAGGTGGCGTGGGAAAACAATCCTAAAGGCAGCCCTGTGTGCGCAAGCTCGGCGATTCCGGTGTGATCCCGAAGCAGGCCCGGGGTGTGCCCGGCATTGGTGTAACAGAGCGTTCCGAATTTTTCGTGATAACAGGCGATGAACGCCGGGCACGAGCGAACGCCTTTTTCGGATTCAAGCAGCTCGCGATTGATGCGCAGGTTGAGTTCGGTCAGGGCATCGGATTCGTTCAGATCGGCGGGAGCGAAAATCTCCGTTCCGGCTTGACGAAAAATCCGCTGTGCCGTGGCGAGAATGGAACGATTGTTTTCCCGGCGTCCGCCAACGTCGAGCAGGCCAATCAGAACCCGCTCCGGGCCAACGCGAATGGAGTCGTAGAAGTCCCCGGCGACGCGTTTGCCAACGAATACGGCTGCGATCTCCGCCCCTGCGATCGTGGGGAAGACGGTCGGAACGAGCGCAATGGAGGGAGGCGTTTCGGGTTCGCGGGAATGGAATAGAGGGCACATGCGCAGAAGGCTTAAGGCGAAGCTAGCATAGGCGGCTTGAGGGAGCAAACACGTGGGTGCACGTATCAGATCGAACTGCGGCATGGGCTTTCGACTTCGCCCAGGGGTGGCTACTGCATCCGTCCCTGCGTGCTTCAGATAACCCAGCTAATCTCCGTACTTGTCCGCGAGGTACCTGGCCAGATCAGACTCAAGCTGACCGTAATCAGAGTGGATTGTGGCTCGCAACGCGGCTTCGGTGGAATTGCCCTGGCTGAGGCGTTCGAGAATGCGCTGCAGGTCGCTCATGCCATAGGTGTCGTTGATGTAGGCGACGGCGGCCAGCGATTCGACATAGGCGAGGTAGGCCTGTGCACCGGAAAACTGCAGGAAGCTTCCTTCCAGAACATTCAACGGAATTTCGCGCTGCGTTTTGAACAGCAAGGAGAGTTGATGTCCGTCGCTGCCGTTAACGCTTTTGGGTTCGAGGAACTGGGCGATGCCTTCGTGCAGCCAGGGTGGGCAACGTCCGCCGGAAAGCTGATTAATAAAGGAGTGCGCGAGTTCGTGTTTCAAGACGTGCGCCAGTTCCGGCGTCATGGAATTGAGGCCGCTCACGGGGATGCGCAACTTGCCATCATTGAGCGCGGTGGACCAATTGGGCGCGCGGGTAACGTCAAAAAAAGCCTGCTGGGTGTAAAGAGTAACCAGAATATTGTCGCGTGGAGGATTGCCGAGATCGCGAGCCAGGTCGTCGTAATCAGATTCCAGCGCGGCCAGAATTTGCCGGCGAAACTCTTCGGAAGTCTGCTTGCCTTCGAAATGCAGTACAAAATGGCTGCTCTCGTTTTGCGAGAACTCGGATTCCGCGTTTTGCTCACGCTGCGCCTTGGCGAGAAACTGCTGAACGTTCGGGTCGGGCCGCAGTTCGAGTGAACGCTTCCACGACGCGATGGCGTCCTGCGTGTGGTCGGAAGAGAACTGCGCGTAGCCGAGCATGGTGTAAGCGTCGGGCGAGTTGGGAGCGGCCCGCACGGCGCGTTGCGCGTAAGCCAGCGCCTGGGTGGCGTTGCCGGTGCGCACCAGGACAGCGGCGTAATAGATCAGGATCGTCGAGTTGTCAGGCTGGAAGCGCAGGGCGCTCTCAAGGTAGCGGCGAGACTGCGGAATGTTGCCGTGATCGAATTCAAACTTGCCGGCGATGAAATTGGCGACGGCTGCCAACTCCGCATTGCCTTTCGCCTCCATGCCGGCGAGAACATCCTGGTTCACCTTGCCTTCGGTGATGATCTTGCCGGTAAGGTCTCCTTCGCGAGCCAGGCTGTTAGCCGGTACGAACGTGGGCAAATCGGCGGTTTTGGCGGCTGTGGCCGTATGAACCGGAAACCCTCCTGCCTCCACGCGATCCACGGCAGACTTGGGAATGGCGTAGGAGTCTTCGCCGATTTCATACTCGTAGCGATTGCCGTTTTCGCGGACGTGGTCGACAACAATGGTGCGGCCATTCTTCAAATGAATGGTGTCAGCCCACGCGCCGGCCTGAGCCAGCATCAGAGAGAACGAGAGGAAAATGACAGGAAGGCGCATTCAGGCGCATTCTAGCAATGGAGATTGGGCCGACCACGTGACGAAGGTACTATCCAGCCAAGCAAAGCGAATTGCGCTGATCTGGTTCGCGCTGGGCTCTTGTCTTGCACCCTTCAGCGCCGCGCAAACCTCTGCAGAAAAGCCGGCGGAGGCACTGTATCTGCAACTCGGGCACGTGGGACTGGATCCCGCGCGGGTCTACAAAGTGCGGGGGGCATCGCTCACCCGCTCTTCCATTCAAATCACCATGGACGATGGCACCATTGCGTTCACCCAGGACGTGATGGGCAGGATTACCGGGGCGTTCTTCCAGGGCGACGGAGAAATCCTGCTGACGCCGCCCAATGAAGTCGAACGGAAGTCGATGGGTTTGTTCACCGGGATGGCGATCCTGGAGGAACGTTTCGCGACCGCCTATTTTCGCTTCAACGACCAGGTTGGGGACGAATTGCGGCCCGACTTGCGGGCGACGGACGAGAAGCAGGAGTTTGTCGAGCGCTGGGACGAAACCGCCAAGAGTCTTGCGAGCGGCGATGCCATGCGCCTGTTGGTAACGTTCAGCCGACTGCTGCCAGGGAAAGGTGCATTAGGCACGTTGGAAGCGACGACTCTTGCCGCAACCGACCCAGCGGCAGATCGCTATCTGCATGCGCGGGTGCAGGGCACCAAGCTCGGAGTATTCGACGTTTTTTTCGATTCCACCCGGCTCGAACAAATCCAGGCGGGACAGCCAAGAGCCGCGGCAAACGGCGAGATGTACTACGACGTCTGGACTTCGTTTTCACCCATCCAGGCCAGAGTAACGACGGGCGACGGCAGGACGCAAGCGTCGGAGGCAGAAGTGCCGCAGAACGAACGAGTCCGTGTGCGCAAGTACACGATCACCACGGAAGTGCTGCCGCCCAAGCAGATTCACGCACGGGCTCGCATGGAGTGCGAAGTGCACAAAGGCGGCGAACGCATCTTGCTGTTTGAGCTGTCACGCTTCCTCGAGGTTCACCGTGTAGCCCTCGACGGCCAGCCAGTGGAGTTCATTCACAACCCGGCGCTCGAGGGTACTCAGCTTTCACGCAGCGGCAATGACATTGTGGCCGTAATCTTGCCTGAACCCGGCGCCGCCGGAGATAAGTTTGTTCTCGAGTTCGATTATGGCGGAGAAGTTCTTGCCGAGGCAGGCGGCGGATTGCTGTATGTAGGCGCGCGCGGCACCTGGTATCCGAACCGGGGCATCGAGATGGCGGATTTCGACCTGGAGTTCCGTTATCCACAAGGCTGGACGTTGGTAGCTACGGGAAAGCCGATTGCGCTTGCGCCGGACCGGCCTGCGAATGCGAACGCAGAGCAGAGTTCGCACTGGGTTTCGGATCGCCCGATTCCGCTGGCCGGCTTTAACCTGGGCAAGTTCCGGGAGGTGACGACACGGGCGGGAGAGGTCTCCGTCGAGACCTATGCCAGCGCAGGGGTTGAGAAGGACTTCCCGCAAGCTCCGATCACTGTGATTGAGACCAATCCGTCTGATCCCACAGTGCACCCGGAAATCGTGGTTCCAACCCGACCCTCGCCGGTGCAGCATGAAGTCACGGTGGGGGAAGCGGCTGCGCGCGCGATTCAGTATTTTTCCGATCGCTTTGGTCCCTATCCTTACAGTCACCTCGCGCTGACCCAGATTCCAGGGCGGGAAAGCCAAGGCTGGCCCGGCTTGGTGTTTTTGTCGTCCTACGCCTTTCTGGATCAACAGCAGCGCGAACAACTGCACTACGAGCCCGAACGCATTCTGCTGCAACAACTGATTCCCGCTCACGAGACCGCGCACCAGTGGTGGGGCGATTTGGTTGCCTGGAGGAGTTATCGCGATCAGTGGTACACCGAGGGGCTGGCCAACTATTGCGCGCTGATGATGCTGCAGGAAAAGAATCCGGCCGGCTTTCACTCCGTCATGGAACAGTACCGTCGCGACCTGGTCACAAAAGACAAGGATGGTGCGTCCCCCAGGGATGCCGGTCCGGTCACTTTGGGATCGCGGCTGCTCTCCTCGCGCGCACCCTTGGGTTACGAAGCAATCAGCTACGGAAGGGGCACGTGGTTGTTTCACATGTTGCGCACCATGCTGCAAGATGCGGAACTGCAGGAGAAACCCCACGCCCATACCACGGACGAACCTTTTACCCGGGCATTGCGCAAAATCAGGCAGCGGTACGAAGGCCGCTCGATGAGCACGCAGGAAATGATGGATGTTTTCGCCGAGGGCCTCCCCCCCGCACTCCGCTACGAGGGAAAGAAATCGCTGGATTGGTTCCTCGAAGGATGGATCAACGGCACCGCTTTGCCGAAGCTGGAGCTGAAGTCGGTCAAATTCACTCCTAAGGACTCGGCGGTGGTCGTGAACGGGACGATTCTGCAACACGATGCCTCAAAGGATCTGGTGACCTCTGTTCCGGTCTACGCGATAGTTGCCGGAAAGCAACCCGTGCTCCTGGGGCGAGTCTTTGCCGATGGCGAAGAATCCACCTTTCGTTTGCCGGCTCCTGCTGGGACACACAAGATTGTGCTCGATCCCTACGACACGGTTTTGACCAGCCCGAAGTGATGTGGGATCGGGACTGCGGCCACGCAGTTCCAAATCGAAATTCCCCTCGAGACCGATTTCCCGAAATGAAAGGGTTAGGAGTGTCTCAACTCCAACTCCGGAGGAGTGTCCGCTGTTTTAACTCCTTTGTTTTCATGCGCGTGCATTCGAAGTGAATCCCAAGCGGCGATGGCGACTGTTGTGCAGTGAGCACAGAGTTCAGGAGGCGTCATGCAGCGTTCAGCAATGATCGAGCAGTCGAGCCCACAAGAGGCGGCGAGCATGCAGGGTTTTTCTGCTTTGGAAAGTACGGTGGACCAAATGAGCTGCACTCACCGGGAAGCCTCACCCTGGGCAGAGACGATTTTGTACGTCGAAGATGAAGCTTTTGTGCGGGGAGTAACCCGAGAAATCTTGCATTCTGCCGGATATCGAGTGTTCGCCGCGAAAACCGCCGCAGAGGCAGTTCGGATTTTTCAGGAGCATCATTTCGAAGTCGACCTGCTGTTGAGCGACGTGATCTTGCCGGGGGAGACTGGACAAACCTTGGCAGCGCGATTGCGCCGGACGAATCCTCGACTTAAGGTTTTGCTGGTTACCGGATATGGAGATCAGATGTTAGACCGGGAAGGCATGCACGACTGTTATCTGGCGAAGCCGTTCTCCAGCGAGGCTCTTCTGCAGCGAATCCGAGAAGTGTTGGGTTGGGGGGAATCTCGGCGGAAACAGGTCAGCCCGCTGAGGCCCGCATGCGGCAACGCGTAAGCTGCAGGATTTGCGGGGCGATCTGGGAGAGCGGAAGCACACGGGAAAGAACCCCGCGTTCGGCGCACACCCGCGGCATACCATACACCACGCAACTGCCCTCATCCTGACCGATGGTGACGCCTCCCTGGCGAAAGATGGCGGCGATGCCTTGCGCTCCGTCGGCGCCCATGCCGGTAAGAATGACTCCCAGGGAGCGGGTTGCGAAACACTCTGCTACTGACTCCATCAGCACGTCAATGGAAGGGATGTGAGGAGCATCGTCGGGATGGCTGTCCAGCGAAATAACGACCGAATCGTGTCGCTGTCGCACGATGCGCATGTGCCGGCCCGCGCCAGCGACGTAGATCACGCCTGGTCGGACCACTTCACTCTGTGTCGGCTCCCGCACCGGGATAGAACACAGCTGGTTGAGGCGCTGAGCGAAGGCAGCGGTGTAGCCGGGTGGCATGTGCTGCACCACGAGAATGGGCAGGGAAAAGTCGGGCGGCAGTTGCGGCAGGATTTCCTGCAAAGCTCCTGGGCCGCCGGTGGATGCTCCGATGGCCACGACCGCAAGACTGGACAGTGGGGACAAGTTGTTCCTGGTTGCTGACGAAGGCGGCTTCTTGGCAGGGCTGTCGGTAGGCATCGAGCGGCGCGAGCGTGCGGCAGCGCGAATCTTGGCGATCAGATCCGAGCGGATGTGAGTGATTTCCAGGGAGGTGGAGGACATCTGTTTGTGCACGTAGTCAAAGGCGCCTGCACTGAGGGCAGCCAGAGTGGACTCCGCGTTCCTCTCGGTGGCCGCGCTCACCATAATGACCGGGCGCGGGAAGCGGCTCATGATGCAGCGCAGCGTGGCCACGCCATCCATTCCGGGCATGGAGACGTCCAGGGTGACGACATCGGGGTCCAGCGATTCGATCTTTTCCAGCGCCATAGTTCCGTTGCTGGCTGTCCCCACGACTTCGAAGTCGGGCGCGCTGGCGATCATGCGGCTGAGCGAAGTGCGCATGAAAGCGCTGTCGTCGACGATCAGTACGCGCACGCGCGAAAGGATAGAACGAGTGTCGCTCATTTTCGGTAAATGGAGTGGACGAGCGCGTGCACCTCGTCCATGTAGGAATCCAGTTCGAACGTAAGCCGGGCCCAGTCAAAGTCCTTCAAAGTGGGATATTGATCGGCCAGGATGGCGAAGCCGGCCTCCTCCGGCAGATTGACCTGGCGTTTCTCTGCAAACCCGTAGTTCAGCCCGCTCATGCGGCACAGCAGATCGCTCAGTTCCACGATGGCGACTAATCCGGCATGCTCATGAGACTGGGCGGCGTTGTGGTGAAGGGCCACCACTTCACGAAGATCAGGCGCGAGTTCCCAGCGTTCGGCCAGTAAGCGGCCGCTATCGGAATGCGTGAAGCCGAGCACGGACTGTTCGGCCTCATGCAGGGGAATTCCCTCTCGACGGGCCAGATCGAAAGCGGCCCCAAACTCTTTCGGAAGCGTCCAAAGATTTACGATGATGCCGAGATCGTGCAGCAGGCCGGCCAAATAGGCCTTGCCAGGATCGGGATAGGAGATGCTGCGCGCAAAGTGCCGGCAAACCAGGGCAACGCCCAAAGAGTGCTCCCAAAAAACCACGGGATCGATACCCGCGCCGTTCTTGGGCGTGAGGTTCAGAATGCCGCACGACATGGCAATGTCGGTGACCCGCTGGAACCCCAATCCAACAATGGCTCCGCGCAAAGAATCAACTTTCTGCCATCGTCCAAACAGTGGGCTGTTGGCCATTTGCAGACATTGGGCCGCCAGCGACTTGTCCTGGGCGATCATGTCCGTGACTTTCTGCACGTCGAGCTGCTCCATGGGTTGTTCCAGATAGCGCAGCAAAGGCGCAAGGACCGCCGGTATGGTCGGAATCTGATTCAATCCTTCGATCCTGGTCAGCAAACCTGCTTTGGCGGGCGAGGTGGTCATGATCCCTGCTTTCCCGGCTGGGAACGTTCCCCTTTGACGTAGGCCGTGGCTCTGGGCAGATGAACCAGCCGGAAGTCCTCGGTCACTCCATACAGCGATTCGGAATGACCCAGAAATAGATATCCGTGCGGCAGGAGGTTGTTGTAGAAGTGCTGAATGACCCGGCGCTTCGAGGCCAGATCGAAATAAATCAGGACGTTGCAGCAGAACACAATATCCAGGCTCTTCATGAAAATCATGCGCGCGTCATCGGAGAGGTTGAGGCGGCTGAACGCCACTTTGCTCCGCACCGCGGGCTGCACCTGCAGCTGATCGGCGATGGCGGTGAAGTATTTTTGCCGGAAGTACACCGACAGATTGCGTGTGCTGTAACTGCCATAGACCGCATTCCTGGCGTGCGCCAGGGAGCGCTCGTTGAGATCGGTGGCCAGGATCTCGATGGTCCAGTCTTTGAGACGGCGCTGCGATTCCTCCAACAGCAGCATGCTGAGGGTGTAGGGCTCTTCGCCGGTCGAGCAACCCGCGCTCCAGATGCGCAGGCGTCGAATCGGCAGCTTGGCTTTGGCTTCGATAACTTTGGGAAGAACGACGTGCAGCAGCGCATCGAGCTGAGTCTGATTGCGGAAGAAGCAGGTTTCCCCAATCGTGATCTCGTTCAGCAGGGCCACCAGTTCGGCCTGCCGCGTGGGCTTAATGGTGAGACATTCGAAATACTCGCGCAGACTCTGGGTCTTTAATTCCTTCATGCGCCGGCCGCAGCGATCCAGCAGCAGGCGCAGCTTGGTATCAGGATGGAAGATGCCGGCTACCTGATACACAAGGTCGCGAATCCGGACCAGTTCAGGATCGGGGGGGCCGTCGGGGGCGATCACTGCGGGCGCAAGGGCGGCGGTCATGCACCCGCCTCTCGGACACGAAAATCTAGGCGGGGTTGGGTTCGATCGACCCGATTCGCTTGTACTGGCCTACCGCTCAAAATGGGCCCCTTCTCAGTTTTGGGCACTACAGGGAGAGGGTGTCTCGCGCGTCCCCTGAGCACTCATCGGCGCGAATCAGACAAGGCTTTAGAAAGACGGAGACTGACACTCCGTAGCCGGGCGCAGAGCGGTTGCAAAAAATCTGCCCAGAAGTCACTGCACAGAAGGCGAAGGCTTGCTCGGACTGCTCGCACTCACATCGCTGCGGACAATATGTTCGCTCAAGATCACAACATCCACGCGGCGATTCTGGGCCCGGCCTTCGGCCGTGCGGTTGCTGGCGATGGGGTGATACTGGGCATATCCCGCGGCAGACAAGCGCTCGGGGGAGAATCGGTATCGCAGGATTAACAGGCGGATCAGTTCCGTGGCACGGGCCGTGGACAGCTCCCAGTTTGACGTCAACTGCGCCGTATGGATGGGAACGTCATCGGTGTGGCCCTCTATGCGCAAGCGGCACGTGCGGATGGCGAGGATGGAGGCAATTCGGTCCAGAGCCGGCAGAGCCGATGGTTTCAACGTGGCGGATCCGCTGTCGAAGAAGCCGAATTCGCGCAAGCTGATCACCAGTCCCTCGGTTTCGCGGTGCAAGGCTACGGTGTGCTGAGAGATTTCCGGCTTCAGGGCCTGCTCCAGTTCCGACTGCAAGGTCCGCAGGTTGGATTCCTGGGAGGCCGCGCTGAGGGAGTCGGTGGGAGGGGATGCAATGCGGCCCAGTTCGGTGGTGTGAGTCGCATTTTCGATGGCTTGGACGCTGCTGAAGGGCATGGGCTCATCGACATTGAGAGGAACCTTCGTGGTCGAGGCGGGAAACACGCCGAGTTCCTGAAACGCCACCTGAATGGCGAGGGCCAGCTTGCCGACCTTGCGGTGGTCCACTTGCGCCGAGGCGTACATGACCACAAAGAAGGCAAATAAAAGGGTGATGAAATCGGCGTAAGAAACCAGCCAGCGTTCATGGTTGGGGTGGGCCGGACGGCGCCTGCGCGACCTCATGAGTTGGCCTCTCCTTCAGACTCCTGCTCGGCCTGTTCTGCATCCACCAGAAAGCCGAGCAGCTTGGTTTCCAGCATGTGCGGATTCATGCCTTCCAGAATCGAGACCACGCCCTCCAGAGTCATCTCGCGCGCGATTTGTTCTTCGCGAATGCGCAGCTTCATTTTTCCCGCCACCGGCAGGTACAACAGGTTGGCCGAGCCCACGCCGTAAATGGTGGCTACGAAGGCAACCGCAATCCCGCGCCCGACCTCCTCGATTTTGTCGAGATGCTGCATGGTTTGAATGAGTCCGAGCACGGC
>Ga0187782_10002568_pt1 | contig 13385 bp, 6 predicted proteins | sample 0715_SJ02_MP15_2_FD_132454 | JGI IMG/M metagenome (GOLD analysis project Ga0187782, IMG submission 132454) | Tropical peat soil microbial communities from peatlands in Department of Meta, Colombia - 0715_SJ02_MP15_20_MG | ecosystem: Environmental > Terrestrial > Soil > Wetlands > Peat | place...
GATTGCATGTGCTCCACTATCTGGCTTCCATCCACGGGTTTAAACACGTAAGCGTCACAAAGCGATTTGAACGATTTCGCAATGGTCTTCATGTCCTCGATTCCGGTGGTCATGAAGATCTTTGCTCCATCTGTCGAGCAGATGCCATCCGCCTCTTCAATCTCGCGAATCTGTCGCAATGCTTCGGTTCCATCCATCTCCGGCATGCGAATGTCCATACACACCAGGTCGTAACCGTTGCCGGAACTTCTGGCGGTCTTGAACGCTTCCACGGCTTCGCGTCCGTTCACTGCGATATGACAAACGCCGAATCTCGAGAGAATTCCTTGCAGCACCACGCGCGACGTGAAATCGTCTTCAACCACCAGGCTGCGAAGCTGTCGCGGCGCATTTCCAGACCCTTTCCAATCGTTATTCGACAAAACGCGGCCCAGGCTCGACTTGCTCGGCCACGGCTCGCTCCGGTGTGGGCGCACAAACTCGTCCAGAAGCCGAAGCACCGCCTCGCAATCGACTTCGGTCGAGCGGTCCTTCTTCCCGATCATCAGCTTCAATTGATCCACAGCCTGAAGCAGAACTTCTGCATGATACGGGGTCAGCGTGATTCTTCCTTCGCGCGCCGCTCCAAGCACGTTCTCCGCCGATTGGCTCAGTCTCGTAAGGGGTTCATTGCCCAACATTGAGCTCGCCCCTTTCACCGTGTGCAAATCCCGGAAGATCCGGTTGATCAGGCCACGCGAATCCTGAACTCGTCCCTCTGCGAAGTCCAGCAAAGTGTGTTCGATTCCCATGATTTTCTCGCTCGACTCCTCATACAGGGATTCGATCTCCTCTTCGGCCCAGTCGAAATGCGAGCCCCACTTTGAATCAGCCTGCTTTTGCAACGGCACGGTGCTCCTCCTTCACAGTACTTCGGAATCGATCCAACGCTTGTTCAATCGCCGCTATGTTCTCTTTCAAAAAGCGCACGTCGCCGGAGTCGGCGGCTCTTTGCAGCCTCAGAGCCAGAAGGTGTACGTATTTCGCTCCCGCATTCGCAGATGCGCCCTTCATGGAGTGCGCGCATCGGGCTGCGCCTGCAAGATCGTTTGCCGCCATCAATTTCTTTAGCTCTCGGATTTGCCGCGGGCAATCTTCAAGAAACACGTCCACGATCCTGGCTGCCAGATCGCTGTCCCCCATCGTGCGCGAGAGCAGGCCGGCCCGGTCGAAAACCGCATCCGAGGCAACATCCGGCTCCACCCTCCCCACATCTGCAGCCGGTTCGGTTGAACCCGGCGCCAGCCATCGCTCAAGCTGTTCATTCAGATCGTGCGGCGAAATGGGCTTGGGTATGAATCCATTCATTCCCGCTGCCATGGCGCGTTCTCTCTCTCCGTCGATTGCGTCGGCGGTCAGGGCAAGGATGGGAATAGAAGAATCGATTTGCGGCGAGGAACCGGTGCGAATAAGCTTCGTAGCCTCGATGCCGTCGATCTCCGGCATTCGGATATCCATGAGCACAAGGTCGTAGCGGGCTTTCTCCAAGGCGTGAATCGCATCGGCGCCGTTGGCAACAGCATCCGCGGTTAGTCCGAGCTTCTCGACGAGTCCAAGCGCTACCTCCCGGTTTACCGCATTGTCTTCGGCAATCAGCACCCGCCCACGGAGAGGCATCCTCCTTCCCCCGTTCGCCTGCGCTGCCGATTCGTTCTGCTCGCGCTCGGCCCCATTTTCTCCCGGCGCCTCCAGTCGCACCGTGAAGAAGAAGTTTGAGCCCTTCCCCTCCTGGCTCGTAACTCCGATTTCGCCTCCCATCAATTCGGCCAGCCGCTTCGAGATGGCCAATCCCAGGCCTGTCCCGCCGTACTTGCGGGTTGTTGTGCCATCGAGCTGATTGAATTTGTGGAACAACTTTGGCAGGTCGTCTTCGCGAATTCCGATCCCCGTGTCCTGAACCGAAAAACACAACAGGTGTCCCTGCTCATTTCGGCTCTCAACTGAAATCCGTACCACCACTTCTCCATGATCGGTAAATTTGATGGCATTGCCCGCCAGATTGAGAAGAATTTGCCGGATCCGGCCGGCGTCTCCAATCACCAGCCCGGGAACGTCCGTCCCAACCATGCAGCCGAAGGCCAGCCCCTTCACTTCCGCCTCCACCGTGAGCACAATCTCCAATTCGTCCAGAAGAGCCTTCAGATCGAACGGCGCGATTTTTAGCTCAAGGCGGCCGGCTTCGATTTTTGACAGATCGAGGATGCCGTTGATGATCGCCAGCAGGAACTGGCAACTCGATCGCGCTGCATCCGCGTAGTGACGCTGCTGGGCTGTCAAAGAAGTTGCCAGCAACAGATCGGTCATTCCTATCAGGCCGCTCATCGGAGTGCGAATCTCGTGGCTCATGGCTGCCAGAAATTCGCTTTTTGCGGCGTTGGCGCGCATGGCTTCCTCGGCCAGCCGCCCGGACCGCGTGATCTCTTCTTCAAGCATGCGATTGGTCGCCTTAAGCTTCTGTGCCGCCTCTTTTTCGGCGGTAATGTCCCAGTTGGTGCCGATTGCACGCAGCGGATTGCCTTCGGCGTCTCTTCGCACCAGCGCCTGCGCCCGTATGAAGTGGATGCTGCCGTCGGGCCACACCACGCGGAACTCCGTATCGAACTCCTTCTCCCCGCGCAGGGCCCCCTTGAATTCCGCATCGGCCCGAGCCCTATCTTCCGGGTGAAGCGCGGCTAGCCAGCTCTCATAGTCCCCTTTGAGCTGCCCGCGTCGAACGCCGTAAAGCTTGAACATTTGCTCGTCCCAGTAGATGCGGCTGAGCCGGGCATCCCAGTCCCACACTCCTACTGCGCCGGCGCGCGTGCCCAGCGTCAGTCGTTCATTGGCGTGTTGAAGGCTCGCCTCGGCCTGTTTGCGATTGGTAATGTCCAGAACCGATGACATGAATCCCTCGACTTCGCCTCGATCGTTTTTGAAGGGAAATTGATTGACAAGGTAGTACCGCGTGCTCGATTCCGTGGAGCCCTGTCGAACCATTTCACGGTTGAGAACCGCCTCTCCGCGCTCGAGCACCGGCCGCGCCGTGCTCATGATCTCGTCTGCGATCTCCGGAATCGTTTCCGCAAGGTGCCGCCCGATGAAGTCCTGGATCGGCCGGCGCTTGACAGCCGCCAGACGCTCGTTGATCCGGACAAAGCGAAAATCGCGGTCGATAAGGCACAGCCCCACCGGCGCATATTTATAGAGCTGCTCCAGCTCCGAAAGCCGTTCGCGTGCTTCGCGCGCGCTCCGCTCGTTCGCCTCTTCGGCGAGTTTGCGTTTGGTAATATCCCACGAGAGCCCCACAACCAGCGCCGTTCCATCCCCCGTGCGCAGAGGATAGGACCGGGTGCGGATCCATTTGATTCTTCCGCTCGCGGTTTTGATCCGAAGCTCGGACTCGATCTGCTCCCCTTGCAGCCGCCTTTGAAATCGATCCCGCCCTGCGTCGCGGTCCTTGTCCACGATCGCTTCCAAAAAATCGAGAGGATTGTCGTACAGTGCCACGCGGGGCCGCTCCCAAACCTTCTCATAGGCCTCATTCACGTAAAGAACCTCTCCCGTTTCCGGCGAGGCCATCCAGAAAACCTCGCGAATGCTTTCGGCAAGCAGGCGAAACTTTTCCTCGCTCCGCTTCAGCTTCTCTTCGGCGAGTTTGCGATCCGTAATGTCGCAGGAGATCCCCACCACCCGCTCGGTCCCGTCACTGGTGCGAAGGGGATAGGACCGGGAGAGGATCCACTTCGTTCTTCCGCTCGGGGTTTCAATTCGATACTCGGAGTCGAAGCGCGCCCCCTGCATCCGCCTTTGAATCCTTCGGCGCGCTGCGTCGCGTTCCGGGGCCGCTAGCCCCTGCACCCAATCGTCCGGATCCTTGTAGAGCCCCGCGCAGGGCCGCTCCCAGACCCTCTCATAGGCCTGGTTTACGTAAAGAAACTCCCCCGTTTCCGGCGAGACCATCCAGAAGACTTCTTGGATACTCTCGGCAAGCAGGCGAAATTTCTCCTCGCTCCGCTTGAGTTCCTCCTCAGCGAGAAGCCGATCGGTAATGTCGGCGCTCAATCCGATGTGGCCGAGGTACTCTCCCCCCGGAGAAAGCCGCGGTTCGGCGTTCGTGCCCACCCAACGCCAATCGCCGTCGCCGCGCCGCACCCGCACTTCGGCCTCGAAATGCGTGCGGCTCGTCACGCTCTTTTGAAATTCCTTGGCATAGCGGCCCAGGTCGTCGGAGTGAACCGTCGCCTGCCAGTTGAAATCCTGCACTCGATCGTCCGTTATTGCATAGAACTCCCGGCAGGCTCGATTCAGAAACTCGATCTCTCCTCCCGGCCCGGTCACCCACATGATGGCCGGGCAGCTATCGGCCATGTTCCGGAAGCGGGCTTCGCTTTCCCGCAGCGCCTCGATCGTGCGCCTTTTTCTGGTGACGTCGCGCAGCGTTATAGCCAGCGCGATCGCTTTTCCGGCAGAGTCCCGGATGGGCGAGGCCGTCGCCCACACGTCGATTCTGTGCCCGGCTTTATCGAGGGCCACCCCCTCTTCTTGCGAAATAACTTTCCCTTCCCCGAGACGCTCAAACATCTGTGCAACTTCTTTTTTGCGATCGGTAGGCACCAGCATGAAGAAGCTCCGGCCTATCGTCTCCTGCCGGCTGAATCCGAAGATGCGCTCCGCGCCCCGATTCCAGCTCAAAATCGTTCCCTCCCGCGTGCTGGCAATAATGGCGTCCGGCGAGCCCTCGACGATGGCCGCCAGAAAGGCGTGCGCGTTCTCCTCTTCGAGACGCTTGGTTATGTCCTGCTTCAGGGCGATGAACTCCACCACCTCGCCCCGCCCGTTGCGCACCGGCGCGATGGTCATCTCTTCCGTGTAGTGCGACCCATCCTTGCGCCTGTTGACCAGGTTCCCATGCCACACTTTTCCGGCGGTGATGGTTTGCCAAAGCTCGGCATAATACGCTGGGTCCTGGTTCTCCGACTTGAGCAGGCGCGGGTTCCGTCCCACGGCTTCTTCTGCCGAGTAGCCGGTCATGGCACAGAATGCCCCGTTCACATACTGGATCGTTCCATCGACATTGGTGATAACCACGCCCTCCGCCGCCTGCTTCATGGCGATGGCTAGCCAGTTGTTCGCGGCTTCGGTCTGTTTCGCGCGCCGCCGCGTCGCGCCCATCCAAGCCGCCGCCAGGGCGCTTACAAAGAGCGGCAGAACGTATGGACGCGCTTTTGGAGCAATCCCCAGCGTGTAAAGGGGCGAAAGAAAAAAGTAATCGTAAACCAGCGGCGCCAGGATTGCCGCCACTAGTCCCGGCCCTCTGCCTCCCAGCCAGGCTGCAACTACTGTGGCCGCGAGAAAGATATAGCCGTCCAGCGGCGGCAGAGAACGATTAACCAGCTCGCAGAGCGGCACCGCGACCGCGACCAGGGCAATCGCCTGCACATAACGAAGGACACGCTTGGTTGTAAACTCAATCTTCACTGTGCGTTCCCAGTACTCCCCCATCCGGCTTAACTCTCCCGCAACGGCCGCAATCCCCGCCGCGCCTCGGCCGCGCCGCCCGCTCCTGCGCCCGGCAGACGGATCGGTGACGCCTAAAGCCCCATTGCGATCAATCACCTGCCCCCCTTTCCTCTTTATCGACGGGCATTGAGGATCGTTCAGTGATTCGCACAATCTCCACCTCGGTCACCCCTTCCACCCCGCGAATCTGCCCGTTAACTGCCCGCCATGCTGAAAAAAAATCCGCACCGCTGGCGGAGAATTTCCTCCACCGGCGAGCGAAATTCACCCCATCGATATTCCAAATTTCACACGCCCCCCGCTGCCAAACGGTCCACTCGATTCATCGAGAATATTTCCGTTAACTAATTGTCAAAAAATGGCTTACTTCCAAATATCCCCCGCACCCGCTACCCCTCTTATTCAACCCCCGCCACCCCTTCCCCCCTCGCCTACAATCATCGGAATCGGAAAACCGCTCCACTTCAAAAAAATGGACGCGTTTTCGCTCCTTAATCCTCTGCTTAAACGTTTCAGTAGCCCAACTTTTCCCTTGACAAATACTCTTTTCAGGCCTTTAATTCTGCCAGCCCAAAAAGAGGGTTGTAATCTCAACCGAACGGTTGAATCCATGCTGCTTCAAAGGGGTTGCGCTTAACCCCGCAATAGAGGTGTGCGTAGTTCATGTTCTGTTTTCCCATCGAAAGCAGATGCCTCCCAAAGCGGTGCGGTTTGAATTCCTCTTTTCACGGAATTGGGGTATCCCTTCCGTCGCCTGCTCCAAAAGCATGCTCCATCGGATCAAGCGAACATTGGGCTGGGGCCCCGGGATGCTGTAAAAGGGCGCAACGCGCCGGCACATTAAAGATCGCCGGCGTACGTAGATGGCGAGCTCATTACGTTGATCGCCATCCTCACCCTAACGAAGGCTGAGGCATCAGCCGCCAGACATGCCCATTAGCACCGGTTGCGAATTCGCCGGGCCTGGCATGCGGGTGGTTCGAAACTTCAGCGCACGCCTGCAAGGAGGCAGACTATGAGTCAGTGGTTTTCTCTCGTGAGTAGGAGAGGGAGACTATTCCTGTTGTTTGTTGCCGCCGCGGTCTTGCTCATCTGCTCCAATCGAGCGATGGCGCAAGAAGCTACCGTCGTCGGCACTGTGACCGATACTTCGGGCGCGGTCGTGCCCAAGGTCAGCATCAACATCACCAACCTCGACACCGGTTTGGCCACCACCCTGGTTTCCGGTCAGGACGGCCAATACGTGGCCCCCGACCTGGCCATCGGCCACTATAAGCTCGTCGCCTCTGCTCAAGGCTTCAAGAGCTACGAGAAGAGCGGAATCGTCCTCCAGGTCGGCGATCGCCTGCGCGTTGACGTGCAGTTGCAAGTCGGCGCCGCGGCTCAGACCGTCACCGTTGCCGCCGACCAGATCCACCTGCAAACCGATACCGGTGAGGTCAGCGACGTTATTAATAGCAACCAGGTCGAGAAGCTCGAGACCAACGGACGCAGCATCTATACGCTGATCAGCCTTACGCCCGGATCGACCAGCCTCCAGACCGACGACCAGGCGCCTACCTCCGTTTCAGGCAACGCCGATGTCAGCTTCAACGGCCAGCGTATGAGCCACAACATCTATTTGATGGATGGCGGCGAAGACGATGACCGCGGCGGCGCCGGCACCTTCAGCGTCGTCCCCTCGCTTGAGGCCATTGCCGAATTCCAGGTCCTTACTTCCAACTACAGCCCCGAGTACGGCCTCTCTTCGGCCGCCACCATGAGCACCGCGCTCAAGTCGGGAAGCAAGTCCTTCCATGGTTCCGCTTGGGAAGTCGACCGCAACAACGCGCTCGATGCCCGCAATTACTTCAATCCCTCGCCGAGCCCCGTTGCCGAATTGCGGTCCAACATCTTCGGCGCCAACATCGGCGGCCCGGTCAGCTTCCATCCCAACCGCTCCGAGCCCAAAACCTTCTTCTTCTATAACCAGGAATGGAGAAGGCTCGTTGTCGGGCAAACCCTGAATCAGCAGGTGCCGCTCACCTCTGAATATGGTGGCAATCTGTCGGCATCCGGCATTACCGCCGCCGTGCCGTGCTTTGCCCAGCTGTCTGCTGCGCAGGTCACCAAATTCCAGAACGCCGGAATCAAGACGGGCAGCACGGTCAACGCGAAAACCAACGCTTGCAACTACGATGTCGACTTCGCCGGAGACACCATCCCCTCCGCTCTGCTCGATCCCAACGCCCAGGCGTTGCTCGGGGCCAAAATCTTCCCCGCGCCCACCAACGGCGTCTACTTCGAGGGCGGAGCCAATCAGCCTACCAACGTGACGGAAGAGATCGTCCGCATCGACCACAAATTCAACGACAAATTCTCCGTCTTCGGTCACTGGGTCTCCGAGCAGGTCTCGCAAGACTTCGGTACTACCATGTGGAGCAGCGACAACGTTCCCAGCATCGGAAATACCTTCGGCAACCCCTCCTACAGCGGTGTCGTCCACACCACTTACAGCATCAAGCCCAACCTGCTCAATGAGGCTGCCTTCAACTACAATGGCAACCGCATTCACATTCTGCCTAAGGCAGGCTTCGGCGCCCCGCTGGCATTCCCCTCCGGATACACCGACAATCGCATCTTCACCGGCCCCGATCCGGACAACGAAATTCCGAACATCTCCCTTTCCGACCAGACCGGATCCTATTACAGCCCCAACTGGACCCCGTGGAACAACGACGCTAACTCCTATCAGGTTCGCGACGATGTTTCCTGGGTGAAGGGCGCGCACCAATTCAAGTTCGGTGCAAGCTACGAGCTCTACACCAAGGTCCAGGATTACTTTGCTGCGCCGGAAGGCACCTATATCTTCAACGGCGGCTTCACCAACTATGACTTCGCCGATTTCCTCCTGGGCTATGCCAACGCCAGCGGTGGCAATGGGTACCAGGAAGCGGCGGTTCACGAGAGCGGTACTTGGGATGCCAACTCCTTCGCCATCTACGCCGGCGACAACTGGCATGCCACTCCGCGCCTGACCCTCAACCTGGGTCTGCGCTGGGACGGCGTACCCCATACCTACGAGGTCAACTCCCACTCCTCCGACTTCTATCCCGCCCTCTACAACCCGGCCAACGCTGCCAAGTTCGACGCCAACGGCAATATCTTGGCAACCAGCCCCGGCCTGCAGAGCAACAGCCCCTTCGCCGCGCTCAACGGATACGAGTTCTATGAAAATGGAATTGGCATCGGCGGCTTAACGGCTGGCGTACCCAGAGGATTGGTCAACAACCACTGGAACGCTTGGGGTCCGCGCCTCGGCCTTTCCTATGACGTAACCGGCAAGGGCAAGACTGTGGTGCGCGCCGGCTTTGGCATCATGTACGAGCGCATCCAGGGCAACGACATGTACGACGGAGCCACCAACGTTCCGTTCGACGACAATGCCAACTTCAACGACGTTTCGCTTTCCAATCCGGCTCTAAGCGTTAGCACTGGAGCCACCCTGGCCGTGCCCATCGTTGCCTCCAGCATCTCCGGTCTCGACGAAAACAACTACAAGCTGCCCACCTCCTATCAGTACAGCGCCGGAGTTCAGCAGCAATTGGCCACCAACACCATTCTGTCCGTGGCCTACGTCGGAACCCAGAGCCGGCACCAGAACGATTATCGCGAAACCAACCTGCCCCCGGAGGGCGACCTTGCAGCGCTGGCTACCGGCGCCGTCAACTCCAGCGGCACCACCAGCTATAACGAGGACGTGCCCTACCTCGGCTTCGTGTCCATCAAGCAGGCTGAGAACGTGGCCAACGGCCAGTACAACTCCGTGCAATTGGATCTGCACAGCGTGGTCCACCGCGACTTGCAGTTCCAGTTCGGCTATACGGCCTCCAAGTCCTGGGATCCGACCACTGGCGGCGGAAACGGCTGGGATCTGGATACCACCGACAATCCATACGAGGGCTGGAAGTACGATTGGGGTCCGTCGGTCTTCAATCGCGCCAACGTTGCCTTCGTCAACTACATCTACGACATTCCTGCGTTCCGCAACTCTTCCAACGCCTTCGAGAAGTCAGTCCTCGGCGGCTGGGAACTGGCCGGCATCAGCACCTTTGAGTCCGGCGCCCCGTTGAACGCCACTCTCGGCGGCACTTTTGGGTCCAACGGTGTGCAGAATGGCACCAACTACCCCAACCTGTCCGGGTCCATCTCCTACCCCAAAACCAGAACCTCTACCGCCGTGCAGTGGTTCAATCCGGCCACCTTCTCGGCTCCGGCTCCGGGCGCGTGGGGCACTCTTGGCCACGATGCGTTTACCGGTCCGGGTCGCGACGAGTGGAACATCGCCCTCCACAAGGTATTCAGGTTCACCGAGCACAGCAACTTTGAGTTCCGTGCCGAGTCCTTCAATACCTTCAACCATCCGCAATGGGAAGCCGACGATAGCAACGGCGGATACGGCAACAACTGCGGCTGGAGCAGCAAGACCGCGAGTTGCACCGGCAGCAACTTCGGTGCCATCACTCAGGCGTATGATCCCAGAGTCTTCCAGCTCTACGGGAAAATCACCTTCTAATCGCGGCTTCTCGACCGCATTCACCAAGCCCCGCTCCTCAACCGGAGCGGGGCTTTTGTTTGAGAGCCCTTGTGCCAACGGAGGGAGCAGATTCGGAGGGAGCAGATTCGGAGGGAGCAGGGGCCTTTAGGCCCCTGGAACCGGGAAGCAGACGACCATGGCCTTCAGGCCCGGACTTGCTTTGAAAGGGCACGGCTTCAGTCAGGCCGACGAAGGGAGCAGGGGCCTTTAGGCCCCTGGAACCTGGATGCAGACCGGACTGTTGGGCCGCTTGGCGCCCGATTACAAGTCGATTGCCGAGTTTCGCCGACAGCACCGCGAGGCGGTCACTGAAGCGGGTGCGGAGTTGGTTCGTTTTGCTCGGGCGGTGGGACTGGTACGCGGCGAGTGGGTGGCCATCGATGGGTCGAAGTTCCAGGCCGTGGCCAGTTCGCGCAGCGTGGCCGAGCGGGAAGCGGTGAAGCGTTATTTGGATGCGGTCGAGGACGGCGATGCACAGGAGGAGTTGGTGATCGAGCCCGGTGCAGTCGAGACAGCGCTCAAGAAGCTGAACCAGGATGCCGAGCCGGAGGCCGGTTTCATGCGCATGGGGCAGGGCTATGGTTCGCATCCGGCTTACAACGTGCAGACCGTCGTCGATGCCGAACACGCGCTGATCGTGACCCACACAGTGACCGTGGAAAAGAGCGACAACCGCAGCTTGGAGCCGATGGCCATCGCCGCGCAGAAGGCGGTCGGCGATCCGCCTTTGCTGCATGTGGTGGCCGACACCGGGTACTTGGCCGCACCGGCGGTTGGTGCACAATAGTTCTATGAGAACCAATGTCAATCTCGCCGGCGACGTGCATCGATTCGCCCTGCTCTATGCGGACGCGAACCGGCTCACCTTGGGAGCGGCGCTCTCGGAGTTGGTTCGTAAGGGCCAAGCTGCGGAGGCCTCGGATGCAGAGCCACCCGCATTTGAACGCTCCTATGCCGGAGTTCCGCTTTTCCCCGATACCGGCCGCAGAATCACTACGGACATGCTGACAAGGGCCGCAGAGGATGCCCTTGAATAAGGCTCGGTCCCTATCTATTTTGGTAGCGGCCGCGCTGCTGCCCTTGTCTTGCACCCACGCCCAAGCCCCCACTCCCGCCGCCGCCGCCGAACTTGCCAGCCAGGGCCGCCTCCCCGAAGCCGAGCAGGCTTGGCGTGCCATTGCCGCCGCCAACCCCCGCGATGCCCGGGCCTATGCTAGTCTCGGTGTCGTCCTTTCCAAAGAGGCCAACTACGGCCAAGCCGCCCTTGCCTATCGCCGCGCCCTCGCCTTGAATCCTCATCTCTCCGGCATTCAGCTCAATCTCGGCCTGGCGGAATTCAAGCAGGGCCGCTTTGCCCAGGCTGTCGTCCCGCTTAAAGCTGCTCTCGCAGCCGATCCCTCCAGTATCCAAATCAAAACCCTCCTCGGGATGGCCTATTACGGTGCATCCGACTTTCCAAAGGCCATCCCTTACCTTCAATCCGCGGTCGCCGCCGACCCCCAAAACCAGGAGCTCCGTTGGGTGCTGGCGCGAAGCTGCATCAACACCAAGGATTTCAAGTGTGCCCTCCTTCAGGATCAGGAAATCATCAAGGCCGATCCCGATTCCGCCCAGGCGCACATGTTGGCCGGCGAGGCGCTCGACGCCGACCGGCGAACCTCCGAGGCCGTCACTGAGTTTCAAGCCGCTGAGAAAGTCTCTCCCAATGAGCCCAATGTCCACTTCGGCCTCGGATATCTCCTGTGGGAGCAAAAGCGCTATCAGGAAGCCGAGCAGGAGTTCGCAGTCCATCTCAAAAACGATCCCAACGACGCTCGCTCGCTCGCTTATCTGGCCGACTGCGATCTTCAACAAAACCGCCGTGACGACGCCGTCCCTCTCATCGAGAAGGCTATCGGCATCGAACCGGGAATCGCCCTGGCCCACATCGACCTCGGAACCATCGACGCCGACACCGGCAAAAACGACGCCGCCGTACGCGAGCTCACCATCGCCGCCAAGCTCACCCCCAACGATGTAAATATCCACTGGCGTCTGGGTCGTCTCTACCGTTCCATGGGGAATCGTGAGCTAGCCGAGGCCGAATTCGCCAAAGCAAGAAACCTCACCCAGGCCGCCGACGACTCGCTCATCGACAAAATGAACCCCCATCCCGCCGCTGCGCAGCCGCCTGCGGCCCCTCCGGCAGCCAAGTAGCTCTTGTTCCAAAGTTTCCGCCCATGATTGTCTTTGCCGGGACACGCGCACCTTCTCGCCGGAACTCCGCATCTCCGGCTGCGGAATCCGTGAGAAATCCGCCTAGTCTAGCGGCTCAGGACCACGTACCTCCGTCCCGCGTAAATCCGGAACCCTCCGCCTGGGTCCGCGACCACCTGCAACGGTATAGGCCTCTTCAGATCGTTGTCCGTGGACGAAGCGACTGTAAGCACATCGTGCGCCCCAACATCCGTCACCAGAAACTTGTCTTTTGCCACAAATCCGATCCCATACACCCCTGCTGACAGGTTCTTCCCGCCTACATGAATCGCAACCTCGGTAACGAAGTAAGCTTGATATTTCGCCACGATCCCGCTTGAATACCCTGAAGTGTCCACCAGCGTCGCCAGGATGAAATGCCCGTCGGCGAACTTCACCCCGCCCGAGTTCCGCAGTTGCGTCGGCGCCGACTGCCCGCTATAGAAAACCGATGCCGGCAACAGTTTCTGCACCTCCGCAGGCTTCAAAATCGTCGGGTTCCCTTGAGCAATCACCGCCGCCGGAGCAACAGCCATCGCCATAGCCAGCATTCCGCCGGATGCAATGCCCAAAATCGAACCCATTCGCATGGTCTTACCCCCTATTTCGGATTTGCCACGAAGTATAGCGCGCTGCGCTTGTTCTGGGCCAGCAGTTTGGGGAAACCGCCGGTCCACGTTGCGAATCCGCGCACCACGCTACCTCTTCGGCTTATCGCGGCACGATCGGAGGTAAGCGATCAGGTCGTCGATCTCATGCGGCTCGAGCACGTCTCCGAACGACGGCATCGCCTGGCTGCCATCGACGATCTGCTTCCGCATGGCAGCCTTCTTCGCCGTCCTGCCCACGCCGGAGAGATCCGGACCCCTGTGCCCGCCTGAATTGCGAATACTGTGGCAATGCCGGCACCCACTCGATTCAAATACAGCCGCGCCGCGCGCGCGCTGCTCCGCTGACGAAGCTTGCATCGGTAACGAGAAGGCCAATGGCAAAACAAGCACAGCTTGCCGCAATCTCATTGGCCGGAGCCTCCACC
>Ga0187782_10002569_pt1 | contig 13384 bp, 9 predicted proteins | sample 0715_SJ02_MP15_2_FD_132454 | JGI IMG/M metagenome (GOLD analysis project Ga0187782, IMG submission 132454) | Tropical peat soil microbial communities from peatlands in Department of Meta, Colombia - 0715_SJ02_MP15_20_MG | ecosystem: Environmental > Terrestrial > Soil > Wetlands > Peat | place...
AAGTAATGCACGTGAAGGTCTATTTTTTCCATTGCCTTTCTCCTCTGGTTTGGGTTCCGGTTGTTTAACGGTTAGTCTACCTGTTCTGGGCAGGTAGGGTCAAGGTTTCCGCCTCCGGACCACTTCGCTCTCGAAAAGAGCCTATGCGTAAGGCAGCAACCAAGCCAACGAGGCCCAGCATAAGTGCGCTTCTACGGATTCCAATATGATGATTCCTCTTGACAGGTGAGTGTTGTTATTCTACCATCTGGCTGCGACTAAGTTGCCGTTTCTCTCTAGGGTTTCGGCTTCATGGAGAAAAGGTAAGCCATGAAGACCAAAGTGGAACGGATATACCGCATCTGGCGTGACGAGCGAATAGCGGCGCGAGGATCATCATCGATCCCTACGAATCGGGTCCTTTCAATGGCACCATCGGCCGTGTTCTGATCACCGATAAAGCCGATATGATCCTGTTCCTCCTGATCAAGGAGATCACAACCGTACGAGTTCCACAAAGGGCAGCTTCAGCGGAAGGTCCCTTACCATCTCGAAGGGATCCCCTTACGGGCCATATTGGCGTATCACGACCGTCGGAATACAAGGAGCGGGGAATCGCATTGTCACAGGAAGGGCTTTCGAAGGGTTAGCCCGAGAATCCCATGAGCCATGAGGAACTTGCGGACAAGTTCAGGGAGTGCGCCCGGGGTAGCCTGGAACAAAGAGAGGTCGAGCAACTCTATGGAGGAGTCTGATGATAAAGGTCACCGAACTGCTTGTACGGAAAAAAGGCATGACTCGCGAAGAATTCCAAAACTACTGGCGCACGGTCCATGGCCCCTTGGTTATGAGCATCCCCGAGAACAAAAGACATGTGCGTAAGTATGTGCAGAGCCACACCCTTCCGGATTGGTTCCCGTTCCTCGCGGGCGAGGGTCCTCTGTTTGATGGCGCTGCGGAGATCTGGTGCGACAGCCTGGTTGCAGCCCAAGAGATGTTTGCTGAGCCAAAATACAAAGAGCTTATTTACCCCGATGAGCTCAAGTTCCTCGATCTCGACAGCGTCATTATTCTCGTCATGAGGGAGCACTTGATCTACCAACGACCAAACGCTCCGATTCACGGGGGGGTCAAGCTATTTGAAATACCTGTACGGCGCGAGGGCATGACCCGGGCGCAATGTCATGACTATTGGAGGACTGTCCATGGCCCGATGGTGCTCGACTCTCCGCAGATGGTCGAACCCCTTCGCCGATATGTGCAGTCCCATTCTCTGGAAGAGCCGGTTCCAGGAATCAAGCCGATGCGCTACGACGGGATGGCCGAGCTGTGGTTTGACAATAAGTCCGATTTGCAGAGCTCCTTCGGAGCGCAATACATGGAACGGGTCCATCCCGACGAGCCCAATTTTGTGAATCCTGAAAGAAGTACTGCCCTTGTAACGAAGGAGTTCATCATGTACGAAGGGGGGGCCTCGTAGCATCCGGGACTATAGGCGGCGCCTTCCTGTCACACGGGCTCGCTGAGAATCTTTTTCACGATGAGGTCTCCCATTTCCCTGGTTCCTTTCCGCCCTGCGAAATTGTTTCCCTAGCCCGTGCTTTTTGCTATGGCTGACATTGCTTGGATTGCAGCCTCGATGTCTTCTTCTCCCGTGTAAGCTCCTAAGCTGAACCGAATCGCTCCTTCAGGAGCAGTCCCAAGATGCTTGTGCACCAAGGGTGCACAGTGCAGCCCTGCTCGAACCGCAATATTGAAATCGCCATCCAAAACAGCGGCGACGTCGTCTGGGCGGCGTCCCCGAACGTTGCAGCACAGCAGAGGGAGACGGTTATCGACGTTCTGTGACCCGTACACCTCGACATTGTCGAGTGCCATCAAACCGTCTCTGAGCCTGGCAAGGAGGGCCATTTCCCGCTGGTAGTGTTTATCGCGATTGAGTCCTTTCACGTAAGCCAAGGTCTCGCGGAGTGCCAATATCCCGAAGAGATTTACCGTGCCAGCTTCCAAACGGTAAGGGTATTCGGCGGTGTGGAAGGGATTGCTCGAATCCACCCCCGTCCCTCCAAACCGCGAGGGACTAATCTCGACCTCCTGACTGACCAGTAGGCCGCCGATGCCGGTGGGTCCAAGGAGTGCCTTGTGCCCGGTGAATGCCAGTCCCGCCACGTTCCATTCGCTGACCTCGATAGGGATGAGTCCGGCGCTTTGCGATACGTCCAGGAAGAGGGGTATCCCTCGATCGCGGCAAATCTCCCCGATATCCGCGACAGGTTGTATAGTACCCAAGACATTGGAGGCATGGTTGACTACTACGAGCCTGGTGTTGGAACGGATGGCTGCGGCTATTTCGCCGGGATCCACGAAACCGTTTTGGTCGAATCGCACCAGGTCGAATTCAACGCGCCCTTCTTCCCGCAGATGGTGCAGAGGTCTGAGGACGGAATTGTGCTCCAACCAGGTGCTTACCACATGTGAACCAGGCTTAGCAACCCCTTGGAGCAGCGTATTCAGGGCTTCCGTGGCATTATAAGCAAAGCAGAGTCTATAGCGACTGTCTCCGCCGAAGAAAAGCGAAAGCTCTTCACGCACCTCGCTGACGATATTGTCTGCCTCGACGGCCAAGTCGTAGCTTCCTCTCCCCGGAGAGCCCCCGATTCGGAGGTACTGATCCAATGCCCGGCGCAGGCATTCACCAGGCTTGGGGTACGAGGTGGCGGCATTGTCGAGGTATATGAGATCACCATAAGCCATTCGCTCTTCTCCACGCCCTATTCGTTCTTGGTTGCTTCATGGGCTGCCCGAGGACTCAACACGACTTCGGGTTGGGAAGTCCAGCCATACGCCTGGCCCCGGTTTTGATTCCACTGGGGAATAGGCCCTCCATTTCCAAGAGGCTCATGCCCGTCCCTTCCTTAAGTTGACGGTGGAGCGGAGCCCGGCGGTTGTAAGCATAGAAACTCCGCAAGAAGCGAATGACGCGCCAATGGCGATCGTCTATCTGTAAGAGGCCGCTCTCTTTCGCAAGCCATTCGAACGCTTCCTCCGACCAATCCTCAAAGTGCATGAAAAAGCCGTCCTTGTCAAAAACGATGTCCCGCCCTGCGATGGTGCGCACAACGCGGTCAAGATCGGATTCGTAATCCCTTCTTGGTGCGTCCACAACCTTATGCTTTTAGAGCCGCCAGAGCCGCCTTGATCTTATCCGGCGTGGCCGGCAAGTCGCAAATCCAAGCGCCGGTGGCATTCTTGATGGCGTTGATCACTGCCGGCGCAGTAGGGACCAGGCACATCTCGCCGACTCCGGTGGCGCCCAGCGGTCCCTTGGAACGTCGTGTTTCGACGAGAAGTGTCTCCATTTCGAAGCTATCCCTGATCGTGGGAAATTTGTAAGTGACCCAATCGTAAGTCTCCCCAACTGCGTATTCCTCACGCAAGGCGTAACCCACCCCCATATCCATACCGCCTTCCAACTGTCCGGTGAGATTTTGAGGATTGATAACCGTGCCGGCATCCACTGCCGCGGTAACCTTGAGAACAGTTACGTCGCCGCTTTCCGTGTCCACGTCCAGTTCCACCATCTGCACGCCATGGATATCCGACACGAAGGACGTACCCTGTCCGGTTTTTGGATCCATAGGGCCGGCGTCTTCGTTTTTCTTGGAACCAATGTACCGTTTAGGTTTTCCCGCGGCCGAGAGACCTTCCGAGTTCGTTGCCCCGGTTGCCCGCATAGCCTCCTTCAACTGGTCCAGTGCGTTGATCAGCGCGCCGCCAACCATGTAAGTAAGGCGGCTCCCCGCTGCCGGGCCCGTGGCAGTCGTGAGATCGGTCTCCCTGGTGCAGAGCCTCACCTTTTTCAAAGGGAGATTCATGACACTGGCCGAAATCTGGGCCAACATTGAATCAGTGCCCTCTCCCGGGTCAGCCGCGGCCGCGTATACGGTAATCCCTCCGTCAGGATCGAGTTCCACCGCGACTGCCGCCCCTTCTCCCGTTCTCCCCACGCCGTGGGCCCCGGCGCCTAGACCGACGCCCCGCCGTACGCGACCCGTCCGATGGGCCGCGGCTTCTTTCAAAGCCCGTTCATAGTGAGGATGAATGGCTTTCATGACCTCAGGAAAAGGCCACTCTTCCACCACCCAGCCGGTGCATTTGGCCTGACCCGGTTTCAAGGAATTCCGAAGCCTGAATTCAAAGGGGTCGATCCCAAGCTTGTCGGCCAGCATGTCCATGGCACATTCCAGGGCGAAGCTGACTTGGGGCTGCCCGGCTCCCCGGGCCGTGCTCCCAAAAGGATTGTTCGTATAAGCAAGCCTCAAGCGAGCATTGAGATTTGGAATGTTGTAGGAACCGGAAAGGGTCATGAGAGAACGAGGGAAGATGTCAGCAGACCGATAAGCCCCTTTGTCCACGAGCATGTCATTGCAATAGGCGGTGAGAATACCCTGGGCGTCCGCCCCCAATCTCACTTTCATGTCGAAGGGGTGGCGCTTCGACGTCATGAGCATGCTCTCAGCCAGACTGGGAACATAACGGATTGGTCGCTTGAAATGAATGGCAGCAGCGCCGGCAATGCCTTCCGACATTATATCGAGTTTGATTCCGAACTGGCCGCCGGTATAAGCCTCGACGTATTTCATGTTCTCCCAGCCGAGTGCCTCCTGGAGCATACCCAAATGCTGATGGATGTTGATGCTCCGCCCGACAATGACCAAAAGGGCGTCTTCGCCTTCATCCTCTTCCTCCCAGTACGCTATGGTGGCTTCCGCCTCGAGGGGAGACATATAGACCCGCTGGGTGGTGAAGCGGGCTTCGACGACCGCTGCCGAATTGGTCAAAGCCTCTTCCGCAGCGCCTCTGATTACCGGCTGATCGACGCACAAATTGGGGAGGTTAGGGTGAATCTGAACTGTGCCATCAGCAAGTGAGGCTTCGGGACTTTCCACGACTGGTAGCGGCTCAAAATCTACTCGTACGGTTTTCAGGGCTGCCTCAGCCTGTGCTTTACTTTCGGCAGCCAAGGCCAGAACAGGATCACCGATACAGTAGACCTTGTCTCCACAGATGACGGGGCGATCAGGCGGGCCAAACTTCAGAACATTGGTCCCCTTTACATCGGTGGCCTTGAGCACGCCAGCCACGCCGGTCATCTTTTCGGCATATGACGTGTCAATATTGGTGATGCGGGCGTGCGGGACAGGGCTTCTGAAGACGGCCAATTCCAGCGCCCCTTCAAGTTTGTAGTCAGCGGTAAAGTGAGCGGTTCCACATGCCTTGGCCAGAGCCGACGGCCTGGGGTGGGAAACCCCTATCAGACCATCGGTCGATTTTGGCCGAACCCTATCGGGCGTGACCTCTCCGCGAATGAATCGCGCGGCCAGCTGGATTGCTTCGACGATCTTCTTGTAGCCAGTGCAGCGGCAGAGGTTGTGGCGTAGCGCCTTCTTGATCTCTTCCACCGTAGGATTCGTATTCCCGTCGAGAAGGGCTTTCGTTGCCATTATCATGCCCGGCGTACAGAACCCGCATTGGATAGCTCCGGAAAGCGCATAGGCTTCCTGGATCAGGTGAGGGTTTTCCGGGGTACCCATTCCTTCCACCGTGATCACCTGGGCGCCATCAAGAGACGCGACTTTCGTGAGACAGGAGTGAACCGCTCTCTGGTTTACGATAACCGTGCAGGCGCCGCACTGGCCTTTCCGGTCGCAGGCCTGCTTCGTGCCCGTCAAACCAAGATCTTCCCTGAGCAGGTCCAATAGCACCCGGTCCTTACTCATCACAAACGAATGATTCTGCCCGTTGATAGTCAAAGAAATCCGTCGCATATTCTTCTCCCTCGCGGTAAGTTATCGCTCCGAACTATCGTTCTCCCTTCCGGCGGTGCAATGCACGATCATTGGTATCTCAATCCAGCGTATACTACATGGCCCGGGCTGTTTGAAAAGGCGAAAGAGAGTAGGTTGGAACATAGAATGGTTCTAACCTCCCAGATAAGCCCTCTTGACGATCTCGCTCGACTTGACCGTTTCAATATCTCCTTCGAGCACGACTCTGCCCACCTGCAGGGCATAGCCGCTGCTCGCAACGCCCAGTGCGAGGTGGACATTCTGCTCGACAAGGAGGACGCTTACCCCTCTTTTGTTAATATCCTTGATAACCTCACCCAACTGGTCGATGACAATGGGGGCAAGCCCCAAAGAAGGCTCATCCATGCAGAGAAGAGTAGGGTTGGCCATGAGGCCCCTCCCGATGGCGAGCATCTGCTGCTCTCCTCCGGAGAGGGTTCCCGCCTTTTGCGCGCTCCTCTCCCGGAGCCTCGGGAAAAGATGGTACACCGCCTCAAGGTCCCTCTCCATGCCCTCCTTGTCTTTCCGGAGCGTCGCACCGAGCCTGAGGTTTGAGAGGACGCTGAGAAAGGGAAAGAGCTGCCGGCCCTCCGGGACGAGAACGATTCCCTGCCTCACGATATCGGTAGTAGTCATGCCCGTGATCTTCCGCCCCTGAAAGCGTATCTCACCCGAGGTCAAGGGGGTAAGTCCTGCCAGGGCTCTGAGGATAGTGCTCTTTCCAGATCCATTGGCCCCGATGATGCTCACGATGGTCCCTTCAGCCACCTTCAAGGAAATTTCTTGGATGGCCAGGGATTTCCCGTAGTGAACGGTGATGCCCTCCAATTCAAGCAACATGCTCACCGCCGAAGTAAGCCCGAATGACCCGCTCGTCTTCCCTCACCTCGTGAGGCGGGCCCTCGCATATCTTCTGTCCGAAGTTGATCACTACCACCCGGTCGCAGAGGTCGAGGATCTGCATATTGTGCTCCACGATGAGGAACGTAATTCCCTCGTCCCGTCCCTTTCTGATGGATCCGAGAGTGAAGTCGATTTCCGACGGATTCATGCCTCCCAGCGGCTCGTCGAGAAGAAGGAGGCGGGGTCTGGTTGCGAGGGCTCTCGCCACCCCCAGCATCTTTTGATATCCGTGGGGGAGGTTTCTTGCGAGCTCATCCTTGACGTGCTCGATCCCGACGAGTTTCAGGATCTCCATGGACTGCTCCAGTATGTACGCCTCATTGCGGCGATAGGTGGGGGTGTTGAAGTAGATGTCCAGGAGGCTTGACTTTGGGCGCAGATGAAAGGACGCCGAGACGTTCTCAAGGACGGTAAAGTCTCCGAATAGGGGGTTAAGCTGGAACGTTCGACCTATACCCAGGCTGGCGACCCGGTGAGGCTTTACTCCCGTGATGTCTCTCCCTTCAAAGACTACCCGTCCTCTTGTGGGTGGATAGACGCCCGTCACCAGGTTAAAGAGGGTTGACTTCCCCGCACCGTTGGGACCGATGAGGCCGACGATTTCGCCCTTGCCCACGGACATTCCGAAATCGCCAACCGCCGTCAGGCCGCCGAACGCCTTGGTGAGCCCCTCGATCTCAAGGAACATAGGGGATCTCCCTTGACCTACCCTTCTGCCGCCAGGGGGGCAGCACGAGGTCGGGCAGACTGACCAATCCCCTGGGCATGAGGTAGACCACGATCAACAGTATGGCGCCGGAGATGAAGGGAGCGTAAGTCTTCAGATCTCTGAAGGCCTCGGGGATAAGGAACAGGACGAGGGTTCCGACAATCGGTCCCGCGAAGCTGTCTACTCCTCCTATGAGCACGTACATGACCAGCCACATAGTTGCCATGAAGTTAAAGGTGTAGGGGGAGACTATCGAAGAGTAGTGTGCATATCCGGCTCCGGCGAGGCCCGCGAAGAAACATCCCACCGCGACGGCTAGAATTCGATAGAAAGCTTCGTTGATGCCCACGCTCGACGCAACCAGGTGCGACTGGGCAATGGCCTTCAGGTTCTTGCCGATGCGGGAAGATTCAAATCGGTAGAGCGCCAGCGCGCTGGCCAGGCACATCCCGAGAAAGAAGTAGTAGTAAGACTCCTTGACGGTGAATATGGGCCTGATGCCGGTGAGACCGCTGTAGCTGCCGGTGTAGATGCCAAAGGCATTGACGACATGGATTACCCCGATGCCGAAGAATAGGCTGCCCATTGCGTAATAAAGCGCCCTCAGGCGCGCGAAGGGGTAGCCGGTCAGGACGCCGAGGGCCACGGACGCAAGGGCCCCGGAGGGAATCGTGATCCAAGCCGGCCAGCCGAGCCATCTCGAGGCCATACCGGCAATGTACGCGCCAATGCCCATAAAGGCTCCGTGAGCGAGGGGAAACTGGCCTGAGACGGTGATGGTACGGAGGCTCATACTGGCGATAATGAAGATGAAGCTCATGATGAGGATGTGGAGCGTATAGGGTGAGCGGGCGAAGAGCGGCACGAGAACGAGAACCAAAAGCAGCATCCCGTAAGCGGCTAGGGCCCTCTTGCTGCCGGTTCTCGCTCCCCCGAGGCTAGCTGCCTCGGATGAATGCGAATCACCTCCACTGTCAGCCTCATGGCCGAAGAAACCCTTTGGCCTGATGAGAAGAAGAACGACGACGATAGCCACGGCAATTGCTTCACTCGTGGCACCGCTCGTCAATACCGGCAGAACGGCGTTGAGCCCGCCGAGCACCAACCCCGTTACGAAGATGCCCGCGATGCTTCCGACCCCCGCTAGAATGACCAGCATGAGGGCCTTCACCAGCATGGCATCTCCCATGAATGGTCCCACTCCCGAATAGGCCCCCATCATGCATCCTGCGATTGCGGCGAGGGCACAGCCCAAGGCACACGCGATCGCCGAAATGCGGTGCACATTGATGCCCTGCAAGGACGCCCCCTCCATGTTCTGGGCGATGGCCTGCATCTGCTGTCCCCATTTCGTGCCGTTCACGAACCAGACCGCGGCGCCTAAGAGACATGCGCCGATGGCGAATGTTGCGATTCGCTCGTGACTCACGGATAGGGGGCCCACATTGAGGACACCCTGCCAAAAGGACGGTATGGTAAGCATCCTGGTGCCCGCGATAATATTCACAAACGTCTGCAGGATGACGGTTATGGCGACCCCGATCATAACGATGCGGTTGAAATTCCCCACAAAGGGGCGGAAGCAGAACCTTTCCAGAAATACGCCGAAGGCAGAGATAATGAGAATTGCCAGGAACAAGCCTAACCATTGCTCGGTGCCCAGCTTGGATATCAATATGTAGCCGAGGTAACCGGCCACCATGTAAACGGCGCCATGGGCGAGGTTGAGTATGCCCAGCATGCTGAAAAGGAAGGCAAAACCCAACGCCACAAGTATGTACATGGACGACAGTATCAGGATGTTGCTCGTTGTCTCTACTATCAATTCCATGGCGCCATCATCCCTACCAAGTGCCTTTGCGTCTTGCTTTGACGATGGGGACGGGTATCTCTCCTGCCCCCATCGTCAAAAGAAAGAAACCCCGTGTTACGGGATTACACCGGGGTCCACCAATCCGGCGTTCACCACCTTCCCCTCCTTCATCATCTGGAAAGGCTGGGGGTGGGAGACCGCGTGGTTCTTCTGACCGTATGCCTCGGTTCCGCACATCCTGCCCGTTCCCTGGAACGTCTCCACTTTGCCCATTGTCTCCCACTTGGCCTTTACTACTGTGGGGTCAAGGCTTTGAGCCGCCTCGATGGCCTGTACGAGCACCCAAAATGCGGTTGCGCCCTGAAGGTAGATCGACTCGTCTTTCCCATACTTGGCGCCGATCCTTTTGCCCATCTCATTCATCAGAGGTGTGTTGCCCGGGTCCATAGGGGTCGCGCCGCACATGATGACATCTTTTGCAGCATCCTTGCCTGCAACGGCGACCACGTCGTCCAATCTTGAGGGTATGACACCCCCGTAAGGCTTCTTATTGCCCAAGTTGCGGAGCCCCTTGACGATGCCCGCTATGTGGGGTGCAATACCGTTCAGCTGGAAGACGGCGTCCGCATCTTTAAGGGCATTGATCTTGGCCGCTATGGGATTGAAATCCGTTGCCTCGTTCGAGTAGCCGATAAGGTCGCCGACCATGGACATGCCGTTGTCAGCAAAGAGCCTCTTTGTTATCGGTGTGAGATAGGGTATGGCGCCGTCATCAGGAGTGACGAAGGCAAATTTCTTCACATTCGGGTAGTGCTGTTTGAAAAACTTGATCATGGCAAGGGCCTCCCCGACGCTCGCATTGTAGCCCACGAAGGCGTAAGGCGCGCTCTTGTCAGCCTCTCCCGGTTGGTTCGTGCAAAAGGAGAGCACGTTTATCACCTTGTTCGGAGTCGTGATGGGCGTCACTGCGGCCGAGAAGAACGCTGCGGGACCGATGATGAACTTGACCCCTTTGTCAAAGACCAGCCTGTTGGCCGCAGCCGTCACGCCGTCAAGGGTGCTCTTGCCGTCCTCGAGATCGAGCTCGACCTGATACTTCTCGCCCTTGACGTTGATGCCGCCCTTCTCGTTTATCATGTCGGCGGCGATCTGTACTTCGTGCCAGTCCGGCCCGTCATGGGGTGTAAACCACCCTGTCACGCTGAGCAGGGCACCGATCTTCAGGGTCTTCGCCGGAGCAGCTGCAACGGAATCCCTGCCTGAAGCAATAAAGAAAATCAATGCAAAGAAAACCAGAGCTGAGACCACAGCCAGTGAAAACATCAACTTCTTCCTGTTCTTCATTGTGCTCCCCCTTATTAGTCTTGGTACGGCGTTAATTGCCTTTAGTGAAGCTCGCCGCCCACAGGGCGGGGCTTCCCGGAAAGGAATAAAGCCCAATTCATGGCGCTCCTCGACCCCGCCCGAAAGGCGCGGGGCTTGCGGAGCGCTCCCGGTCATCCAACCGGAATGGCCTTTTCCACAGAGAGCTGTACGGTCTTTAGACCTCCCCATGTCTTTTTATCCCGCGCCCAGGAGGAATACCCCCTTGCCCGAGCTTTGCGCGTCGAATGCCCTGTAAGCCCCATCTGCTTCTTCCAGCCGGCGATAGCGGTTAGTAAAGATGCGCTCAACCGGGATGCGCCGGTCCGCGACGAAACGGGCGCACTCGGCTTGGCCTACTGTGCTAAAGGTCCATGAAGCCACCAGGCTGATCTGCCTGCGTATCAGGTACTGGCTCACATCGACGGTGAGCAGGCCTCCTTCACCCACCAGGGCCACCTTTCCCCACGTGCGTGTCCCACGTATCGCCTGGAGGCGGGCATCGGGATTGCCGCTGCAATCCATGGTCTTTTCCGCGCCTTCTCCGTGGGTCACTGCCTCTATGGCTGCCACGGGATCGTCCTTGGTCGCGTTGACCACTATATCTGCTCCCAGTTCTTTGGCGAGGGCCAGTCGCGCCTCACTGATATCGATTGCCACGACTTGGGCACCGAAAGCCTTCGCAAACTGGGTGGCGCTGAGGCCCACCGGGCCTTGCCCGAAGATCGCGATCGTCTCCCTTCCCGAGAGTCCGATGCGCTGCAAGGCGCCCCATGCGGTGCCCGTTCCGCAGGAGATGGCTGCACCCACCTCGAAGGAGAGTTCTTCAGGGAGCGGCACGAGCGTAGAGGCCGGCACCTTCATGTATTCCGCGTGACTGCCATGGGCAGTGCGGCCGTATACCTCCATGCCGTTACGGCATAGCTGCGACCACCCCGAGCGGCAGTGGTTGCACACACCGCACCCCTTGTAGTGATGGTCCATGACGCGCATACCCGGACGGGCCAGGTTCTCCGGAACGCACGGCCCCACCGCAACCACAACGCCGCAGGGCTCGTGTCCCCCGATGAGCTCAGAATTGAAGACCCCAATCGGTGCGCGATACTGCCCCAGATCGGTTCCACACATCCCCGAAGCCCTTATCTGCAGCACCACTTCGCCCGTGCCGGGCGTGGGGTCCTCAAACTCCCGTATCTCCAGCTTACGTTCCCCTAAGAACGCGACCCCTTTCATTTCCCACCTCCTTTCCCTCTTTCCGTGCGGCAAGCCCCGGAGGCTTCCGTCTCGCCTGTCACCTTCTCCTTTATTCCTGAGCCCAAACTCTAGCTGTAATACTCAGGAGCTTTCTTCATACGTTCGAAGAACTCCATGTCATGGGAAAACATTACTGTGGCGTTGTACTTAGCTTGCAATCGACGCACTTTCTCGACAGACTTGTGGTAGGAGAGAGTGTCGTAGACAGTACCGGACGGTCTTACCGGCGGTCCGTAGTTACCCTTCGCATAGAGGGCGTCCGAGGTAAAGATGAGAGACCCTTCTTCCTTCAGGTGGACGACTATCCCCAATACTCCCACAGTATGGCCGGGAAGGGTGACCACTTCGACGCCAGCCGCGATTGTGGTGTCCCTCTCGATGAAATGAGGTCTCTTGATCGAGAGGTCGGGAGGTATGTTCGGGTTTTTCTTTAGCTCGGCGGGATTGAAATAGATATCCGCATGGTCGAAGAGGCGGAGATTGCCGCAGTGGTCCCAATGAAGATGGGACAAGACCACGGCCGATACGTCTTTCGGCTTATAGCCCGCCAAAGCCATTTGGCGCTCAAGAAGTTGCCCTTCGTCGTGGTAATGGGGGAACAAATCAAAGCATTCTGCAGGGTGAACGTAGCCGGGGAGCACGCCGAGATCGAAGAGTATTCGTCTCTCCGGATGGTCGATAAGCACCGCGTAGGTGGGTATCTTGACCCACTCGATAGGGGGGTTCTTCATCTGTTTCGTGCCCACAACGCTCCCCGCCACCACCATGTTTGAGTCGCACTCCAGGTAGCCGGTATCGAGTATGTAGACTTTCGTACCAACAGGTGCCGTGCTCTGTTGCCCGGTTTTTCGATCTCTTGACATGGTGTGTTACCCCTCCTTGAGACCTTAAAGAATAGTGCAGCTGAAGCAATCCTCCACCATGGGAACGAACTTATGGGGCGGAAACGATTTATCCCTATATGGCCCGTCCGCCGTCCACAAGAAGGTCGATGCCGGTGCACATTGGCGAATCATCCGATGCCAGGAAGAGGGCTGCCTTTGCCACGTCTTCCGGGTCCACGAGCCTGCCGAGGGGAATCGTCGACAGGAATGCTTTCCGGGTCGCCTCCATGTCCTTCTTCATGGCGTCCGTCATCAGTCCGAGACCTAGGGGAGTCTCCGATATGACCGGGCTGATGCTATTGACCCTGATCTTGAATGGGCCCAATTCAACGGCCAGACATTTTGTAAGATGCGTCACCGCGCCTTTGGATGTGGTATAGGCCGCATTTCCCGGCCTGACTCTGACCCCGGACACCGATGATGTATTGATGATGACACCCCCCGAAGCCTTCATTACGGGGATGGCAAATTTCGACCCCAGGTAAACCGACTTAAGGTTCACGGCCATGATACGATCCCATACACCTTCCTCAATGTTCTCGAAGGGCGACGGCGTGCTGGGGATCCCGGCGTTGTTGTGCAATATATCGAGTTTCCCATACTTTTCCACTGCAAACTTTATCATCCTCTC
>Ga0187782_10002571_pt1 | contig 13376 bp, 10 predicted proteins | sample 0715_SJ02_MP15_2_FD_132454 | JGI IMG/M metagenome (GOLD analysis project Ga0187782, IMG submission 132454) | Tropical peat soil microbial communities from peatlands in Department of Meta, Colombia - 0715_SJ02_MP15_20_MG | ecosystem: Environmental > Terrestrial > Soil > Wetlands > Peat | place...
AGCGTTCCAGCCTGCCACAGATCGCTCTGTTGATAGTTGCCTAGTGGCCCGGGGGGACAGAACTCGGGGCATATGGCGTTATTGCCATCGAGCCCAACCCAGAAAAATGAGGATGTGGTTGTATTGTCCTCGTAATAGCTCGTTGATACCGTCGGCACATACCACTCGCCCTCGACCAGATCGTAGGTACCCACCGGGATGGGGTTGGGCGCGTTATATAGGGCAAATCCGCTCCAATTGGTGTCGGCTTCCCAGGTGCTGGCGCGCACTCCCGCGTCCGCCACCTGCCGCGAATTGACTCGCCGCGCCGGCTTGGTCACGATCTGCAGCCAGGCGGAAAAAGCGTCGGGTTTCTGCTGGCGATTCGGCCGCACGGGATATTCGCGTTTGATCACCTCTTCGTCGGAAAGTTGCAGCGCCTCGGCTTTCGTCAACGCCGGACGAATGACGTCGCTCGCCTTCGGCTTGTGTATCTCGGCAACCGGAGCCGGCATGTCTGAGGTGGGAATAGCGTTCGCGCGCAGCTGCAACTCGAACGTGCTCGATTGGCCGTCCGCCGTACAGTCGACGGCATAGGCTGCGACCTGATCCGATTCCTCCGAGGGATTGACATTGAAGCGGATCATCCCCTCATCATCGGAGAAGAGTTTGAACGGGTTCGACGGGGCGCTGTCGCCTTCCGGGTGCAACAGGCAGAGTGCCTTGGGCAGAGTCTTCATGGAGATCCGAGAAGACGTTTTTGGAGCGACGGTCAAACGCAGGGGCTTGTTTGGACTGGATTCAGCATTTTGAGCGAAGCCCTGCGGCGACCCGATGAGCAAGGATCCAATCAGGGCGGCACAAGGGCCATAAGTAATTAACTTCACACATTTTTCATAGGATTTCATGGTCGTTTCCTTTTCCAATGTTGGTTTCAGGTTCGGAGCAAAGACTTTGGCCGTTAAGAAGTTCTCTCAGGAGGCCCAATTCCGCCCTCTAGTCATGAAATCGGAAACGGCAGGCAAAAGGCGACACGGGAGGGAAGCAAATTTCTTTGGCGGAAGTGGGCGGGGCGACGAGATGGGTGGATGTTGGCGATGGAAGACTTTAACCGCGGAGGATCTTGGTGGTGGAAGACTTTAACGGCGGAGAATCTTCGCGGCGAAAGACTTTAACCGCGGAGGCCGCAGAGGATACGCGAAGGTCGCGGAGAAAAGAGGGTTGAGATCAGAGCGCGACTCCGCGGTTCGAATTCATCCGGCGAGCAAATTCATCCGGCGATCATCTTACCTAGAATTTCCTTCAGTATCTTGGCTGCGACCATCGCAGTGATTTGCGTCGAGTCCTGAGCGGGATTGAACTCTACAATGTCGGCGCCCGCGATTCTGCCGGTAATCGCTTGAATGTGGGCGAGCGCTTCGCGAACCGACATGCCTCCAGGTTCCCGGTGGGAGATGCCTGGGGCGAAGGCGGGATCGAGTGCGTCCATATCGAAAGATATGTACACGGGGCCGTCCACTTTCATGCGGTCGAGCGCGGGCAGGTGGCGCATTTCGATCACCTCGACCCCGAAACGCTTGGCTTGCTCGCGCTGATGAGCGGTCATGGTGCGAATGCCAATCTGGATCAGGCGTTTGGCGGCGCCGGCTTCCATGATGCGAGCGAAGGGGCAAGCGTGCGACAGGCGATTGCCTTCGAGCTCATCGTAAAGGTCGGGGTGGGCGTCGAAGTGGAGAATTGTGAGATCGGGAATGTGATGGGCGAAGGCACGGATGATGGGCAGGGTGATCGAGTGGTCGCCGCCGAGAGAAACTGGGCGCAGGTTGTGTTCGAGAAGCTCTCCGATTTTAGCTTCGATGGCAGCAAAGGGCGCTTCGAAGGTGAACTTCAGGTCTCCGGCATCGCAGTAGGCACCGGAGGCGCTCAAGTCGACTCCCGTTTCGGTGGTGGAATTGGACGAGTCAGAGCCGAAGGCGACCCGGATGATTGGAGGCGCGCCGGCGGCGCCGCGCAGCCAGGAAGAGTTGGCATCGAAAGGAATGCCGACAAGGACCGGGGTTCCGGGCGCGGCGGATTTGGGATGAAGAGACATGAGCTACCTTGGAATTTCCTAGGATGTTCTCACAGTAGCATGGTGGAGGTTGCGCTTGCGGTGATGGAGGACACAGGCGGGCTGACGAATCATGTTTGGCTCACGGAACCGACTCGGCCGTTCGTACTTATCGGCGGAAGAGTTCGATATAGACGAGATAGCCGGCGAGCGACAAGCCAAACAAACCCAGCACATAAGAAACGATATCGATGACAAAACCCGCTGGCTCGAAGGTGTCGGAGTCGAGCTGCAGGCGGGTTTTGCGATAACGAGCGAGGCCGGCGAGGATCAGCAAGACGCCACCAATGATCGAGATCACGCCGAGCCATGCGCTAACGCCCGACGATTCAGAAGCGCGTCCCTGAACCTGGAGGAATTCGCGGAGAGCAATGGAGAAGCGGCCAATGGCAAAGCCGAACACGATGGTGGCGACGCCGGTGCGAACCCAGGCGAGAAATGTGCGTTCATTAGCGAGATGATCGCGAGCACGATTGGGATTGTCGTTCGCGGGCATGTTGGGCAAGCCCGATATTATTCCACAGCTTTGCGCAGAAGCGCAGGAGGGCCTCCTTCAGACTGCCAACGGAACCTGCCCGCTGGAGATTTGATTGGCGGGAGCGCGCAGTGACTGATCGATAATCTCGCAGGCGCAGGCAAATGCGGCGGGAAGAGCGGCGGCAACTTTCGGCGAGAGTCCCAGCTGGGTTCGTACGTTTTCCGGCTCGATTCCAACAAGGATGACCTGATCGGGGAGTTCTCCCAGTAGTTGGGCGACGGCCAGCAATTCGCTGGCGTTGCCTTCGTGAGCGGTCGTCGCATGCCGCGCGTTTGCAGCCGTAATCTCGGATTTATTCAAAATCGTGACTTCTCCCGGTGGCTTCCCGGCTGCGAACGCATCCAGGAGCACAAGGGTCGTGCGCCCGGCCAAGTAACCCAACAAGGCCAAGCCCTGGGTGCCACCATCGATGCACTCCACTTGCGGCACCTGGATGAACTTGTCGCGGACTAAACGCAGAAGCTCAGGACCGATGCCGTCGTCGCCGAGCAGAACATTCCCCAAGCCAAGAACGAGCACAGGGGGAGAGGACGGTTGGCGAAGAGGCTGCATGGGCTGGGTCATTCTCTGAAGGCTAGTCTTCTTTAACATCGCCCTTCTGATAGAACTTGTAGCCGGAAATGATCGAAGTGATCAGCCCGTTGCCGTATTGGGTCGAATCGTAAAGGACGACGTAGACGTGAAGAATCGCGAAAACAATGAATCCCCAGGCGAAAAGATGATGCCACATGTGCACTTGAAATGATCCGCCCAGGAGCGGCAACACCCAACCGAATAAGTGGCTCAGAAAGCCGCCCGGATTGCTCTCGGAATAGAGCGCCATTCCGGTGAAGATCTGGCACCAGCCCAGGAAAATGACAAACAGGGTGTAGGTTGCGCCACCGAGGGAGTTGTGACCGAGGTGAACGTGACCGCGCTCGAGGCGTAAATAGTCCGTAGCCTGGCGGAACAGATCCGCCCACCAGGAAGCACGCCATACGTACGGGAAACCGGAGCGCGAGTAGCTGTTTCCGACCCAAAACCAGTAAACGCGCACGAGAAAACTGACGGTGAAAATCATGGCGGCGGCAAAATGGATTTCGCGCGCACGACCCATCACGAAGTTTCGCTCGGCCTCACCGTTGGGCGCCAACAGCGGATGCGAAATGTAGAGACCGGTCAGGAAAAGCACTAACAGACAATTGGCGCTGACCCAGTGCGTGATCCGGACCGGCAACTGCCAGACGTACTCGCGCCGGAAATACTGTTCCGGATGCTGAGCCATGGCCTGCGGGTCGAACTCATGAGTAGTCGAAGCCACTGGTTCCTCCTGTGTTTTCCGGGCTACCGGACCGTAATTTCCGCCAGCTTTTCGCCATTCGGGCCGAAGACGTGCGAGGCGCAGGCCAAACACGGATCGAAGGAATGGATGGTGCGAAGGATTTCGAGCGGACGCTTCGGGTCGGCCATCGGAGTGTTGAGCAGAGCCGACTCATAGGCGCCGTGCTGGCCTTTGCCGTCCTTCGGGGATGCGTTCCAGGTGGAAGGGACGACGATCTGGTAGTTCTCGATTTTCGTGTCCTTGATGTGAATCCAATGGCACAGTGCGCCGCGCGGAGCTTCGGTGAAGCCGTAGCCTTTGGCATCCGCTGGCCAGCTCGAGGGCTCCCAGCGCGACGTATCGGCGACAGCCGAGTCGCCAGCTTTGAGATTGGCAATCAGCTTGTCATATTCGGCCATCAGCCAATGCACGCAGAGCCTGGTCTCGAGCCCCCGAGCGGCAGTGCGCCCCAGCGTTGAGAAGAGCGCTGTGGGCGGTACTTTGAGAGCTCCCAAAGCTTCGGTGACCACATCCTTGTATTCTGTTTTGCCGCTGGCGAATCCGATCAGCATACGGGAGAGCGGCCCGACTTCGACGGCGTTTCCCTTCCAGCGCGGTGACTTGAGCCATGAGTACTTGGCATTCTCGTCGAGCTGCTGATAAGGAGGCTTGGGTCCGCTGTACTTGGGAACGGTCACGCCATCCCACGGGTGGAGGGCGGCTTTGCCTTCGGGATACTCGTACCAGGAGTGCGCAATCTCTTCCTGCACATGCGAGGCATCTGCAGGATCGATCGGTTGCACGTCGCTGAGATTCTTGTTGAGGATGACGCCGCGAGGCATGCGGAACTGGCTTACGTCGCCGATGCCGTTCTGCGGAATATCGCCGTAGGCCATGTAGCTGCCGAGCCCGCCGCCAATCTGCGTCCACTCTGGATAGAACGAGGCAACGGCAAGCAGATCGGGGATGTACATGTTCTCGACGACTTGGGTCGCCTCCTGGATCAAGCCTTTAACGTAATTCAGCCTCTCCATATTGATGGCGTTGTCGCTCTGCATGGAGATGGCCGAGGCCATGCCGCCGACCAGGTAGTTGGGGTGAGGGTTCTTGCCGCCGAAGACGGTGTGAATCTTGATGATTTCTTTTTGCCACTTCAGCGCTTCGAGATAATGCGCGACGGCCATCAGATTCGCTTCGGGAGGAAGCTTGTAAGCCGGGTGGCCCCAGTAGGCGTTCTGGAAAATGCCGAGCTGGCCGGAATCCACGAACTTTTTCAGAGTGACAGCAAGATCCTTGAAATAGCCGGTGCTGGCCAGCGGCCAGGAGGGCGAGACTTTTTGGGCGAGAGCTGAAGTGGCGGCAGGATCCGCCTTGAGGGCGGAAACGATGTCGACCCAATCGAGCGCGTGCAGGTGGTAGAAGTGGATTACATGGTCCTGAACTTGCTGAGTCAGGAACATGATGTTGCGGATGATGTCGGCATTTTGCGGGACTTTAACGCCAAGAGCGTTTTCGACCGCACGCACCGATGCCAGCGCGTGCACGGTGGTGCACACGCCGCAGATGCGCTCGCAAAACGCCCAGGCGTCTCGCGGATCACGGCCTTTCAAAATGACTTCCAGGCCACGCCACATGGTTCCGGAGGACATGGCGTCTTTGATTGTGCCGCGTTCGTCGAGCATCGCCTCAACCCGCAGGTGACCTTCGATGCGAGTAACGGGATCCACTACCACACGAGTCGCCATGTCTTACCTTCCTTCCCCGGTGGGGCTGTCCGAGCTGGAACCGATCTTTTTGCCGGTTGCGCGCAGGATTTGGGTGGAAATAAAGTGCGCCCCGACGCCGATCAGCGCGGCGCCGGCGGCTACTTCGCCGATGGTCTCAGGAGTAGATTCGATGCCCGGCACCGGAATCGAAGTTAGCCGCTCATAGAACGGGCCGTTGTCCCAGAAGTCCACCTCGCTGCAGCCAATGCAGCCGTGGCCGGAACCAATCGGATAGGAAACGCCGTTGTTCCATTTGAAAGTCGAGCACGAGTTGTAGGTGCTCGGGCCTCGGCACCCCATTTTGTACAGGCACCAGCCTTTCTTGGCGCCGTCGTCGTCCCACGCTTCGACAAATTGTCCGGCATCGAAGAACGGCCGGCGGTAGCACTTGTCGTGAATGCGCTGGCCATAGAACATCTTTGGACGGCCATAGCGGTCGAGGTCGGGAAGGGCGCCGAAGGTTAGGATGTAGGTGAGGACACCGGTCATGACTTCGGCGATGGGCGGGCAACCGGGCACGTTGATGATTGCCTTGTGCGAGATCAGCGCGTGGACCGGTTTGGCCCCGGTCGGGTTCGGCTTGGCGGCCTGCACGCATCCGTTCGAGGCGCAGGAACCCCAGGCGATCACAGCCTTGGCGTTCTCTGCCGTTTCCTGGAGGATGTTGAGGAACGTTTCTCCGCCCACCGTGCAGTACACGCCTCCATCCGCCGTCGGAGCGTTGCCTTCGACTGCGAGCACGTATTCGCCGGGATGCTCCTTCATGATCTTTTTGCGAATTTCCTCGGCCTGGAAACCGGCGGCTGCCTGCAGGGTATCGTCGTAGTCGAGCGAGATCATGTTGAGAACAACGTCCTGGGCAATCGGGTGTGAGGAGCGAATGAAGGACTCGCTGCAGCACGTGCACTCCAGGCCGTGCAGCCAGATCACAGGCAGGCGTGGCTTGGTCTCCAGTGCCTCAACAATCTGAGGGACAAAGGTGGCTTCCAGTCCGAGCGCGCCGGCCATCATCGTGCAGAATTTCAGAAAACGCCGTCGATCGACTCCGTGAGCGCGTAAGACATCGTAGGTGGAGGCACTGCGTTTGAACGGTTCCATGGGCTGCCTCGATCGTGATGTGAACATCGTGATGTGAACACTGGCCGCTACCGCGCGTCCGATTTCGGGCATGATAGTACAGCGGTCATAGGAGTCAGTGAGAGAAGTCACATATCGATGTGACGTGGCGGGACGTTCGACGCGGAAAGTGTCGCCCAGGAGGTTGCGGAAAAAGTCGGAATCGGACCTCAGCGGCTGAAGCCGTGTCAATAGTGGCTTCTTGCGGCACGGCTGAAGCCGTGCCCTTCCCAAAACCAGTTTTTGAAACACGCTCTCCTTACTTAGCTGCGAACTGCCGGCCGAAGAACTCTTCTGCCGCTCCATAGGCACGGACCCAACTTCTCCAGAGCAGGAAGCCGTGGATTTCGTCGGGGAAAATGAGTTCCTCGACGTGGACGTTTTGCGCGCGCAAACGCTGGAGCAGATCGACGGTCTGCGAGAACTCGACATTGCGGTCGTCATCACCGTGGATGAGTAAAACCGGTGAGCGCCAGGTGGCGATGGCGGCATTGGGCGATGACTGAAATGCGAGCTTGAGCGCGGCCTCACGATCGGGCGCGTCTTTGGGGAAGTAGTTGGTCTCGGCGTAAGCAGACCAGTCGTGCACGCCGTGGAGATCGACGCCGGCGGTGAACATATCGGAGTTGTGCGCAAGGCCCATAGCGGTGAGATAGCCGCCGTAGGAACCGCCCCATAGGCCGATGTGTGCGGCGTCCACGTTCGGAAGGCCCTGCAGGTAGCGGCCGGCAGCAACAATATCCTTATATTCCGCTCCGCCGCGGGGTCCGCCATCGGAAACTTCGCGGAAATGGCGTCCGTACATGATTCCGGTGCGGTAGTTCACCGCTAGGACGACATAGCCGCGGCTTGCGAGATACTGATTCAAGGCGTAGGCGTTGTGATAGTAGTCCATGTAATGAAAGCCGAGCATCATCTGGCGGACGGAACCACCGTGAATAAAGACAAGGGCGAGATGACGGAGAGGGCTGCGCTTGTCCGATTTCGGCTCGAAGAGCTGGCCGTGGATTTCCCATCCGTCCTCGGATTTGAAAACGGCCTGCTTCGGCGTGACGAACTGCGATGACGAGGGGAAATCGGCGGGAAGGGCGGTTTTGGCGATCATTTCGCGGCCCTGCGCGGTCACGAGGTAAGGCATGGCGGGCGTGGTAGCTGAGGAGCCGATACAAATGATGCGGCCGGAGGTTTCGACTGGAGACCATTCCAAGGTTTCGCCGCGGGTAAGCGCTAGCGGCGAGGCGCCGCCCTCAACACTGACTCTCCAAAGGTGACGCCGGTCGATATCGGTGTGGGATGAGTCGTCCTGATTTGAGGAATAGATGACGGAGGTTTTGTCGGAAGTGAGCGCGACGTCCTCGGTCTCGAATTTTCCGGGCGTAAGGAGGGCGGCGGAGCCACCTGTTGTTGAGATGGAATAGAGGTGATTCCAGCCGTCCTGCTCAGAGGAAAAGATGATGCGGTTTTTTGCGGCGAAGTTGAATGACGCGTCTTCAGTGAGCTCAGGCAGAGAATCGTCGAGACCAGGGCCGCTCTTCCAAATCTCACGGCCAGAATCCTTTGCCACGTCATAAACCCAAATCGACCAGGGTTCGGGCAGGAGCGGAATCAGGGGTTGCTTCTGCTGCTTGCCGACCAGGCGCACGAAAGCAATCTGGCTGCCGTCGGGAGACCAGCGCGGGAGCATATCGCGGTCGGCGCTGGGCGAGAGATAACGGAGAGTGGTGCGGGCGAAGTCGTAAAGGACGATGAAGCTGTGATCGCCGCGATCGCTGACGAAGGCGACTAGCTTGCCATCGGGAGACCACTTTGGCTGCGAGTTGTTGCCCCGCACGTAGCAAAGCGGCTTGGCTTTCTCCTTTCCTGAGATAGGAGCGATCCAAATCTGCTTTTTCGCGGACCAGAGGGCGAACTCGCCGCTGGGAGAAATCTGGATGTCCTCGCAGCCTTCTTCGTCGCAACCCATTTCTCCGAGCAGGCGTGGCTCGCCCTGGTCGACGTCGACGGCATAAACCTGCTGGAGGGGCTTTTCGGTGTTGCTGGTGGGATCGGCAACCTCGCCGGCATGATTGGTTTCGCTGCCGCGGGCATAAACGGCGGTTCGTCCGTCGTGCGTGAGCTTGAGCGCCGCGAGGGGCATGCCGTCGTCACCGGTGTAGAGCGTGACCTGGCGGGCTTCGAAATTGGAAGAGTCGGGCGAGCCCGGCTTGTGGTCGAGATCGGCGACCCAGACATTGGGAGCGCCTTTCGAGGTAAAGATCCAGGCGATTCTATTTGCGTGGCTGGCGGCGACAAGATTTGAGGGAAACGGCGAGCTAAGAACCTGCTCAAGCGAGAAGGCGGATGAATTTTGAGCCGAGACGTATTGAGGGCCGCAAAGAGAAGATGAAATCAGGAAGGCGAGAAGTTTGAGCCGGAACGACGAAATGCGCAGGCGAGAGCTTGTCTTTTCCATGCGGTGCAGGGTACGTGAAACGGGGCAGGGTTGACAAACGGGAAGCGCGACTTCGTTAAAGATCCGTTATAGGCGCGTGCAGGCCTCAGCGTATCGCAACGCACGGGAGGTTAGTGGGCAGCGGTAGCAACCGATGAAGGATTGAACTTCTGACTCAGCTGAGTGGCGTCAGTCAGGCGATAGTCCTTGTATTCGATGACGAGCGTGGCGCGTCCGCCGAGGCGAATGTCGCTGATGGACTCGTTGCGAACGGGAAGCCAAAAGCCCTGGAACTTCCTGTACTCGTGATGGATTTCGCTCTTCTTCGTCCAGAACGACGGGTTCTGGGCAGGCTCGGCTTCAATGCGAGTGACGGCAAAATCGGTTGCATCCACCCAGACTCTGCCGCGATAGACATACTTGCTGCCGGATTTTGGAATAACTTTCAGCACGTATTGCCCACCAGCAGAAGAGGGTTCGTAACCCTGCAAATCAAAATCGTAGTTGTCGCGATTGAGCTGGGTGCGGGCCGCGATTGCGGGCTCGGCTGCTTCCCTTTCGCCTTCGAGAAGTTTCTTGAAGACACGGCTGACGAGAACCTTGGAACCAGTCTGATCGACGATCTTGAAATCCTTTGTGGATGGACTCTCGTAGGTTGCTTCGACAGTCATCTCGGCGTCGCGGTCTCCGGGGAATCCACGGTAAGAAAGGTGGTAGATGCGGGTGGCTTCGGAGCGAAGCAGGGACTGAGCCCGTTCGTGATTTCTGCGGATGAGATTATCGACAACCTGGTCTTTCGTAAGGGGAGCAAGGGTAAGAGAAGCAGCGGAAAGAGGAGCGGCGGCTGCAGGAGCCGTGGACCGCGGAGCGGCGGAGAAAGAAGCCGTCGGGACGGGAGCGGGTCGGAGATTGAGTTCGGGACCCTGTTGTTCCTGAGCGGGGATGCAAACGGTAAAGAAAGATACGGCCGCAGCGAGGAGAGTGACGCTGCGGCCAGATCTCGACGGTCTGTTCAAGCACACCTCGTTCATGTTCACTTCGGTCATGTTTACCTCGGTCTAGATTTGCACCGGCAGCTTCGTGCTGATACTGACGCGATCTCGAGCCAGCGGTTGCAACGCCACTTCATAAGCGCGGTAAACGGCCTCGAAAACGCTGTCCCAAGTCGTCTGTTCGGCTTGCTCGCGAGCGTGAAGGCGCATGCGGGCGAGTTCATCGGGCGACTGCTTCAGCCGCAAGATGTGATCGACAAAGGCGGCAGTATTTGCGCAGACGTAACCGGATTCGCCTTCGCGGACGATGAATTGCGGGCCGCCTTTGTCAGTGACCAAGGCGGGAACACCGGAGGCAAGGGCTTCGAGCACGACGTTGCCGAAGGCATCGGTCTTGGAAGGAAACACGAACAGATCCATGTTTGCGTAGGCGCGAGCGAGCTCTTCACCGGCGAGAAGGCCGGCCAGGTCACGGTTTCTCAGGCTGGTGCGGAGATAGGATTCGCTGGAGCCCTGGCCGACAATGAGAAAACGGAAATCGGTGACGCCGGAGGAGCGGAGCGCTCGCTCGATCTCAACTAAATCGCCGATATTTTTTTCGATGGTGAGGCGACCGACGTAACCGATGGTGAAGGGCCAGCCGGCGCGGTCGCGCCGCGCGGGGTTGAAGAGGTTCGTGTCCACGCCGCGCGCCATCAGGAAGCAGGGCTTGCGCGTAGTTTTTTCCAGAAGGGCGATTAACTCTCGATTTGGCGCCATGAGCACGCGCGGAATCTGGTAGAAGCGCGCAGTCATGCGAAAGCTGAGGTCGCCGATCGTTTGCGCGAGGTTCCGGCCCGTGGCGGAAGGCAGAAAGCGGAGGAGCGGCAAGATGCGGCGCTCGGCATATTCATGCAGATTGGTGTGCCAGGAACCGACGAGGGGAATCTTCAAGCGATGAGCAACCAAGGCTCCGAGGATACCGACATCGCTGGGTCCTGTGATATGAAGCACGTCGGGCTTGAATTGGGTAAGGAGTTCGACTACGCGCGGCTGATGCCGAAGAAAAGCGAGATCAAAGTCGTGCTTTTTGTCGAGAGTAAAGCTGAATCGCCCGCGCGGCAGCTCGACCCGCATGAAGGCGCCATCCTGAACGACTTTTTCGCGCTCGTATCCGCCGTGGAGCATGAGGAAGGGGACCTGGCGGCGACGGGCGTAGGCTTCAAAATGGCGAGCCGTATTGGCGACGCCATCGACCTCGAGGTAGGTGTCGCTGAAATAGGCGACGCGACGGGGAACCTCGCTCACGGGGCAGCCTCCTGCCCCTCGTTGAGTTCGAGACGCGGAATCTGCGGGCCACGGTTGAGTGTTCGTTCGAGCGTACCGCGGAGCGGCTCTGCTTCCGCTGCCTGGAGGATACCGAAGATGAACTTGACGAAGGAGGGCGGACCCTCCCAAAGCATGGCTAGCGGGCGCATCGATCCCCTCTCATCTGGATGATAGATGCGTTCGTCCCACTGGCGCGAACCGAGCGGATGGTCGGGATAGGTGCGGATTACATCCAACAACGTGTGAAAAACGCGCAACGGTGTGGAGTCCGAGTACTGCGGCATAGCGAGGATATGGCTGTGCTGATCGCGAATTTCCTGAACGAACTCCGAAAAGCTTGTAGCGTTGGTCAGATTCAAAAGTCCGCTCGGCTCGCAACCATGGCGGTCTCCTCCGGCGATGACGGGATGTCCATAGGCCTTGGCGAGTTCAATGACATCCTGATTTTCCTTCCAGCTGCGCAGTCCGCCAAGTTCGAAGGCATGAAAGAACGGGTTGGCATGTTGCAGAATATCGCGGATTGCACGGCGATGATTCGCCTTGCCAATGTTCGGAAGATCCCACAAGGGATGATTGAAAACCAGAAGTACCTGAGGGATCTTTGCGAGGGCGGAAAGCAACGCCCAGAGTTCACGCGGATTGGGCTGGGCGGTATAGTCGTTCATCCGTTTCAGCCAGGTGGTCGCCTCCTGCGTGGGGAGGTTGTGCACACCGAAGTGAAAAATAGTGTTTTCGAAGGTAATCGACCATTCGAAAGAGACCGGAATCCTTCTGGCCTCCGGGACAACACGCAGTAATAAAGGAGCCTCGATGTTGTCGTGATCGGTGAGCGAGATGAGGCTGCTCATGCTCAAGCCTTCTTCGATCTGCTTGCGCTCGACGTTGAACGCCTCCAACGGCGCCAGGGGCGGAGTCCAGTAGGCTTTCCAAAAGTCGATCTTGATGGAGGATTCCCGCTGCGCCCGCTTGTCCAGTTGCGCAATCGCCCGTCTAAAAGGTGAATATCGGCCGGCAAACTCACCGATGAAATACAAACTCTCGCGCGAATGATTCGTGTGTCCGTGAAGCGAAACGGCAGTCGTGAACCGGTTTGGTATCCCGCGATCGTCCCTCAGGTACGTGAGTTTATTTTCCACTCCTCGCTCCCGTTCAGCTTTTTCCCGACTTCATGGGTGCATCATGAGTGGTGCATGTGAACTGGATGTTACGTTTCGGAAATTTTTCTGTGAACGTAGTAGTAACTTCGGTACCTGGTCAATATTTACGGCTTATTTACTTTCATTCGTATCTATGTGGCTATACTGGCGAAAAATCATGCAGCCATCGAATTCACGGGGCGAACACGCCGGTTACGAAGTTGATCCGGGTGCAGTTCCCGAGACGTCCGGTGCAGGTACGCGGCTGGGATTGGTGTCGCTTTGGAACTGGAAATCTGCGGTCCTCAGCGTGATCTTGCGGGTTCCAGTGTTCGCGATAGCCACTGCTCGACGCGGACCCGAGGTGATGGCTGCTGCGGTACTAACGGAAGCATTGGTCTGCGCGATCTATGCCGGCTTCTACGCCGCAGTTGTCCAGGCAATCCGCAATCGAAAACCGATATGGCTGGTAGCAACGGTTATTACGATTGTTCTGCCGGCAGCGGGCCAGGTTCTTGAGTACTCGATGCACGCCTGGCATGGAACTCCGCACCGCGTGATTGCCGTCATTATTTCATCTGTGCTGAGCGCGCTTTCGTCGCTTTTCAACTGGTATGCGATGAAGCAGGGCACGCTGCTGGTAGGAAGAGAAGGCACCGCATTCACGTCGGATTTGAGTCGAATTCCAGTGCTCATTCTG
>Ga0187782_10002572_pt1 | contig 13374 bp, 10 predicted proteins | sample 0715_SJ02_MP15_2_FD_132454 | JGI IMG/M metagenome (GOLD analysis project Ga0187782, IMG submission 132454) | Tropical peat soil microbial communities from peatlands in Department of Meta, Colombia - 0715_SJ02_MP15_20_MG | ecosystem: Environmental > Terrestrial > Soil > Wetlands > Peat | place...
CCGGCACGCACGATCGTGACCCTACAGGCATGGCGGAAGTTACATTGACCTTGATCGATCCTGAGGTTTACACCGGGGCCGATTCGAACGCTCCTACTGAGATCGAAATCAAAGATGATCTTGCCGAAGAAAACTGGGACGAAGCCGATCTGCGCGCGCAGGCCGCCGCGGAGACCGAGCGTGCTGTAGAAGAGGCACAACCAGGAAAAACAGAAGAATTGGAAACGGCAGCAGCGGCAACCACGCCGGATACTGGCGCAGGAGTTACGTCAGCTGAGGCAACTACAGCCGATGGTGTGGAACCATGTGCAGTTCCCACGGGACCGCAAGTGGTAACACCGCAGGTTGTGCTGAAGATTCGCCGGCGCAAGTTCAATCAGCAACCAGCGCATGCTGGAGAAATCGCGGTTACGCGACGCTTGTTCCGTAGCGGCGACAGCGAGTATTTGCTGAATGGGAAGCTTTGCCGGCTGCGCGATATTCAGGAACTGTTCATGGGCACGGGTCTCGGTCCGGAGTCGTATGCGCTTATTGAGCAGGGACGTATCGGCCAGATTCTGAGCAGCCGGCCTACCGATCGCCGAGCGATTATCGAAGAGGCGGCGGGCATTACGAAATTCAAAACAAAAAAACGGCTAGCCGAAGCGCGGCTCGAGGAAGCCAAGCAAAATCTCAATCGCGTCAACGACATCTTCGAGGAAGTGACGCGGCAGATGAACTCCTTGAAGCGCCAGGCGAGCAAGGCGGAGCGCTATGGGCGCTTGCGCGACGAAATGCGCGCCAAGCTTCGCGTTGTGTTGGCCAGCAAGTTCACAATCATGGAAGCGGAGCGACTTTCGCTTGACTCCCAGATTCAGCAACTCGGTGAGGAAATCCGACAGCTCAGCGAAAATGTGCAGCACTCGGAAACCGAACACTCTGAGCGGACGCAACGTGGATATGCCATCGAAACCGAAATGCGGGAGAATCGCGATCGCCTGAATCAGATCGCCCTTGAGAACGATCGCAGCAAAGCCAGAATTCACACGAACGAGGAGCGGTCGACCGAACTGCAGACGCGCATGACATCGGCTGAGTCAGAGCTGTCGGTTGCGAACTCTCGACTGCAGGCGCTCGAACAGGAGCTGACTGAGCACCAGATGTTGCTGGATTCCGCTGCGGCTGATCTGACCGTGGCACAGCAGGAGCTTGCGCTTAGCCAGCAGCAAACTGCGACTGCCACGGCCGATCTTTCGGCGCTCGAACAAGGCCAGGAGTCTTGTCGCACGGCCATTCTCGAGGCGGTCGGGCAGGTTTCCAATTTGCGCAATCAGCTCACGCAATCGCAGGAGCGGCTGGCAGCTACTGACCGGGATGAGCAGCGGTTGCGCGCGGAAATCGCGGGCGCGACAGCGCAATCCGAGAACTTCGGAGGACAACGCGGCCAACTCGCATTGGAATTCGAAACAGTTTCGGACCGTGTGAAAGCGCTAATCGGCGAAATCATGACGGTGCGCGAGGTTCTCGAGAGCAAGCGATCGGAAGAGCGGGATACCAAGAGGCATCTTGATTCCATTCGCTCCGAATATGCCAATGCGCTTGGAAAAAAGGGATCGCTCGAAGCGCTGATCGCCGAGCACGGCTATTCCACCGAGTCGGTCCGGCGGCTGTTTCAATCGGGGGCGCTGCAGGGCGGACACGCTCCGGCAGGTGTGCTCGCGGATTTTCTTGAAGTCGACCCGCGGTTTGAAAAAGTTGTCGAAGATTTCCTGCGCGATGAACTCAATTACATCGTTGTGAAGAGCTGGGACGCGGCTGATGAGGGGTTGCGATTGCTACGTTCCGATGTTGATGGCCGGGCGACATTTCTCGTTCATCCCGAAGACTCACAAGCCAAGTTTTCTTTTGTGGCCGATGAAAATGGGCATTACGCGCCCGGCGATGACTCGGTTGTTCCACTCAAGAATTCGATTCGCGTGCTCAATGGCTTTGGCAAGTCGTTGGAAGTGATTCTGCCGAAGTTGGGGAACGGGTATATCGTGCCCGATGCAGCAATTGGGCGCGATCTCGCGCTCTCCAGTCCTGATGCGTTCTTCCTTTCGCAAACGGGCGAGTGCTTTCACAATGTGACCGTCACTGGCGGCAAGCAGCGCAGCGAAGGGCCGCTCTCGATGAAGCGAGAGCTGCGCGATGTGTTGCGCTTGCTGGAAGAGCTGGAGCGAGCGCTACGTGAGAAAGAGATTCTCGCGCTCACGCTCGGCCGCGAGATTCGTGACAACACTTCCCTGCTCGACCGCCTTGAAGACGAGAGACGCGAGGCAGAGAAACAATCGATGACATCGGGCCATTTGCTCCAGCAATTAGATAGCGAAATGTCGCGCGTGCGAGAGCGTATCGAAGTCATCGGTCGCGAGTTGGAAAGGCTTGCCGCGGAACGGTCAGAACAGGGTGCTCTGCTCGCGGCTCGACAGACCGAACTCGCGGCGGTCGAGGAATTGCGCTCGCAACTTGAAGCGCAGTTAGCGGCGGGGCAAGAGCAACTTGCCGGTCTGCGAGCGCGCCGCGACTTAGCTGCCGACAACACATCTCAACACGCCGCTCGCGTGGCCGCGCTCGAAGAGCGGCACCGTTCCGCAGCCGCAATGCTTCAGCGTGTGCACGCAGTAGTGTTGGAAATGCGTGAGCGCGCAACCGCCTTGCAGACTCAAATGCAATCGGCCAGCGAAGAAATTACTCGTCGTCAAGACGAAAACGTGCAACTCGCGGCCCAACTGGTGGAACTAGAAGCCGAGCGCAACGCTGGCGAAGCGCGCGACGGCTTGCTGCAGTTCGAATCGGAGCAAGTTCGGGTGCGGCTCGCTGAGATTGAAGAGGCACTGCGAAATACCCGCCAGACGCTCGATTCCGCGCGAGACCGCAAAGGTGAGCTAACAGCCCAATCTGCCAAGCTTGAATCCGATCTGCAGCATCTGGCCGATACATGCCTGAATGAACTTGGCATTGAACGTCCGGTGCTCATGGCCGACGCGACGATCATGCCTCTCGCGGGCGAGGAACTCGCAGCCGAAGACCAGGCCTATCGCGAGATGCGGACGCGTCTCGATGCGATGGGGCCGGTGAATATGATGGCGCTCGACGAGTATAAGGAAACGGCCGAGCGTCATCAGTTTCTCGGAACGCAGCGGAAGGATCTGCTGGATGCGATCGAGAATACGACGGCTACGATTCGCGAGATTGATCAGGTGTCGCGGCAGAAATTCGAAGAGGCATTCCACAAGATCAACGAGAATTTCCAAGCGACCTTCCGCAAGCTGTTTGGCGGTGGACACGCTCTCATGCGGCTGACCGACATGGAGAACAGTGCTGAGAGCGGCATCGACGTCGTGGCCTCGCCTCCGGGTAAAAAGCTGCAGAACGTGCTGTTGCTCTCCGGCGGAGAAAAAGCGCTGACAGCATTATCGCTGCTGGTCGGCATCTTTCAGTACACGCCGAGCCCGTTTTGCATTCTCGACGAGGTCGACGCGCCACTAGATGAGGCCAACATTGGCCGGTTTACGGAACTGGTGCGCGAGATGAGTCTGCAGACTCAGTTTATCCTGATTACGCATAGCAAGAAGACGATGAGCATCGCTCCCGTGCTTTACGGCGTGACCATGCAGGAGCCCGGGATCTCAAAGCTTGTGTCAGTAAGATTCGGCGCTGCTTAGTCGACGTGAGTGGTCGCTCGAAAACGCGAGCTTAGTCTGAAGGCGACAGAACTGCAGCAGGTGCGAGGCCCGAAATTTTTTTGTGGCGGGTCCTTGACGCGATCGTCGAATTTTTGCTTGAAATCGCGAGAAAACTGCTGCCCTTTTTTCCAACGCCTTCCTCAGCTTTTCCACATTGCAATCTCATGAGAAGCCGCTAATGACGCGGCTTCTACTGGGCAAGCTGCGTGTCAACACTTTTCGTATCTTTGGCAGGCAACATAACCGATGGCTCGTGATCGAAAGCGTTGACAAAATTATTCTGACGGCTAGAATACGCGACAGTTTTTTCCCGGTAAGATTGACTCATGAGCCCCCATCTACTTGATTCCGTTCTATTGGAAACCGACTATTCAGAGCTTGAGTTGTTTGCCAGCGGCAAGGTTCGCGATGTCTATAATCTCGATTCCGATCATCTACTTTTCGTCGCGACCGACCGGATCTCGGCCTTCGATTATGTGTTGGCGACCGGAATCCCCCATAAAGGACGTGTGTTAACTCAGATTTCGCTTTTTTGGTTCGAGTTTCTTAAGGACATTGTCCCCAATCATCTCGTGACCGCGGATGTGAATCGCTATCCAGCTGAAGCGCGGAAGCACGCAGACGAATTGCGCGGCCGTTCGATGATGGTGATACGCGCCGAGATGTTCCCTGTCGAATGCGTAGCCCGCGGATATCTTTCGGGTTCGGGCTGGAAAGAATACAAAGCAAGCGGAACGGTTTGCGGAATCAAGCTGCCAGCAGGCTTGAAAGAATCCGATGAACTGCCTGAGCCGATCTTCACCCCAGCCACCAAGGCCACCACGGGGCACGACATCAACATTTCTTTCGAAGAGATGTGCAAGCTGGTGGATCCGAAATTAAGTCAGCAACTGCGCGATCTCACACTGCGCATTTACAAAAAGGCTGCCTATTATGCGCGCCAGCGCGGCATTATCATTGCTGATACAAAATTTGAATTTGGACTGACGCCCAAGGGAATTACTTTGGCGGACGAAGTACTCACACCGGATTCTTCTCGCTTCTGGCCGGCAGACACGTATCAGCCGGGCAAAGCGCAGAACTCGTACGACAAGCAGTATGTAAGGGATTACCTCGAGAAAATTCAATGGAACAAGCAACCGCCGGCACCAGCCCTCCCCCAAGAGGTTGCGTTGCGGACCAGCGAGAAGTATCTCGAGGCGTATCACCAGTTAACGGGACGCGAACTGGAGGTTTAGCCGCTCGCGCTTGGCGGGCATTTCGATGAGCCTTGCGGACTGGGTGATCCTGGCATTTCTGGCGATTTCCGTCGTTGGGGCGGCGTTCGAAGGGTTCTTTTGTGAGTCCTTTGGGCTGGCGGGGCTCGTAGTTGGGTATTTGTTGGCGGCTTGGCAGTATCAACGCCTAGCCGATTGGTTTGCGCCGCATCTGAAGTCGCCATGGCTTGGTGAGATTGCCGGTTTTCTCATCATCTTTTTTGCCGTGCTGGTTGTGGCTGGCTTTGCCGGCCGGGCGGCGCGCTGGGTGATGAAGAAAGCCGGGTTAAGTGCGGTCGACCGGTTTTTGGGAGCTTTGCTGGGATTGTTGCGAGGAAGTTTAGTTGTGGCGATCGTGCTCACCGCCATGGCGTCATTTGCGCCCGCGGCAAATTGGCTGAATGAATCCCTATTGGCTCCGTATTTCCTGGTAGGAGGAAGGGCTGCAATCTGGCTCGCACCGTCAGAATTGCGCCAGCGTTTCTATCAGGGAGTGGACTACATGCGGCACGCGCCGTCTGCGATGGAGGAGTTGCATTCGAAATCCGGCGGGCAGAGGTAGTGGAGCTGCAAATCGAAGCAGGAAAGGTGCGGAAACGAGGCGGTAGTGAGAGACCAACTGGAAGCACTCATTCTTCAGATGTATAAGAGCAATATTCTTTATTTGGAAGCAGTTCGTGAATTCAAAAAGCGTTTTATCCTAACTGTCCTCGAAGAGAACCGCGGCAACCAATGTAAGGCAGCGCGCGAGCTGGGCATGCATCGCAATACGCTGAGCCGCACTATGCAAGAACTGAAAATTGACGTGCGCCCGTTGCGGGCCGGAGCGAAACGGCCACCACGCAGCGCTCGTCCCGTCAGTCTCGAAAGAAAACAGATTCGATAAGCTGCGTTAAATAGAAAAAGGCGGTCCCGAAAAGGACCGCCTTTTTGTGAATTTGAACACAGCTTACTGTGCTGGCTTCTTGTGAGTCGGCGTCGGCTTCGGTTTCGCTTTCACAAGCAGAGCGCCATCGCTCATGGTCATCACAAAAGGCTTTGCGACGTAAGAGACCGGCGTTCCTTCGAACTCCAGATCAGCCCCCTCTTTTGGTAATTGCGCCTTCGGAATCGCCGCTGCAAAGCTCAAGGCAATGTCGGCACGCTTGGCATCGATATCATCGGAGCTGCCGGCAAGCTTCAAGTCCTTTGGTGAGTCGATACTCAAAACCTGGGCCACCATCTGGAGTGGCTTGCCCTTGAGCGCCGTCCAAACTTTGTCGGCGTCATCGGGGTTGCCCTCCGAGAGGCAAAGCTGCCACTCGGCAAAGGCCATCTCTTCTGTCTTTTTGGATTTGAGTAGATCGGTGCACTGTTGCGCGGGCGTAGGTGGCACGTACTGTGTGATCGTCACTCCGGTCGGGTCGTTCGTGGTTGCGGCTTTTGCCAGTAATTCGTTCCAGCCTTCATCGCTGCCGTGATATTTGGTGTACTTGCTCTTGCCGAACTTCGCAATCTGGTCTTTGCCAGGGCCTTGTGCGAGAGCAGCAGCCCGTGCGATGTAGAACAAACCCGCCACATCTTTTTCTGCCGGCCCCGGCGCCAGGTCGGCCAGCGCCAGCGGATACACGTCGCGGAGACTGCTTGCATCCTGTGGCTCGGCTAAAACGGCAGCCGTCAAATATTGTTCCGCCTTCGCATAGTCCTTGGCTTGCAAGGCAGCCATGCCAGCCGCGCCATTGAAAATCGTCGCCGTCTGCTTCTTCAGGTTGTCGAAATCGGCCTGAGACACGCCATCAGGTTTTTGCGCTGTAGGAATGCACTGTAATCCTTTTTCACCGGCCTGGCCCGCGTCAGCCAGATTCTGAGCCGCGCCCGCTCCTCCCGCTTCAGCCAGGGCCCGCTTCGTATAGGCGATCAGCGCCAGGGCGCGAAGGTTGCAAGGATTCGCCTGCAGCACTTTCTGCGCCGTCTCGAACATTTTGGCGGAATTGCCGGCCTGTTGATAAGCGCCCATCAGCAATTCAAAAGCGTCCTCCTTCATGACGCTATTGGGATATTGCGCCAGGAAGGCTTCCAGTCCGCTGATCTTCGCGGTTGGATCCTGCTGCCCAAGCGCGCCCATGTAAGCGTTGTATTCGGCTGGATCTTTGATTTCCTTCTTCTGTGGCGCCGGCGCCGCGCCCGATTGGGGTGCAGCTTGAGTGGATGCCGGTGCGGTTTGTGCGACGGCGGTAACGGCAGCAACCAGCAACATCGCAAGGACACTTTTCTTCATTCCTGTGGCTCCTTCATCTATAGGAAGCTGGATTCACGTACAGGCCGGTCGCCATTTCCGCGGCCGGGTTCACCATGGCTGGGAAGCGTGCCATGGGAAGCTCCCGTAAATCCTTGGCCGCATATAGGATTCGCGCGGCGAAAAGATTATTCCGGTGAGCGGATTATAAGGATGTAGTCCCACTAAGGCAAGCCAGTTGCTCCCACTCCCCCCGTGACTTGGATGCGTCGTAGCGCTCAAGCGGATGGATTGCACGCGGGTGCCGGCCTCACGATGTGAGAGCAGCGGGAGTTTGGGTGGAGCGAGATAGAATCAGTGCATTTCAATGCGGAGGGAAACCTTGTGTCCCACAACGAAAAAATCGACGTTGGCCAAAATCAGAGAAATGGGCGTCTGAACGGTCAGGTCGCCATCGTCACGGGCGCGGGACGCGGGATTGGCGCTGCTATCGCGATCCGACTGGCGCAACTTGGCGCGCACACCATTCTTTGTGGGCGAAGACGCGCTTCGCTTGAGGAAACATCGAGCGAGATCAAAGCGGCTGGCGCTTCGATCATCGAGTGCGACGTCTCCGATCTCGCTTCGGTTCAGTCGATCGCTGCGACCATTGAGCGCTCCTTCGGCAGGCTGGATATTCTCGTAAACAATGCCGGCATCATGGGCTCACAGGGGCCACTGCATGAGCTGCCGCCTGATGTCTGGGACAATATCTTCAACACCAATCTGCGCGGCGTTTACTACATGATTCGCAGCCTGGCCCCGCTTATGATCCGTGCAAGGAGCGGACATATCATCAACATCTCATCTTTGGCGGGGAAAAATCCTGTGGCCAATGCGGCTGCCTATTCAGCTTCGAAATGGGGACTGAACGGACTGAGCTATTCGGTGGCGGAGGAACTCCGCACGCACAACATTCGTGTATCGGTGATTTGTCCCGGATCTGTCCATACGGATTTCAGTCCGCACGTCGGGAAGAATGCGGAAAAAATGCTGCAAGCCGGCGACGTAGCGCATGCAGTGGAGATGATCGTGACCCAGGCTCCACAATCGTTCATGAGCGAGATTTTGTTACGGCCCACACAGAAACCGTGATCTCACGGGTCGTAGCTACTTTTTGAATAGGTTCTCAAACGCCTGGCGCGCGTCGTTGGGCCGCTGGGCGGCCTTGCTCGAGGTTTCCTTTTCGAGCCTGATGCGCACGGAGTAGAACGAGCAATTGTTCCGCTTGTCTTTGGGAAAAACTCTTTCTGGAATCGGCTGATTGCATTCAAAGCGGCTGGAAGGGTCGAAGTGTTCGCATTGCTTGCAGGAGTGCAGTTCGAAACCGCACTTCGGACATTGCCCGAAAGTCTCGCTCAGATTTTCGAGCAAGGCACCGCATTCGGCACAGCGGGATACGGTCCGGGTGGCCGGCATGTTTAGCGGGCGCGGTCCGAATGTCAGGTCTTTGCGAGGGGCGCTTGGCTTCTCCGACTTTTTTTGCCCCTCATTACCGGAATCCTGATAGCCACGCTGGCGATATTTGCGATCGGACAAACTCACCTCCTGAAACGCCTCATTGTCCGTCTTCGCTGCTCTGCGCACAAGAGCTTCTTTCTTCGCGTAATGCCTCGGGGCGCAACATTTAAGATGAGGTTCCACCATCCACCCGCATGTGGGGTGGGAGAATTGTGTTTCACATATCCGAGTGCTACCATCCGAACAGAACAAAAACGTATCGAGGAGGGATGTATGTCGGAGCGGGATGGAAGCAGCTTTCTATGGTTTCTTGCGGGGCTCGGCGTGGGTGCCGTGGTCGGAGTGCTGTATGCGCCGCGCTCAGGAGATGAGACGCGGGATGTGATTCGGACAAAAGCGCAGGAAGGCGCTGAGCGGGCGCGCCACCATGCTCGCCGGGCTCGTGAACAGGCAAACGATTGGATGGACCGTGGCCGCGATGTGATCAGTCAGCAAAAAGAGCAGTTCCGTAACGCTTATGAAGCCGGTCGTCAGGCTTACCATGAAACAACGGCAACGACCGCGGAGCAACCAAAGGGTAACTGACGCACGAATCGCAAGGAGTTGCTATGGATGACACACTCCTGAGAATTTTTATCGCAGTCACGACTTTTGCAGTTGTAATACAAGCGGGCATTCTCGTGGGGCTGTATCTCGCTGTCCGTAAGAGTACGGCCAAAGTCGAGGCTATCGCAGAAGAAGTGAAGGCCAAAGCCCTGCCCACCATGGATAACGTGCAGTCGTTTCTGTTTGAGGCGCGACCTAAAATCGACACCATCACAACCAACGTTTCGGAATCGACTAGCCTTGTGCGCAATCAGCTAGCCCGCATCGACGCCACACTTACTGATGCGCTCGACCGAACACGCTTGCAGGTGATCCGCGCCGACGAACTCCTGAGTCGCACGATGGATAGAGTCGAAGAAACCAGCGACGTAGTGCACAAAACCGTTATGTCACCGCTCCGCCAGGTGAATGGGCTGATGGCGGCGATTTCGACGGGAGTGGAAGTGTTTCTCGGCCAGAAGCGGCGTCATCCCAAGAACGGAATGGGCGTGCCGCAGGATGAAATGTTCATTTGATCGATGGACGGGCACTGTTGCCCGTCCCGCTTTTCTCTCTTCCGTTTTCCCCACGCAAGAACAAGGTTGGACTCATTTCCCCGCTCTCAGCCTAACCACCACTACGAGAACTGCCATAATATCTTCCTCACAAAATTGCCAATAACCGCTTAGAAGCAGCCGGTTGCTGGCCCATGAGGATCCTATGAATGTCGTTCTCTCGTTCCAATCGATTGCGGGCCCCGCTGCGATCACTTTCGGCGTTCGAGCCGTAAAATGGCCGCGTTTGTATCGCCTTGTGGTTATCGCTGCACTCTGCACTTTGGCGATACCTGCTTATGCCCAAGAGACGAAGCCTCTCGATTCACCATCGCCGTCGGTCGAGAACCTGCAGAGCCGCGTGACACAACTGGAGGCTGAGGTCAGCGAACTGAAGCTGCTGGTGAAGCAACTCCAGGGGAGTGGCCAGGTTGCTTCTTCGGAGCACCCCTCAGGCCCACGACTCGATCCCCCGCCGAGCCAAGCAGTTTCGGCTCAACCTGTGTTGACTGCCGATGATCGCTCGACTCTGGATTTTCTCCACGGTACCACGATCAATCTCGCACTTGATACCTATTACGAATACAACTTTAATCATCCCATCGGCCGGGTGAACCTGCTGCGTGCGTTTGACGTGTTGAGCAGCGAGTTCAGCTTGAATCAGGCCGATGTCATTTTTGATCGTCCACCAGATATTGCGGCAGGACGACGCTGGGGTGGGAGGCTCGACCTACAATTCGGACAAGCGACCGATACTCTGCAGGGGAATCCTTCGAACGAGCCGCGGCCGGATATTTATCGCAACATCTTTCAGGTTTACGGCACCTATGTAGTTCCGCTCGGCAACGGTCTAAATGTGGATTTCGGCAAATGGGGCAGTTCGCTTGGAATCGAGGGCAATTACACCAAGGATCAACTCAACTACTCGCGAGCCTTCTGGTTCAACTTTCTGCCCTTTTACCACATGGGGCTGCGCGCTACTTACCCCATCAATGATCGCTTTTCAGTGAATTATTGGATTATCAACGGCACTAATCAGGTCGAGGCCACCAATGGGTTCAAAGACGAGTTGTTTGGCTTCATTGCCAAACCCAAGAAGACTGTAACCTGGACGATGAACTATTACCTCGGCCAGGAGCACCCCGATCGCGCCCCGGCAACAAACTGCGGATCGATTCCCGTGCAGCCGGGTTTGTGCTTCACGGAGATCACTCCCGCGCCCGACGGCAGAACTCACATTGTCGACAGCTATGCCAGTTGGCAGGCAACGCCGAAGCTGACGTTTCAGATCGAGGGCGACTACGTGATCCAGCGCCTTTGGAGGAATCAGGCATCGGGAGAATCATCGGCGCCGTCGCACACCGATGGCGGCGCAGCCTATCTTCAATACCAGCTGACACCGAGGGTCGCGCTGGCAACGCGTGCGGAATATATGTCGGATCGTGGCGGGCTGTTCAGCGGCATTACACAGGCGCTGAAAGAGAATACCGTCACGTTCGATTACAAGGTGGCCGACGGATTTCTTATGCGTTATGAGTGGCGGCGCGATTTCTCGAATCAGCCGTCATTCCTGACGGACGTTCAGGGGGTGCTGAGCAAACAGCAAAACACCGCGACGATCGGACTGCTGTGGTGGTGGGGACGGAAGCAGGGGACGTGGTAAGCATCGGGAGCTGATTTGTATGTTCTCCCTCTCCAATGAAAATCTTTCTGGGGCCCTTCACCCACGAAAAACATGACCTTGATACTCATTAGGTCGGTTACTAGCGGAGTTGTCCGCAAGTTACCTATGAATTGTTACGGTTGAGTAGTATCCACATAAGTAACGTACTTCCGTTCCCCAAGGAGTAACTATGTCGACTTACTTTTGCGCTCTTTACCTTGCCTTGCCCTATATCATCTGCGCAGCGATCGTGGCGCGTAACGTGATTTTTGGCGATGTAATCTAGGCTCTGTCGCAGCGGCTCGCATAGAGATGCGGCCAGAGCTGCCGCGGTCTACTTCCGCTTCTCCTGGCTTGCTTCTGCGCTCTCTTCGTTGCCCAGCACGCGGGCGCTTTTCGCGTCGGGTACGAAGATGGGAAATACGTTCTGCCCGGCCGCTAGCTTCTGAAAGTTTCCGATGTCGAGGCTTCGCACCTGATCCCATCGCGCCAACAGATCGTCACTCTGCTTCTTTAGCTTGTTGAATAATTCGTAGGCTGCCGCCGTGGGAGCTGAATCAGCAAAACCAGAAACCGACATCGACAAAAACGCCAGCCTCCCGTCGATTCCCGGGACATAGGCGAGCGAATCTTCACTCGCACTGATTTTGAAATTGATCAGTGGATCGCGCACCTCGACAAGCTTTGCGTCGAGCGAAGTGACGCCATCGAGCAATGTTTTCGACGAATCTGGACTAAGCCTCTTCTTCAAGCCGGCCAGTTGTTCGCGCACATCCTGAATCTGGTTGACGGCATCATAGACTTGATTCAATTCTTCGCGAATATCCATCTCCAGCTTGAACTGTTTCTCCAGATCAGCCTGCGAAACCGTCACCCGCGGATCAATCTTCACATCGAATGCTGCGGTCTGGCTCTTGCCATTGGCCATCAACCGCACCTGGTAATTGCCCGGCAGAGCCAGCGGACCGCGCGCGCCATCTTCGTATTCCCATAGGTAATAACCGGGAACGCGATGGGCCTCCTCATAGTGCAAATCCCAAACAAAACGATTGAGCCCATCTTCGGGCTTGATTTGCTTTTCGGGCTTTTTGTCATCGGGGTCGAGGGGCTCGTCGAGCGTTTCGCTGCGTTTGCTGGAATAGCTTCGAATCACACTGCCCGCGCTATCGAGAATTTCGATTTTTACTTCGTCCTTCGGCGCTTTCTTGAAGTAGTAATAGACCACGGCGCCATTCGGTGGATTGGTTCCCGTAAAGTCGTGCCTGTGCGGCGCGTCTCCGGTGTGCATGCGATATGCGGTCGCAGGCTTATAAAGGTGTATATCCTCGCCCGCGATCGAATCGGCGAATTGGCGCAACGGCGAAACATCGTCCAAAATCCAGAATGACCGCCCGTGCGTTGCCACCACCAGATCGTCATTCTTGACGACGAGATCATGCACGGGTGCGTTGGGCAGGTTCAGCTGCAGGCTGAGCCAATGGCCGCCATCATCGAAAGAAACATAAATTCCCTTCTCTGTGCCAGCGTAGAGTAATCCCTTTCTCTTTGGGTCTTCGCGCACCGCGCGCACGAACGCTCCTTCAGGAATGCCAGTCCCCAGACGACTCCATGTCGCGCCATAGTCCGAGGTTTTGTAGATGTAGATTCCGAGATCGTCATTTTGATGGCGATCGATGGCCACATAAGCGGTTCCAGCATCGAACGGCGAGGCATCGATCTGGCTCACGCGGCTCCATTCGGGCAAGTCTTTGGGAGTCACATTCGCCCAGTTCTTTCCTTCATCGCGCGTGACTTGAACCAGGCCATCGTCAGTGCCGGCCCAGATGAGCCCTTTCGCAACGGGTGATGGAGCAATCGCAAACACGGTGTCGTAGTATTCGGTGCCCGTGTCGTC
>Ga0187782_10002573_pt1 | contig 13374 bp, 8 predicted proteins | sample 0715_SJ02_MP15_2_FD_132454 | JGI IMG/M metagenome (GOLD analysis project Ga0187782, IMG submission 132454) | Tropical peat soil microbial communities from peatlands in Department of Meta, Colombia - 0715_SJ02_MP15_20_MG | ecosystem: Environmental > Terrestrial > Soil > Wetlands > Peat | place...
CACCAAGCGTCGTATTCCAGTCCTTTCAAATCGTATGTCGTTATCGTATGGCGCTGAGCAATAGTGAGAAAAGCGTGCCGGCGCCCAATTCGGTGAGGGGGTTAGCATGGGCCCTCATACGTGACACGTTGTGCGGGTGAGCCCGATGTGCGAGGGAGCTGGCTCAGGCCAGTCGCGGCGGTGACGTAAGTGAAAGTGCAGATTGGATACGACAAAGGTACGCTGCTGATTCGCGGCGACGTGCGGGTCCCGAACTCCCACTGGGACGCGCGCTCTGGCGCGTATAGGGCGCTGGCATTGTACTATGCCGATATCACCGATTATCTCGAGAACAGTCACATGGAATATTGGGATGAAGCTCTTGAGTTGCTCCCGGTTCCGCGCTTGGAGTTCCACGCCTCGTTGCGGGACTACCAAACAGACGCATTGGACTCGTGGATCCAAGCGGGAAAGCGAGGCACGGTAGTCTTGCCGACCGGTGCTGGAAAAACCATTGTTGCCGTCGGAGCAATTGGCACGCTGCAAACGCCTTCGCTAGTCATTGTACCCACGCTCGACCTAGTAGAGCAGTGGCGCCGTGTGCTCGCGGCTGAATTTGCGATCGAGATAGGGACGTACGGGGGCGGCGAAAACGTGCTCAAACCGCTCACGGTATCGACGTACGACTCAGCATATTTGCGTGCTGCGGAGCTCGGCAATCGATTTGGGCTCGTTATATTCGACGAGGTCCACCACCTGCCTGCGCTAGGCTATCGCCATATCGCTGAAATGTTTGTGTCGAAAGCGCGGCTAGGACTTACAGCAACGTATGAACGCGAGGACGGGCTGCACAGCGAGCTCCAACGTCTCGTTGGCGGCAAAGTTTATGAGCTGACCGTGCAAGATCTTGCCGAGGAACATCTTTCTGGCTACGAAGTCGCGCATCTCTATGTCGACTTGATGCCCGATGAGGCCGCGGAGTACACGCGGATGCATGGCGCATTCATTGATTACATCGCGCGCCGCAACATCTCGATGCGCACGCAGTACGATTTCTCGCGGTTTATCATGAGGGGCGCGTGGGATCTAGAAGCGCGAAAGGCACTTTTAGCTCGAAATCGGGCGTTGGACATCGCCTTAAACTCACGGGCGAAGATGGAAGCTCTTAAAGAGCTCCTTCTTGACCATCCTAGTGATCAGACGATCATTTTCACACAACACAATAAGCTCGTCGACCGCATCGCGCGCACGTTCTTGATTCCCGCAATCACGCACACGACGGCTAAGGACGAGCGTCGGGAGATCCTTCAGAACTTTCACGATGGTGTGTACCGCATAATAGTCACGTCCAAAGTGCTTGATGAGGGCGTCGACGTTCCCGACGCCGCGCAAGCAATCATACTTAGCGGAACTGGCAGCTCTCGAGAATTCATTCAGCGCCTCGGGCGCGTACTGCGAAAGCGAGAGGGAAAGAGCGCGAGGCTCACCGAAATTGTGACACGTGACACGACCGAAACAAGAATAAGTCACCGTCGGAAGCGAAAATGGAGGAACGCAGAGCGTGCTACCTAGCAATCTCCTCATCGCCCGTTCTCGCTCTGGCAAGATAAAACCGGTATATGTGCCGCGTGAAGAGCGTTATGTGGAGTTGGCATCGCGTTTGATTGAGACCTATAAAGCACACGTGGGCAAGCGCCAGGGCGAGCTAGTAAAGCACTATCGGAAGTTCGAGGGCGACGGCTTTGATTACCGACTGGTAAGGGGGTTAATCGCGTTGCTCAACCGGTCAGCGATCTTCGAACCGCGAAGCCATGTTGCTCCTAAAAAAGCGCGCCGTGAAGTCTTCACAGAGGCAAATCGTTATGTGCTTGTCGCGACGAACGAACTGAAAAAAAAGGTGATGGCACAAGCAGCATCACGACTCGGCATCTCATCATTGCAGCTCGAAGAGTCGCTCTGGAGCGATGCAGAGGACGAACTGGTGCTTGAACGGTTCGTTCCTCCCCTTCCACACGAGCTAATCCAGCAGTACAACCTCAGCTTGACGCAGACGTTGCTGTTCAAGGCGGTTTCTCTTGAGTTTACTGCAGGGGGCAGCTACCAGCGTATCTTCAGACAGTTAAAGTATCTGGGTCTCATGTACACCGTGGAGCAGGTCGGTGGGATTTATCGAGTTTTCGTGGACGGCCCCGTGTCGCTTTTCAAGATGACCGAGCGGTACGGCACATCGCTTGCGAAGCTACTCCCAGTAATCTTAGAGGCTCGTGAATGGCGTCTAAAGGCACACATTCTTGCCGGGGAAAGACAGGCACCTAAACTAGTCGAACTGGAACTTGACAGCGACAAGGTAAAAAAGCTTTTTAAGGTCCCGGCTGCCGAGGAAACAAGAGAGCGCTTTGACAGCTCCGTTGAAGCGGCGTTTGCCCGATCATTTAACGCGTTGAAGTTGGGCTGGACTCTGAAAAGAGAACCTGAGCTATTGACCGCCGGGCGGTACGTGTTTATCCCCGATTTCGGCTTCGAAAAGAACGGCGTGAAGGCGTACCTGGAAGTGGTCGGTTTTTGGACTGACGAGTACCTTCAGAAGAAGCTCGGAAAGCTGCGGGAGCTCGACGTTGAGAACCTACTCATTGCTGTTGATAGAAACCTCAGTTGTGCTAAGTTCAAGGAGGCGAAAGGCCTCATCATCTTCTACGACAAGAAAGTGCCGCTGAAGCCGGTCGTCGACTACCTAAAGCAGTTAGGGGAAAAGATCGTCGTCCAGCAGACCGAAACCATCGACGGCACACGGCTTGGACTTACAGGCGACGTAATCGACCTAACGCAACTCGCCGACGAACAGTCTGTGTCGGTAGAGGCCGTCGTGCGTTGGCTGCAGGTCAATCCAGCAGCGCATTACCGTCTGATCGGTACACTTCTCATAAGTGAACAGAAGCTTTGCGTAATCGCAGAGAGATTGGAAGCACTTGAAGGTAGCGCACTGCCTGCTGCGCTGGGTGCAATCGAAGAAGAAGGATTCTCATCTCCAGAGAAAGTATTAGAAGCTCTCGGCTACGTTGTCAAATGGCGCGGTCTTGACCCAGACACCGCCACAATTCGGAAGCAACCTGACGTGCGGCTGTAGGAGAGCTACGGACCAAGAAGACGTTGGTCTTGTGAGGTAATGCTTACGCGCGGCACGCGGTATCGAGACATCGAGTCTTAGTCTTCAACTGCAGCTTTGGGAGCCCGCAATTGCACCGTCCAACGATCGTAGCGTTAGCAGGCAATAGAAATGCGGTCTTACATCCGTCGTAGTACCGTGCACACCCCACAATGATGCCCTTCCTGCGCACGATGGTTAGAGGACCGTGGCAGCGAGGACAGATGAAGTTGCTCGTTGCGAAGTGCTTGGAAATCACATCATCCATACTCTCGCATCGACGGTCAATGCATACGTCAACCCCAAGAAGCTTGAGTCTGAACTTAGGCAACCCGCAGCTGCAAACGCTTTCTGTGAGTTCTGCTCCTGTGGGCAGTTTGTAAACTGCGCCGCAATCGCACGTTATTGCGCTTTCAGTGCGGTTCAATGAGCCGCCGCAGTGCTTGCAGCGCCCCACGGATCTTGAGCGAACGTCTGAAACCCCTTCGTCCGGCTTTGTATTCTCGCTGCGCAAGGCGTGGCGCGAGGTCGTGAGCGGCGTCTCTGACGCTCCAGGAGGGATCGAAAAGCGTAGTACTTCCGTCTGATCTCTTGTCTCATTGTCAGTAGTTATCGGTCTTTTGCCCGCGTTACCGGTAGCGGCTCTTACTTCGCTCGGGAGTCCAGTTATTACTATTGCTTTCTCTCGGATCTGCGGAGCTTCGACGCAGTCGAGGTGATCGACTCGCACTTGATACTTGACTCGTTCGTTTTGAGAGCCATACGTGCCGATCGGAATTGATTTGGTATGCCCAGTCGCCAGATAGAAACTATCGCGAAGCATCTTGAGCCCGTTGGCAAACACGGTTACCGACACACGTGCGCCTCCGCGAGCGTTTGCTAAAGTTGCGCGACACATCATGCCTTGTCCAAATGCTATTGAATCAGGCAACTGCATGTCTATCGCGATTTCGGGCAGCTTGCTTATTGCTTGTGCGATCCGCGTGCCGGCAACAAGTCTTGAAAGGGTGGCTGGGGTGATGTCAAACGGCGACCTGATCCCTTGCGCGTAGAGCTGAGTCGCTTGCTTTATGCCCACTCCGTCCAGCTGAAGCAAGGGGCACAGCTTCTCTGGCGCTCCGTATTCAAGTCTTAGAGCGAGAATCTTCGCACGCAACACAGTTTCCGGTGCGTTGAAACGGAGGAGGAACGCTTCAAGCGCCGATAGAAGCCGAAGCGCGTTTTGTCGGATGAGCCACGCATCGCTGCGCAGCACTTCTGGGACCTCTCCACGCTCGATGTAGACCTTCAATATCGCATATACCTTCGACTTTGGCCCTGTGCAATGCGCTTGTGCGCCCCTTATCGCTGAGAGTTCGTTGCGCCTAACGACCACGGTAATGAACTCTTCAGCGCATGCAACGGCGTTGAGCAGCTCCTCGTCTGAAGGCCCTTCTCTCAATTGTTTGAATGCGCGAGCCGTGTCGAGGCGAAGGTAATACTTCGAGGCAAGCGTGCCAAGATCGGTCGGAAGCAGATTATCCTGTGCCTCGACGGCAAAGCCTTTTTCGATGAGGGCGTTCACGTGATCGTCCAACAAAACATTTGATTCTGGGTGTTGCACGTAGTAGAACGTCCCGCTAAACCATTGTTGGGCATCCTCACGGCTCTTGATAGTGCCCATGCTGATTTCGGCGTTCAAATGCTCGCTGAGCGTCGTGTGCAACTGCGAGCGTATGGGTGGCCCCTCTCGCAACATCTGTACGAAGGCTTCGGCACGGTCGCGTGGAGCGATAATCCACCCGAATCCGCGTTCGTCATATTGGGGCCTTCCAGCCCTACCGAGCATCTGGAGCAGATCCAATGAGCTTGTTTCCTCATCGATGGCTTCGTTCGCGATGTCGCGAATAACGACAACACGTGCAGGCAGGTTCACACCCCATGCGAGCGTCGACGTCGAGACTAGTATCTTGATGTGTCCGGCTTTGAAAGCCCCCTCAATAAGGTCTCTGTCTTGCTTCACAAGACCTGCGTGGTGAAAACCGATACCATTGCGGACAGCGTCTCCGAGGGATTTGTTCTTGATTCGTGCTGCCACTTGTTCGGACTCTCGTGTTGTAAGCCTCGGCCTTTTTGTAGCGAAGATTTCGACGAGCTTTGACGCTGCCTGAGTGGTGTCAGATCGCGTTGCTACGAAAATGAGCGCTTGACCGCCGGCGAGGTGGGGCTCGATCAGTGAGACGGCTTTGTAAAGTCTAATGTACTTGTCTACGAACTTGTTCTTGCCAGGATTATATCCGAAAACGTCGGCTTGGAGTGGAACTGGCCGGTAAGAAGCGTCAAAGGCAAAGGTTCGCTCTTCCGTGGCGCCTATCCATTGAGCGACCTCGCGAATGTTGGGCATCGTCGCGCTAAGTGCAACGATTCGGACTTTGTTACCCGTGATGCGCTTCATCCGGGTAATCAAAGCCTCGAGCACGCCGCCCCGACCATCAGAATCGAGAAGATGCACCTCATCGATGATAATCACCGAGACGTTTTTTACGAACTTGTGTGTCGTGCGGTACTTTCTACTCGAAGAGTCCCATTTCTCCGGCGTCGATATGATGATGTGTGCGCTGCGGGATTTTGCCGGGTCCAGCTCGCGTTCGCCAGAAACAACGTAGACCTGAAATCCCATTGGCTCAAACAGTCTTTGCCATTCACCTTCTTTCTCGTTTGTGAGCGCCCGTAGCGGTGCGAGGTAGAGGATTTTCCCGCTTCGCGTTTTTGAGAGCTCGCGAACCATCGCAAGCTCAGCAAGGACGGTCTTTCCGGACGCGGTCGGCGCCGCAACAACAACATCGTCATCCGAGGTGAGGAGACTTGGCAGCACGCGCGACTGCATTTCATTGAAAAATGTGAAGGGAAAGAGAGACGCAAACTGACCGCTAATTGAATCTACAACTGAGCGCATCCTCTGAGCCTGCCCGATACCAGTAAGAATCTCCGCTGGCTGCTATTTTAACCTATGCATTGGGGGGAAAAAGTAATATCGCGTCATCAGTATTGGGAAATCACAGCTACGGTGAGGGACGATGGCGTTTGACATAAAGGACGACAAGGTAGTGCTCTCCAGGGAGGCCTTTGCGGAGCAGGACTTCAGCTACTATGGTCGGCTGAAAGGCGACGCCCTCGAGTTATCACTCGTCGAAGCTGCCTTCTTAATAGAACGAGATCGGCTTGAGTTGGGGGTCTCGCTTAAAGAGTTTTTGAAAAGAGCTTCTGGGAAGCAACCCTACTTTGACCTCAAATATGTGGTCTACAAAGACCTTCGCGAACGGGGTTATTACGTTCAACCAAGCGTGACGGACTTTCGGCTCTATCCGCGCGGAGGACGGCCAGGCGAGGGTGCGGCTTCGGCCTATGTCTACGTGCTTTCAGAACGTATTGCCGTTCCCTTTGATGACCTCGTGCAAAAGGTCCAACTCACTCAAAACGTGCGGAAAAAGATGCTTCTTGCGGTCGTTGACGGGGAAAGCGATCTAACCTTCTACGAAGCTAAAAACGCGCGCATGCAGGGTAAGATGGCGCCCTTAACCGTGAATCTTTCTGAAGCAGACGCCACGCTTCTCGACGATCGAGTCGTTATCTGGGATCAGCAACACGCCGTACAGCTCTATCGAACGGGCTTTTACGGTAAGCTCGTGGATGAGAAATTGCTCCAGCTTTCGCTTCTGGAGTGCGCGTACCTTATGCGACTCGGGTTGCCAGTTGAGGACGGGGCGACCAATAAGCGCTTCACTGCACGGCAATTCACGCGCAGGGCGAAGGCCCTCGAACCAGAATTCGTGAGGAAGCTTGACGTATACGCGGATCTTCGCGATCGCGGTTTGGTCGTGAAAACAGGTTTCAAATTTGGCAGCCACTTCAGGGCATATGAGCAAGTCAGCGACGTAAGCGCGATCCCGCACTCGAAGTACCTCGTGCACGCACTTCCGGAGGACTACATCGTAATGCTTCCGGAAATGTCACGCGCGGTTCGTCTTGCACACGGTGTACGCAAACGAATGATCTTTGCTTATAGTCGAAAGGACGGTCTCGAGTACCTCGACATTGGGCGCGCGAAGCCGTAACCCGCCTGCCATGGGCGCGCGCCGCGTCGCGAGACGCTGGACTTGGCAAACAGGTTGCTGGGCCCTGATCTCTTGCCAATCCGGTGTCTTTATAATTGCTCGTGACTATCACTAGCCGAAATACGCAGCAGACAAGGGTCGACAACGATGCCAAGCGATGAATTTCTCGTCACACCGTGGGAAGTAGAAGGCCACGTCGACTATAACAAGCTGACGGCGCTCTTTGGTACGCAGCCCATTGACGACTCACTTTTAGTGCGATTTAAGAGGTTTACGGGCTCAATCCCCCCAATGTTGCGAAGACAGGTCTTCTTCTCGCATCGAGACTTTAACTGGATATTGGATCGGTACGAAGCGGGTGAAAAGTTTGTGCTGTACACCGGGCGAGGGCCTTCAGGGCACACGCATCTCGGTCATCTGATGCCGTGGATCTTCACGAAGTACCTGCAAGACGCGTTTGGCGCAGAACTATACTTCCAGATGACCGACGATGAAAAATTTTTGCAGAAGGACAATTTAAGCGCTAGTGCGACGCACGGTTTTTCGTACGACAATGCCCTTGATCTGATAGCGCTCGGCTTTGATCCGGAAAAAACTCGTATATTCCTCGACACGGAGTATGCACGAACCCTCTATCCGATTGCGCTAGAAGTGGCAAAGCGCGTGACATTTTCGGCAGCTCGCGCGGTTTTTGGATTCGACAGTAGCACCAACATCGGCATGGTGTTCTTCACGAGTATGCAATCGGCGCCGGCATTTCTTCCTTCAATATTCGCCGCGCGAAACGTCCCGGTATTGATCCCGTGCGCGATCGATCAAGACCCACATTTTCGTATTACCCGCGACGTTGCTCCAAAAATGGGGTACTACAAGCCCGCACTCATCCATAGCCGGTTTTTTCCGAGCCTTTTAGGACTCGACAAAATGTCTGCATCAATTCCTGAAACGAGCATCTTTACAACGGACAGTGCCGAGGAAGTGCGCACGAAAATTGCCAATGCCTTTACTGGAGGGCGAACGACGGCGCAAGAACAGAGGGATCTAGGCGGGGTGCCCGATATATGTGCGGTATATCAGTACTCATTTTACCTCTTTGAGCAGGACGATAAACGGGCCCTTGAACTGCGAGAAGAGTGTTTGCGCGGCGCGCGCGCTTGTGGCGAGTGTAAGGATGAGCTTGCTGACAAAGTCGTGCAATTCCTGAAACATCACCAGGCTGCGCGCAAGCAAGCGCAAGACCGAATAGAGGATTTTATCATCCGGGATTGTCAGGAATGAATTTATCAAGTAACGTGTGCTGTTCGTCGCAGTAAGGGTCGACGAAGCTCCAAAGGTTCCCCATTTAGCGTTTGCTGACGCGAGCGCGTGGAGAGTCGGGGCTGCATGGGCAGTTCCGCGTGTTAGGCGGCAGCCTTTCACTCATCGCCGTGGGAAAAAGATATGCGTTGCCAGTTTTTGATTGGACTCACAGGCCTTTTGCGATTTTGCGAAAAGCTTCTTTCGCACGGCTGCTTTCCGTTATGTGATCAACGATCGGCGCGGGGTAGCTAGGAATCGTCCTGTCCTTAAACTTGTAAAGAGAATGGACAATCGAAGGGGCGATAGCCTGTAACTCCGGGATCCACGCGTTGATGTAGGCGCAATTAGGATCGTAACGTCTTTGCTGTAGCCAAGGATTGAAAATCCGGAAATATGGCTGCGCATCGCAGCCGGTCGACGCACACCACTGCCAGTTTCCGTTGTTGACAGCAGGATCGTAGTCCACAAGCTTTTGCGCAAAGTAACGTTCTCCCCAACGCCAGTCGACGTGCAGATCCTTGGTGAGAAATGATGCGACGATCATCCTGATCCGATTGTGCAAGAATCCAGTCGCGTTCAGCTCTCGCATGCCCGCGTCGATTATAGGAAAGCCCGTCCTCCCGGCGCACCACGCGCTGAACTTGGCCGGGTTGGCATCCCATCTTATGGCGTTATACTGCGGGTGAAACGAGCTGCCGAAGACGTGCGGGAAAAAATATGCAATGTGCGAGTAGAAATCACGCCAAAACAACTCAACAATGAGTTGATGCTCGAGACCGAGTTGGCTCGCGATGGCGTGGTAAGCCTCACGAATTGAGCACGTGCCGAACTTGTGGTGTGCTGAAAGCCTCGTCGTCGCGTTTTTAGCAGGGTAGTCTCGATCGGTCGCATAATCAACGAACTGAGATACAGTGGCGAGTACTTCGAGTGCTTGCTGGCGTCCGCCGTGTATGTCGCTCCGTCGATTCGGAGGTTTCAAAGCGTGGTCGAGCATCTCGCGTTGTTCTGACCCGACGCGCAAATCTGAAAGATTTCCGACCTCCGCAGGATTGATAGGTCGAATTGGAACCGAGCGTGCTTTCTTGAGAAAATGAGAGAAGATCGTATACGGCTTTCCATCGTCTTTCAGGACGTCAGTTGGCTTGTGGAGGAGAACGTCAGAACAGCATCGAAATGCGACATTGATCTTTTGGCACGTTTTTGCGATAGCAGCGTCTCGTGCTCTGCTGAAAGGAGTGTAATCTTTGTTCATAAAAACAGCTTCGATATTTTCCTCAGCGACAAGGCGATCCACGATCGTCTCTGGGCGTTCACGAAAAATGGACAATCGCCCACCCGCCCTCGTCACCTGGCGCGCGAGGTCGTCGAGCGATTCGATCATAAACTGGAACGCATTCGAACTAAAGTACGGATTTTGTGCTCCTTGTCTTGGGTCGAATACAAACAACGGCACCACGGTTTTAGAGCTCTTAGATGCTTCGATTAGCCCAGTGTTGTCGCTTATGCGCAAGTCTCTCCTGAACAAAAAAATAGATCTCCCGTAATCTGCCACTAAGCATCCCCTCTAAGGCCCTGCTGAAGTGGGTGGCAAAAAGCCGTTGAATCGCAAGCCGCGTAGAGGCCCAGGCAGCGAGGCTCGGTGCGCCACAATATCACCGTTTTAGCTTGCACGTAATTTGTGTCGACAGGTAACAATAAATAATAATCGTGTGTACGTGGGTAGCAATACGCGTATTTTAGTCCCTATAACGCCAGAGATTCGTATGGTGCAGCTATCTAAGAATGACTGGACACTTTTTCGGGCCCTGAAGCGTGCAAAGCGAGCGACAGTTGAAGCCCTGTCAAAAGATGCTGGCTTAAAAACCGAGACAGTCCTTCAATCAGCGTACCTGCTTCAAACACAGGAGCTCGCGCTCGTAAAAGAAACCATCGAAACTGTTTACGAACTCACCGATGAAGGCGTAACCTACGCTGAGAAAGGGCTTCCGGAACGGCAGGTTCATGACTACTTGCTCATAAATGGGCCAACTCTGCTGACGGACCTCAAGAGCATCTTTCCCGCCGTGTCAATCGCCGTGGGCTGGCTCAAGCGTCGGAGGTGGGCCATCATCGAGACTGCGAATGGCGACTCTATACTCTCACCTTGTGCTGCAGACGAACTGTCAGAAGAGCGCATCCTTCAGGACGTAAAAGTCAAGATCCGCTTCACCTTGAACGACATCTTGGTCGAGCGACAAGTAGCAGAACCGGCTCTCAACGAGCTTCAAAAGCGCAATGTCGTTCGAGCACACCAGATTGTATCGCGTGAGGTCGTTTTGACCCAAGTGGGCGAAAAAACGCCACTGCGTGCGCCACCCGCGGCCGACTATGATGTCGCTGATCTTACGTCTGAACTGATCAGAACTGGGGCTTGGCGAGGACGCTTGAAGCCGTATGACGTACGAGCCGCTACCCTCCCGCTCTATCCTGGCAAAGCGCATCCGCTGCGACGCCTTATTGACGAAATGCGCGAAATCTTCATTTCGATGGGATTTAGCGAGTTCAAAGGGCCGATCATCGAAAGCGAATTCCATAATTTCGACGTTCTGTTCGTGCCGCAAGATCATCCCGCGCGCGATGAACAAGACACGTTTTACCTCAGTCGTCCAGCGGCCCTCGAATTGCCAACGGACTTAGCAGCGCGCGTGGCAGCAGCACACAGGTTCGGTTGCGAGGGTTCTATAGGGTGGGGGGGCGAGTTTGATCTCGAGCGATCGCGCAGAGCGGTCTTGCGAACCCATACGACCGGCTCTGCATTTCGTTACCTGGTACGCCATCCGGAGCCCCCGGCAATGATTTTCGGCATCGACCGCGTATTCCGACGAGAAAGTATGGATTCAACGCATCTGCCGCAGTTTCACCAGTGCGAGGGGACAATTCATGGTGAAGATCTCAGCTTGGCCGATCTGATCAGCGTGCTTAAAGTGGTCTTTGAACGGCTCGGATTTGAACGCGTTCGGTTTAGACCCGGTTATTTTCCCTTTACCGAACCGAGCCTTGAAGGCGATGTCTTTGTGGATGGCAGCTGGCTTGAGTTGGTGGGGGCCGGCGTGTTTCGGCCCGAAGTGACTCAGCCGTTGGGACTCAAAAGCGTTTTGGGCTTCAGCATCGGTATTGAGAGGATCGCGATGCTCAAAATGGGGCTTGCAGACATAAGAAAGCTCTACATGAGTGACGTCGCCTGGCTGCGCGATACGCCAAGCGCGCTGCGTTGAGGTATCTAAGTGCCAGTCGTCTCCCTCAATCGTGCGGAGCTCGAGGAAATGGTGGGCACCGACATCGGCGTGATCGTCGAATTACTTCCACGCCTCGGGGCAGATGTTGAGTGCGTCGATGATGAGGTACAGGTCGAATTTTTCCCAAATAGGCCTGATTTGTTCAGTGTTGAGGGCGCGGCTCGAGCGATTAAAGGAATGCTCGGATTGGAGATGGGTCTCCCCATGTACGCGACCTCACCTTCGGGTATCGAAATTGGAGTCGACCCATCGGTAGACGGGGTGCGCCCACACGTAGTTTGCGCCGTTGTGAGAGGAATTACGATCGATGAAAAGACGATTAAGTCATTGATCGATCTGCAGGAAGACCTGCACTGGGGAGTTGGGCGGGATCGCAGAAAAGCTTCGATAGGAATTCACGATCTCTCTCGAGTCTGCCCTCCGTTTAGGTATACGCTCGGCGAAGTCGCGTTTATACCCCTCGATTTTTCCGAACCGATGACCCCTGCTGAGATTCTTCGCATCCATCCGAAGGGAAAGGAGTACGCGCACATCGTAGGCGATCACCACCCGCTGATCTTGGACGCGAACGATCACGTGCTCTCATTTCCGCCAATTATCAACGGTGAGCTCACCCGTGTTACGGATAAGACGACCGATCTTTTCATTGACGTGACCGGTATTGAGCTGAAAGCTATCCAAGACTGCCTTCACATACTTGTCGCAGCGCTTTATGATCGAGGAGCGTCGATCGAGACGGTTAACGTCGTTCATGGGAATGGCGACCGCGTGCTGTGCACCCCCAGCATGGGTGGCTCGACCCTTGTTGTCCAAAAGAGCGACGTAAGCCAGCGTATTGGCGTCGAGATCGCACACGAGGTGATCACGACCTCACTGCAGAAAATGCGGATGGACGCCAAGGTGGACGCGGGCAAGGTTGCGGTGTCGGTCCCGTGCTACCGGACTGACATCATGCATCCAGTTGACATCATAGAAGACGTCGCTATCGGTTTCGGTTACGAAAACCTCCCGCCTTCGTTTCCAAAACTCGGAACTATCGGCAGCAAGCTGGAAGAAGAGCAGCGATCAACCCTCGTCAGGGACGTGCTACACGGGCTGGGATTCCTCGAGGTCATCACGCTTATGTTGGCGTCCGATCCTAGCGAAGCCGTCATTATTGAAAACCCCCTCCTTGAGGAGCACATTAGCCTGCGAACCAGTTTGTTGCCTGGCTTGATCGACACGCTGGCCCTCAACCAGCACCGAGAGTACCCCCAAATGGTATATGAGGTGGGTGACGTAGTCCGCCTTGTCGCCGACGCGGCCGAGGAGCGGCGCCTTTGCGCCGGCGTTATTGCGTCCAGCTCAGCTAATTTTACGGAAATAAAAACGATCGTGAGTGCGGTCTGGCGCGAGCTCGACCGTCCGTTTGAGGTCACTGAATCCGGCGACCCCTCATTCATTGAGGGCAGGCGTGCAACGATTATTGTCAATGGACAAGCCGCAGGAACTTTTGGGGAGATGGACCCAGATATGCTGGTTGAGCACAAACTGATCTATCCTGTGGCGGCTTTTGAGTTCCGCCTGTAACCCCGCCAGATCGACG
>Ga0187782_10002574_pt1 | contig 13372 bp, 12 predicted proteins | sample 0715_SJ02_MP15_2_FD_132454 | JGI IMG/M metagenome (GOLD analysis project Ga0187782, IMG submission 132454) | Tropical peat soil microbial communities from peatlands in Department of Meta, Colombia - 0715_SJ02_MP15_20_MG | ecosystem: Environmental > Terrestrial > Soil > Wetlands > Peat | place...
AGGTCGGCGCCTTGACGCTCGATCTCTAATGCCCGCGCAAAGGCCGTCTCGGTATCGAGGTATCGCCCGCCGTCCGAGAAGCTGTCCGGCGTGATGTTGAGAATGCCCATCAAGAGCGTCCGCTCGCCGAGCACCAGCGTTCGCGACGGCAGCCGCAGCTTGTATTTCTTGCGCTTAAACACGGACCGCTATTGAATCATGGATTGCGTGAAACGATAAGCAGAGTGCGAGCCAAGCCAGTCACGGCATCGCTGGGACGTAGTACGCGGCGCGGTGAGAAACTCTGGCGTCCGGTTGACCGGCGACTTCGGCGCGTAACGAATGCCAGCCGGGGCTCGCGTCCGCCGAATTCGTTGGGCTCGCCGGATAAAAGCCGAGCGTGTATTCGGCGCGGATTTTTTCGGCGATTTTGTGGAACGTATCGGCCATCGTTTCAGTCTCGCGCAGAAAGTAGAGTTGGCCACCCGCGCGACGAACCAGCTCCGCCAGATAGAGTGTGTATGGCGGAATGCCCGATGTGCGAGCCGATGCGGTCACGAGCGTTGTGCTTTCGTGTGCTGCGAGCCAATCAGGCGTCATCACCTTTGGACGGTTCTCCGTCGAAACCGCGAAGAGTTGAATATCCTGCTCCGCGAGGAGCCGAGCAACGTCGTCGAATGTCAGTCGGTCGGCTGGCCTCCCCGGCCCCGGAGCGGCGCTTGCGGGATCGAGCGTCAGTCCGAGTCCGCTGTCCTGCCCGTCGGTCAACAGCAAGATCGCTTTGCGCCCGCTGCGCCCGGAAAACAGATCGTGCGCCGCGAGATAAACAGCCTCGTAGATGTTTGAGCCGCCTGTGTCGCCCAAAAGCTGGCGAACATCCACACGCGCCACCGCGCGTCGAATCTGCTCGCGCACGTCCGAGAATTCCAGCTGCAAGTAGGTGTGCGCGGAAAAATCGACCACAGCTGCTTGATCGAGCGGCGCGAGCGCGCCGATCAGCGCATCGGCGGCCTGCTTCATCTCCTCGGAATCGCGTAGCACGCTGGGGCTCCCATCGATCACGAGTGCGACGCTTGCTGGCTGCGTCGAAGCGTCGAAATACGCGATCGGCCGCTCGGCGCCGTCATCGAGGACGCGAAAATCCTCGCGGCGCAGGCCCGGCACAGCTGTTCCGTCCGCCGTTGAGACAGTGCACGTCACGGCAACCATCTGCGTGCGAACGCGCATTGCGAGAGGATTCGCGGGCTGAGCATTGGCTCCCGCGGAGGCTGCGTCACCAGTCGTGACGGCGTGCAACTCGCCCGCGGCGGAATCACGATGCCACCGGATTCCCCGATCGAGCTGGCGCGGCAGCTTTGTCGACTTATGGGTTTGTGAACGAAGGTTGACTGCGAATACCAGCGCGAAGAAAGCGCAGAGCGGAAGGGAGAGAATGACCGAGGCCGCAGAACGCGGGCTGTCCCCGCTCAGCCGCGAGCTGAGCCGCCGTCGCATGGCGAGCCTAATCGAGGTCGAAATCGCGCATCGGCTTTTCGATGGGCGCGTCTTTCGCCTTTTTTAGGCCTTCGGCGAACTTCCGCGCGAGCACATCTTCCTTTATCTTCTCGGCTTGGACCGATGCGCGGAATTTCGCCTCGACGGCGTCTTCGTGTTCGCGGAGCAGACGGGCGGTGTCGTCGAGATCAACCGATGGCGGCCTTACCGGCGCGACGTGCGAGAGCACCACGCCCAGCGAGGCATCCACGATCAGCTTGGCGCTGCAGCAGGGGCAATCGACTTCAAAGGTTTCCGTGGGACGCTTTGCCATGGCGGTATTTTACGCCCAAATCCGCCTGGAAAATGTCAAGTGGGTTCTGTAAACAATCGCCTGGGCGATTCGTTCTTCAGACGAAGATTCCGTGGTGGGCAGCTCGCCGTCAGGCTGGCGCGGGCTTTTCGCCCTTGGCCATGCCGGGGATCGGCCGGGGTTCAGGACGCAGCGTGAGCTGCGGCTCCTTCGCGGGTACCGGCGGAGCAGCGGGAGGCGGTGGCGGAGCCTTTTCCGGCAGCGGCTTGCCTTCCATCAGGAGCTTGAGTTCGGCCGCGTCAAGCACTTCACGATCGAGCAAAGCGCGCGCGATGCGCTCCAGCGCGTCTCGGTTTGTCTCGAGAATGTTGCGTGCCCTGGTGTAACCCGTGTTGACGATGTTGCGGACTTCGCCGTCAATCTTGATCGCAGTATCTTCCGAGTAGTCGCGGTGCTGCGCGATTTCGCGGCCCAGGAAAATTTGCTCTTCCTTCTTGCCGAAGGTGAGCGGGCCGAGCGGACTCATGCCCCACTCGCAGACCATCTGCCGCGCGATTTCGGTGGCGCGCTCGATGTCGTTGCCGGCGCCCGTCGTCACGTGGTTAAGGAAGATCTCCTCCGCGGCGCGCCCGCCCATTAGGACCGCAAGCTGCGCTTCGAGGAATTCCTTCGTGTAGGTGTGCTTGTCGTCGATCGGCAGCTGCATGGTGACGCCCAGTGCCATGCCGCGCGGAATAATCGTGACCTTGTGCAAGGGGTCCGCGCCCGGCGTCATCGCGGCGACCAGTGCGTGGCCCGCCTCGTGATACGCCGTGTTTTTCTTTTCCTCGTCGGACAAAATCATGGACTTGCGCTCGGCGCCCATCAGGACTTTGTCCTTCGACATTTCGAAGTCCGCCATCGTGACGAACTTCCGGTTCTGCCGCGCCGCCCATAGCGCCGCTTCGTTCACCAAGTTCGCCATGTCGGCGCCGGAGAATCCTGGCGTGCCGCGCGCGATCACGGACAAATCCACGTCCTCCGCCAGAGGCACTTTGCGCGTATGCACTCGCAGAATCTCTTCGCGGCCGCGCACGTCCGGCCGCGGCACCACCACGCGGCGGTCGAAGCGGCCAGGCCGCAGCAGCGCCGGGTCGAGCACGTCCGGCCGGTTCGTTGCCGCAATCAGGATCACGCCTTCGTTCGATTCAAAACCGTCCATTTCGACGAGCAGCGCGTTCAGGGTCTGCTCGCGCTCATCGTGTCCGCCGCCGAGACCTGCTCCACGATGCCGTCCGACCGCGTCGATTTCGTCGATGAAGATGATGCAGGGCGCATTCTTCTTGCCCTGTTCGAATAGATCGCGCACGCGGCTTGCGCCCACGCCCACGAACATCTCGACGAAGTCGGAGCCCGAAATCGAGAAGAACGGCACGTTCGCTTCGCCCGCGATCGCCCGCGCCAGCAAGGTCTTGCCCGTTCCCGGAGGTCCGACGAGCAGCACGCCCTTGGGAATGCGCCCGCCGAGTTTCTGGAACTTCTGCGGATCTTTTAAAAAATCGATAATTTCGTACAGTTCTTCCTTGGCTTCGTCGATTCCCGCAACATCCTTGAATGTCGCTTTCTTTTGTTGTGCCGTCAGCAACCGTGCACGCGATTTTCCGAAGCTTAGCGCCTTGTTACCGCCCGCCTGCATCTGCCGCATCATGAAAATCCAAAAGGCCAGTATCAACACGAAGGGCGCCAGCGTAATCAGAATGCTGAGCCAATTCGCGTCCCGCACTTCTTTGTAGTTGAACGGAACCTTTTGATCCTGCAGCAGCTTGGTGACGTCCGGGATGGCCGTGTTGGCGATCGTCACGCCGTGGAATTTCGTGTTGTCCTTGTAATCGCCCACCAACTCGGCGCTGTTGGGCGAGAGCATGATCGTGACGTCCTTGACGCTGCCCGCCGCGACCTTGTCCAGGAAGTTGGAGTAGTTCGCTTCCTCCTCGTGCGGCGAAGGTCCGCCATGCGAAGCCATTTGCCACAAGACCGCCGCGAGCGCGATCATCATGACCCAAAATAGGACCGTTCGAACTGTTGAGTTCACCGTGTTACCTCACCGTGCCGATGCCTTCTCTCGACCTTTTGCGCGTCTGGTGCCGCTGCCCGGACGTGAATTCCGGCAAGCGACATACGGCAGATTTCTGCAGAATCCGCGCGCATCGCTCAACCCGTAGCCTATCCAATCTTTAGATGCCGCATCGAAGCCGGTGTATTCAGCGCTCACATTCACTTTACGCGACGCGGGTTTGTCGAAGAGTACCGCAAGCCGCAGCGATCGTGGCCTGCCCTCCTCCAAACGCTTCAGCAGGAAGTCCTGCGTCACGCCCGTATTCAGCACCGCGTCCACCACGAGAACGTCGCGCCCCCGCAAAGCCGGCGGTGGGCTGAAGAAAACCTCGCGGTAATCGTGCCCGCTGAGCCGAACGTCGCGCATTTCCGAGCGCACAAAGTGGCACGCCACGGGCCTTGAGATCTCGCGAACCAAATCCGCCGCAAAGAGAAACGAATTCTCGAGAACCACCACCACGTCGAGCGTACGGCCTGCGTAGTCGCGCGAAATCGTGCGACCCATCTGTTCCACTCGCTCGGCAAGGCGTTTTCGAGTGAACGTGATCCGCAAGCCACCTCTCAAAGGTGCTCTTCCTCAACCACCACGCCGACCCGGGTATCGTCTCTCGCGCAAAAATCATCCACAGGCGGCATCCCGCGAACCCAGGCGACGCGCCCGGCGCTTTCCAGCACCGGCCAGCTGGCCCGATCACAGATCGGAACGCGTTGCGCCAGAAACATCCTTTTCAGTTTCTGGACCTGTCGACGGCCTCGGGCGCGGTAAGCGTCTCCCGGTCGCCAATTGCGCAGCACCAGCGGCGGGCTGAGGCGGTCTGCGTCGAGGGTCGAGTCCTCGCTTTTAGTGTCGCGCTCCCGGATAGGCCAGTCAATCACTTTCAGGCAGAAGCGGCGTTTCAGTTCAGGGACGGCAACGCTCGTCGCTCCGCGGTCGGGCAGCGTCACCACATGTTGATACGTCGCGTGGCAATCGGAGGTTCCCCCACGTTTTGAGGAGCGCGACTTCCGGCGCGCCCGCGACAAAACCAGCTCGTCAAACACTCGTTCCGCGATGACTCCGCCGGGAAGTTCCACGCGATGCCCGCTTGAAGACTCCTCCGCCAGCCGAATCACTTGTGCGACGTGCGCCGCCGTCAGTCCCTGCCGGCTTTGGCGCGCCTCCTGATATAGGCGCCGGACCAGCCGTTCCGTCAGCGCCCGTAGCGATTGCAGTGTGCCGCCGTATTGCGGGGCTTCGCCGCCTGCGTCTGGTAATAGCTGCATCGGCGCAAGCAAATCTCGAATTCGGATGTGGACTGTTCCTTCGTCTCGATGCACCAGACCCCGAAAGCGGTCTGCCACGAGCGCCATCCAGAACGCTTCGTCTTCTCGTGCCAAATCCGCCAGTCCGGCAAGGTGATCGGTCGCGTGCGGAGCAAAGTCGCGTTCCAGAAGCGGGACCAGTTGGCTGCGAATGCGGGCGCGAAGCCGCCGCACGTCACGATTGCTCGAGTCTTCGCGCCAGGTTTGTCCTAACTCGCGCAGGTACTCGCGCAGAGCTTCGCGGCGCTCGCCGAGCAGAGGCCGGACGACAGCGCCGACCACCGGGTAGATTCCCGCGAGCCCAGTGGGACCGGTTCCCCGCAAGAGGTGTGCGAGAACCGTTTCCGCTTGGTCGTCCGCTGTGTGCGCCACTGCGATGCGGGTCGCCCGGCCTCCTCTGACAACGCGATCGAAAAATCCATAGCGAAGACGCCGCGCGGCGTCTTCGAGGTTCCATTTCTTTTCTGCCGCTGAAGCTGCGGCGTCTTCCCTATCGAGAATGAAATCGAGCCCGTGCGCCTTCGCCAGGTCGCGCGTGAAACTCGCATCCGCATCGGACTCTTCGCCGCGCAATCGGTGGTCAAAGTGGGCTACGAGCAGAGTGATGCCGATTTCATCGCGGATATTCTCAAGGAGCCTTAGCAGCGCCACCGAATCCGCACCGGCCGAAACGGCCACTCCCACGCGGTCGCCCGGCTCCAGCATGCGCGCGCGGCGAATGGTTTCGATTACGCGTCTTTCGATGGTTTTCATATCCGGAGGGCTCTAGTGGGCACCGCTAACCTGTCTTCATGTTAGCAGGCGTACGGCGGGAGCGTCGAGCGGAGCACGGCGATTATGGACAGACCGCGAGCCTCAGTCGACGTACTTCACGAAGACCACTTCGTTTTGCGCTTCGTTGTAAAGCAGTTCATCCACGCTGGCCTTCACCATCAAGAGTCCGAACCCGCCGGGGCGCAGTCCCTTTTCCGCTCGGATTTCCCCGTGTTTCATGGGTTCATCGCCGTGCGAGATGGCAGCGTGGTCCAGGTCGGCTAGTTTGAATCCAGGCCCGGGATCGGCGATACGATAGAGCACCATGCGTTTGGCGCGGAGATACGAAATGCGGACCCTCCGTCGAGGGTTCAGTTTTCCGCCCCATTCGATCGCATTCATGAGCAGCTCATGGAAAGCGTGCGCCACAGCGCTGCGCACGTCCTCGGGCAGTCCGGTGTCGAGGTGCGTCATGAATCCCTCAAGCCGCCCGGCCGCCTCGAGCGAGCAGGGGACCGAGAGCTCAACCCACTCCGGGCGGGCCGAAATGACTTCGATGGCAGGCACCTTCTTGTTCTTACCGAGCGACTCCCGGACCAGGCCGACCAGCGCATCCTGATCGATCGGCTTGGCTATGTACTGGTGCGCATTCTCGCGAATGGCGGCGAGCAGGGTTTCCGGCGAATCGTCCGAAGTAATGACGATGATCTTGGGTTGATTTTTCCTGCCCTTCAGAGCGGCCAGCACATCCAGGCCGTTCACCCGCGGCATCCGCACGTCGAGCAAGACCAGGTCGAATTTGTCGTTTCGAATCTTCTTCAGCGCCGCTTCGCCGTCTGCGGCCGTCGACACCGCGAAGCTCTCGGCGCGCAAGATTCCAGAAAGCCACTCCCGGACCGTACGGTCGTCATCCGCCACAAGAATACGCTTCAATGTCTCCTCCGTTGCGCCGCACGCTGGCGCCGCGAATCCCGCCCAGAGCCTAAGTCTTCGCGGTCGAAAGGGTCCGGAAGTATTTCGCCTGTCCTCAGCGAGTGTACCTTGTCCCGCGGAAAATTTCGTGCGCGGAGTTCGTTGCGTTACGCGCAGCGGTCAACGGCCAGTTGCCATCCCTGGTCCGTCGCGGGACAATGTCGTGCCCAGCCCGATCATGCGGCCACGGGCCGTCCGTAGACGCAACTGCATCGAGAGCCTATGAAGTATCTGAAGCATCGAGTCTTTATTTTGATGCTGGGGTTGGCTGCGCTTGTCGGCGCCTTCCCCGGCAAATCTGGAGCGCAGGCCCCAGGTCAAGGTGCCGTACCGGCGAAGAAAGCGGTAGCCGCCTCTTGGAAGTTCGCCGTCTCGGGCGATTCTCGCAACTGTGGAGACATCGTGATGCCGGCGATTGCGGCGGGAGTGAAGAAGGATGGAGCGTCGTTCTACTGGCACCTCGGTGATTTCCGAAAAATCTTCGGCATCGACGAAGACATCCAGCATCAGCCGGAGCACCTCGCCAAGCCACTCACGATGCCTGAATATAAAGCCATCGCGTGGAAAGATTTCATCGCGAGCCAGATCGAACCCTTCGGATCTCTTCGTGTCTATCTCGGGAAGGGTAACCACGAGGCAATTCCGCCGAAAACTCCCGGGGAGTTTCTCACGCAGTTCCGCGCGTGGCTCGACGCTCCGGATCTCCGCGCCCGACGCTTGCGCGACGACCCCTCCGCTCTCGAGCCGCGAACGTATTACCACTGGACGGCGAAGGGCGTCGATTTCGTCAATCTTGATAACTCCACCCAGTCACAGTTCGATGCCGATCAGGTCGCCTGGTTTGAAAAGACTTTGCACGCTGACTCGGCCAAGCCGGGAATTCGCACGATTGTCGTCGGCATGCACGAAGCCCTCCCGGAGAGCATCTCGAAGGGCCACAGCATGAATGAGTCCGAAGGCGGAACAGAAAGCGGACGTCGCGTCTACGTCGATCTTCTCAATGCCCAAAACCAGGCGCACAAGCGAATTTACGTCCTTGCAAGCCATTCCCACTATTTCATGGACGGTACGTTCAACACCGATTACTGGCGAGAACACGGTGGCATTCTGCCCGGATGGATCATCGGAACGGCAGGAGCCGTGCGGTATGCCTTGCCGGAGGATTCGCGCCACGCAAATGCTGCCGAGACGAATGTGTATGGGTTCCTCCTAGCGACGGTGAGTCCGTCTGGCCAAATTCGATTTGATTTCCAGCGCCTCAGCGAGCAGGATGTCCCGTCTGCCGTCAGCGCGCGCTACACGCAGGAATTCGTTCACTGGTGTTTCGCTGAGAATTCGGAGGCGCGATAACACTCGTTCGTCCGCAACCGGAGAATCGGCCCATGGCTTCGCAAAGCAAAACGCAACCTGTCCCCGACAGAATCTTCGAGATGATGTTTGCTCACCAGCGCACGGCCGCGCTGAAAGCTGCGATCGAGCTCGATATCTTCACTATGGTTGGCGAGGGTGCCGACAGCGTAACCGCGCTCGCGGACCGCTCCGGAGCCAAGGAGCGCGGCATGCGCATCCTTTGCGATTATCTCGCCATCCTTGGATTCCTGACGAAGCATGACAGCAGGTACGCGTTGACGCCGGACTCCGCGATGTATCTCGATCGTCGCTCGCCCGAGTGCATCGCTTCGATCGCAGGTTTCATGACGCTGCCGGAAAAGATCGACGCGTTCAAGGACCTCGCTGCGGTAATCCGCACCGGTCGTCCGGCGCTATCGGGAGGCGCCGGATCGATCACGCCCGACAATCCGTTGTGGGTGAACTTCGCGCGCTCGATGGGGTCGATGCAGATTCCCGCAGCACGGGAACTGGCTCGCACTCTCGACGCATCTGCGGGAAACCAGTGGAAGGTTCTCGATATCGCCGCCGGCCATGGCGTCTATGGCATCGAACTAGCCAAGCAGAATCCAAACGCGCAAATCTTTGCGCAAGATTGGGCGGCGGTGCTGGACGTCGCTGCGGAACACGCGCGCGCCGCAGGTGTCGCAGAACGATTTCATCGCTTGCCCGGCAGCGCGTTCGAGGTCGAATTCGGCTCCGGCTATGACGTCATCCTGATCACAGGCTTTCTCCACCATTTCGCTCCCCCGGAGATCGAGACCCTGCTTCGGAAGGTACGCGCCGCGATTGCCCGCGACGGTATCGTCACAACTGTCGATTTCGTTCCCAACGAAGACCGCCTCGGTCCTCCGCGCGCCGCGATGTTCAGCATGGAAATGCTGGGCACTACCATCTCGGGCGATTCCTACACGCTCGCGGAGTACGAGAAGATGTTCCGCAACGCGGGTTTTTCCTCGAATGAACTACGGCTTCTGGCGGGAAGCGGCCACAGCCTGATTCTTTCTCGCGCGTAACGAAAAAAGGCCGGAACTTTCGGTCCGGCCTTGGGTCTTCTGCTTAGATTCGGCCAGCGACTTGGCTAGATCCCAAACGCTAGGGTAATGAGCGTCTTCTGCTCCATCTCGTGCGCCTTGGATGATCCGGTAGAAGGGCTGGCGCTTTCCGACCGGTTGATGGACAGCACCGCGCGCCCCCGCGCGAGCCGCTCAAGTTGCGGAACGATGAAGTCGTGCGCGCCCATGTTGCCCGGCTCTTCCTGCAGCCACACGAACTCACGCGCATTCGCGTAGCGGTCCATCTCGGCGGTAAGTTCCGCTTCCGGGAATGGATAAAGCTGATCGACGAATATGATCGCCGTGGAACTGTCCTGCCGGCGCTTCCGTTCCGCCTCCAGCTCGTGGCCGATCTTGCCGGTGCATAGGAGAACGCGCGTTGCGGAACCGTCGCCACGATCCGGAATCACTGTCTGGAACCGCCCGCCCGTGAAATCGGAGAGCTGCGACGAAGCTGCGGGATGACGCAGCATGCTTTTCGGCGTGAAGACGACCAGCGGTTTGCGCCACGCCCGCAACGCCTGCCTGCGCAACAAGTGGAAATACTGAGCAGCCGTCGAAGGCTGGCAAATCTGAATATTGTCGCGCGCCGCCAGTTGCAGGAATCGCTCGATGCGGGCGCTCGAATGCTCCGGCCCCTGGCCTTCGTAGCCGTGTGGCAGCAGCATCACGACGCCGCAGAGCAAATTCCATTTGTCTTCGCTTGCTACAACGAATTGGTCGATGATGATCTGCGCGCCGTTGGCGAAATCACCGAACTGCGCCTCCCACAGCACGAGCGCTTCCGGAAAGTCGCGGCTGAACCCGTATTCGTAGCCGAGCACGGCGGCCTCGGAGAGCGGAGAATTGTGAATCTCGCACCATGCCTGGTCAGGAGCCATGTGCTCCAGCGGCACGTATTCCTCTTCCGTTTCCGTGTCGATCAGCGCCGCATGGCGCTGGTTGAACGTGCCCCGGCGGCTGTCCTGCCCTGTCAGCCTCACCGGCACTCCTTGCAATACGAGCGAGCCGAACGCCAGGGCTTCCGCCATCCCGTAGTCGATGGGACGCTTGCCCTGCGCCATCTCCAGCCGTTGCTCCAGCAGCTTCTTTACCTTCGAATGGATGTGAAAGCCGTCCGGGTATGTGACGAGAGATTCGCCGATCGCCGCAACCGTCTCTTCAGGTGCCGCGGTATCGACTTCATACGACGAATCGTAGCGTCCGCCGATGAATCCGCTCCAGTAGCGCGGCAATCGTCGCATCAGTGGGCGCTTCTCGATCTCCCGTGCTTCCTTTTGCGCCGCGTCGAGTTCCTCGCGCACGCGCTGTACGATCGGTTGTGGATCCGCACCGATCTTCTCCGCATAGATCTGCCACAGCGGCGGATGCGCTTCGATCTTTCGGTAGCGCAGTGGCTGCGTAATCGTGGGATCGTCCACTTCACTGTGCCCGTGTCGGCGGTAGCCGATCAAGTCCACAACCACGGGCGTTCCAAAGGCGTAGCGGTAATCGAGCGCCATCCGCCCCACGCTGACGACTGCGTCCGGATCTTCCGCATTCACGTGGAAAATCGGCACGTCCAAGCGCTTCGCTAGGTCCGAGGAAAATCGCGACGAGACGCTATCGCGCGGCACCGTCGTGAAGCCAATCAAATTGTTGACGATGATGTGTACCGACCCGCCGACCGTGAACCCCGGCACGCCGCACAGATTCAGCGTTTCGGCGCAAATCCCTTGACCAGCGAACGCCGCATCGCCATGCATCGCGATCGCGATCACTTCCTTGCGTCCGCTCGCGCCGCGCCGCATCTGTTTGGCACGCGTCCGCCCCATCAACACCGGATCGACCGCTTCCAGATGGCTCGGATTCGAAACCAGGTGGATGCTTACGTCTTGACCGTTCGCCGCGTGAAAATCGCCGGTCGCGCCCATGTGGTACTTCACGTCGCCGCTGCCCATCGTGCTGCGCGGGTCCACATCTTCGAATCGCGCAAAGACCTCCGCCGCCGCGCGCCCCACCGTATGAACCATCACGTTGAGGCGCCCGCGATGGCTCATCGCCAGCATTCCCTTGGTTGCTCCGTGCTCGGCCGCGGCGTTCAGAATTGAATCCAGCAGCGGTAGCAGTGCGCATTCCCCTTCGAGCGAATATCGCTTCGTGCCCAGATAGCGCCTCTGGAGCACCTGCTCGAAAATCTCCGCGCGAATCAGGAGGTCCAAGGTGCGCATGCGATCCGGTTCGGGGGCTTCCTGCTCCATACGCGCCTGAACCCAGAGCCGCCGCTCGCGGTCCGGGATGTGCATGAACTCGGCGCCGATCGTCCCGCAATAGACTCGCCGCGCCGCTTCTGCCTCCGGTCCGGCGACATCCAGCTCCGGCACCGGCACAGGCTCGAAATCGCCGAGCGGATCGACGTTTGCCTGAAGGTATCCCCAGCGGCGGAAGGAATCCCAGACGCGCTCTTGCGCCTCTGCCGATGCGGTCGATTCCGTCACCGCGTGTTCCCGAATCATTGCCTGTCCCTTAGACGCCATGATGACCGCACTCGCACACCCATCATAGGATGCCCGGTTTCAACTGCGAGGTCCGAGCTGCCGCTCAGGTTTCCGGCCAGCAACCCAGCAGCCGCCGCACCAGCACAAGCTGGCCGAGGTGGTAAGCATTGTGGTCCGCAATCAGCAACGCCTCGCGCAGGACCGTTTGACCCGAGCCGCCCGGTATGGGCGCCAGCGGGTCGGTCTTCGGATCGGTCACGAGCTTGCCCATCTCTTCCAAATCGTGCTCTAGCGCCTTCACGCTCTTATCCCACGCGGCTGCGTTCCGAGGCGCTGGCTTCTTCGGCCAATATCCCGCGGGCCAGTCCGGCGAGACATGCTTCGGATCGCGGCTGAACTCGAGGATGTCCCACGTGGCGAGGCGCATATGCTCCAGCAATTCCCAAGGCGAATGCTCGGCGCCTTTTGGTCGTCTGCCTTGATCCTTCGCCGGAATGCCTTTGACCGCCTTCTTCCAGTCGACGTGAGCCTCGTGCCAACTCAATGCGCGCCGCAGATAGTCTCGCACCACCTTCTCGTCCATGAACGCTGACCAGCCTCCCCGCAGTCACAATCTTAGGCTGTCACCTATACAGGGTCAACCAACGCAATTCCGCGAATCCCGACTCTCCGCGGCCTCTAAAATGCGAAGGCCCTTCCCGGCATTCTGCCGGGAAGGGCCTTCTGCGATCATCTAGCACGCTGCCACGAGGCTTCCCTTTCGCGACAACGTTGAATGTGTGCGACTCAGCGGTTGATCCGGATACCGCCTAGTTCGTTAGCCTCCGGCGCTCAGGTCACGCTGTGGCGTTCTGTGCGCCCATACCGCGCCGCTGCTGGAAGCATTCGCGGCAGTAAACCGGGCGCCCCTGTGTGGGTTTGAACGGGACTGTGGTTTCTTTCCCGCATTGCGAGCAGACTGTCTTGGTTTCTACCCGCTGGACGGTGGATGAATTCGAGCCATTGGCTCCTTGCGCACGATTGGCCTTGCACGCCTTGCATCGTTTCGGCTCGTTCTTGAAGCCCTTGTCGGCGAAAAACATCTGCTCGCCGGCGGTGAAGACGAATTCCGCTCCGCAATCCGCGCACTTCAGGACCTTGTCATGGTATTCCATAGGCTGCTCCGGGCCCGGGTTCGCGTAGGTAGGGCTCCCGCGTCGACGGCAAGTCGAGCCTGGGAGATTTGCGTGGGCAGCGACACAGCCGCGAACGAACGGTGTGCCGTGTACCCGCCTGTACCCGCGGATATCACTGCACCGCTGGCCCGGAGCTGCTTGGAATTGTTCCCGTGATAAGGTCTGCTAGTCTTGCTCACGCCGCTGCTTTTTCCGGAGGCGCTTACGCGAGAGGGCTTCCTTGGCGCGACGCTTTTCGCCGGGCTTCATGTAGTAGCTGTGCTTCTTGATTTCCTTGATGATGTCCTCCGACTGCACCTTCCTCTTGAAGCGGCGAAGAGCGTTCTCCAAAGATTCACCCTCTTGAATAACAACTTCTGCCACGCGTATTCACCCCCATCTCTTTCTGGA
>Ga0187782_10002575_pt1 | contig 13372 bp, 13 predicted proteins | sample 0715_SJ02_MP15_2_FD_132454 | JGI IMG/M metagenome (GOLD analysis project Ga0187782, IMG submission 132454) | Tropical peat soil microbial communities from peatlands in Department of Meta, Colombia - 0715_SJ02_MP15_20_MG | ecosystem: Environmental > Terrestrial > Soil > Wetlands > Peat | place...
ACGCGTCTGATTTCGAGCGGCAGCGCGACATTGCCCAATACCGTACGCCACGGGAGCAGCGCGTCGTGCTGGGTGAGATAGCCGACGCGTACGTTCGGACCGCGCACCGGAGTGCCGTCGTATGCCACCGTGCCTTGATCGGCCGGCAGCAGTCCCGCGACCAGGTTCAACAGGGTTGTCTTGCCGCAGCCCGAGGGACCGATCAGCGCGACGAAGCTCCCCCGCCGTACGGAGAGGCTCAGATTATCGAGCGCGTGCGTCTCACCGCCGCCCGGCCGGCCGGAGCGTTTGGCACGAAAGCTTTTGGAGATCCGGTCGAACCGAATGATGTCGTCGCCCAGCGGCAACGGGTTCGCAAAAGCCTGCGCGGTCTTGACCACGCTATTCATGCCATTGGCCCGTAGGGGGAGCGGCGTTGCCACCGCGATCGAGCGCGACCTTGAGCAGCCGTACCAAGGCGTAGGAGATGCCGCCGAGGATGGCGAGACCGGCAAGCACCGCCGTGGAGTCCATCGCGGTCGCCGAATAGATGATGATGTAGCCGATGCCCGTGTCGGACGCGGTCATCTCGCCGAGAATGGTTCCGTGAAAGGCGTAGATCAGGCCCTGGTGAAGCCCGCTGGCCACGAACAGCGCGGCCGCCGGCAGGCGAAACTTGATCGCGGTGTTCCAGGTATTGGCGCCCAGTATGGCGGCGGTATTGATGTAGGCCTGCGGGACGTTGCGGACGCCCTCGTAGACGTTAAAGAACACGACAAAGAAGCTGGAAAGAAATGCCAGCGCAATGACCGGAGGGCGTCCGATGCCGATCCAGACGATGAGCAGCGGCGCCAATACCGCCTTTGGGGTCGAATAGGCGACAAATACCAGCGGGCCAAAGACGCGGCCGAGAAGATCGCTGCTGCCGAGGAGCAGCGCGAACGACACGGCGGCGGCCGCGGCCAAGGTGAATCCCAACATCATGTTGGTGAGGGTCGCCACAAGGTGCGGCCAGATGTAGCCGCTCGCCGTCCACTGCGCGATCTGATCCGCAATCGCGAGCGGCGAACTCACGTAGTAGCTGTTGAGCCCGAACGTCGAGGCAACCTGCCAGAATGCCAGGACCGCCGCGATGCCGAGCGCGCGCTGCAGACCGGCGCTCGCAAGTGGCGCGTGCCAATGACGGATTTGCGACAGCATTTTATCTATAATATTTATGTACTAACTAGTCTACTATCGCAATTCAACCTGTCAACTCACGCCGGCCGGCCGTGGTCGAAGCTTTTGCGTCGGAAGGCGGATTCGCCTTCGAGACCGCATCCCATGTCCTCGCAAACGGGAGACCGCCAATTTAGCGGACGGCCCTCCACTATAGTCGACAAACCCTCCAATATCCCTTCAGACCTTCTGATCTACCGGATAAAAAATGCGTATCCCGCGGCTTTTAAATTGATTGTGAATACTGGCGACCGTACTTCCTGTGCAAGCGCACGACGGACCGGGCCGTCACCATTTCGAGGAGTCCACCAATGACTGCCGCCATGACCACAATGATGCCGATGCCGATGAACATGCCCATGATGGGAAACATGATGCCGATGCCGTTCCCCATGATGGGTGGCATGATGCCCATGAACATGCCGATGAATATGCCCATGAACATGCCGATGATGGGCATGATGCCCACCATGCCGATGGCGATGATGATGTGCAAAATGACCTGCACCATGACCCCGACCGGCATGAAGTGCGAGATGATGCCCATGAACGACTCGATGAAGGACATGTTCATGGAATGCTGCGAGCGCATGATGGCGACGATGAATGCCGGCATGCCGATGATGATGATGTGCGGCGGCATGACAATGATGTGCATGACCGGCCCGATGGCCAAAGCGATGCCCTGAAGCCGGCCGCGCGCCGGCGCCGACCTTGCGTGGCAGTAAATCAGCCGATCGTCTCGACATAGGTCATGACGAGGTAGAGCACTGCCTCGCTCGGCCCGAGATTGCGGTAACTGTGCCGCACGTCGGCCTCGAACACGATGGCGTCGCCTTCTGCCAAGGTCAGAGGGCGCTCCGCGGCGACGCTGATTTCCACAGTGCCCGTGGCAACGATCAGATTCTCTCTGGTCCCCAGCGGATGCGCCTCGGCATCTTCACGATGGTGAGGAGCCAGGCGCAATTCGTAGAATTCGACACGCCGCTCGTTGTCGAACGGAAACAGCGCCCGGGAGGTGAAGCGTCCGTCGCTCGAGGAGAGCAGCTTTGCCTCATGGCGCCTGAATACAATGGTACCCTGCATCGGCCGGGCCGCCAGCAGCCCGGCGAAAGGCACATCGAGCGCCGTCGCGACTTTCCAAAGCAGGCTGATGGTCGGGGTACTTTTACCGGTCTCGATCTGTCCGAGCATCGCCCGACTGACGCCGGATAATTTTGCCAACCGCTCGAGGGAAAGCCCGCGCCGCGTTCTCAGCCGCCTGAGGTTATTCCCCAGGATCTGCGATAGATCTGCCGAAACATCACCGCTGCTATCCACGCCTGACCGCGCATCACTCGAATTGATTGACCGCGCGTCCTCATGCATCTGCCACTCTCGAGGACAACGCCGTACCGGCCATCCCCCAGATCGGAAGCCACGCGATCATCATCGGCATCAGGACCGGCACCGCAAAAGCCGACGGACCCTGGACGAAATAGAATGGATATGGCGTGGGCATCGCCCTTTCCTCCTCGCGGCGGCGCCGGTAGGCCGTAAAGTCGATGACGTTGGTGGCTTGCTGTTGCATTGTGCGGTCCGCCCTAGGTCCCTATGGAATTCGCTGTTCCGCCGCCCCCTCGGGCACTCTCTTCTGGCTCGCCAGCGTCAGAGGCGGTAGGCTATATAGTCTAGTGCTTTAATCAAGCATGCCCGGAACAAAACGAAATTCTTGCAGCTAAGCCAAGGAAATCGCTGGAAAGATTCTATAATCTAGTCCATTTATAGAGCATCAAGTTACCGCTCCCTATCACGGGTCGTTCAAAACCATGCTCACCGCAAAAGGAAAGTACGGCCTGAAGGCCCTTGCCCGCTTGGCCAGACTTCGACCGGGGGAGATCATCCAGGCGGTCGATATCGCTGAAGTGGAAAATATTCCAAAGAAGTTCCTCGATGCGATTCTCAACGACCTGCGGAATGCGGGATTTGTCCACAGTCGAAAGGGACCGGGCGGCGGCTATATGCTCGCCCGCGCGCCGAGCGACATCGGGATCGGGCAGGTGATCCGCACCCTCGACGGCCCGCTTGCCCCGTTGCCCTGTGCGAGCCGGACCGCCTATCGGCCATGTGAGGATTGCGCGGACGTGAAGACCTGCGCCATCCGGCTGACCATGGCGCGCGTGCGCGATGCGGTGTCGGAAATTCTGGACCGAATGACTGTCGCCGACATGGTCGCCGCCAGCGACGGCGGCAAGGTCGCGCTGATGTACCACTTTTGAGGAGTTTCCTCGTCGGCGCAGCCGTTACTTCCTGGATTGCGGTCTATCCCGCAAGGCCGCGATACGGCCGCAAATTCAGCGCCGATCAGCTGCGTCGTGCCGGGATCGACGAGCGTGACCTGGGTTCCGAGTTTGCCGAACTCCTCCGGCCGGAGCGAAACGGGGAAATAAGCGGCATAGCGTGGCGCCCCTTTGAGTGATTCGCTGCTTCTATTAGTCTATAAACAAGATGTACTACGGCAATAGGAGAAAGCCGCAACTTGTCGCCACCTGCCCCGAGCTCGAGCGTGGACTTGTCGCAGCCGCCGGCCCAATGGCCCGTTCGGGGATCGCGCCGAGCGGGCCGTCGCGGTCGCCTCGTCATCGTCGGCGGCGGTGCGAGCGGCGTATTGCTTGCCTGCCACCTGCTGCGCCGCCCGGACCAAGGCATCGAGGTGACACTGATCGAGCGGCGTCCGGAGGTGGGGCGCGGCATCGCTTATCACACGGCCAATCCGGACCATCTGCTCAACGTCCGCGCCGCCAATATGAGCGCGTTCCCCGATGATCCCGAGCATTTCTGGCGCTGGCTGTGCGCGAGACAAGACCATGGAGCGGTGCCTTGGCGACCGTGCGGCGATCCGTTCTGTTTCGTTCCGCGCCGGATCTACGGCGACTACATCGCAAGTCTCGTCGGCCCCCTGCTGCCCGGCGGCGAGCGGCACGGCCGGCTCTCGATCGTCCACGGCGAATGCATCAGGATCGATCCGAGTACGTCGGGCGTTGTCGTCGCGCTGGACGACGGCACCTCCCACTACGGCGATTTTGCCGTGCTCGCGACCGGACATGAGGTGCCCGCAGATCTTGCCGGGCTGAGCATCGATCCATGGATCGGTCCGGTGGAGGCCGGCGTCGATGCCAGCGCCAAGATTCTCATCCTTGGCACCGGCTTGACCATGGTGGACTATGTGCTGTCGCTCATCCTGGCGGGTCACGCCGGCCCGATCATTGCGCTCTCGCGCCGCGGCCTGCTGCCGCGGGCCCATCGTCCGGTCCAAACACTGCCCATCGACCGGACAAAAGTTCCTTACGGCGCCGGCATGAGTCGTCATTTGCGCTGGCTGCGGCAACTGATCGATGCGCAGGCCGCGCAGGGCGGCGACTGGCGCAGTGTCGTCGACGGTATCAGGCCGTTCACGCAGCAGATTTGGCAAAACCTGCCGCTCGCGGCTCGCCGCAGCTTTCTGGAACATGCGCGAGCGTGGTGGGACGTGCATCGCCACCGCATGGCACCGGAGGTCGAGACGCGCATCAACGCCGCCATGGCATCCGGCCGCTTGTCCGTTGTTGCGGCGAAAATCGGCGCTGTCGAATCCAGTGAAGCGGGTGCGCTGGTCCGCTATCGGCGGCGCGGCTCAACCGCAGTCGAAACCATGCGGGTGGACAAGATCGTCGATTGCCGCAGTATCGGCCAGACTCCGCTGAGGACAGTTAATCCGGCACTGTGCAGTTTGCTTGACCGCGGGCTGGCACGGCTTGATCCATTGCAAATCGGCCTCGACGTAACGGCGGACTGTGCCATCGTCGACCGGTCCGGCACGCCGTCGGCACGGCTATTTGCGGTCGGCCCCATCACACGGGCGGCATTCTGGGAGATTGTCGCGGTTCCGGACATCCGCAATCAATGCGTCGCACTGTCGAACCGTCTGGCGCGCGCCTTCACCGATCCGGCCTGACCAGCATCGGTCGGCTCTTTGCATCCTCCAACGGCATCGCGCCGCGTCCTGATTTCGTGGTGCTGGCTTGCTGCCGCGATCGCTTTCAGCGCACCAACTCGGGCTGCAGGTTTACGTCCTCAAGCTTCACCGGCTGCAGCGCGGGATCCGATTGTCGAATAATTTCGACCGTATTGGCGAAACCGATCGGAGAAATGCTGCCGTCCTTCGACAGCCGCTCGATTGAGGAACTGGTCAGCGCTTCGACGAACCCCGCGTCTTTTTCGGGGAAGATCTGCCGCACGCCGGCGACCGCCGCGCGGTGGTCGGCCTGAATGAGCTTCGCCCCCTTGGCCACCGCCTGCACGAAGGCGTGCGCAACATCGCGGTTCTGATCGATCCACTTCTGCCGCGCGATGACGTTGAGCGCCGCGGCCTCCGTCGTTCGCCAGTCCACGATGACTTTGAGTGCGCGGCCGTCGCGCTGGGCTTCGATGATCTCGGCATTGCCGAGGATTCCCGCATCAATGGCGCCGCTCTCGATCGCGGCCCGCATGGCGAGCCCCGTTCCGACGCTGACGATGTCGACATCGCGGGCGGCATCGAGCCCGGCGCGCGCGAGCGCCCAACGCAGCAGATTGTCGGTCGAGCTTCCAGGCGCGGTAATGCCGATCTTGCGTCCCTTCAGCGCGGCGATATCGGACGCCGCGCTGGTGCTCTTGGCGACCAGGGCATTGGGATAGTGGGCGTCGAGACCACTGATGAGTTTCACATCGAGGCCACGGCCGCGCAGGATAACCTCGTGGTCCGCGGCACAGATGCAGAAGTCGGCGCTGCCGCCGACGAAGGTTTGCACCGCCTCGGTGCCGCTGCGGAATTCCAGAATGTCGAGGGACAGCCCCGCCGCTTTGAAGAAGCCCTGGTCGCCAGCGACATAGATCGGCAGCTTGCCTTCGCTCAGCCCCGAAATGGCGAGCGTGAGCTTGGTGGTGGCCGCCTGCGCCGCCGTTCCCTGGCACGCCGCGGCCGCAAGCGCGCCGATCAGCGCCAGGAGCGGGTAGCGAGGCGTGGGCGGTCGTCCGCCACAATCAGGATTGACCATGACCTGCTCTCTCGCCTTCATGACCGGGCGCCGGCCGTCGTCGTGCCGGTCCTTTTGCGCCAAACCGTGTTGTCGATCAGCCGCACGGCTTCGTTGAGCGCCATGCCGACGATCATCAGCACCATCAGACCGGCGAACACGCCGGTGATGTCCAACCGTGCGGCCGAATATTCGATGTACCAGCCGAGGCCGCGATTGGCCCCGAGCAGTTCGCCGATCACCGAACCCACCAGCGCCAGACCGATACCCACCCGCGCCGATGCGGTGAGCCACGGCACGATCGTGGGCAGGCGAACCTTGCGCAGAATGTACGAAGGCCGCGCGCGCATGGCGCGCATCATGTCGACGAGGTCCGGATCGATGCCGCGCAGGCCCTCGTAGGTGTTCAGGATCACCACGAAGACCACCATCGAGAAGGTCATCATGATCTTGGAGAACTCGCCGATCCCGAACCAGAGAATGAACAGCGGCGCCAGCGCCACGCGCGGCAGACTGTAGAAGCCGAGCAGGAGCGTATCGAAGGTCGAGGCGATCGCCGTGTACGAACCGAACAGCAGGCCGACCGGGACGCCCACCACGAAGCTGAGCGCGAGCCCTGCCAGCGCGTGATAGATGGTGAAGCTCGCATCGCGCGCGAGCTCGCCCGATTGCAGCAGCGCCCAGAGGCGAACCATCACGGCGCTCGGCCGCCCGATCCATATGGGGTCGGCCACGTACACCGCCGCCACCTCCCAGAGCGCTATGAACGCGAGAATGGCGGCGACGCGCGCGAGGCCTGCCTGAAGGCCGCGCTCGGGCGATTTTTGCGGACGGGAGAGATCGATTTCGGTCATTGCTGCTCGCGAACCACCGGACACGTGTCGTCGCGCGCCCAGTCGGCGAAGCTGAGGTAGTAGTTGTGCACGCCGGTGTATCCGGCGCGGACGGCCGCAAGCGCGGCGAGCGCGGCCCGGCCACCGCCCTCGCAATGCGTGACGATCGGCTTGCCGGACGCGAATCCAGCCTTGCCGAGGAGTTGCCTGAGGGCGGCAGCGTCCAGCAGCCTGCCGCTGCCGTCCAGGAGATCGGTATGGCCGACCCGCACCGCGCCCGGCAGATGGCCGCCGCGCGGATTGTTGCGCACGTCCTTGCCATCGTATTCGGCCTGCGTCCTGGCGTCGAACACCTGAACGCCCGAGCCCAGCTCCTCGCGCAGGTCACCGCGTTGCTTGAAGCCGACGGCCCCCGCGCCGGGCCGGCCGGAAAATGCCGCAGCAACGGGTTCGCTTGCCGCGGTTTGCAGGCGGTCGCCAAGCGCGGCGCGCAGTGCCGGCCAATTCCCGTTCACCACGGCGGCCGGGACGCCGAAATATTGCAGGATGAACCAAATTCGCGCCGCATCGGTGGCCTTGCCGTCGTCGTAGATCGCGACCAGCCTGGACCCGTCGACACCCACCGCGCCGATGGCCGCGTTCCAGTCTTCCACACTCCCGATCCCGCCGTTGCCGCCTTTGATGATGCGATCCCAATCGGCGGGCGAGACGCGCACGGCTCCGGCGACATGGCCGGCGCGGTAGTCGGCTTCCGGCCGCGCATCGAGCACGTGGAATCCTCCGGCCAATACGTCCTTTGCTTCGACGACAGGTTCCGCCATGACGATGCTCCGATCTTGATGCCGCGCGTTCGACGCCGCCTCCCGGCTTGCGGCCATACCGGATCGTATAGACCGGATCGATAGCAAGGCCGGTGAGCGAAACATGCTGGCCTGCGAACCCCGCCGTTCCGAGGTCAGTTCAACGTCGCCCGGTACAGCAGGCGATGGCTCGATCCGTAGTCCTTGATTCCCTTGTGCTGCACGACGCGATTATCCCAGACGACCAGCGCGCCGGGCGTCCACGTGTAGCGCGCCTGCACCTCCGGCGCCTTGATCGCATCAAACAGAATGGCGAGCAGGCTCTGGCTGACCGTACGGGAGACGCCCTTGATATAGGCGGTGTACGACTCGTTGACGACGATCTGTTTCTTGCCGGTTTCCGGATGGACGCGGATCACCGGATGCTCGTAGGGCGGCATCTTCGCCCGTTCGCGCGCCTGCTGTTCCGGATCGAGGTAGCGCTCCGCCAGGTGACCGGTCGCGTCCGCCGAGTCGATCGCGATCAGGGTATCTAGATAGGCCGCGAATTTCGGATCGAGCAGGTCGTAGGCGAGCACCGCATTGCTGAACAGCGTATCGCCGCCCCGATCGGGAATGGTGTGGCCGAACAGCGCCGTGATCTTCGGCGCGTTCTTTCGGAACGTGCCGTCGATGTGCCAGATGTGATTGCGCAGGCGCTCGTCGTTGCGGGAATCGACCACGGTGGCCGAAGGGTTGTCGGGCGCGGTCGGCGTGTGCGGGCCGCTGTAAGGCGCGGGCTCGCCGAACACACGGACGAAATCGGTGAAGTTTTGCGCGGTGACCGTCCCGGGCTCGAACACCAGCGCGCCCCGGGTGTAGAGCAGCCGCTTGAATGTGGCCTGCAGGTCTTCCGGCACGGGCCTTCCGCTGTAGCGGAATCCCGATACGACCTCGCCCAGCGCCGGCTGCCACGGCGCGATGTCGACGCCGTGTGATGTGGCGCCGATCGCCGGAGAGGGCGTGAGTGAAGCTAAAGCGTTGGACATGGCCTGTCTCCTTTTTGGTCTTTACTTCGGTGCCGCGGTCGTCGCGCTGCTAATTCGAGAGCGCCGGCTGCAGATCGACGTCCGACTGTTTGATCGCCTTGAGGCCCGGCTCGACCACCTGCATGATCTCGATCATTTTCAAAAATCCGCTCGGCGATACGCGGCCATCCGGAGACAGCCGCGGCATCACCTCGGCTCTGAGCGCCTTAATGTAGTCGTCGCTGCGCTCGGGGAACATGCTTTTGAGGACGTGTTCGGCGGTGATGGAATCGACCTGAATGACCCGCTCGGCTTCCGTCACCGCGCGAACGATGCCGCGGGCGACCGCCGGATTGGCGTCGACCCAGCGCTGACGGCCGATCACCGCCTGGCCGGAATGATCGATGTTGCGCCAATCGACCAGGACCTTGTAGCGGCCGGCCAGAGTGAACTGATAGTCGAGCACGTCCGGCGTAGGGACGACGACCGCAGTGACCTGCTTGGATTGCAGTGCGGCGCGAGCCGTAGTTCCGCTGCCGGTGCCGATGATCACGAAATCCCGATCGGGATCGAGGCCGGCCTGCTTGATCGCCCAACGCAGCGTGTTTTCCGAAAAGCTGCCCGGCGCACTCACGCCGATGCTCTTGCCCCGCAACGATGCGAGATCGCTATAGCCGCCGTCGGTCGGCACAATGAGCGCACTGGTCAGAAACCGATCGATCCCGATCAGGAGCCGGGCGTCGATGCCGCGATTGACCAGACGGACAACATGGTCGGTCGCGCACGTGCACAGGTCGATCGATCCACCGACGAAGGCCTGAATCGCGACACCGCCGCCGGCAAAATTGATGGTCTCGACCGCGATGCCCTGTTGTTTGAAAAGGCCTTGGTCGATGGCGAGCAGGATCGGCAGCTGCGACTCGTTGGTTCCCACCAGGCCGATCTTCACGGTCGGCACATCCGCAACCGCCTCCGGGACCGCGGCGGCGGACCAGAGGACCATGGCTGCGAACGCGATAAGCTTCAGCCGCAGCCGGCGAAAGCCCGGTTGTGCGCTGACGCTGATTTGCTTCGCCATCCCGATCTCCCCGCTCAGGCCTTCGGAACGGCGATATCGGCGCGGACCGGTTCGGCCATGATGTCGCTCCAGATCGCGTCCACGAGGCGATGGAAGCGTGGCAGCTTGCGGACATTGCGCGAATCCCGAGGGCGCGGCAGGTCGATCCGGTATTCCGACTTGATGCGTCCCGGCCGGCCGGTCATGACCACCACTCGATCGGCCAGGCCGACCGCCTCTTCAATGTCGTGGGTGACGAAGATGATGGCCTTGCGAAAGCGGCTCCAGATGTTGAGCAGTTCCTGGCCCATCAAGAGCTTGGTCTGCGCGTCGAGCGCGCCGAACGGCTCGTCCATGAGATAGATGTCGGGCGCGTAGGCCAGGATGCGCCCGAGCGCCACCCGCTGGCGCATGCCGCCGGACAGCGTGCGCGGATAATGGTGACCGAACTGCTCGAGCCCGACGAAGGACAGCAACTCGTCAATACGTCGTTGCCGGGACCGCTTGGAATAACCGCTGCACTCGAGCCCGACCGCGATGTTCTCGCGCACCGTCGCCCACGGCAACAAGGCGTCACGCTGAAACATGAAGCCGATGCCGCGCGGCGGACCAACGACAGCCTGTCCGCGCACCCGCACTTGGCCGCGCGAAGGCTTCACCAGCCCGGAAATGAGCTTGAGCAAAGTGGACTTGCCACAGCCGCTTGGGCCGACCAGCGCGAGGAATTCGCCCTCCTGCAGCGTCAGATCGATGTCGGTCAGCGCGAGCACCGAGCCGCCGAAATCCATCGCGATTTTCCGGATGTCGACCGCCGCCATGTTCGGCACTTCGGGCCGGAAGGCATCGACTGCTGCGAGCCCTGTTCTGGAGATCAAGGCGTTCATTTTCACACTCGCGCCCGCGAGATTGCATCGAAAGGGGCATCGCAGGCCATCAACGAACTCCAGTACGGTCGCAGTTCCCGTCCGCGGCGCTCGCAAGCCGTATCAGCGTCCAAGTTTATTGTCTATAGATTTTATGTATCATTTGCGGATGTAAGAAATGATGGAGGATTTACGCCCGCAGTAGATCATGGAACGGCATTTGCCCGTGTTGAGCTGAAAGTCAGTTCAACTTTCCGGACGTCTCGATGTGTCGCCACCACGACCGCGTGATACGACATCGCCGACCGCGGCAGCGCAATCGTCGAAGCGTCCCGGCCTGTGCGCGGCGGCGGGCGGCAACGACGGCGTTCAGTGCCTGGCCGCGAGACCGAGGTTGGCGCGCAAAGTGGTGCCCGCATATTCGCGGCGGAACACGTCGCGGCGCTGCAGGATCGGAACCACCTGCTCGACGAAGTCGCGCAACCCGTCGGGCAGCACATCGATCATGAGGTTGAAGCCGTCGACCGCCCCTTCGCGGTACCACCTTTCGATCACGTCGGCGACCTGTTCCGGCGTGCCGACGACCTGAACGTGGCCGCCGCCGTTGCGATAGAGGATTTCGCGCACCGTGAGCTTTTCCTCAACTGCGAGCCGCACCACGGCGTCGCGAAAGCCCTCCGACGCGCGGAAGCGCTCGTTGTCCTCGATGCGCCTGATCGGCAGCGGTTCGTCGAGCTTGAGATCCTCGACGCGCAGCCCGACCCGCAACGCGAGCTTCTGCAGTTCGGCCTGCCCGCCGAGCTCGTCGAGCTCGTCCTTGCGCGCGCGGGCTTCCGCTTCGGTGCCGCCGAGGATGGGCAGCAGGCCCGGCGTGATCTTGATGTCGTCGGGGTTGCGGCCATGCTGTTTGGTGCGCCGTCTCACGTCGGCGCGGAATTCCTTGGCGGCTGCGATGGTGTTCTGCGGCGTGAACACCGCGTCGGCAAACCGCGCCGCGAGCTCACGCCCCGGGCCCGACGACCCGGCTTGGTAGAGCACCGGCCGCCCCTGCGGCGAGCGCGGCAGGGTGAGTGGACCGCGCACCGTGTAGTGCGCGCCGCGGTGGTCGATGGCATGCACGCGGCTCGCATCGGCGAACCGTCCGGTCGCCTTGTCGCCGATCAGCGCCTCGTCTTCCCAGCTGTCCCACAGCCGCGTCACGACATCGACGAATTCTTCGGCGCGCTCGTAGCGATCGTCATGGTTCGGCAGCGCCGCGGAGCCGAAATTCGCCGCGACGTCCGGAATAAATGTGGTCACAATATTCCACGACGCCCGGCCATGGCTCAAATGATCGAGCGTGGAAATGCGGCGCGCGAGATTATAGGGCTCGCTGTAGGTGGTCGACGCAGTCGCCACCAGCCCGACATGCTTGGTCGTGATGGCGACGGCTCCGAGCACGATCGTCGGATCCATCGCGCCGAAATTCGGGCGTTCAAAATTCTCCTCGGCGACCGCGAGCGTGTCGGCGAGAAAAATCGCGTGCAGACGGCCGGCCTCGGCGAGGCGGCCGATCTCCTGATAATAGCCGACATCGGTGTAATCGAATGCCTTGCCGGCACGATAGCGCCAGGCGCCGACGTGCAGACCGAGACCGAGCACGGCGACGTTGAGAATGAGCGGATGATGATTTTCAGCGGCGGTCATTGCGACTCTCATTCGGCGGCGAGCGGCGCGGCCGGCGCGGCGTCGATGAAATCGTCGATGCCGGGAAGCGGCTTGGCCCGCGTCTCCGGGCCGATCCACGGCGTCACCAGCAAGCCCACGGCATAGATCGAGCCGACGGCGATGGCGGCGGTGCTGATGCTGCCGAACAGCTGGATGAGCCAGGCGCCGATCAGCGTGGCGGCGGCGGCGACGAGCCGCGTCGTGTTGAACACGAAGGTGATCGCGGTCGCCCGCATGTGGGTCGGGAACAATTCGGTCGGATAGATCGCGAGCCAGGTCCACTGCCCGAGCGTGAAGAAGCCGTTGATGCCCGCGACGGCGGCGAGCGACTGCGGCGAGCCGCGCCACAGAAACAACAGCGGCACGGTGACGAGCGCGCCGGCATAGTAGAACATGATGGTCGGCTTGCGCCCGAACCAGTCCGCCAGATAGCCGACCGCGATGAAGCCCAGAATGCCGACGGCGTTGTAGGCGAGTACCACAGTGGTGACGGCGCCCGCCACATCCGGAACCTTGGCGGCGACGGCCTGAGCGGTGAACTGCGGAATCCAGGCGGACACCGCCCACCAGCCGATGGTGGTGCTCAGTGCCGCTAACAGCAGCAGCGCGACCCGGCGGCGCAGCTCCGGCGTCTCGAACAATTGCCACAGCGTCAGCCGCGCGAGGCGCCGATCGTGTTGCGCCACGGGCGCGCCGGACTCGACGCGATTTCGCGCGAGCCGCCGGCGCGCATCGGCCTCGAGCCACAGCTGCGAGTCCTTCACATAGCGGCGGGCGAACAGCGTCGCGATGGCCGGCGTGACGCCGATGACGTACATCCAGCGCCACGCGTCGGGGCTGCCGTTGTTGACGAAATACCAGAGCGCTGCGGCAAG
>Ga0187782_10002576_pt1 | contig 13371 bp, 5 predicted proteins | sample 0715_SJ02_MP15_2_FD_132454 | JGI IMG/M metagenome (GOLD analysis project Ga0187782, IMG submission 132454) | Tropical peat soil microbial communities from peatlands in Department of Meta, Colombia - 0715_SJ02_MP15_20_MG | ecosystem: Environmental > Terrestrial > Soil > Wetlands > Peat | place...
GCAGAAAGTCTTCCCAGAGAAAATCGCTCACTCCCAACAATCGCGCCAGGGCCGCGAGCACGTCCGAACGCTCGAGCGACGAAAGTTCGTGCAGCCAGTCGGGCTGCTGGAACAGTTGCGCGAGGAAGTCGCGAAAATGGAGCAAGGCCGCCTCGGGATTCGGCGACCGCGGGAGCAGATGCGTGAAGTGCTTGATCAGCACGATGGCCGCCCGCAGCTCGCTCTGTCGGCCGGGATCGGTGATCTTTTCGCCCGAGACGTCGGTCACATAGAGCGTGTCGAACGCGCGGTTGCCGAGCGAATCGACCGTCATGCGGGAGATGTCGATGCCGGCGAGCGCCAGCGCATTGGCCAGCTCGTAGAGAAAACCCATCGTGTCTTCCGAGCGGATTCGCAGCACCGTCGAGCGGGGCGACGTCTCGTTGTCGATTTCGATCTCGACCGGATAGAGCGTGGTTGCGGTCTCAGACGTCGCCGGCACCGCGGAAGCCACACGCTTCGCCAGGCGTCCTTGCACTTCCCCGACGCGGCCGCTGCGCGCCTCGCGGATCAGCTCGGAGAGCTCGACGGCATAGTTCTGCCAGAGGATCGGGAGTCCGCCCGCTGGGAGTTTTGTCGGGGGCTCGACCGTGAAGACGTCGACAAACTTGGAGGCCGCAACGTCGGCAACCGCCGCTGCGCCGCGTGCCCGGGACTGCAGCGGGTGAGCGGCGGGAGCTCCGCCGGCCACGTTCTCCTCGGAGAACGCGTTGCCGTCCACGATGTTGCAGCCGTAGGCGAACAACAGTCCGCAGATGACGGCCAGCTCGCCTGGGTGATTGAAGCCGACCACCGTCACCTGCCACCGACCGTCAGGCCGCCAGGTGGCAGCGACGTCGACGGGTGCGTCGTCGGTGAGCTTGCGCAACAGCTCCAGGTGCCGGGCCCGTTCGGCCGAGTCGAATGTCTCGTGGTAGGAAGCCTCCATGTGGAGCGGCGCAGTTCCGGGGGCCGACTCGACCAATTCCTCCGAGCCGTCAGCAGATTTCGTCCCCTCGAGGTAGCTGCGATAGATGGCCCGCACCGCCGCCCGGTGCCGGTTGTAGTAGTCCAGGAATTGATCGGCGTCGGCAAAGTCGAGCCGCCGCGCGAGGAAAGCCAGCTCGCGACGATCCTCGGGCAGCGAGTGGGTCTGCTTGTGATGCATGAGCTGCAACGAGTGTTCGATCGTGCGAAAGAACGTGTAGGCGCTGGTGAGCTCGCGATACTCGTCGGCATGAATCAAGGAAAAGTCGGCCAGCCGCACGAGACCGTCCAGCGTGTTGATGCTGCGGACGTGCGGCTCTTCGCGTCCATGAGCCAACTGCAGGAACTGCGTGACGAACTCGATGTCGCGGATCGAGCCGGCCCCCGATTTGACTTCGCCCCAGTCGCGGCCGCGGCGTTCGAGGTTTTTTTCGATTCGCGCCTTCAGCGCGCGAATGCTCTCGCGGATTTGATCGATCTGCGCCCCAAACAGCAGGGGCTCGACGCGCTTCAAAAAGGCGTCGCCCAATTGCGCATCGCCGGCGATGACCCGCGCTTTGAGCAACGCCTGCTTTTCCCAGAGCATGCCGTGCGCTTTGAGATACTGGATATGCCCGTCGATCGTATTGACGAGCGCCCCGGAGCGGCCCCACGGACGCAAACGCATGTCGACGCGGTACAAAAAGCCCTCGGCCGTCGACTCCGTCAGCGCCTTGATCAGCCGTTGGCCAAGGGTCCAGAAGCGGGCCGCGTCGGTCTCGGCAAGAAAGACCAGGTCGATGTCGGAGCTGTAATTGAGTTCTTCGCCTCCAAGCTTGCCCATCGCGATGACGGAGAATTTTTCCTGGCCCAGCCCAAGCTCGGACGTGAACATCGTGAGGCACGTTTGAACCAGGCTGTCGGCCAGCAGCGAAAGCTGCACCGTCACGGCCTTCAGGTCGAACAGCCCGAAGGCGTCGCAGGCGCCAATCCGCAAGAGCTCCCAGCGCTGATAACGGCGCAGCGCATCCAGCCGGGCCTCGACGGTCGAGGCGCCTGATCCGGCTTCCCGCGCCTCGGCGAGGAAATGCGACCGGCTCTTGATGTCCGCCAGTCGCTTGTGATCCGTCAGCTTCGCGAGGTAATCGGGATTGCGGAGCAGGATCTCGGTGAGGAATTGGCTCCCCACAAACAGCTTGACCAGGATTTCGACGGCCCGAGGCTTGGACGCAAGATAGCGCAACAGGGCCGTGCGATCTGCCACACACTGCACGTACCGCTCGAAATTGAGCAGCGATGCATCCGGCGTCGCCGCGTCGGAGAGCGCGATCAATAGCAGCGGAAGGACGTCGGCCAGCGCCCGGCGGGAGGCGTCGTCGCGACCAATCTCGCGCAACCGGCGCAGGGCCAAGGCCCAATCCGCAAAACCGGCGGCCGAAAGCAGGTTTCGCGCCTCGGTTTCCGGAAAGTTCGGGCGAAGAACGAGTTGGCCGCTGTTCTCGAACATGCTGAAATGATCGACGACAACCGCAGTGCCGGCAAGCTGCTCCCGTGACCGTCTGCCTCGCGTGTAGATCGCCGAGCCTCATGTTATTATGGCCCAAGCGCGTTTCAGCCGCTTGCCGCCGGTGGAACGCGGTCTTTAACGTGCGAAGGGCGATTTCGAGACGAAGGTTTTGCAGGCCGGGAGCCATTCATGTTCGACAAGTCAACGCGTCGCGATTTTCTCAAGAATTCCACGTTGCTGAGCACCGCCTGGTGGGTGGGGCAGACCAGCCTGTTTGGGGCGGACAGCAAGAACCCGCTCGAGCGGCTCAATTTCGGTTGCATCGGCGTCGACGGCAAAGGTTCCAGCGACACGGACGATGCGGCGCGATTCGGTAACATTGTCGCGCTGTGCGACATCGATGATCATCACCTCGAAAAGAAACGCGCTCAGCTCAAACGCCGGGGCAAGATCAACGACTCGGTCAAGCAATTCAACGACTATCGGGAAATGCTTGACCAGATGGGGGACAAGATCGACGCAGTGACCGTCAGCATTCCTGACCACAGCCACGCTCCGGCCAGCATCATGGCGATGAAGAAGGGAAAACACTGCTTCACACAGAAACCCCTCACCTGGTCGGTCTACGAGGCCCGCCGGATGCGAGAGGTCGCCAACGAGATGAAGGTCGCCACCCAGATGGGCAACCAGGGAACGGCCAACAACGGTTTGCGGGAAGCCGTCGAGATCATCCGTACGGGCGGGATCGGTAACGTGAAGGAAGTCCACGTTTGGACGAACCGTCCCATTTGGCCCCAAGGCGAAGGCCGCCCGGACAAAGTCGAGCAGCCTCCGAAATACGTCCACTGGGACCTGTTCCTCGGCCCCGCGCCCTACCGGCCCTATGTCAACGACGTCTATCATCCTTTCAAGTGGCGCGGCTGGCTCGATTTCGGCACCGGAGCTCTGGGCGACATGGCCTGCCACACGGCGAACATGGGGGTGATGGCGCTCGAACTGTTCGACCCGGTTGCCGTCGAAGTGAAGAAGACCTCCGGGATCGTGGCCGGGGAAACTTATCCCAAGTATTCGGTGATCGAATACGAGTTTCCGGAACGAACGACGATCATGTTCAAGCCCGGACAAAAATTCCCGCCGTGCAAACTCATCTGGTATGACGGGCAGCAATACCCGCCCAATTCCCTGTTGCAGGGCGAAAAGCGGGCCGGAAGCGGAATGATCATCGTCGGCGAGGAGGGATCCCTCTACACGCCCGACGATTACGGAGCCGAATATGTGCTTCTGCCGCGTGCGAAGTTCGAGGCGTACAAGTTGCCCGAACGGTTTGTCCCGCGGTGCGCGCCGGGTGTGTCGCCCCACTTCAAGGAGTGGGCCACGGCATGCCGGGGCGGGGCGCCCGCGACATCCAACTTCAATTACTCGTCGCGGCTTACCGAGACGATGATCATGGGCAACCTCGCCCTGCGTGCCGGCTCGCGAGTCGAGTGGGACGCCAAGAACCAGCTCGTGACCAACAATCCCAGCGCGAACAAGTTCGTCAAACGCGAATACCGCACCGGTTATTCCGTTTGAGCCGTGTGACTGACTGACAGAGTAAGCCCGCGGACCCCTCCGCGGGCTTGCTTTATTTCTGGACCACAGCATTGCAGCCGTGCCGTCGCTCGCCTTCTCGACGTTGGCGTGCCCCAATTGGCCTCTCGAACGAGTGCTGGCCGAGTGTCGCCGCTACGGCTATGACGGCGTCGAGATCCGGCAGGTCGCCGGCGAGACCGACTTGCTTCGGGTCGGCGAGCTTTCCGCGGCGCGGCACTCCGCACTGCGCCGTACGCTCGACCAATGGAGCATCGCCATTTGTGGCCTGGCTTCGTCAGTCCGCTTTGACTATCCGCAACAAGCGGAGCGAGACGCCCAACTTCGGACGGGGAAGGCCTACGTCGAACTGGCGGCGGCCCTGGGAGCGAAATTTGTCCGCGTCTTCGGAGACGTCTTGCCGTCAGGGTCGCGCATGACCCGAGACACTGTGCTCGACCAGATTGCCGACGGACTCAGTTGTTTGGGCGAATTCGCCGCGACCGGCGGAGTCGACATCCTGCTGGAGACGCACGGCGATTTCGCCGATTCGACGCTCGTGTGCGACCTGATGCGTCGAGTCGAGTCCCGGGCCGTCGGCATTCTGTGGGACACGCATCATCCCTGGAAGTTTTACGGCGAGCCACTCGGTGAGACGTGGGCGCGGCTGAAGCCTTGGGTCCGCCATACTCATTGGAAGGACTCGGTCACGCGCCCGGCCGCCGCGGCGCAGTCAAGTGCCGGCCCCTCCGTCTCGACAACGGCCTCTGCGGCTGCACATGCGCTCATGAGCGGCCACCGTGAGGCTGACTACGTCCTTTTTGGCGGCGGCGAATTCCCGGCGGAGGAGTGCGCGCGGTTGCTGAAAGAGTCTGGCTACGACGGTTGGCTGAGTCTCGAGTGGGAAAAGATGTGGCATCCCGAGATCGAGATGCCGGAAGTCGCGCTGCCGCTGTTTGCCTCCAAAATGCGTGCCCTGTGGGCGCGCGTCTGAAAGAGGGCACTCTTCAAAGCGGCGACTCTGCCTGCCGCGCGACTTGTGCCGGCGCGTCTTTAGCCGGCCGACCGACTTTCTTGCCGCGCCGGCAGGCATTTCCCAGTCTTCGGCTCGTGCGGTGCCGGCAGGACTGGTCTGTCCTTTGCACGTGGTAGCGACTGTGCCGAGTGCGACGCCCCCCGTTTCGGCAAATCGTTTGACACCCTTCATCTACGGCTTATATTCGACGGAATCACGTCGCTGCCGAGGGGGGAAAATGATTTTTGCCTCAAGATGTCGCACCCGGGCTCCGCGGGCCGTCCTGCTGTTTGTCATTCTTACATTTGTCATCCCCGCGCAGGAGGTGCGAGCCGGCCGAGCGACCGGCGTCGATCAGACGCCTGCCGACGTGGAAAAGGCAGTCGAGCTGGGGCTGAAGCAGGAGCGTTTGCGGCACTGGCTCGATGCCATCGACGTCTACGAGCATGCCCTCAAGCACTTTCCCGACAACGCCGAGATCAAGTACGGGCTGAGGCGCTCCAAGATCCAGTTCGCGATCGAACGACGTTATGAAGACGCCAGTTTCGAGAACCGCTTGCTGCAACTGCCGCGCGAAGCCGCGCTGGCGCTGTTTGACAAGGCGCTCGAAAACGTTCGCATGTATTACGTCGACGAGGTGAGCGCCACCTCGTTCGTCGCCCACGGGACCGAAAGCCTGTATCACGCGCTGGCGAACGAAAAGTTCGTTTCGCGCAACCTGTCCGGGGTCGATCCGCAGCGCGTGAGCCGCATGCGTCGGACGCTCCGCGAGCGCTTCTGGAATCGGCCGGTCGAAGATTATTCCGTGGCACGCGATACCGTCGCGGAGGTTTGCACACTCGCCGAATCCGAGCTGCGGCTGCCCGCCACGACCGTGATTTTCGAGTACGTCTTTGGCGGCTGCAATTGCCTCGACGACTACAGCAATTTCCTCACGCCCGACCGGCTCACCGACTTGCATGGCAATATCAACGGCGAATTCGTGGGCTTGGGAATCGAGATGAAAGGCGACCCCGGCAAGGGCATGTTCCTGGTCAACGTGCTTCCGGACAGCCCGGCCGAGCAAGGTGGCCTGCACGCTGGGGACTATATCGTCGGAATCAATGGCAACAGCTGCAAGAACATGACGACCGACGAAGCCGCGCGGGTCTTGCGCGGCCCGCCGGGAACCCGCGTGACGCTGGCGATCGAAGTTCCGGGAGGAGGCCAACCGCACCAGGGAGAATTCACCCGCCGGGCCGTCGAAGTCAAAAGCATCCCGGTCGCGAAGATTGTCGATCGGCAGCGCGGCATCGCCTACATCCGGATGACCGCCTTCCAAGCCACGTCGCCACGCGAGCTCGATGCAGCCCTCAGCGAGCTGTCTCACGAGGGGATGCGAGCCATGATCTGGGACTTGCGGGGAAACCCCGGCGGATTGCTGTCGGCGGCGACCAGCGTGCTCGATCGGTTCATCGAGTCCGTCGTGCTTGTGTCGACCCGCGGACGCTCGCTCGACCAGAACTCTTCGTTCTCCGCCTCGCCCCATCCGAAATACAACATTCCGCTGGTGCTGCTCGTCGATGAAAACAGCGCAAGCGCCAGCGAAATCGTCGCCGGAGCCATCCACGACCACAAGCGCGGCACGATTGTCGGACGCACGACCTACGGCAAGTGGTGCGTGCAAAGCATTTTCTACATGCCCAACGGTGCAGGGCTGCGGCTGACCACGGCGAAATTCTTCTCGCCGCGGGGCCACAATTTTTCCGAGATTGGCGTGCGGCCCGACGTCGCGGTCTCTTCGGATGAGGGTCAGGTCATGGTGCTCAAGCCGCCGGCCGACGGGCAACTTGCCGTCGACCCCAATAGCGACGGCCCGACGGCCCGGGCGCCGGGCGGGCAGAGAGCCAACCGTATCAGGCCCAGCTTGCGCGACGTCCCCGGTCCCGACGACCGGGACATGCGGCAAGCACTCGAAGTCCTCAGGCGCCAGGTGCAGTTGACGGGACGATGACCGAGTCGGAGCAACGCTGGCTGGACCAAGGCCGGGGACTCAGTCCCGAATGGACCTGGTCCTTCACCGCGGACGCTCCTCTGGTCGGACTCGACCTCGCTCGTGAAAGCGGCGACACGGTGGCCGCCGACGCTTCGGGCAGCGTCTACATCCTCGACCGCCGGGGACGCATCGTCACGCTCTCCCGCGGCCTGCACGAACTGATGGACGTCGCGTGGGCCGACTCCGGGAGCACCGGGGCGGTCATCGTCGGCGAAACCACGCTGGCCGTCTTGAATCGACAGCTCCGCCTGGTTTGGACCTCCGATCTGCGTGAGCCGATCCGCGCTATCGCGGTCGATCCCTTTGGACGGCACTTTGCGGCATGCCTCGAGGGGGGCGAAACGCGGATCCTGAACGCGACGCGCAAGACGATCGGGCGCTTCAAGACGACCCGGCCGCTGACTCACGTCCGGTTCGTCGCGTCCCAGCCCGACCTGATCGCCGCCGCGGACAACGGCCTTGTCTGCCGGCACAACGTCGACGGGACGGCCCTCTGGGGCGAGCCGTGGTGGTCCAACATCGGGGACCTGAGCATCACAGGCGACGGCGGGGCGATTTTCCTCGCAGGGTTGAACCTCGGCATCCAGCGTTTTGATGGCAACGGAAACTCGCAGGGGACGTATGTCGTCGAGGGGACGCCGAAACGCGTGTCGACGAGCTTCATGTTGAATCGCGTCGTCACATCGACGGTGGAAAAAGGGCTGATCTGGCTCGATTCCGACGGGGAGATTCTGTGGGCCGTCGAGACCCCCGAAGAGATCCTGGTGCTGCGCTGCGACCCGCTGGGCGCGGGCTTTGTCTGCGGTTTTGAGGGGGGTCGCGTGGTTCGGCTCGACTGGGGAGCTCCTTTCCCGTAACGCTTCGTGATCGCTCGGATTAATGAATTTGGGAGCGTTTTGACGCCGTTTGTCGGGCTTTGGTAGACTGGGTTGGAGCGGGCCAAAAGCTTTGCGCTCGTAGGATCCCGGTGTCGCGGAGCCGGCAGCATCGCTTCGGCTTTTTGGCCGCGGCGGGCCGCGACATGGGAGTGCTATGCGCTCTGAATGTTGAGGCGTCGATGTCTTCTGGATCGATCGTCCCGGAGGGGCAGCGCGCTTCTGATGCGCCGCGCGAGCCCTCGCCGATGGCGGGTCGAACCTCTCTCGGCAAGTATCAGATCTTGCGAGAGCTCGGCGCCGGCGGAATGGGGACGGTCTACCTCGCCGTCGACTCCAATTTGAAGCGGACGGTTGCGCTCAAGGTCCTCCACAAGGAACGCGCTTCCAACGAAACGCTCGTCCGCCGCTTCGAATCGGAGGCCCAGGCTGCTGCTCAGCTCAAGCACGAGAACATTGTCACGGTCTATGACGCGGGCCAGATCGAGGGACACCTGTTCATCGCGCTGGAATTTGTCGACGGCACCGACATCCACGAGCTGGTTGCCAAGCGAGGCTCGATACCGCTCAAGCGGTCGGTCGGCTTCGTCAAGCAGGTCGCCCAGGCATTGGATCACCTCCATAGACGAGGGATTGTCCACCGTGATATCAAGCCCTCGAACCTGCTCTTGACCAAGGACGGCGTCGTCAAGCTGACCGACCTGGGTCTGGCTCGTGCGGTCGACGAGTCGCTGCAATCCAACATCACGCGCGAGGGAACGACCGTCGGCACAGTCGATTACATGGCCCCCGAGCAGGCCCGCAACAGCCAGTCCGCCGACATCCGCAGCGACATTTATTCACTGGGCTGCACTTGGTACCAGATGCTGACGGGCGAGCCCCCATTTCCCGAGGGAAGCGTCACTAACAAGCTCTACTCGCACATCTCCAAGCCCCGGCCCGACCCGCGGGCCTTCAACCAAACGGTTCCGGAAGAGATCGTCGCCATCATGCACAAGATGATGGCCCGCAAGGCGGATGACCGTTATCAAACTCCGGCCGAGCTTCTACACGACCTCGACAACTTGGGGTCGAGTTACAAACGCCTCGAGGAGGTTCTGCACGGCGACGCGGATGAGAATTACCCGAGTGGGGCGACGTCAGCGTATACCGCGACTCCCGCCTTTGGCTCGCCCTTGCCTCTTCCTCCGCGCAGTCCTTTGCGACCAGCAGCCAGCGAGAGTGAGTCCAACGAGGCCGATCCGGAACGCTCTGCGCCATCGTATCGCATGCCAGCGCGCCAGCTGCCGGCGCCCGTTCGGAACGCTCCGCCGCCGCCTCAGCAAGCGCCGCTACCGCCGCGACAAATGCCGGCTCCCTCTCGGCAAACACCGACGCCCCCGCGGCAGATGCCCGTACCCGCGAAAGTGGGAACGGCGGAACGGCAAACAGTCCGTAGCGAGCCGGCTCCTTCCAAGGTCGGCGCCACCAATCGCAAAGCACCGACACGGCGCGGCGGCGTGGTGGCCGACGCGCCCGCGGGCGCATCATCCCGCGATCCAAACCAGCCGCTCGCGCAGTCACTTTCGGCCCCCTCCTGGCTGCCGCTGGCCAGGCAGATCGGTGCCGCCGTGGCCGCCGTTGCAGCGCTCGGTTTCCTGGCGTGGTTCACCGAGCCTTATTGGAATCCCCAGCACGCCCCGACCGGCATCGAGCGAACGCGCAATCCGTTCGATCCTGACGGTGCTTCGAACCCGCAGACAGTCGCGGTCGATAACGACGTGTCCAGAAAGCCGGCCTCCAACGGCACGGCGATGGCTGCCAACGAAAAGGAAAAGACGCGGCAGCAGGAGGGCAATTCGGGCAGGCGCGTCATCCTGGCCGAGACCAAAAAGCCCGCCTCGAGCGACAAGGCCGTCCGCGCGACTTCGATACCGGGTCGGCCCGGCGAACGAGCCGAGTTTCCAAGCTGGATCGACGACCTTTGGGATCCGCACTCGACGGCAACCCCGAAGGCTCCTGCGCTCGGCACGATCACGGTCGGTCGCGCCGGGAAGGATCCGGCCCAGGTACCTTCGTTGGTCGAAGCGCTGGCCCGAATTCCCCCCGAAGGAGGGGTGATTGAGCTGCGCGGACCGGGGCCCTTCCTGCTGCCGGCGCAGCGAATCAACAAACGCACCAAGGTGGTTTTCAGTGGAGTCGGCACGCACGAGAATCCGATCGGTGCCGCGAATCCCGTGAGCGATTTCCGGCCGCTGATCGTAATTCTCCCCGCGTCCCCAGGCCCCGCGCCTTCCGCAGCGGCAGCTAAGCCGCCAAGCGGCCTTGTCGCCAGCGAAACGTCGCTGACTTTCTACGGCGTCGACGTGGTGGCCTTCGCTGACCTCTTTCGCGGCGACAACCCGGTGCGCCTGATTGACGTGCAATCGGGCGGCGACCTGACGGTTCAGAAGTGTTCGGTGACCCTCGTCGGCAGGCGTGTCGCGCCGACGATCGCTTTTTCGGTTTCTGGTGTCGCTCCCGCGACGGCGGGCTCTCGCGCGCCGCGCGTGTTGATCGATCGGACGGTCGTGCGGGGAAGCGAACTCGCCGCGATCGCTGCCGACTCTCAGGCTCTGGACTTCTTGGCGATCAACTCGCTCTTCGTCACGGGCCAGACTCCAATTCTCACGCTGACGGGAAATTCGTCGCTCGCGATTCCGGCGACTGCTCCCGCTTCGACAGCCGACAGCCGCCCCGCGCGGATCGTGCGATTCTTTTCCTGCACGGGATGCAGCGAGCAATCGGCCGTTTTGATGCGCACGAGTGCCGACTCGTCGGAACCGCCCCCCACCGATTTTCAGGTCTTGAACACAATCTTTGGCGTGGCGGCGCAAACACAGTTTCCGATGGTCTCCCTGACGAACTGGAGCGTCCGGCGGGGGGCAAGCGAGAATTCCGCCCGTTTCAAGAATCTGTCCTGGAAAAGCCAGTCGTTCGTGGCTCGCGGCTGGCAGGATCTCGTTGGCAGCGCCGCGGGAATCGGTCTGCCCGCAAAAGAGGCCGACAACTGGGGCCGGTTTTGGGGCGACCCCCGCTCGAGCATCGACTATCAGACTTCGCCCTTTCCAGCATTCGGCGATATCGCGTCGGTCGCCCCGCCGCGCTTTAAAACGGAAAACTTGCTGCTGCACGACGCCGGGGGTGACTCGGCGCCGCCGGGCTGCGACGCGACTTTGCTAGTTGTGAGCAGCGCCGACATGATCCAGCGCGCCGAGGCCTTTTCCCGCCGACCGTCCCTGCCGCCGGATCTCGCGGAAGAAGCGGCTGCTTCCCCCCCCGTGCGGGAGATTGATCTCGATAACCCAAAGAAGCCCGATCTTGCCAAATCGATCAATGGCGACTGGCCGAGCGGAACCAGGTTCCTTGTGCGCGGCACCAAGAAAAAGGCGTGCAGTGCGATCCGCGTCGCCAATCGTTCCTTGTCGATCGAATGCGACAAGGGGCTCGTGCTCGCTTTCGACGACCGCAGGGCCGATGGGTCCAACGATCACAATGCGTTTATCACGGTCACGGGCGGATCGATCGAGATCGTCAACGCGACGATGCGGATCGAATCGTCGACGAAGGCTGCCACCCATCGGTTGCTGGACGTCCGCGGGGGGAGTTTCTCGATCCGTGACTGCAGTCTTTCGGGGCCCAAGCGCGAATATCCCGGCTACGAGGAGCTGATCCACTTTTCCTCGAGCCAGGACGAATCGCTCGCGCCGAGCGAAGGCGAACCGTTCACCGGATCGGTTCGTAACAGCTTCCTGTCGAGTCCCCGCAATTTGTTCAGCGGCGATCTCTCCGCGAGGAATCTGGTTTTTGCCAACTCGCTGCTTGTAGCGGGAAATCGAATCTTTACCTTGCGGCTGCCGAGCGTCTCGAATGCGTCGACGCTCGATCTGCGGTCGTGCACGCTGTCGGCCGGTGGGGAGTACTTTCATTTCACCACCAAGTCTGCGGAGAGCCCTGCGAACAGGGTTCGCGTATTCGTCGAAAATTCACTCTTCGCCCCCCCCGTGCACCGGACGGATGGCGGCTCGTCGCCCGCGACTCTGATCGGTTCAGTGGTTGGCGACACGTTCCGCCAGCGGGTCGACTGGTGGGAGTACAGCAGCGCGTACAGCAGCCTGATTGAGCTACCCGGCGCGGGTCAGCAGCCGAAGTCCGATGTTTCTCCCGATGCCTTGGAGGGCTGGCAGAAGATAGCCGGACCCACGCACATCGTCCGGTCGATCGCCGGGACCGGAGCGGTTCTGCTTCCTGGCGACGTGTCCGGGGTGATGAAAGAGATCAATCCGGCCGACTTTCGCCTCAAGCCGGAGGCGCTCGCCGCAACGTGGTCCGACACCGGCAAGGCGCTCGGAGCCGAACTCGAGGTACAGGCGGCCCGCCGAACCAAGCGAGTCGCTCCGCCATCGAAGGCGGCCGCGCCCAAGAAGACGGCGCCTCAAAATACGGGTGGCGGAATTTAGTTGGGCAATCGGCGCCCGCGCTCAAACGCCTGGTTCTCTCGTTGCGATTCAAAGAACGCGGGAATTGCCGCCCAGTTCTCGCCACCGCTGCGCGTGGGCGACAAAAAACCCGGCCCACTCAGGGGCCGGGTCTGATCGAGCAATCGAAGGGTTGAAGCCTGCTACTTCACATCGCCATCCGTCGGCTGACCGTAGAGCGTTCCGGCAGGCGAAAGAGCCCGCATGTAGACACCGATATCCATATTCTGCGACAACCCAAGCGCATGCCCGTCGCAGAAGCAGACGCAGAAGATGCCCGGATGGTTCGAGGAGACTCGCGGCGTCTGCCCATTGACCGCCGTCAACAGATTGGAGTTCGGTGCAGCGTTGTTGGCACCGGCCGTGCCGTCAGTCAAGGCATAAGTTGGCGTGCCTCCCTGCGTCGGTGTCTGTAGCGCCGTCGCTTGGCCACCCTGGACGTTGAACGAGCCAGTGGGCAACCCCGTGTTCACGGTTGGAGGCACCCCAGTGGTTAAGACGGCGACGCTGATGCCGAACCCGATGTAACCGGTCTGCAAGTCCTTACGCTCGGGCAAGGTGCCGCCGCCCGCGCCGGCGGGGACCGTGTTGATGTCGGCCCAGAATCCCGCGTTAACGTTCTCCCCGATCATGATCGTCGCGCTGGCGCCGTCGCCGCTCTGCACAAAATTCTGCGTTACTTGAACTCCGCTGGCGTCTTTTCGCCAGTAGATTCCTGTCGCGTGCGCGATTTGCTCGTCCAACGCCGAAGCTTGAGTGGCAGTCGTGTTATTGTCCCAACCGATCAGGGTCGAGTCCCAGGCCTGCGTGGTCGCGGTGTCCATGTCGGGCGGCGCCGGCGCGGGCGGTCCCGGCGAGGGCGGGCTCCAATGGGGCGCTGAAATGTAGCC
>Ga0187782_10002579_pt1 | contig 13363 bp, 11 predicted proteins | sample 0715_SJ02_MP15_2_FD_132454 | JGI IMG/M metagenome (GOLD analysis project Ga0187782, IMG submission 132454) | Tropical peat soil microbial communities from peatlands in Department of Meta, Colombia - 0715_SJ02_MP15_20_MG | ecosystem: Environmental > Terrestrial > Soil > Wetlands > Peat | place...
GCCGGCGGTTTATTACGGTCGACCCGACCTACAGCAAGTTTGTCGAGTGGCAGTGGAAGCACCTGTTCGAGGCCGGCCATGTGATCAAAGGCGCCCACCCGGTCCGGTACTGCACGGTGGACGAGAACCCGGTCGGGGACCATGACCTACTCGAGGGCGATAAGGCCGAAGTGATCAAGTTTACGCTGGTCATGTTCCACTACGGCGATGCTCTCATCCCTACTGCTACCCTCCGCCCCGAAACCATCCACGGGGTTACCAACCTCTGGGCCAACCCAAACGTGACCTACGTCCGTGCAATTATTGATGGCAAGCCATGGATCGTCTCGAAAGAGGCCGCAGAAAAACTCATGCTCCAGGACCACACAGTCGAGGTTAAGGAAGAGATCCCGGGTGAGGACCTCATCGACAAGACTGTCACCCACCCGCTCTGCGGTACCGTTCCGATCCTTCCAGCCGACTTCGTGGATCCCGATATGGCAACCGGCATGGTCATGAGCGTGCCCGCCCATGCACCATTCGATTACATCGCCCTCCGCGACCTCCAGCAGCAGGGCAAGTACACCCAGATCAGGCCTGTCCCTCTCATAAAAGTCGAGGGATATGGCGACGTTCCCGCCCAGGATGCCGTGGAACGGGCAGGGATCAAACACCAGATGGACAGCCGGATGGACGCCCTCACCCAGGAGATCTATTCTGCGGAATTTTCGAAAGGAAAACTCTTCGAAAAGTACGGCGGAAAGCCGGTCCGGGTGGCCCGCGAGGATGTCGCACAGGAGATGTGCGAGAAGTACGGCTCTGTCGTGATGTACGAATTCGACCAGCGGCCGGTTGTCTGCCGGTGCGGGAACAAGGTCAAAGTCAAGATCCTCCACGACCAGTGGTTCTTAAAATACAGCGACCCCGCGTGGAAAGAACAGACCGGCGCCCATATCAACGATATGGCACTTGTCCCGCCCGAGGTCCGAGCCGAGTTCGACCGGACCGTGGGCTGGCTCAAGGACTGGGCATGCACCCGGCGCGTGGGCCTTGGCACCCGGTTCCCGTGGGATACGAACCAGCTGATCGAACCGCTCTCCGATTCAACCGTGTACATGGCATATTACACGATTGCCCACAAGATCAGGGAGATCGATCCCAAACTTCTCACCCCGGCAGTCTTTGATTACATCTTCCTCGGGAAGAAATCGCCCGACCTTCCCGAGAAGAAGAAACTGGACGCGATGCGGGAGGAGTTCCTGTACTGGTACCCGTACGATTACCGGTTCTCGGCAAAGGACCTGATCAGCAACCACCTCACCTTCCAGATCTTCCACCATGTTACGATCTTCCCCAAAGACAAGCTTCCCAGGGGCATGGTCGTCTTCGGGATGGGCCTGTTGAATGGCGCCAAGATGTCATCCTCGAAGGGGAACGTCTTCCTGCTCGAAGATGCCGTCAGCGAGTTCGGGGCAGACACGGTCAGGATGTTTTTAACCGGCAGTGCAGAGCCCTGGCAGGACTTCGACTGGAGAAACGAACTCGTGCTCTCCACCAAAAAGCAGATCGAGCGGTTCTACTCGACCGTCATGGAGATCAAGGACACGGGTGGCGAACCGCAGGACATCGACCGCTGGCTGATCAGCCGGCTCCAGGAGCACATAGCCAGGGCAACCGCAGCTCTTGAGAACTTCCAGACCCGGCAGGCACTCCAGGAGGCTTCCTTTGGGATCGAGACCGACCTGAAGTGGTACCGCCGCAGGCTGCCTGAGAACTGCGATGGCAGCAGGGAACTTGCTACCCTTTGCGCGGCCTGGATTCGGCTCCTTGCACCCTTTATCCCCTTCACTGCAGAGCACCTCTGGAAGGAAATGGGCAACAAGGACCTGGTTTCGTTTGCCGAATGGCCGGTCACGGATGGAAAACTGATCAACACCCGTATCGAGCTCGCGGAAGAGCTCCTTGCCCGGACCGTAGAGGACATCGAGTCAATCAAAAAACTCATCCAGATCACCCCCAAGTCCATCACCATCGTGCTCGCGCCTGCATGGAAGCACGAGGTCTTCAGGACCATTGCCAAATCCAGCGACAGGAACACGGTGATCAAAGAGATCATGAAGGACGAGAGCATGAAGAAGCGGGGCAGGGAGGCCACCGATGCAGCTAAGCAGTGCACCACCCTCATCCACCGCCTGCCCCCGCATGTGGTTGCCCCGCTTGCGCAGGAATCAATGAACGAGCGGGCGGTCTTTGAGGCGGCACAGGCCTTCCTCGAGCATGAGTTCGGCGTCCCGGTCCACATCGCGGATGCGGAATCGAGCGGCCATGCCAAGGGTGCAACTGCCCTGCCGTTCAAGCCGGCGATTGTGATCGAGTAAGATCACCCTATTTTCTCTCTGTTTTTACAACGCGGGGACCTGATAGCAGCAGCCCTGGTTGATCTGTTTTATCCTGGAGCGAGGGCTCCCCGCAAAACGGGGAATCACCGACTTGCGACCGTGCCCCATATCGCCGACCGTGCGGAGCATGCTGTGTGCCTCACAAAAAGGGAGGCGTGGTGGCGAGGAAGTGATCACGAGAGGTTTCGTTATCTGTTAAAAGAGATTTTCCCTTGAACAAAACGTGAAGAGATCTCTCTCACCGGTTCCCGCCCTCCACCATCTCTCCCCGGTATCCCTGTGCTGCAAGAATCTTCCGGACCTGCTCCACCCATGCCGGATCACCACCGGGAGAAGACGGGCAGGGCATGGGTTTTACCTGTTTATTCCAGATCTGTGCCAGTGCGGGATCGGAGGTCTGGAGATCCGCCCGCCCCACCATACGGCCCACGGATTTTCCTTCCGAATCGAAAATCACCATGTGGTAGCAGCGGAACTCCCTGCAGAACCGGGGCCGGGTGGGGTAAATGGCGCAGACCTGCCCGGGGCCGTCCGGGTTCCGGCGCAGGAAGATGCAGCCCGGCCGGGACGTGGCAGTACCGGAGGTGATAGCCTCATCAATCTCTTCTGCAAACTCCGGCGCCACATGCACCGGGAAAACTTCCCCGGTAAGCGTGTTTTTGCAATAATAATCACGCTCCGAGAGCTGGCGTTCCACCCGGATATACGCGCCAAGGCTGATGCAGCACCTCCCGCAGTGATCACAGACAAAGGATACCATGGCGCACCAGTAACCGGCTAAATGGAAAAAGGGAAAAAAGCGAAAACGAGAGGGAGGGGATTATTCCCCTTCCGCAACGCTCTTTGCCCGCTTTACCCGCTCCTTGGTGGAAAAGCCCGTGGCCGCGTCCAGGAACTTCCTGAACCGTTTGTTGGTATCGATGATCACCTCATCGCTTGCCGAGGTATCAGACTCGGTGTCGACGCGGAGGGTCTTTCCTCCTGCACCGGGGATAGCCTCCAGCTTTTTCAAGGCGCCGAACCGGATCCGGTAAGTATTCCCGGCCTTTTCCGGCTCGACACCGAAGCAGTTCTTGAGCTCCGCAGAAACGCGCTGTTCGAGATCTTTGGTGAGGCCTCGCTTGATGGGGTACTCCTGCATACTACTTTTTTAGGTAGTGCGTGTATGTTAACTTAATGACGACAAATGCATCGCAGGATCTTACGATCTATGCCAATCCCCCGCCCGGTGAAGGCGCCGCGGTGCTGATGGGGTTTCCCGGCAGCGGCCTTGTGGGCACGATTGCCCTCCAGTACATGGTAGACCAGCTTGAGTTCGATCTCGTGGGCACCATGACCTCCCGCTACTTCCCGCCGCTTGCCATGATGAATAAGGGCGTGGTCAACGACCCCGTGCGGCTGTATATGAAAAACGATATTGCCGCCATCGTGGCCGATATCCCCATCCACCCCATGATCTGCTACGAGATCTCGACCGGTATCCTCGACTGGCTTGCTCCCCTAAAGCCCAGGGAGGTGTTAACGATCGCCGGGATAGTTACCAATGAATCGGAGAAGCGCGTGTTTGGTGTTGCAACAACTTCCGAGGCGCTGACCCGGATCCAGGACCACACCCTTATCCTCCCCATCGGAAGCATCTCGGGCATCGCCTCAAGCCTTCTCACGGGCTGCAAGATCCGGAATATCCCGGGGTATGGTCTCCTGGGCGAAACCGTGAATGCCCCCGACCCCCGATCCTCTGCAGCAACCATTGAGGTACTCAACAAGATGTACAATCTGGGTCTCGATGTCAAGCCGCTCCTTGAGCAGGCCGATGAGATCGAGCAGAGCATGCACCGGATCTCCGAAGAAGTCCAGCAGTCCGCGGATACCACGCCCAAAAAAGACCTGCCGATGTACGGGTGACCTGTGATGAAATGCGCAGCATTAACCGGAATTTCGCCCGAGCTGATCCGGGACCTCCGGGCCGGACGGCCCCGCACTCTCGAGCTCCAGAGTACACAGAATATTCTTACCATCGCCAATATTGAGGCCGGGCCCGATGTCCAGATCTTTTTGACCTCCACCGATGCCGAGGACCTTGGGCCGGGGGATACCGGGATCTGTGTCGATCTCCTCTCCGCCTCAATCTCCATGAAACGGGTTGTGGAGTATGCACAGGGAATCTATTTTGAAGAGCGGGAGCGAATGTCCGCCCGGGTGCAGGTGAAGTACTGCTTCTCGTCAGCGGTACGGGAGGTCTTCCGGGAAAAACTCTGCGCCCCGACATTCGTGGAAGTGCTCAAGTCGTCCTGTTACCATGCCGGCTAAAAACGCCGGTCAGGAATATCCCATTTTTTGAAATGTACGAAAGGGCACTGCCCTTGCCAGAACACAGATTAATTAGCCCGGAAAACGAACATAAGAGGCGTTATTTGGGCTTGTGGCTTAGCCTGGACATAGCGCCGGGCTTCTAACCCGGATGTCGGGGGTTCGAATCCCTCCAAGCCCGTTCCTTTTCCTGCTTCGTACCGATAAGTACCCTGAAAAAGTTCATCCGCGGGCGGACACCGCCCCGAAGAAGAAGCCTGATAAAAAACAGGGAATAAAAGAAAAGTTACTGCCCGTCATCAGGAGCCGGTGCACCATCTGCCGGCTTCTGGAGGATCTGCACATCCACGATGTTGTGCTGCCGAAGGGCCAGTTTCTTTGCCTTGAAAATATTCTTGCCGTCCTTGCCAATTGCAATGCCCCGGTCCTCATCGCGGACCTCGACGGTTGCTGACTGGGCACCGGGTTCCCCGGAAAAGACAATGCTCGTGACCTGCGCAGGAAGGAAACAATTCTTTAAGAACTGCTCGGGATTGCTGTTGTACTCCACGACCTCGATCTTCTTGCCCATTGCTTCGGACGCCTTCTTAATGGAAGCACCTTTTTTTCCGATAGCCAGACCCATGTCACCGGGGTTAACGACAAAGATCAGTCTCTCGTTCCGGTCGTCGATGACGCAGTCACGGCTTCCGGCGCCGGTCAGCGACTCGAACTGAGAGATCAGGCGCATGCAGTCTTCGGTCAGTTTGACTTCGACCATATCATGCCGTCCTCTTTAAGGAGAGAATGTCTGACTCGCCGGGGCTGACGATCGCAAGCGTGCTCACCATGAACGGTTTACCGCACGCCTTGCCCAGCGCCACGCTCGAACCTTCGAACGTGTGGATGAAGATGTTCTCGTACGAGCCAAGCTGGTTTTTAAAGTTCTCCGGGCAGTTTGCCGCGATGACAATCATCTGGGCCTTGCCCTCTTTTATGCATTTTTCCGTGTTGTTCTGACCGAGAATGACATTTCCGGTCTTGATTGCTCTTCTTAATGAAGCATTAAAATCCATCTGCAATTCTCCTTTCTAAAGGGTTTTTTAGGGGTATACCTGGTTTAATTCTCTCGCTGTTTGACGGCCACGAGCCTTACATCGCCGGTACCCAGCTGGATCGGCTGGCCGACGATAACATTCTCGGTGACGCCGCTCAGTTCATCAGTCTCGTTTGCAACGGCGGCATCCAGCAGGTGGTTGACCGTCACTTCGAATGCGGCACGGGAGAGCACGCTCTCCTTCTCACCGGCAATACCGTGACGACCGATCTGCTTGACCTCGCCTTCCATGCACATCATGTCCGCAACGAGCATGAGGTGCCGGACATCCACGAGGATACCCTGTTCGTTTAAGGTTGACTGGGCCTCATGGATGATCGCGTTTCTTGCTGCTTCGATACCAAGTACCTGGGCGATCTCACTGATGTTGTTGGTGCGGGTCCGCGTGGTGTCCACACCGGCAACGTCAAAGACATCTTTTAGGTTGGATCCCTCAGTATAAAGTATATACTCCCCGGCCTCCTTTCTCACGACGACACGGAGGATATCATCGATACCCTGCACGATGACGTTCCTGACGTGTTCAGCCAGCTGGAAGAGATTCTGGTAGCTCTCCCGGTCCTTGGGAGTGAATATAAGGGTTGCATTTGCTTCGTCAACATCGTGCTCGAAGTCGCGGTAGTGGCGGCGGTCACGGATCTTCTTGGGAGCGACCTCCATGATCTCCGCGGGGGCTATCTTGCGCTTCTCGCAGACCTTGACATTTAAGTGGACAACAACCTGCATGTTTTCCATGTCAGTGGTAATGTCACCGAACTCATGGAGCGGGGCAGCCTCAATCTGCCAGCTGACCTCGCGGGCCCGGTCCCTGTCAATGCCGTAATCGGGTTCGAGATACACGGTCATGGTCGGGGTGCTGGGCTCTTTTCTGGCGTCCATGATCTCGATGAGCCGGGGCAGTCCCAGCGTGACGTTGATTTCGGCGACACCTGCGTAGTGGAAGGTACGCATTGTCATCTGGGTGCCCGGTTCTCCGATTGATTGTGCAGCAATGACGCCCACCGCCTCGCATGCTTCAATCCGGGTCGACTGGTACTCTTTTTCAACCCGGTCCAGAATCTCCTTGAACTGGGCATCGGTAAGTTCCTTGCCTTCAAGGAAGGTGCGCAGCTGGTCTTTGGTTTTCTGCGGGAGATCGGCAGCCTCGATCTTCTTGTCGTACTTGTCGGCAACCATGATCAGACCTCCTCCTTGAGCACTGCCTCGACAATACCCTTGACATCCACCGGGTCGCCAAACGCGCTCTTGGTGGGGTCAGTGCTGTCCTCGCCGTACTGGAACTGGATGATCCTGCCGCCGGTGGTCCGGACCGTGCCATCGTACGCGACCTTAAGGTCCTGCAGCGCGTTGATCATCCGGCGCTGGAGATACCCACTCTGAGATGTACGGACTGCAGTATCCACGAGACCTTCACGGCCACCGATTGCGTGGAAGAAGAATTCGGTCGGGTTGAGGCCCCCTTTGTAGCTGTGGGCAATAAACCCGTGGGCATCGGAACCCCGGTCTCCCTTCTTGAAGTGCGGGAGGGTACGGTCATCGTACCCACGGACGATGCGCTCACCACGCACGGACTGCTGGCCGATACAACCGGCCATCTGGGTCAGGTTCAGCATTGAACCACGGGCACCCGAAACCGCCATTACCACGGCACTGTTCCCAAGACCAAGGTGACGGCCGGCAATCTGACCGGTCTGGTCACGGGCCTTGCCCAGCACCTGCATGATCTGCATTTCAAGGGTTTCTTCAATGGTACGCCCGGGCATAGGCTCGAGCTGGCCATCCTCGTAGATCTTGATCCTGCGGGTGACATCGATCGCCGCATTGCTGAGCACGTCGTCGATCTGGCCGTACTCGGTCTTGGACAGGTCCTCGTCATCGATACCGAACGAGAAGCCGTCAATCATGATACCGCGGATGGAGAGCTTGGTCACCTGGTCGATGAATTCGGCAGCGCGCTTCATGCCGTACTGGCGGATGATGCGGTTGACGATCTGGCCATCGAATGCACCGATCGCTTTCTTATCGATGGTGCCTGATTCCAGCTTGCCCCCGATAATACGGACATATGCGTCACGCTCGCAGAGCTCTTTTTTACAGGTATCACAGTTCTGGCAGGAGCTGGCATGGAAAACCATGTTAAGCGCCGTCGGGAGAATCTGAGAGAAGACCTGTTTGTTGCTCCAGTACTCGATCCCGTCCTCGGTCTTGCCGGGCGGGGGCATGTGATCTACCCTGACCGGTTTTAAGAGGTAGAGGGCCTCGTCTTTGGTGAACCAGCGGGTATCGTGGGTCAGCATGAAGATACCCGAGATATGGTCGTGGATGCCGCCGATGATCGGGCCGCCGAAACGGGGCGAAAGGATGTTCTCCTGCACGGAGCAGAGGATCGAGGCCTCCGCCCGGGCTTCCTCGGTCTGGGGGACGTGAAGGTTCATTTCATCGCCGTCAAAGTCAGCGTTGTACGGCGGGCAGACCGCCGGGTTGAGCCGGAAGGTCCTGCCTTCCATAACCTTGATCCGGTGGGCCATGATGCTCATGCGGTGGAGCGAGGGCTGACGGTTGAAGAGCACAATATCCCCGTCGCGGAGCTGGCGTTCGACTGTCCAGCCGGCCTCGATCATATCGGCAACGGTATCCAGGTTGTCTGCACCCAGGCGAAGGCGGCGGTTGTCCGGCCGGATCACATAGTTTGCGCCGCAGGGAGCACTGACACTGGGGCGGATCGGGCCGTTCCTGACAATCTGCTTGAGCTCTTCGATATTGTACGGGGTGACCCGGACCGGAATGGTCATTTCGTTGGCCACCGCACGCGGGACGCCAACCTCCATCACCGAAAGGTTGGGATCGGGAGAAATGACGGTACGGCTTGAAAAGTTCACGCGCTTACCGGATAGGGAGCCACGGAACCGTCCGTCCTTACCCTTGAGCCGCTGGGAAAGAGTCTTTAAGGGCCGGCCGCTGCGGTGGCGGGCCGGCGGGCAGCCGGCAACCTCGTTGTCAAGGTAGGTAGTGACGTGGTACTGGAGCAGTTCCCAGAGATCCTCAATGATCAGCTGGGGTGCGCCGGCATCCTGGTTTTCCTTGAAGCGCTGGTTGATACGGATGATGTCCACCAGCTTGTGGGTGAGGTCGTCTTCCGACCGCTGGCCGTTCTCGAGGATAATGGACGGCCTCATTGTAACCGGAGGAACCGGGAGCACGGTAAGGATCGTCCACTCCGGACGGGCAACCCGCGGGTTGATGCCCAGTGGGATAAGGTCCTCATCCGGGATCTTCTCGAGGCGCGCACGGATATCGGCGGGGGTGAGCTTGTGCTCCACTTTCTTGCCGTCCTCGATCATTACTTCAGAGAATGTGGTCGGCTTCTCGAAGTTGATCTTGAGCTGCTGCTCACCGCAGTGGGGGCAGACACGCTCCTTTTTCACATCCTTCTCCGAGATCTGATCACCGGTAAGATCCTCATCGGTTCCGACTACTTTCTCGATCTCATCGGGAGAGAGCAGCAGGCGGCCGCAGGACCGGCAGGTAACGCGCAGGAGTTTTCTTATCAGACGCGTGTAGCCGACGTGGATAACCGGCTTTGCGAGCTCGATATGCCCGAAATGCCCCGGGCAGTCGCTTGCCTTCTGGTCGCAGGTTTTGCACCGCAGCCCCGGGTCAATGACACCGAGGTTGAGGTCCATGAGACCCTGCGGGTACGGGAAACCGTCATCATCGTAGGTGTCCGCCCAGATGATCTTCCTGACACTCATCTCCCGGATCTCCTTGGGGGAGAGCAGGCCGAACTCAATTTTTCCAATTCTTTTTGGGCTTGGCATGACTGTATGGCACCTCCTTATACAACGTCCTCTAATCTCAGGCGGGGTGCGATTCCCATGCTCTTCATCTCATCCAGCAGGAGCTTGAACGCGTAGCTCATCTCAACCGGGTAGATATCGGTCTCGTTGCCGCAGGCAAGGCAGCGGGTCATGTTGCGCTTGCGGTCAAGCATTGCCACCATCCCGCAGTGGGCACAGACGTACTCCTGCACCTTGTCCGACTCATCGAGCAGACGTTCCTTTAATGCCATGGCAGCACCGTGGCCGATCATGACATCACGCTCCATCTCACCGAACCGGAGACCACCTTCACGGGCACGGCCTTCAGTCGGCTGGCGGGTGAGCACCTGTACCGGGCCGCGGGACCGGGCGTGCATCTTGGAACTGACCATGTGGTACAGTTTCTGGTAATAGATCACACCAATGTAGATGTCGGCCTTGAACGTTTTACCGGTAATACCGTCATACATAACTTCGCGGCCGGTATGGGAGTAGCCGAGTTTTTTCAGCGAGGCACGAAGATCCGCCTCGCTTTCGCCACCAAACGCCGTCGAGTTGATCCGGCGGCCTTCAAGCGATCCGACTTTGCCGCCAATCATCTCGAGCATGTGCCCGATGGTCATACGGCTCGGGATCGCATGGGGGTTGATGACGAGATCCGGTGAAAGTCCGCTCTCGGTAAAGGGCATATCCTCCTGGTTCGCAATGAGTCCGATGACCCCTTTCTGACCGTGCCGGGACGCGAACTTGTCACCGATCTCCGGGACACGCAGGTCACGGGTCCGGACTTTCACCAGACGCGAGCTGTTCTCGCCTTCGGTAATAATCACCGTGTCCACAATGCCGTGCTCGTTGCTGCGCATCGTGACCGAGGTGTCGCGGCGCTTCTCCACCGCGATGAGCTCGCCGGAGGGTTCTTCGAGGAACCGGGGCGGAGAGGTCTTGCCGATAAGGACGTCCTTCTCGGCAACGATCGTCTCGGGATTGATCACGCCGTCCTCATCCAGATTCTTGTAGGATTCGGCACCGTGGGCACCGCTTACGTCCTCTTCAGGTACCTCGATGCGATCGATCTGGCCGCCGGGGTAGCGGCGCTCTTCGCCTTCGTAGGTCCTGAAGAAGTGCGATCTGCCCAGGCCGCGATCGATGGATGCCTTGTTGAAGATTAGCGCATCTTCAATATTGTAGCCTTCATATGAGAGAATGGCTACCACGAAGTTCTGCCCGGCCGGGCGGTCGTCCGAGCCGATTAACTCGGATGTCTGGGTGTGGGTAAGCGGTTTTTGCACGTAGTGGAGCATATGGCCACGGGTATCGGGCCGGAGCTTCATGTTTGCCGCGGCAAAACCGAGGGCCTGCTTGACCATCCCTGCGCCCATGGTAACACGCGGGCTGGCGTTATGCTCCGGGAAGGGGACATGCGCCGCGCCGATCCCGAGAATGAGCGAGGGGTCGATCTCAAGGTGCGTGTGCTCCGGCGTGATATCGGCGGGATTCATGGCGATAAAAAGGTCTTCTTCCTCTTCTGCGTCCACGAACTCGATCAGGCCACGCTGTACGAAATACGAGAAATCGACTTCGCCTTTTGCAAGCTTCTTGATATCCTCATCCGAAATAAGGCTCTTGCCATCCTTAAGAACGATCAGGGGGCGCCGTGCGCGGCCGCGGTCGGTGAGAAGAATAACATCGCCATTGAATTCCTTAAACGAGACGTTCACCTCGGAAGAGATGGCACCCTGCCGGCGCATGGAGCGGATATTCTCCACAAGACCCTTGGGGTCATCGACAAGGCCGATTAAGGCACCATCCACAAATACGCGTGATTTCTTCATCTGACCTCACCCCGGATACGCTCGACATCGAGAGAATGCAGGATGCGCATGATCTCCTCTTCGTCATTGACACCCTTGCTGATCTCGACCATCTGTGCAAAGTTCTTCACCAGGCCACAGTTCGGCCCTTCAGGTGTTTCGCTTGGGCAGATGCGGCCCCACTGGGTCGGGTGCAGGTCACGGGCCTCAAAATGAGGCTGGGAGCGCGAGAGCGGGGAGATGACACGGCGCAGGTGGGAGAGCACCGCCATGTGGTCGACGCGATCGAGAAGCTGCGAAACACCGGTCCTTCCACCAACCCAGTTACCGGTGGCAAGCGGGTGAAGCAGGCGCTCGGTGAGCACATCGGCCCTGACTGCGGTGGCAATAGAGAGGTCGCGGTGGCGCATGCTTGCCCGCTCGAGCTGGTACTTGATGTCCCGGGTCAGGCGGTTGAGCGATATCCGGAAGAGATCCTCCATGAGATCTCCGGCAAGCTTGAGCCGTTTGTTGGAATAGTGGTCCTTATCATCGATCCGGCGCTTGTTGAGCACAAGGTCGAAACAGGCTTCTGCCATGCGGCCGAGGAAGTGGGCCTTGGCAAGCCTGACCGAAGCAACCGCCTCATCATAGCCTTCGTCGCCCTCTTTAAGAGTGGTTGGCAGTGCATAGTTGAGGTGCGGGAGCAGGTAGTTGTCCAGAACGAACTCGGCACGCTTCTTCTGGTAGTCCTTGGTCTGGTTGGGAGCAAGCTTCTTGCCCACGTACATGACGCCGCCTTCGACCGAGTCGCACTCGCTCTCTTCAAGGTTCTGCATCATGAAGGTGAGGATATCCTCATCGGTCGAGACAGCGTTTACGACTTCCTGATCATTGGTCATGCCCAAGGCCCGCATCAGATCCACGAATTTGAGGTGCCCAGCAACTGAGGGGAACGAGACCTCAAGCAGGTTCTTCTTGTTGCGTTCGACAACAACAAGCGCACGGTAGCCGCGGAACTGGGAGAACACCTTGGCAACGTAGATCCGCTCGTTGTACCGTTCGGTGAACTCGGTCATGATCTTGTTGGATGCAAGATCCTCCAGGGTCATGAGCACGCGCTCGGTACCGTTCACGATGAAATACGCACCCGGGTCAAATGCATCTTCCCCGTGGGAAACACGTTCCTCATCGCTCATGCCGTACAGGTTGCAGGCGACCGAACCGACCATGATGGGCAGCTGGCCGATGGTCGTGGTAATCGGCTCCTGCCGGTCCTCGCCATGCACAAGCGTCAGCCCGAGCTGAATGGGTGCCGCATAGGTGAGGTTGCGCAGGCGCGCTTCGCTCGGGTACAGTTCTCCCTGCGACCCGTCGGCTTCGCGCACGAGCGGTTTTTTCACCTCGATGTTGCCGAGCTCGACCCAGACCGGGTCGTTGTTACGACCCCGGTTTTCGATATCGGTCTCGATGATCTTTTGTTCATTGACCACTTTCTGGAGATTTTCCGTAAGGAAATAGTTAAAGGAGTCAAGCTGGTGGCGCGCAACATGCTCCCGTGCAAAGTATGCCCTCGATAAAACGCTTCTGTCGATCAGATAGACCAACCCCGGCCTTTACTTTTTGGGTCTCCTGATAACAAGTCGGTACGCCTCGGCCCTGCCGGCCGTATGACTCTTCCGGATGATCCGAATGACGTCGTCGACTTTAGCATCGATCGCTTTTACTGCAGGATCGTCGTGATAGATTTTTGGTAATTGTTCGGTAGTAATATGGTAGCGGGAGAGCAGGGCAGATACCTCCTCTTCGCTCATGAGCTGGTGATCCGGCACCATTACGTGGCTCAACACATTCAGTTTGGTGCTCAAGGAAAAACCCCCTTAACATTGAAACGATTGCCTCTCAGATGCATCACCGCAAAAGATCCACGATTGGTCGTGGTAACGGGCCCGGAGGGATTTGAACCCCCGA
>Ga0187782_10002580_pt1 | contig 13361 bp, 10 predicted proteins | sample 0715_SJ02_MP15_2_FD_132454 | JGI IMG/M metagenome (GOLD analysis project Ga0187782, IMG submission 132454) | Tropical peat soil microbial communities from peatlands in Department of Meta, Colombia - 0715_SJ02_MP15_20_MG | ecosystem: Environmental > Terrestrial > Soil > Wetlands > Peat | place...
ACGCAGCCGGGCAACCAGGTTTGCCCGCTCCGGCCGCGGCCCCAGCACCTGGACATCACTTTCTGCAAATCCCGCCGCGCGCAGCCGCGCTGCCATGGCTTCGGCGGCCTTGCCGGTCGAGCCAGTCGAATGCGTGGTGTTGATCTCGATCAGTTCCCGCAACAGATCGCGAACCAGTTGGTCATCGCTTTGGGACGCAAATAGCGGGATCGCCAGGAATGCTGCTAGCAGGAATTTCATCAGGGATGAGGACTATCTTAGCGCTTCGTTCGTAACCGCCGCTCAAGCCGTTCCTCACGATGCTCCAATTCCGCGGAATTCTCAATCGCCCGGGCCTGCCGCGTCATGTCAAGCGCCGTCTTGTAATCCCGTTCGCGATGCTCGTAAAGCTTGGCAAGTTCGGTGAAAGCGTGCGCGCGGTAGGGGTTCGGTGAAGCCGTCAGGTCCGTGAACACTTCGAGCGCCGCCGCATCGTGTCCCATCCTTTTCTCAATCGCACCGATTTCCGCCAGCGACCGGAACAGCACCGCATCCGGCAGCCCCGCGTCCACCGCACGCCGGTAAAGTGCAAGTGCCTCCCCTTCACGTCCTGCCGCAACCAGCCAGCGCGCCACCCCAATCATGTCGGCCCCATGCCGCAGCGTCGTGCCATCCCCAAAAGCCGATGGAACAATTGCAGTTAGACAGGCCAGCGACACGATGTCAGTCGCATTATGATGAAAAATAGGGACTAAACGGAACGCCTGCCGCATCCGCAGGTACTCGAAATAGTAGTAGGGGATCAGCTCCCCCGGTAGATCACCCTTCCTTTCGACGCCAAGTATCTGATTTTCCAGGTCTACCAGCCGGCAACTCTCCAGCCGCAATTTCCACAGCCGCCGCGCACCGAAAAGCAGATCCAGATGCTCCAACCGTGCGAACGGCGGCCGCGAGCGCACCATCCGATAGCGCGTTTCGAGCAGTGGCTGGTCGTAAGCTTTTCCGTTGTAAGTAATTAGCACATCGAACTGGGCCAGATGCTCACTCAGCGAGGACAACAGCGACGCTTCTTCGTGGTAATCGCGCATGAAATACTGGCGCAGGCGAAACCCGTCGTCAGTAATCGAGCCGACACCGATCAGAAAGGCGTAAGTGCCTGTTCCTCCAGCAAGTCCTGTGGTTTCCGTATCCAGGAAAGCCCAACGCTTGGGGTCGGATTGCGGAATCGTACCTTCCGATAGGGCAGCGAGCAGATCTCCCGGCAAATCAGCGAGATCCGCGATGCCAACCGAGCCGTGGCGCCGGTGCCGCTCGTAAAGCCGCTCGGTTTCGAAATGCGTACCCACCGCGGTTTCTACAACTTGGCCGGATACTACATCTTCGATGTGACATGGCTCAACCCGTTTGGGCTCAGCAGCATATTTGCGGTCGATCCGCGCGACTTTCTCCCGCAGCATGGCGAGTTGGGCTTGGAAACCGGACATTCGCTTTGTCTTCGCCCACTATAGAACGAGATCGGCGGCGGTTCAAGTTTGGTCTATAGTCAAGGAGCGTGACCCGCACGTTCTTTGCTGCCTTATTCCTGATTCTGCTAGGCTCGCGGCTTTGCCACATCCACATCCTGTGGGCCGAAGAGGACCTGCCCATGGCCGCCGCCAAGCAGATGGAATTCGGCAAAACGCTCTATCGCGATGTCTGGTTCGACAAACCCCCTCTGCTCGCGGCGCAGTACCTGGCTTGGGGTGTACGTGCAGGATGGGTGCTGCGGGTTGCCGGGGCGCTCTATGCGCTCGTCGCGTGCTGGCTGATATACGCATTTACCCGCGATCTATGGAGCGGCCGGGAAGGATTGTGGGCAGCGGGGCTGCTCGGGTTCTTTCTGATTTTCGACTTCCCCTCGGCGGTGATTCCCCTGGCGGCCGACCTAACCATGCTCGTGCCGCACTTGGCCGCAATCTGGCTCGCGTTTCGCGGCCGGGCCTTCCTTAGCGGGTTGCTGGCGGGCATCGCCTTCCTTGTCAATACGAAGGCGCTGTTCGTGCTGGCAGCATGCGCGGTGTGGTGTTTCCCGGCGATTGTGCCGCTCGCGGCAGGATTTCTGGCGGCCAATGCGGTGGCAGCGGCGTGGCTGGCGTGGAGCGGTGCACTCGTTCCCTATCTCGACGAAGTTTGGCGCTGGGGATTCCTTTACGCCGGCAGCACTTTCCTCGAGCATCCGGTTCGCGACGGCATCGTGCGCACCATGAATTGGCTTGGTTTCCACTCGGCGCTGGTGGTCGCGGCCTTCTGGACGCGGGATGCGCGGCCCTTACGATGGAGAATGATTGCCTGGGCAGCCATCTCGTTCGCGGCCGCGGTTGTGGGTTGGCGGTTCTTTCCACGCTACTTTTTTCAGGTGTTGCCGGTGCTGGTGATCGCGGCATCGCGCGGCATCGTGCTCATGAAACGGTGTCGCGTGTGCGTTTTGGCGCTGCTGCTGATCCCATTAATGCGTTTCGGCCCTCGGTATATACAGCTCGCGAGCGGTCACTCGCAAGAGTGGAGAGATATCGCCATGGACCAGGACAGCCAGCGCGCCGCGCGGCTGGTTCGCGGCATCGCCCGGCCTGGCGACACGTTGTTCGTGTGGGGATTCCGTCCCGACCTGTTCGTTTACACCAATCTGCCAGCCGCCACGCGGTTTATCGATTCGCAGACGCTCACGGGCGTTCCAGCAGACCGGCATCTGACGCAATCGGCGCCTGTTGGGGCTGATTTCACGCGGGCCAATCGCGAGGAGTTGGCGCGGTCGCGGCCGTCGATTGTCATAGACGGCTTGAGCCTCTACAACGCTGCGCTGGCGATGGACCGCTATCCAGAGCTGCGCCCGTGGCTCGCGCAATACCGGGTGGTCGCGCGCACGCAGACGATCGTGATTTACAGGCTAGCGGCCGGTGCAATACACACCGCGTTTTAGGAGGAGTGGTTGCCGTCTTGTCCTGGTTCAGCGCGAAATGGAGAGTTGGCGCATTCCGTTTAGCGAGTATAGCGCCAATTCCGCCGCGCCAATTTGCACCACCGAAAGTAGTGGCACCCGGCGGAATTGGCGGCGACTGAATCAGCAACTGGTTTCAAAAAGGAGATCAGGTCGGCTGTGGCTGCGAGACTCGTGGTTCGTCTGGTTGGCAAACAGGATCTGGGAACGGATCAAACGCCGGAGCCGGGTCAGCGGGTCCTTCATGACATCGGATATTAGCTAGCACTCGGGCGGGCATCGGACCGTTCCCTCGGATTGGGATCAGTTTGAAGTTTCTTGCAGAGCCACTTTCGCCGCTGATTGCGCGGCGGTATATTTGGTGCATTGGAGGTGTGGGAGTGTACCGTCGAGCGTTCGCCAGCCTTCTAGCCGTAGTTGTGCTCCCGGCATCGGCGCAGACGTCCTCGTCGGCGCCGCAATACGACAACTGCGACCCACCCCAGCTTACGAAGTACGGATACAACTACTCACTTCGGCTGGTCGTAAACTACGACAGATGCTCCCAAGAGATTTACATCGAGCCCAGCATAAACGTGCGTCCCTACTTAGTCATAGCAGGTTACGCGGCCGAGGTCGAAGTAACCACGTACAATCCATGCGTCTCCGTATTTCCCGACCGCTACGGACAGCGGAGCGTGAGCTTCCTTCAAGCGCTCATCGCCCGGTGCGGTCCCACGTGGTATAGGCAGAACATGAACGCCATTAACACTGGCGTCCTCGGCGTCGTGGACGCCGCCGTCCCATCGCGGCGCCTTGTGTCCGCCACAACCGCCCCGGCCCCTCCGACTGGTCTGGCAGCCCAAGGTCTGCTGGCAATCGACCTCAACGGTGACGGGATCCCCGATAACGTAACACTGGGTGCCAACAGTGTCGTCGTGCGACTGATGAATGTTGATGGCTCAGTACAAAGCACCACTCAATTTGTAATACCTTTCGCGCCGGACCTCGCATACTCCACAATCGTTTCCGCCGACTTCAACGGCGATGGGATACCCGATCTGGCAGTTAGTGATCCTGGGAATCCCGGCTCGACCAACGGCGGGGTTGCGATTCTCCTGGGCAATGGCGACGGAACTTTTCAAGCTGCGAAATATTTCCCGGCCGGACAGAATCCGAGCTCGATTGCCGCCGCCGATTTCACTGGAGATGGCAAGATCGACCTGGCTGCCGCAAGCAGCGTGGGACCAACCATCGTCGTCCTTCCGGGGAATGGAGATGGAACTCTCGGCGCGCCGGTCTCCTACGGCAACGGTGCCGGCTCGCAGGCGATTCCGGTCTCCATTGTAGCGCTTGATCTGAATGGCGATGGCCTTCCCGATCTTGTAGTCGCAAACCAGGGATTTGTCACCGTCCCCGACAGCGGCATCTCGGTGTTGATGAACACCGGGAGCGGATTCAGCAACGGCTTCAACGCTTCTTTGCCCCTTCCGCTGCTTCCGAGCTACCTCGCATACAGCGATCTGAATAACGACGGCAACGTGGATCTGGTGGCCGTGTCATCACAGGCCAGCGCGCTGATCGAGATGTTCGGTAACGGCGACGGCACCTTTAAGACGCCATCGTTCTATACGGCGGGCAACAACTCCGGGTCGGTTGGCGTAATTCCCTTGCAGGACGGCACCTCGCTGATACTTACTCCCGATCAGGTCTCTGGCAACCTCTGGAATATGAGTGTTACGTCGCAGGGGATAATCGGCGCGCCGCCTTTGAACATCGTTGGAGGCGCGCCTACCGGTATCGCTGTGGCCGATCTGATTGGAAACGGTCAGGCCGACGCGGTGGTCACCGGTGGATCGAGCGACCTTCAGGTCTTGTTGGGACAGAGCGGTGTCTTCAGCGCACCGGTCGGTTATTCACTCGCGCAACCCTCCCCGATGCCTCAAGCTGTCGCGATAGGGGACATGAATAACGATGGGAAGCCGGACGCGGTTGTGGCGAGCGCGGGGCAACCAGGATCGCCGGGCATGGTGAGCGTGCTGCTCGGCAATGGAGACGGCACATTGAAATCGCCCAGCAATACTCAGGTGAATCAAAATGCTCAGAGCATCGCGTTGGCGGATCTCAATAACGACGGAAAGCTGGATGCAGTGGTTGCAGCCTACGGGAGCACCTCGAGTTCCGAAGGCTCCGATCCCGGCGGCATAGTGGTGATGCTCGGCAATGGATCGGGAGCCTTCCAGTCACAGCAGACGATGACCGTGAGCGGATTGCATCCCGAGGCAGTCGCGGTCGCGGATGTGAATGGTGACGGAATTCCCGACATCGCCGCTGTGATGGTCAGCAACCAGGTTGGCGGGGTAGCGGAACTGGCCGTGTTCCTGGGCAAGGGCGACGGAACGTTCCAGACGGCTCGAACTTTTCCGCTAATGACTCCGGCTGGGACACAAGCAGGCATCGTCATCGGCGATTTCAACGGCGACGGCAAACCTGACATCGCAGCGGGTGGCAACGGCATTCCTTCGAATCCCAACGCCACGCCTATCGATATCATGCTGGGTGATGGCACGGGGAACTTCAAGGAGGTGGCCACCGTGCCAACGACCTACCAGAACCTTCCCGTGTATCTCGCGACCGCGGACATCAACCAAGACGGCCATCTCGATCTGATCCTCGCCGGGGAATCGGACGGGACATATTTTCTGGGCAACGGTGACGGCACTTTTCAGCCTGAAATGCAGTTGCTGGCCGGATCGTCGCCCTCGGCGGTAGCAGTGACGACCTCGGGCCTCTTGACGACCATGGTTTTCGCCGACAACGTTGGCGCCGTGACGGCCGTATCTCTGGCGGTTCCGTCGACCGTTCCCGCTAGTGCGACGATTGTGAATGTTTTGCCCACCACGGTCCCGACGAACGGGGGGACCTTTATTCTCACGGTCAGTGGAACAGGATTCGTTTCGGGCGACACAGTGACGTAGAATGGAACGACGCTTGCCACCACGTTCGTGGACTCGACGGAACTTGATGCCACCGTGCCGGGCAGCCTGCTCGCGCAACAGGGAACGATTTCGGTTGCGGTATCGGGTTCCGGCGCCACGTCCACTGCGATGTCAGTGACAGTCGGCGCCGGTGTGACTCCGCCATCGAATGTGTACTACTTCCCGCATCTCGCTTTCGGAGACGGGTGGCAGACCACGCTCACTTACGTCAACTACTCGTCGTCGCCCGTGGCTTGCGCGACTTCGTTCTACTCTGATTCCGGTACTCCGCTCGAGATTCCTTTTCCCGCAGGCACTGCCTCTACACGCGCAGATGTCTTTGCCGCGGGGGCTGATTTTCACGATCAGACGCAAGCTTCGACGTCTGCCGCCTTGCTGACCGGCTGGGCTGAAGCGCAGTGCTCTGGTCCGATCAAAGCAAGCCTGCTGTATCGGCTTTATCACGGAACGACGGCGCAGGGCGAAGCTGGCGTGAATGCTTCGACCACTCCTACAAGGGCTTTCGCTTCGTTCGCTCAGACTGCCACGGGCATCGCGTATGCGAATCCTTCGTCGACCCAGGCGACCATTACGATCACGGCGTTCAATGCCGCGGGAGCGAAGCTCGGCTCGACGAAGGTGAATCTAGCGCCGAATCAGCACAGCGCGGCAAACATCGGTCCGCTGTTGAACATAGCGAGCTTTACGGGATCGGTACAGGTCACATCCAACGTGCCGATTGTGACTGTTTTCTTGAATGCGGAAGCGTATCCGGTGTTTTCTTCATTGCCTCCTGCCGACCTGCCAATCACGGCGAGCAACACGCCCACAACGTATTACTTCGCTCATCTGGCATTTGGAGGCGGGTGGCGGACGACGCTGACATACGTGAACTATTCCGCGCAGAGCGTGACGTGTCAGACGACGTTCTATTCCGATTCGGGCACTGCCCTCCAAGTGCCTTTCCCGGACGTCAACTCCGCTTCGCGCACCGATGATCTCGCTGCGGGGGCGAGCATCCACGATCAGACCGACGCCGCCTCGACGGCAGAATTGTTGACCGGATGGGCGCAGGCACACTGCAGTGGACCGGTCAAAGCGAGTCTGCTCTATCGTCTCTACAGCAACAACGTCGCTCAAGGAGAGGCGGGAGTAAATGCCTCGACCGCTCCGACGACTGAGTTCGTTTCGTTCGCGCAGGCCGCGACGGGGATTGCTTATGCGAATCCGTCGTCAACGTCGGCAGCGGTTGCGATTACGGTGCTGAATGTTTCGGGGCAGACGCTGGGCACGACGAGCTTTAATCTGGCACCGAATCAACACAGCGAGGCAAATATCGGTCCGCTGTTGAACATAGCGAGCTTTACGGGATCGGTGCAGGTCACCTCGACGCAGCCGATTCTGACGCTGTTCCTGAATGCCGAAGCGTTTCCGGTGTTTTCTTCCCTTCCGCCTGCGGATCTGCCAAGCGGGACGCCACTGGCGCCATAAGACTCAGCGCGAAACCGCTTTTCACGCCGACTTTTCGCGGGCAGACTGTGTCGGCACTCACTCCCGAAGAGTTCGCCCTCGATCTGGTGGCAGCTCTTATTCGGGCCAAAAGAGATCGCTGCCGTCATACCAAACGTTGAAGATCCAATAGGGCCGGCCCCGGTCCTCCATGCGGCTCATATTTCGACATGAACGAGATTCCAAAGCTCGGAGCCTGAGGAACACTTGCCGGTGCGGAGGAAATCAGTTCCGGCGCCAACAGGGTACGAGAGTTTACTCGATATCCTCGCTTTCACCTTTGTGGGGAAATAACATCGGTTCGCTCCATGACTAACCGAAAGGCTTACCGTCCGCTCCAGCAGGGCGCGCGCTTCTCGAGAAATGCTGACATGCCTTCCTGCGCATCCGCGGCGAGCGCGTTCATGCTCATAACTTCTTTGGCGTAGGCGTAGGCTTTGGGCTGGTCGAGATCGATCTGGGTATAGTAGGCCTGCTTGCCGAGCGCGATCACCAGCGAACTGGCGGCGGCGATGCGGGAAGCTAGTTTCCGCGTTTCGGCGGCGAGCTCCGCGGCCGGAACCACGCGGTTGACGAGGCCCCAATCGGCGGCGGTGCGGGCATCCACCATCTCGCCTGTGACCAGCATTTCGAAGGCACGTTTGCGGCTGATGGCGCGCGAGAGTGCCACCATGGGTGTGGTGCAGAACAGGCCGATTTTGACACCGGGCGTGGCGAAAGCTGCCTCCTCGGATGCAACCGCGAGATCGCACGTGGCCACTAACTGGCATCCGGCGGCCGTTGCGATTCCCTGCACTTCGGCAATGACGGGCTGCGGAATAGACTGGATCTTCTCCATCAGGGTGGTGCAAACGTCGAAAATGTTCCGGTATTCGTTGATGTTCTGGCCGGTCATCTCGCCAAGATCATGGCCCGAGCAGAAAACCTTTCCCGCAGCGGCGAGAATCACCGCGCGCAGCTCACGATCGCCGGCGATCTCATCGAGGCAGCGGATGAGTTCCTGCATGAGCTCGAGCGAAAGCGCGTTGCGCCGCTGGGGACGGTTCAGAGTCACCACGGCGATGGGACCTTCGCGCGACAGAATCAGATTCTGGTAAGTTGCGGCTTGCTGGACAGGTGTCATGAAACCTCCCCAGTTGCCATCGTACCGCCGGTGGACCGTCTACAATCGGGTGTGTGAAACCAAACATTCTGGTGACCGGCGGTGCAGGGTATATCGGTTCGCATACGGTGCATCTGCTGTTGCAGCAGGGTTACGACGTTACGGTGGTCGACAATCTCTCGCGGGGGCACCGGCACAACGTTGCTCCCGAGCGGCTGCGGGAAGTGGATCTGGCGGATAGCGCGGCACTGGGCCGGGTTTTCGGGGAACGGCGCTATGAAGCGGTCATCCACTTTGCTGCCTACATCTCGGTTGGGGAATCGATGCGCGTTCCGGAGCTGTACTTCGCCAACAACGTGGGCGGGTCGCTCGCGCTGCTCGCGGCCATGGTGCGTGCGGGAGTGAAGCATCTGGTGTTTTCGTCAACTGCGGCTGTGTATGGCATGCCGGCGCGGGTACCGATCCCGGAAGATCTTCCCTACGCGCCGGTGAGCGCGTACGGGGAATCAAAGGTCATGGTGGAGAAGCTGCTGCACTGGTTCGACGCTATCCACGGGCTCCGCAGCGTCAGCTTGCGCTACTTCAACGCTTCGGGCGCCGATGCAGAGAGCGGCCTGGGGGAAGAGCACGAGCCGGAAACGCACCTGATCCCGCTCCTGTTTCGCGCGGTTTTGACGGGTGAGCCGGCCGCTATTTTCGGGGAAGATTATGCGACGCCTGATGGCACCTGCATCCGCGATTATATCCACGTGAACGATCTGGCCCAGGCGCATATTCTGGCGCTGGAGTCGCTGTTGGGTGGAGGGCCTTCTGGCGTGTTCAACGTAGGGACCGGTTCGGGCTACTCGGTGCGCGAAGTGGTGAAGGCCGTCGAGGAAGTTACGGGCAGGAAGGTTCCTTATGTGGTCGGGCCGCGGCGCGAAGGGGATCCGGCGGAGCTGGTGGCGGATTCGACGAAGTTGCGCAGCGTGCTGAAATGGGTGCCGCAGTGCTCGGAGTTGCGGGAGATTGTTGCATCGGCGTGGGCATTCGAGCAGACGCGGCGAAACACAGTTCACCGCAGAGGCGCCGAGACGCAGAGAACCAGGTAGAGTTTTGGACGGGCAGGAATGCCCGTCCTACTGGCGGACGGCCCAGGCCAGGCCGTCGGGTTCTTTGCCTGCTTGAATCTGACCCACAACTTCTAAGGACTTCAGATCGATGATCGTGACGTAATTGTCGGGTGTGCAGGATACGTAAGCGCGTGCGCCGTCGGGCTGCATCTGGATCCCGGCTGCGCCGTGGCCGATCTTGATGCGCTTGGCCTCCTGATGGGTTGCGGCGTCGATAATGACCAGGTCGGACCCGCCCAGGCAGGAAACGAACACTAGCTTTCCATCGGGCGTGAACTTCAAGCGGTTGGCGCTCCGTACATTCGCAGCCAAGGTTGCCGTGACCTTCTTGGCGGCAAAGTCGATGATGGAGACCGTGCCGTCGCCGGCGTTGGCGGCCCAGATTTCTTTGCCATCAGGAGAGACGTCGAACCCCTCGGCGCTCCTGCCCACCGTGACGACGGTTTCGTCCCAATCGGGTCTCGGACCCCTGCCGCTGGTCTGCTCAATGATGCTCATGGTGCCGGAGCTGACGTTCGAAGTGACGATCCGCTTCAGGTCTTCGGTGACGAAAATCATGTGGGTGCGGTTTTGGCCCGTGCCGAGTACCCAGTCAATCTTCTGCGTGGCGGGATCATAGCTGCCGATTACTTTGGCGGCTTCCGCGGTGAACCAGACCTTGCCGCCCACGAAGACCAGCCCGTGAGGACCGCGTAACGGTCCGAGATCTATAGCCGGCAGCGTTTTCTGTTCTACCAGATCAACGACCGTGAGAGTGTTGTAGGCGCCACCGCCGTAGTTCGAGATGTAGGCGAACCTGCCGTCGGCGGATGCAATGACCTCGTGCGGATCGGGCCCGGATGGGAGGCGTGTGATGACGTGCAGGCTAACGGGATCGACGATGGCGAGCGTCCGGTCGGCTTTGGCGAGCACCAGCAGCGCTGTCGAAGGCGTGCTCTCGGCACGAACGGCCAACGTGGAAAAGAGGGGTAGCAAAGCACTGATTGCGGCGGATCTTAGGGTCATGAACATTTACGATAGCGCAACGCGGTTGTGGCGAGGGCTTTGGACGGGCAGGAATGCCCGTCCTACTTCGCTACCAGACTTGGGGAATCAGGCGGTAACGGGTGTGCCTGGCGTACTCTTGGTATCCGGGCAGCTCGCGAAGCAAGGTGCGGTCTTCCAGAGCGGTACGCACCAACAGCGTTACGGCTACCACTGCCCACGGCGCGTAAGTCCAGATTGATCCTAAAAGAAGCGGCCAGCTTGCTGTCAGGAGCAAAACGCCGAAATACATCGGATGGCGGATGACTCGGTAGGGGCCCGTGGTGACGGCCACGTGCCCGCGCTCCTCCTGAATCCTGAGCGTGCTCTCGATAAACGGATTGGTAACCACGGCCATGCCGATCGGGATGAAACCGGCGATAAAGAGAACCAGCCCCAGGTATGTCCATTCGAATGGGAGCGACGACCAGCCGAAACGCGCGTTGAGGCCGGAAATCGCCAGGCACGCAAGCAGGGACGATATCAGGATCGCCAAGGCCACCTGATCAAAGCGTTTCGCACCGTGCATTTTCTCGAGGCGCGTTCTTAGGATACGGGGGTTCTCGCGTCGAAATACGGGGATGGTGGCGGCAAGCGTGATGATGCAGAGGGCGACGAAAAACCATCCACGGGGCCAATCGAGACGACCGGCGGAGCCGAACAAAACGCCAAGCACAATAACAAATCGGATCACCGCGCGCCGGGCCAACTTCCACGCCGGCTCTTCTTTTAGCTGAAGCATCAAGTCAATATCAGAACCCCCCTCAGGATACACACTACAATGAAAGCTGATGCGCGCCAACCTCGTGAAGCAGAATTTGCAGGCCGGGAAGCTGCAACTTGGCACTGGATTTGGGCAGTTGCGGTCGCCGGAGATTCCGAAAATGCTGGCAGCGGCCGGGTTTCAATGGGCCTTTATCGACACGGAGCACGGAGGGTTCGACCTGGAAACCGTACAGGACATTTGCCGGGTCTCGGTGATGGCTGGACTCAGCCCGATCGTGCGGGTGGCGGACTTGCAATATGCGCTGGTGGCCAGAGCGCTCGATTGCGGGGCACAGGGCGTGATCTTCCCGCGCGTGGAATCGCCCGAGCTGCTGGAGCGGGCAGTGAGCTGGACCAAGTTTCCGCCAGTGGGGGTTCGCGGCTACGGGTTGAGCGGAGTGCAGGTGGATTACGAGCCGTTAACGTTTGCGCAGATCATCGAGCACATGAACGCCAATACGATGGTGGTGCTGCAAATCGAGACCCGGCGCGCGCTCGAAGCGCGCGAAGAGCTGCTGGCGGTTCGGGGGATCGATGCGGTGATGATCGGCCCCGCGGACCTTTCGATCTCGCTCGGCGTCCCGGGCGACTTTCAGCATCCCAAGATGGTGGAGGCTATGGAGATGGTGCGCGACAGTTGCCTCAAACGAGGCATCGCGCCCGGTACACAGACACGCACTTCCGCGCTGGCGAAATTCTGGAAGGAACGTGGCATGCTTTTTCTGGGCTGCAGCCACGACGCAGCCATGGTGTATGAACGCGCCGTGGAATTGATTGCACAGATTGGCTCGTGAAAGTGGAATCGCCTTACGATCCTGCTCACAGGAGTTTACTCGGGGCGGGCGCCCTGCCATATATAGCGCCATTCGGCGCATTCCTGGTGTTACTGGCGATTGACCGGTTTCTGCCGTTTCCCGTCGCGTGGAACCACGCCCTTCGTTTCGGGATCATCTTCTCGCTTCTGATCACACTGTCACGCAGCCTGATACCGCAGCGGGTTTCCCATCCCGCGAGCAGCGTCGCGCTGGGCGTGGTGGTGTTCTTCATCTGGATCGGGCCGGATTTGCTGTGGCCGGCGTACCGCCAGAGCTGGTTGTTTCACAACGCCGTCATGGGCTCGGCGGCAAGCTCGCTGCCGGGGGCGGCCAGGGGAAGCGTTCTGTTTCTCGTTTCTCGGGTCTTATCGAGTGTGGTGAACGTGCCTGTGATCGAGGAGTTGTTCTGGCGGGGATGGCTGATGCGCTGGCTGATCTCGACGGATTTTCGCAAAGTGCCGTTGGGCGCGTACGCGGCGCAATCGTTCTGGCTGGTCGCGATGCTTTTCGCCGCGGAACACGGGCCGTACTGGGACGTTGGGCTGATCGCGGGCGTTCTCTACAACTGGTGGATGATCCGCACGCGCAGCTTGAATGATTGCATGATCGCGCACGCAGTTACCAATGCATGCCTGGCTTGGTATGTGGTAGCGCGCGGTCAGTGGCAGTACTGGCTGTGACGAGCCACGCGGTTTGTTTTCAGAGACATAGTTGATCAGGCATGGTGGATATGCATTGCGATTCTCTGCCAGCTATGCTATGCCGTCAGGGCTCAGTACAACTTTGAAGATCACGTACGAGATCGGAGATAGCGCTCCGCCGCCCAACCCATTCTGGGGTTTGCGTGGGATTGGCAAAGATCTGTTCCGGCAGCTCGGCGGAGGAGAGAACTTCATTCGCCAGGAGCGCGAGAGTTTCTCCAGAGTGATGGACGACAGGATGTCCTCATACGAGACCGAATCTGAATTCGAGCGCGTCTGGAAGTCGATCGCCAAGCACACAGGTGAGGACTTCACGACCGTGACGGGGCTGTCCTTCCGATATCGGCTCGCCGGAGACTCTGTCTGGATCGAACGAGACGGACGCGAAATCAATCGGGCCCTCGGCAAGAGCCAGTCCAGAAGG
>Ga0187782_10002582_pt1 | contig 13359 bp, 11 predicted proteins | sample 0715_SJ02_MP15_2_FD_132454 | JGI IMG/M metagenome (GOLD analysis project Ga0187782, IMG submission 132454) | Tropical peat soil microbial communities from peatlands in Department of Meta, Colombia - 0715_SJ02_MP15_20_MG | ecosystem: Environmental > Terrestrial > Soil > Wetlands > Peat | place...
CCGAGCTATATTCCGCTGACGTCGGGAGACCTTGACGTCTGGGTGCAAACGTCGTCGCGCAGCTATTCGGCCTCAGGCGTCCAGCGCGGCGAGCGGCTTGTTTCGACTTATAATGCCGGCCCCTTCGTCGCCGGCGCCGCGATCGACGCCTTCCAGCGGATGGGCCTCTGCCATATTCCCATCGGCACTGGGAATACCGAGCGCCTTGCCGCAGCGATCGAACGGCTGAAGCCGACGGCGGTCGCCATGACGCCCTCCTACGCGCTTCATCTGATCGAGTGGACAAGAGCGCGTGGAATTGACCTCTCGCGATCGTCGGTTAGGCGCGTCATGGTTGCGGGGGAACCCGGCGGCGGCGAGCCGGCCACCCGCGCCAAGCTCGAGGAAGGCTGGGGCGCAAGCATTACCGAGGCCATGGGCATCGGCGACATCTCCATTTCGATGTGGGGCGAGTGCGAAGCCAAACGCGGCATGCATTTCTGCGGACGGGGCTTCATCCACTTTGAGCTGATCGATCCGGGCGACGGCGAAGCGCGGGAGATCGCCGACGGCGCGGAGGGCGAACTCGTCCTAACGCACCTCGTCAACCGATCCGCGCCGCTGCTCAGATTCCGCACGCGCGATCACGTGCGGGTCTCCTTAGGGGTTTGCCCCTGTGGACGGACGTCGCCGCGCGTCCGCTGCATAGGCCGGACGGACGACATGCTGATCGTCCGAGGCGTCAACGTGTTTCCCTCCGCCATCCGTGACGTCGTCAACGAGTTCGCGCCGGCGACGACTGGCGCGATCCTGATCCGTCCGCTGACGCCGGGCGTTCGCCAGGACCCGCCGCTGCCGCTTGTGGTCGAAGCCTCAGAGGGCGCAGCCGACAGTCTTGCCGAGCAAATCCGCTCCCGCATCCGCGACAAGCTGATGGTGACGACCGCGGTCACGATCGCGCCTGCCGGCAGCCTGCCCCGCAGCGAATATAAGTCGAAGCTCATTGAGAAGGCGCGGTAGGAGGCGGCCATGGAGAGGATCCAGGTTCAAGGAGTCCATCACATCACGCTCGTTGGGGCCGACCGGCAGACGTCGATCGACTTCTGGGAGGGCGTGCTCGGGATGCCGTTTGTTTTTGAGCAGCCCAATCTCGACAATGCCCGTGAGAACCACGTCTATTTCGATCCCGGCGACGGTCGGCTCATCACCGTCTTCACAGACGAGGACCGCAAGCCCGACCCGCGCCGAACGCCGACGGAGCCTGGCTGTGTGCACCACATCGCGTTCAACGTCTCGCGCGCGACATTCATGCAGGCTGAGAGGCGGCTGAACGCGCGGGGCGTGAAGCCCGCCATCCGCGATCGCTTCATATTCGACGCGATGTACTTCACCGACCCGCTTGGGCTTTTGATCGAGCTGTCGTGCTACAAGTTCGAGCCGCCGCCAGGCGCAACGCACGCCGACGTGCTTTTCGAGGCCCATAAGCTGCGCGTCGAGCGCGGCGCGCGGCAGATCGAGGAGGCGCACCTTGCCGACGCGATCGAAAATCTTGCAACCCGCGCCACGCGCACGCTTTCGCCCGATCGCGCGCCGAAGAACCCTTACAAACGCTGAAACGCCAAGACTGCGACAAGGAGGAACCCATGTCGGCAATCAAAATGCATGTCATCAAGCCCAGCGTAAACAACATGACGGCGCGCGTTTTCCTACGCGCGGCCAATCTCGATTTCACGGAGGACGATGCTTACGGCAAGACCCGCTCGCCCGAATTCGCGGCGAAAAACCCGTCGCATTTGACGCCGATGATGGAGGGCGCGCACCTGCCCAAAGGCGCGCTATGGGAGAGCTGCGCGATCATGCAGTATCTCTGCAACAAGAATAGCTTGGAGAAGTTCTATCCAACCGACCCTGAAACGCGCGCGATGGTCGACAGCGCGATGTTCTACGTGATCGGCACGCTCTATCCCTACATCGCGCGGGCGACCTATCCGTCTCTCGGCTTCCCGCAATATCCCGGCGAAGTCGGCGCGAGCGACGCGAGCCCGAAGGCCAAAGAAGAAGCCCAGAAGGCGGCGGCCGACGCGATCGCCGCGCCGCTTGAGGTGTTCCACAAGTTCTATCTCGGCGGGAAGCCGTTCATCGGCGGCGCTCAGCCTTCGATCGCCGACATTCGGCTCGCCTCCTCGCTCGAGTTTCTGGCGGTCATCGACTACCATCTTCCCGACTGGGCGAAGGCTTATATGGCGGGCGTCGAGAAGGCGCTGGGCAAAGCCTATTCGGAGCCGGCGGCGGACGTGAGAGGCTACGTCGCCTATGTGAAGTCTCAGAAGAAGTGACGCGGCTTGCCGGATAGAAGGACGCGGGTTAGGGGCTTCATTTCAAATGGTCCGCGTCGCCTTTTATTCCGGCTCCTTCGATCCGCCGACCAACGGCCATATCGACGTGATGGCGCAAGCGGCCGGGCTTTGCGACCGGCTCGTCGTCGGCGTTGGCGCAAATCCGACGAAGGCTGGCCTCTTCACGGTCGAGGAACGGCTTGAGCTCATTCGTGGCGCGGCAGGCGAGGCGGTCGCGGCCAGAGGCTCGGAGCTCGATACGATCGCCTTCGCCGATTTAGCGGTGCAGGCGGCGCGTCGCGTCGGAGCGCAGATCATCGTTCGCGGTCTTAGGGATGCGACCGACTTCGACTATGAAATGGAAATGGCCGGCATGAACCGGATCTTGGCGCCGGAAATCGCCACCGTCTTCCTGCCGGCCTCGGCTTCAGTCCGGACAATCACCGCAACGCTCGTGCGGCAAATTGCGTCGATGGGCGGCGACGTCGGCCCATTCGCGCCGCCCAACGTCGTAAAGGCGCTGAAGGCGAAGTTCGCGCCGAGCTAAGCTCGCTTGAGCGAGCGTCCGCCTTGTCTCGCGGCGCCGACCTCTCTAAGGCGAGGGCCCCAATTCTCAAGAAAGTTCTAAAATGGCCGAACCTTTGCGCGCGACGGACACGCGCGAGACGATGCTGCCGGGCGCGCGATTCTTAATCGTCGAGGCGCGCTTCTACGAGCAGATCAGCGCGATGCTTTACGAGGGCGCTCGCCGCGCGCTCGAGAAGGCCGGCGTGACGTTCGACACGATCGCCGTGCCGGGCGCGCTGGAAATCCCGGCCGCAATCGCCATCGCGCTCGATGCGCCGGCGGTGGCCTATGACGGCGTCGTCGCGCTCGGCTGCGTCGTTCGCGGCGAGACGTTCCACTTCGAGATCGTCGCGGGAGAATCGGCGCGGGGCCTAATGGACCTGTCGATCGCGCGGGCGCTGCCCGTCGGCAACGGCGTCTTGACCGTCGAGACGATGGCGCAAGCCGAAGAGCGCGCCGATCCCAATCGCGGCGACAAGGGCGGCGACGCGGCCCGCGCGGCGCTGACGCTTGCCGCTCTGAAGCTTGGGCCGCCCGCAAGATGAGTCGCTCGAGCGAGCGTGCGGCGGCGCGGCTGGCGGCCGCGCAGGCGCTCTACCAGATGGAGGTCGCAGATAAGGGCCTCAACGACGCGCTCGCCGAATTCGAGACGCACTGGATCGGCCGGACCATCGAGGGCGACACTTACAACCCCGCCGAGGTCGCCTTCTTCCGCGATGTCGTCTCAGGCGTCCTCAAAGATCAGTTCGCCATCGATCAGACGCTTGACGGGACGCTCGCCAGAGACTGGCCGCTAAGGCGCATAGAGGCGCTCATGCGCGCGATCCTGCGCGCGGCGTCCTACGAACTGATGCGGCGCAAGGACGTGCCGGCGCGCGTCGTCGTCTCCGAATATGTCGCCGTCGCCGCGGCGTTCTTCGATCGGGAGGAATGCGGCATGGTCAACGGCGTGCTCGACGCGCTCGCCCGCCAGTGCCGGCCCGAGGAGTTCAAGGCGCCGGCCTGAAAAGCGGCTTAGGCGCCAACTCGGGCGCCAACTCCAACAAACTTGGGCGCCAACTCGAACCAACTCGGCGCCAACTCGAACCAACTCAAACCAACTCGCGAGTTCCGCCGATCCTTGGTTTTCAAAGACTTGCAACTCGGCCAGGCGAAAAAAAATATAGTCGGCCGGTTATATTACCAAGATCCCGTCGTGTATTGTCTCGCCGCATGCGTCCCGGCGCCTCTCTTTCTAAAAGCCGGAGGAAGCATAGGGGCGATCTATCGCCTTGGCCAGAAATATGACAGTCGATGGGAGAGCCGGGCGATCGCAGCGTTCCCCTTTGCTCAAGAGGACGGGACGCGGGGAAATGATCAGGTAAGGCTAGCCTCTGGAGACGTTCCCGTCACCCCACTTCGAACCACGCCCCCACGCCGTTGTCGCGGTGCGCGGGAATCGCCGATTCGATCGGCCACTTGCCGGGATTGTCGGCGATGAAAGCAAGATGCGCAGTCTTGCCTGAAGCGACGAGCAAAATATCCCGCCAGTAGGGGTCCCAGCCGTCGTCGAGGCCATGGAGCTGACGCCCGACATGGCCAAACAGTCTCAGCGCCTGGGTTGCCCCGGTCTTGTTCGAGACGCCGAGCGTGATCGGCGTTCCCCTGGCGGCCTTGAACAGCGGTTTTTCCGCGTAGCCTGCGAACGAAGCGCCGTTCAATGCAAAGGGTTTCGTCTTCCCCTGTGTGATCTCGATGTCGACGCGCAGCGCCCGCTCGAGCGCGATCTCGTCGGGCAGGCTCGGATTGGCCGGCAGCGCGGAGATCGGCGGACGAAGCGCAACCGGCGCGCCGTCGACGACGAACTGGGCGACCGACCGCCGCTCGGGCGGGGCGCCGGCGGCGACGCCAAGCAAGCGGTCGACCTCAACGCGGTCGCCGGGCGTTGCGGGCATGTCGAACATCAGTTCGAACCGGGCGAGCGGCGCCAGCGGGAACTGATCGCGTAAAGGTCGGAACAATTCGCTCGGTTGACTGTCGACGGCGATGATCCACGGCACGGCGCCGGTCACCGCTATCGCTGCGGGCTGTCCGTCGGCGCCGATAAGCGAATTTTCCGACCCACAGACTTGCGCTATGCGCAGTCTGACGCGCGCGCCGGGTTGAGCCTTGAGTCGAGCAGGACTTGGCAAGCCGTTGACAAGGAACGATGTTGCTCCGCTGCCGATGTTGTCAGAGGCGCTTGCGCTGGCTTTCGTGTCGGCAGGCGCGAGGAGGGGGTCGGAAAGCAGAGCGACAGCCTCAAGATCGGCTGCGGGCGGCTCGACTTCGTCGACGATGATCGCGCCGAACAGGGGTCTGACTCCGTCGGCAGGAGCGGAGGCGCCGAGAGCCGACAGGTAAAGGCCGAAGCCGGCGTCCGGGGGGACGAGCGCGAGATCCTTTGTCTCTCCCGCTTTGACCGCTTCGCCGCCAAGCCCCGCGACGCCGGCCTGCGCATTGGAAAAGCGCAGGCCGATGGGGCTCAGCGTCGTTTCCAGCTTCGACCGGTTGACGAGCTTAACCGTGAGCGCGTCTGCGCGTCGCGCTCTCAAGATCGGCCCCGGCGAGGCGCCATTATAGGCCCGATCTGAGTTGTTCGGCCCCGGTCCGACGATCAGTTCGATCGGGGCGACGCCGGGTGCGCCGAACCCGGGCGATGGGCGTGAGCCGCCGGCGAGCGCAAAGGAAAGTCCGCCGGCGAGGGCGTCGCGTCGCGAAATTGAGGTCACGTGCGGCCGCCCAACGCCTTTGCGTCAAATCGAGACGGGCAAAATGGCGCGGCATTTGCGGCGCGGACGCCGAGGGTGGCGCGAGCCGACCCGACGGCGCGGAGCACGTCCTTGCGAAAACGCTGGTTCCACGTGTGTGTCATTCTGGGCTGCCTCGTGGCCGCCGGCGCGCTTTATCATGAGTCCTTGGCGCACACAGGCGTATCGGCGACCAGGGCGCTTCTCGCCGCGGCTCTCTTCACGGTTGCGCTTGCCGCGGTCATACCCGAGTGAGGGTTGAGAATAGCCGGCCGCGGCCCCATTTCCACCCGTCATTCACCGCTCGCCATCCGGCCCGATCCCCTTTTCTTATGGCGCCCCTTGCGCAAGCTGCTATAGAGCGCGGCCCAGTCGCGGGGCCTGAGGAGGCCTTTGGGCCTCTCGAGCGGGCGTGGCGGAATTGGCAGACGCGCCGGATTTAGGTTCCGGTGACCAAAAGTCGTGGGGGTTCAAGTCCCTCCGCCCGCACCAGCTCAAGCGCGAACGGACGAGAGACTGAAGGGGGCGTCATAATCGACGCCGGCCGGCAGACGAATTGATAGGCAGAAACGCAATGCAAGTCACCCAAACTCTCAGCGAAGGCCTGAAGCGCGAGTTCCAGGTGACGCTCCCGGCAAGCGACCTCGCCTCGCGTCTCGACGCCCAGCTCGTCGACCTGAAGGGCAAGGTCCGCATCAATGGATTCCGACCCGGCAAGGTTCCGCTCGCACACTTGAAGAAGGTCTACGGCCGCTCGGTGATGGCGGACGTCGTGCAGGACGCGATCGCCGACGCCAACAAGCGCATTGTCGAAGAGAACGGCCTAAAGCTCGCGCTGCAGCCGCGGGTCGAATTTCCCGAGGACAAGGCGGTCGTCGAGGCGGCGCTCGAGGCGAAGGGCGACCTTAACCTCAAGGTCGCGCTGGAAGTGCTTCCGAAGTTCGAAATCGGCGAATTCTCCGACATCTTGCTTAAGCGTCCGGTCGCGGACGTCGAGGAGAGCGAGATCAATCGGGCGATCGATCGCTTCGTCGACGAGCGGCGCACCTTCGCCGACCGGCCCGAGGGCGCCGCCGCGGAGAGAGGCGACCGGGTCACGGTCGACTTCGTCGGCACGATCAATGGCGAGCCCTTTGAGGGCGGCGCGAGCCAAGACATCAACGTCGTCCTCGGCGCCGGCAACTTCATCGCCGGCTTCGAAGACGGCCTTCTCGGCGCGCGAGCCGGCGAGAAGCGGCAGATCAAGGCGACGTTCCCTGAGGCCTACGCGACGCGCTCGCTCGCAGGGAAAACGGCCGATTTCGACGTCACGACAAAAGCGGTCGCCAGCCCTAACGCCTACCCAATCGACGACGACCTCGCCAAAAGCCTCGGCTTCGAAAGCCTTGAGCAGATGCGGACGGGGCTGCGCGGGCGTCTTGAAGAGGACTATCGCCGTCAGTCGCGCAACCGCGCCAAGCGCCGCCTGCTCGATGTGCTGGCCGAGCGCTATTCCTTCGACGTGCCGCAAGGCCTCGTTGACCAGGAGTTCAACCAGATCTGGGAGCAGGTGGAGCGCGAGCAAAAGGCGAGCGGGCGCAACTTCGCCGATGAGAACACGACCGAGGAAGCGGCGCGCGCCGACTACCGCAAGATCGCCGTGCGGCGCGTGCGCCTGGGCCTGCTTTTGGCGGAGGTCGGCCAGCGCGCCGACGTCAAGGTGACGGACGAGGAGATGACCGACGCCCTCGTCGCCCGCGCGCGCGCTTTTCCCGGCCAGGAAAAGCAGGTTTGGGACTTCTACCGCGGCAATCCGCAGGCGCTCAACGAGCTGCGGGCGCCGGTCTACGAAGATAAGGTCGTCGACCACATTCTCGGCCTCGTGAAGATCGAGGACGATAAGGTGACGCCGGCCGAGCTCGCCAAGGACGACGAGGTCGCGATCCCGGCCTGAAGCGGGGCTGGATCCGCCCCCTTTAAGGAGGGGCCGGGGGCGCCTATGTTCCGCGCTCCACCTAGCGATTCGTGCCCTCAAAAAACAGGCGTTTCATGCGCGATCCCGTCGACTATTATTTCAACAATCTCGTTCCGATCGTCGTCGAGCAGTCGGCGCGCGGCGAGAGGTCGTTCGACATTTTTTCCCGGCTGTTGAGGGAACGGATCATCTTCATGGTCGGGGCGATCGACGACGCGTCGGCGTCGTTGGCGGTTGCGCAATTGCTGTTCTTAGAAGCGGAGAACCCCAAGAAGGACATCGCCGTCTACATCAACTCGCCGGGCGGGATCGTGACGTCGGGCCTGTCGATCTATGACACGATGCAGTTCATCCGCCCGAAGGTGACGACCATGTGCATCGGCCAGGCTGCGTCGATGGCCTCGCTGCTGCTGACGGCGGGCGAAAAGGGCATGCGCTTCGCGCTTCCCAATTCCCGCATCATGCTGCACCAGCCCTCAGGCGGCTTCCAGGGCCAGGCGTCGGACATTCAGCGCCACGCCGAGGACATCTTGAAAGTCAAAAAGCGCCTGAACGAGATTTACGTCCAGCACACCGGCCAGAGCCTTGAGACGATCGACCGGACGCTCGATCGCGACCACTTCATGTCGGCCGAAGAATCGAAGGCCTTCGGCCTGATCGATGACGTGGTCTTAAAGCGGGCCGTGGAGCCGGACGAGCCGAAGCCGCTGTAGACGGCCGCCTCAATTTCAGGCGAATCGCCGTCAGGTTCCCCTCAGGCGGCGTCTTCTTAGGCGGGGCGGCTCAGCCGCCGGCCGGCGGGACTTGATTTCGCCGCCGAATTGTTGGTTGCTGGGCCGCCCGGCGCTAAAAAAAGGCGGCGCCGGCGGTCAAGCTTAACCCCGCGGGACGAGGGCCATTGCGGCTACGGTTTGTTAGGGCCGCGCGTCTAGGCTGGAAGATTGGGCGTTCTGTGCGAACCGAGTTCGGACGGAGCGCCGCGACGGAGTAACGAGAGATGGCCAAGGCCGAAGGCGACGCCAAGAACACGCTTTATTGCTCGTTCTGCGGCAAGAGCCAGCATGAAGTGCGCAAGCTCATCGCCGGGCCTACGGTGTTCATCTGCGACGAGTGCGTCGAACTGTGCATGGACATCATCCGCGAGGAGAGCAAGACCTCGCTGGTCAAGAGCAAGGACGGCATTCCGACGCCACGTGAGATCTGCAAGGTTTTGGACGACTACGTCATCGGCCAGGCGCACGCCAAGCGCGTGCTGTCGGTCGCGGTCCACAATCACTATAAGCGCCTGAACCACGCCTCGAAGCACAACGACGTCGAGCTCGCCAAGTCGAACATCCTGCTCATCGGCCCGACGGGCTCGGGCAAGACGCTGCTTGCCCAGACGCTCGCGCGCATCCTCGACGTTCCCTTCACCATGGCCGACGCCACGACGCTGACCGAGGCCGGTTATGTCGGCGAGGATGTCGAGAACATCATTTTGAAACTCCTGCAGGCCTCCGACTACAACGTCGAGCGGGCGCAGCGCGGCATCGTCTATATCGATGAGATCGACAAGATCAGCCGCAAGTCCGACAACCCGTCGATCACCCGCGACGTGTCGGGCGAGGGCGTGCAGCAGGCGCTTCTGAAGATCATGGAAGGCACGATCGCTTCGGTGCCGCCGCAAGGCGGGCGCAAGCACCCGCAGCAGGAGTTCCTGCAAGTCGACACGACGAACATTCTCTTCATCTGCGGCGGCGCCTTCGCCGGCCTCGAGCGAATCATCTCCGCCCGCGGGCGCGGCACCTCGATCGGCTTTGCCGCCAAGGTCCAGGCGCCGGACGATCGCCGCACCGGCGAGGTGTTCCGCGAGGTTGAGCCCGAGGACCTCTTGAAGTTCGGCTTGATCCCCGAGTTTGTCGGCCGCCTGCCGGTCGTGGCGACGCTGGAGGATCTCGACGAGGACGCCTTAAAGCGCATCTTGACCGAGCCCAAAAACGCCCTCGTGAAGCAGTATCAGCGGCTCTTCGAAATGGAGAGCACGGACTTAACCTTCCAAGACGAGGCGCTGAACGTCGTCGCCAAGAAGGCGATTGAGCGGCGGACCGGCGCGCGGGGCCTGCGCTCGATCATGGAGGGCATTTTGCTCGACACGATGTTCGACCTGCCCGGCCTCGACGGCGTCGAACAGGTCGTCATCGGCCCCGAGGTGGTGGAGGGCAAGGCGCGTCCGCTCTATATCTATTCGGAGCGGGCCGAAAAGGCCGGGTGATGGAGGCCGTGGCCGAGCGCCTTGCGGCTTGAAAGTCGGCCCTCCGCCCGCCATCTTCTGTTCGAAAGCGGCGCCGTGCCGCTAAGCGGTGCGTCAGAAAGTCTCAAGCGCCGACCGCCCGTTCTAAGCGAGCGGCGCCGCAACTTTGGCCGACGCTGAAAAAGAAAGAGCGAAACGGATCCGCCATGAGCACTTCGCGCAAGCCCATCGTCCCCGGCGTCATCGAGGCCTACCCGGTGCTGCCGCTGCGCGACATCGTCGTTTTTCCGCATATGGTCGTGCCGCTCTTCGTCGGCCGCGAGAAGTCGATCAGAGCGCTTGAGGAGGTCATGAAGGCCGATAAGCCCATCCTCCTCGCGACTCAGATGAACGCCTCCGACGACGAGCCGACGACGGAGGCGATCTTCGGCACCGGCACGCTTGCCAACGTGCTTCAGCTCCTCAAACTCCCCGACGAGACCGTGAAGGTGCTCGTCGAGGGCGTCGTGCGCGCGAAGGTCGACCGCTATCTGCCGACCGAAGGCTTCTTCGAGGCCGAGGCGCACGCGATCGTCGACGACCCGTTCGACAAGATCGAGATCGAGGCGCTGTCGCGGTCGGTCGTCACCGAGTTCGAGAACTACGTCAAGCTCAACAAGAAGGTGTCGCCCGAGGTCGTCGCGGCGGTCGGGCAGATCAACGATTACGGGCGCGTCGCCGACACGATCGCCTCCCACCTTGCCGTGAAGCTCTCGGACAAGCAGGCGATTCTCGAGACGTCGTCCATCGCCAAGCGCTTCGAGAAGTGCCTTGCTTTGATGGAGAGCGAGATTTCCGTGCTGCAGGTCGAGAAGCGCATCCGCACGCGCGTCAAGCGGCAGATGGAGAAGACGCAGCGCGAATATTATCTCAACGAGCAGATGAAGGCGATCCAGAAGGAGCTCGGCGACGAAGACGGTCGCGACGAGATGAGCGAGCTCGAGAGCCGCATCAAATCGACGAAGCTCACGAAGGAGGCCCGCGACAAGGCGTTGGGCGAGTTGAAGAAGCTGCGCCAGATGTCGCCGATGTCGGCGGAGGCGACGGTCGTGCGCAACTATCTCGACTGGATGCTGTCGCTTCCCTGGGGCAAGCGCTCGAAGATCAAGAAGGACCTGGCGGCTGCGCAGGCGATCCTCGACAACGACCATTTCGGCCTCGACAAGGTCAAGGAGCGCATCGTCGAGTATCTCGCGGTCCAGCAGCGCGCGAACAAGCTGACCGGCCCGATCCTCTGCCTCGTCGGCCCGCCCGGCGTTGGCAAGACGTCGCTCGGCAAGTCGATCGCCAAGGCGACGGGCCGCGAGTTCGTGCGCATGTCGCTCGGCGGCGTGCGCGACGAAGCCGAGATAAGGGGCCACAGGCGCACCTATATCGGCTCGATGCCCGGCAAGGTCATCCAGTCGCTGCGCAAGGCGAAGACCTCGAACCCGCTCTTCCTGCTCGACGAGATCGACAAGATGGGCATGGATTTCCGCGGCGACCCGTCGTCGGCGCTGCTTGAGGTGCTCGACCCCGAGCAGAACGCGACGTTCAACGATCATTACCTCGAGGTCGATTACGACCTCTCGGGCGTGATGTTCATCACGACGGCGAACACGCTGAACATTCCGCCGGCGCTGATGGACCGCATGGAGATCATCCGCATCGCCGGCTACACGGAAGACGAGAAGTTGGAGATCGCCAAGCGCCATCTCCTGCCGAACTCGCGCGCCAAGCACGGGCTCGACGAGAAGGAATGGACGGTTCAGGACGACGCGCTGCTCGAGCTCGTGCGCCGCTACACCCGCGAAGCGGGCGTGCGCAACCTCGAGCGGGAGATCTCTAATCTCGCGCGTAAGGCCGTGAAGCAGATCCTGACGAACAAGAGTAAGACGGTCGTCGTCAGCGCCGCCAATGTCGGGGAGTTCCTCGGGCCGCCGAAATATCGCTACGGCGAGATCGAGGCGTCCGACCAGGTCGGCCTGGTGACGGGCCTCGCGTGGACGGAGGTCGGCGGCGAGCTCTTAACCGTCGAAGGCGTCATGATGCCGGGCAAGGGCCGCATGACGGTGACCGGCAACTTGAAGGACGTGATGAAGGAGTCGATCTCGGCGGCGGCGTCCTACGTTCGCTCGCGCGCGGTCGACTTCGGCATCGAGCCGCCGCTGTTCGACAAGCGCGACATCCATGTGCACGTACCCGAAGGCGCAACGCCCAAGGACGGGCCGTCGGCGGGCGTCGCCATGGCGACGGTGATCGTGTCAATGCTGACCGGCATTCCGGTCAGGCGCGACATCGCGATGACCGGCGAGATCACGCTGCGCGGCCGCGTTCTGCCGATCGGCGGCTTGAAGGAGAAGCTGCTGGCGGCTTTGCGCGGCGGGATCAAGAAAGTCTTGATTCCGGAAGAGAACGTGAAGGATCTGGCCGAGATCCCGGACGCGGTGAAGAACGGACTTGAGATCGTGCCGGTTTCGAAGATGGACGACGTCTTAAAGCAGGCGCTGATGCGCCAGCCGATCCCGATCGCTTGGGACGAGGACGACAAGTCTCAGCCCGCGCCGATCGTCGAGAGCGACGAGGCGACGACGAGCCTCACGGCGCACTAAAGAGCGCAGCGAACGCGAAAAAGGCGAAGCGGAAGGCCGCTCCCGGCGAGGGAGCGGCCTTCGTCTCATTTGGCCCTTGCAGGCGGAAGGCGCCCTTCGCCCGTTCGCCAAAAGGCGGATTTCGGGGGCGCCTCTCACCCCGCTAAGATCGAGGAAAACGCCGCCGACAGGGGGTCGGCGAACGGGCTCGCGGCCCGAAACCCGCGCATTTCCTCAAGAAATCGCGCTTCCACCTTGCCTTTAGCCCCGGAATTGGCGAGCAAAGAGCGGCATCGGCGCCCTGATTCGTCGAGTTTTGTTGGCTTCAGCGCCTGCGCTCTTGAGCATGGGCGGCGCGGGGGCGGCGCTTGCGGGCGTCTGCATAAGGAGAGGGACAGATGAACAAGATTGAACTGGTCGACCACATTGCGACGGAGGCGAGCCTGACCAAGGTCAACGCGGCGGCCGCCCTCGAGGCCACGCTCGACGGGATCGTCAAGGCGCTGAAGAAGGGCGAGGAGGTGCGCCTCGTCGGCTTCGGCACATTCTCGGTTCGCGAGCGCGCCGCCGGCAAAGGCCGCAATCCGGCGACCGGCAAGGAGATCAAGATCGCCGCCTCGAAGAACGCGCGCTTCAAGGCCGGGGCCGGCCTGAAGGCGAGCCTGAACAAGAAGGGCGGCAAGAAATAAATTGGCCTTAAAACGACGGCGCGCGCCGACGGGCGGCCTTCGGGCCGCCCCTTTTGTTTTCTAGCCGTTATCCCTCAGGCGCGCGCGGCCTTGGCCGGAGGTCATCGAACCGGTATAGCTGGCCGTCTTCCCTTAAAGGATGTCGATTAAGGGCGGTTAGCTCAGTTGGCAGAGCATCTCGCTTACACCGAGAGGGTCGGCGGTTCGAGCCCGTCACCGCCCACCAA
>Ga0187782_10002583_pt1 | contig 13356 bp, 12 predicted proteins | sample 0715_SJ02_MP15_2_FD_132454 | JGI IMG/M metagenome (GOLD analysis project Ga0187782, IMG submission 132454) | Tropical peat soil microbial communities from peatlands in Department of Meta, Colombia - 0715_SJ02_MP15_20_MG | ecosystem: Environmental > Terrestrial > Soil > Wetlands > Peat | place...
GAAAAGGACATTCTCGCACAAATGGACTTTAAGCCCAGGATCGCTAAGGATCTGAAACTGATGCCCGCCGGCATTTTCCAGCCGACTTGGGGAGAATTGCGCCAGATCATCGAGAGAAAGAGCCACAAGATTTCCGAAGCAAAAGCGGCGTAGTACCGGGGCCCTTAGTCGTCGAGAATGCGTGGGGTGAACGAATCTTTTTATGCAAGAACACTGGAGGATGCCTCATGGCTGGCAAAGCTGAGGATAAGAACGCCGTCTACAAAATTGTGGAGTTAGTCGGGATGAGTTCTCAGTCCTGGGACGACGCTGCAAAGCATGCGGTGGAAGCCGCCGGTCGCAGCCTGCGAGACCTGCGTGTTGCTGAGGTCGTGGAGCAGGACCTGAAGATCGAACGCGGTAAGGTGCAGGCCTATCGCGTCAGGATGCGGCTGTCTTTCAAATACGAACACTGAGACCTCGTCACACCTCATACGTCGGCGGGAGTAGCCGTGGCGTCCAGAACAAGCTAGGGGTGTTGCAGGAGCGAGAGTTTGAGCGCTAGGGGAGGATGCACACCCAGGGAGTAAGCTTACGGCTGGTGGCGGCGATCAACCGGGGCGTGGCAGCCTTGGTTTGCAAGCCTGCGCATCCTCCGAATCGAAGCCTGCTTTACTTAAAGTCTGGTTTGCCCCACAATTGGCGCGATCGATGCTCAGTCGAAAGCGACCGAAGGCTTTGTCCGAGCCGAGAAGATCCAGAGGAATAGGGGTCCCTCTGCGAAAGATCGGCTGAGCGCTGACGTAGCTTTGCTTCGGGGCCGCCACCCGACCGAACATTCTCTCGACCGCTAAGATGGCCTAGTCGCCGTGCGCTGGGACACAGACGGTCCCGCCCCATCAGGGTGCCCCCGCGAAGCGTTGCGGCTCGAAGAAAGGGATAAAGCGGGAGATCCAACTCGCTGGAATGACGAGGAGGTAGCCGATGCTTGGCACCCTCGGTTACTCAGTCAAAGCCCTGGAAACGATTGATGAGCGGTTGATGCGCTGCGGGGTCAGCCGCCGGTCGTTTTTGCAGTTCTGCTCGTCGCTGATGGTCGCCGCCCCTTTCGGCCTCGCGATTACGGACAAGAAGACTCCGGAAGATGTTGCAGCGGGGCTCGGGAGAGTAATCCGCCCCCCTGTAATTTGGCTGCATTTCCAGGACTGCACCGGTTGCACAGAGACCCTCCTCCGCACCTCCCACCCGGACCTCGGCGATTTGATTCTGAACATCATCTCGCTGGAGTATCACGAAACACTTATGGCAGGTTCGGGTCGCCAGGCCGAGGAGGCGCTCACCGAGTCTGTAGCCAAATACTCGGGGAAATACGTCTGTGTCGTTGAAGGCTCGATCCCCAAGCGCGACAACGGCATTTATATGAAGCTTGCCGGGCGCCCTGCCTATCAGGTCTTGGAAGACGTTGCTGGAAAGGCGGCAGCTATTGTGGCCATCGGCTCCTGCGCTGCATGGGGCGGAATTCCTTCTGCGGACCCGGATCCGACCGGCGCTGTCGGCGTGGCGGATCTCATGCCCAAGAAGACCATCGTCAATCTTCCTGGCTGTCCCCCGAACCCATACACGCTTTTGGGCGTTGTGTTGCAATTCGCCGCCTCAGGTACGCTGCCAGAGCTTGACGACGAGCGTCGTCCGAAGTTCGCGTACGACCGAAACATCCACGATCATTGTCCGCGCCGGCCGCACTTCGATGCCGGCCATTTTGTGAAGCAATTCGGTGATGAGGGGCACCGAGAAGGTTGGTGTCTCTACGAGATGGGCTGCAAAGGCCCGGACACCCATGCAGGCTGCTCCACGCGCCACTTCAACGAGATCCCCGATGTATGGCCGATCGGCATCGGGGCTCCCTGCATTGGGTGTACAGAGAAAAGTATTGCCTTCCGCGTGCCCATGTTCCAGGTCATCCAAATCCACACGCCAGCGACGCCGCCGGCGACCTACGCACCGATCGTTTCCCCGCAGGGCGGCGTGAGTCCAATCGCCACCGGCCTGGCCGGACTTGCAGCGGGCGCGCTTGCCGGCGCGGGCTATGTCGCTTCCCGCAAGTTCTCGAGAGCGCGGGGCGACGAGAGCGTGCCGGGTCTGGAACCTCCCACGCCTCCCCAGTCCCCCGAAGGCGGCCCGCAAGACGCGCCGAGAAAGTGACCATGAGCAACGGGATCAGTCGCCGCCAAGCCATTACGGGATTCCTCGGTCTCGGAGGAGCGATTGCAGGAAATCTGGGCCTCTCGGCTGCCGCTGAGGAGCACCCGGCACACCCTGTAGCGCCACCGGATGCCGTGGCCATGCTGTACGACAACAACCTGTTTACCGGCTGCAGGGCTTGCATGATGGCGTGCAACGACGCAAATGGCCTACCTTCCGACACCAGGTTATCGAGCGGCCTTTGGGACATGCCGCTGGATCTCAACTCCAAGACCAAGAACATCATCAAGCTATGCGAAGAGCCGGAGGGCCGGGGGTTCGCTTATGTCAAAAGGCAGTGCATGCACTGCCTGGATCCTGCGTGCGTCACGGGCTGCCCTTTCAGCGCTCTGAAGAAGAGCGAGTGGGGGGCGGTCACCTGGACCAGTTCGCTCTGCATCGGCTGCCGCTACTGTGAAGTGGCTTGTCCGTTCGATGTCCCCAAGTTCGAGTGGGACAAGTGGAACCCCAAGATTGTCAAGTGCGAGTTCTGCTTTGATCAGCGGCTGAAGGAAAATATGCAGCCGGCATGCACGGCTGTCTGTCCGACGGGAGCGGTAATTTTCGGCAAGCGGGCAGACCTCCTGGAAAAAGCAAAGGCGCGCATCGCGGCGTCACCACCGAAATACTACGAGCAGCGTGTGTATGGAGAACACGAGGCAGGAGGCACGCAGGTGCTTTACCTCTCGCATGTGCCATTCCAGGATATCGGCTTGCCGAAGCTCGGTCCAACTTCACTGGGCCACTACGCTACGAAAGTCACTTCGGTGATCTACAAATGGCTTTCCGGGCCGCTGATTGCCGCCGTGCTCTTAGGCGCTGCGATTAAACGGAATTGGAACCGCCACGAGGAGGAGAGACCAGGACGGGAGCGGAAGACAGGCCTCAGGGAACAACTATGAAACAACCCGACCCTACCGGCGCAACTCTGATTAACTGCTGGCAGCGAGGTGTCCCCGTTTACGGCGAACCTCTGGTCACGCGAACGCTCCTCTTTTTCGTGGGTTTGGCGGCGCTCGGCTTGGCGCTCGCGCTTGTGCGTTTCTTCTCTCCTCTCGGTCCCCTGTCGGGCATGAACGATGCCTACGCGTGGGGGATCTGGAAGACTTTTAACGTCCTAACCCTTACGGCCCTTGGCTCAGGTGCTCTTGCCGTGGGCATGGCGGCTTGGGTTTTCAACCGGCAGAAATTGCACGTGGTCATGCGCACGGCGCTCGTGACTGGTTTCCTCTTCTACGCGACCGGCCTCCTTGCGCTCGGATTCGACGTAGGGCGCGCCTGGAACTTCTACTGGGTCCTGCTCCCGTGGCGTTGGAATGCAGAGTCCGCCATGCTTGAGGTGTCTGTATGCATGCCCCTGTACTGCTGCGTCTTTCTGGCCTTTGAGAACGTCCCCTTGGTCCTTGAACGTTTCTATTACACAGGCACGCCAAACACGAAGGAGCGCCTGAAGCAGGCCGCGCCCGTCTTGCGGCGAATCTATCCCTTCATGCTAATCGGAGCCTATGTTCTGCCACTTATGCACCAATCCTCCCTTGGGGGCCTGCTCCTGCTGGGCGGTACCAAAATCCACCCCTTGTGGCAGTCGGCGTGCCTGCCGCTGCTTTACCTCCTGGCTGCCGGTGTGGCCGGGGTGGGCTTCGTGACTTTCATTCTGCTGATCGCGTGCCTGCGCTATTCGCGCCACCTTGATCTGGACATCCTTGGAGAACTAGGCAATCTGCTGTCGTGTGCATGCTTCGTCTTTCTCGCCGTTCGCTTCGGCGACCTCGCCTGGCGCGGACAGCTCGGGAAGGCCTTCGCCTTCGACAGGATGAGCCTCCTTTTCCTTTTCGAGACCGCGCTCATTCTCATTCCTGCCGTTGCGTTGCGGAGCCGGAAGGCGCGAGAAACGCCGCGCGCGCTGCTCAATCTGGCCACACTCGCTTGCCTGGGAGCCCTGTTGTACCGCTTCATTCCCACGACCATCGCCTTCCATCCCGCTCTCCACGCGGTATATTTTCCCGCCGTACCTGAACTTCTGATGACCATCGGCTATATTGCGCTCGGAATTGCAGCCTTTGGAATTGCCGTCAAGTTTTTCGCGATTCTTCCCGGAGATATCGCGGAGTGGAATTACATGTTTAAGCTTGCGCGGCAGCGGCGCTTGGCCTCGGACTCAGGAGACTAGTTATGGCAAAGCGAGTGACAATTGATCCGGTTACGCGCATTGAAGGCCACTTGCGCATTGACGTGGAAGTCGATTCCGGCTCGGTGCAGAAGGCTTGGGCCTGCTGCACCATGTGGCGCGGCATTGAAACGATTCTGCGCGGCCGTGATCCCCGGGAAGGCTGGGTTTTTGCTCAGCGGTTCTGCGGGGTGTGCACCACGGTCCACGCTATGGCTTCGGTCCGGGCCGTGGAGGACGCCCTGCATCTCGAAATCCCAGCCAATGCCCAGTACATCCGCAATCTGATTCTGATCGCTCACGCCCTGCACGACCACATCGTGCACTTCTATCACTTGTCCGCTCTCGACTGGGTGGATATCACAACTATTCCCAAAGCCGACTCGGCGCGCGCAGCCTCCCTCGCCGACGGAATTAGCAGTTGGCCGGGAAACTCCCACCGTGAACTCGAGCTGGTACAAGACAAAGTCAAAGGGCTGGTCGCCAGCGGCCAGCTTGGCATCTTCGCTCATGGCTACTGGGGTCATCCGGCCATGCGTCTCAGCCCTGAGATGAACCTTCTTCTATTTGCACACTATCTCCAAGCCCTCGAGTTTCAGCGCAAATCGAATCAGATCGTCGGAATTCTGGGTGGCAAGACGCCGCATATTCAGAATCTTGCAGTCGGCGGCGTGATGAACGCCATCAACCTGAACAGCCTCGCCACCATGAACATGGACCGTCTCGAGATGCTGAAATCCTTGTTTCAAGATGTGGTCCCCTTCGTGCAGCAGGCCTATTTTGTTGATGCCTGCCTGCTTGCCGGCTCCTATCCGGAGTGGTTCAAGTACGGCCGCGGTGTTGCAAATTATCTAGCTGTTCCTGACCTACCGCTGGACGCGCAAGCCACAAAGTTCGACTTGCCTGGCGGACTCATCATGAACGGAAATCTGGCCTCCGTGCGGCCGATTCCGGACTGGCATGACAAGCCCATACGCGCTGCGGTTGCCGAGGATGTGACGCACGCGTGGTATCAGGGAAATGGCGCTCTTAAACCTTGGAAGGGCAAGACCGATCCGGACTACACGGATTTCCAGCCTGAGGGGAAATACTCCTGGGTGAAAGCGCCGCGCTACGATGGGAGTCCGATGCAGGTGGGCCCTCTTTCCAATATCTTGGTCGGTTATGCGACGGGACACGCCGCAACTCGGAAGTGGACGGACGCGGCGCTCGAAAGAATTTCTTCCGTGCATGGTTCGCGCGTGCCCGTCGAAGATTTGCAGTCAACTATGGGACGATACGTTTCACGAGCGATTCGCTCTGCGATGCTTTCCGACGTAGGGGTCAAACATTGCCAGCTGCTCACTGAAAACATCCTTCGAGGCGACGCGGCCACTTACAATCCGCCGCAATTTCCGCAACAGGAGGTGGAGGGCGTTGGCTTGCACGAGGCGCCGCGCGGCACGCTGTCCCACTGGGTTGTGATCGAAAAGGGTGTCTTCTCCAATTATCAGGCCGTGGTGCCCACAACCTGGAACGCAAGCCCGCGCGATGAGAAAGACATTCCCGGGCCCTATGAAAGCTCGCTGCTCGGGAACCCGGTGGCTGATCCCTCGAAGCCGCTCGAAGTGTTGCGCACCGTGCACTCCTTCGATCCTTGCATGGCCTGCGCGTGCCATACGCTTGACGCACGCGGCCGCGAAATCGCTCAGGTGAAAGTATTATGAGTGAGAGTACGGGTGTGGCGCAGCGGCGCGTCTGCGTGATTGGCTTGGGCAACGTTTTTCTCGGCGACGACGGCTTTGGATGTTTGGCCGTCGAGGTGCTTTGCCGCGAATACGACTGTGGACCACACGTCGAGGTTGTGGACTTGGGTGCGCCGGGCCTGGACCTCGCGCCCTATCTCTTCGGCCGGGACCTTGTGGTTCTCGTCGATGCCGTCAACGTTGACGGAGAGCCCGGAACCGTCCAGGCCTACCGTGAGAGTGACCTTGTGCATTCTCACGCACAACTTCGACTGACAGATCACGACCCTGGTCTCCAGGAGTCCCTGGCGCGCCTGCGACTCGTCGGTCGCGCTCCGGCGGAACTGATTGTTATAGGGGTCATCCCAGAATCGTGTAACTTCGGTGAACGAATCAGTCCTATCGTCCTGCGCGCGACTTCAATGGCGGTCGAGAAGCTAGTGCGATTGCTGCAAGCACGGGGTTTCGATTGTCGAAAGAGATCTCAGCCAGGGCAGGCAGATGCATCGCCAGTCCTCAGTCAGCTCTGGCGTGGAAGTACGCCTGAAACAGCTCGCTCGTTTCATGCGTGGAGGCATGGTGATTTACGTCGATGATATGGCCCACGTCGTTTAGCTTTCCATCGCGCGCCCCGGATTATTCGCAAGGGGACCTCGCCCTCGCTCACACCAGTTGGCGAACACACGCGCTGTCCGATAGCGGGGGTGTCCCCTGGGCCAGAACATCCATCAAGCAGTAAAAGGTCTCACTTCCACAGAGGCCACGAACAAAGCAGGCGGCGTGATCATTATGATCGCCGGGCTGGCAGGCGCTACCAGCGGTAAGGGTTTTTACGACAACTGGGCGCCATGCAAAACACCGAACGAGTTTGTGCCGTGTGTCGCACGTCGACCACAGGGATACCGTCCCCGATCAATGGGAATCCCAAGTAGTCGCGCGCATCCTGAGCCAACACTGGCTTTCCAAAAGGATCAGCCTCTCTGTCTCCCAGAGCTTCAGCTAGAACCTTTGGCCTTTGCACCTGAAAAGGAGGAGCAGGAGCGTCGAACATCGGAGTGAACAAGCCGGCCTCGTTCCTCGAACTGGCGACCAGCACTCCGAAGTGGTTGCCTGGCCGTTGCAGAGCGTCGCGCGAGGATTGCCCTCACGACGGTGATTTCCGAGGCATCGCCTCCGCTGCGCCGGGGGTTCGACTGTGGAGCCGGGGCATTAAATCGAAGTACGGCCGAATGATCGGCGAATCCGAGTTCTGGAAGTCCTCATACGTCCCGTCGAATACGATGTGTGCACCATCGAGCATGATGATTCGCGGCTGCAAGCGATAAAGCAGCTCTTTGTCGTGAGTAATGAGAACGCTGGTTCGTGGAAAGCCCGACGCAGTCTTCTTATTATGCATTGACCCTATCAAGAACTGGATCTGCTCGGCGACTTGAGGGTCCAGACCAGTGGTTGGCTCGTCGTAGAGAAGCAGGACCGGATCCATGGCCAGAGCTCGGGCGAGCGCAACGCGTTTTGCCATGCCGCCTGAAAGCTGGTCAACGATCAGGCCCGAGTCTCTTTCGGGGTCTAGGGCGACTTCGCGCACAGCTTCTCGGACCTTGCTGCGAATGATCGATTCATCGAGTTGTTGGACCTCGCGCAGCGGCAGGGCAATATTCGCCTCCACGCTCAACCCCGAGAGCAATGCGTTGCCCTGGAACACTACTCCCCAGTGTCGCTCGAGTCTTTCCATGCCCGCTGCATTGAGAGTCGCGAGATCAACCAGAAGCGACCCCACGGACTCATGGTCCGCGAGAAGGATATGCCCCTGGTCGGCATGATCGAGGCCTATAATATGCCGCAACAGGGTGGTTTTCCCGGTTCCGGATCGTCCCACGAAAGCGATCATTTCAGCTCTATGCACAACCAGGTTGATATCTTCGAGCACGCAATGGCTGCCAAACGATTTAGATAAACGTTCGATCTGAATCTCAATGGATGCCGCTGGAGGAGCTTCTCGAGCGGGCGTACGTTCCCAGGGCGGAATTAGTTGATTCATGTGAACAGTGCCCCCGCAGACAGTCCGAAAATGGGGCGAGCACCCCAGATTCTTTGGCAAATGCTAACCAAATCAGTGAGCAGAAAGGTTCGGCAATCAGGCAATGCCATCACTCACCGTGCGAGCGCTGCGATTCCAGCTTTTGTTTTGTCGCCACGAGGACCCGCTCGAGGGAAGAACGGCTCTTGTCTACGGCCACCTTGCGCACGATGCCCCCTTTCAATCCGGTAAGCCCGGCCTGTTTCGAACCTTTGACGGTAATGATGTAGAAGCCCGGACGTTGCGCATCCTTGATGCAGACGGTTAAGTCGAGGGCCGTTTCGAAGTAGTGGCTTGCGTAGATCTGTTTCTCAGCCACTGCGTACGCGGGCTCATTTCCAACCGTTCCTCGATAGACGACCTTCTGTACGATCCGGAAGGTCGGCTTTAATCCGAAATTAACCTCTTCCCAATAGAAACTGGCCTGCACGTCATCGGATTTCGCCTTCGGGTAGTCGAGCAGATATTCGTGGAGTTCCGGCAGATACACGGGAAGCGCCTTGAGCGGTTCTATTAATGAAGCAAAGGTGTCTGCCACGGCCGCGGGGTGCTTCTTGTCACGATAGGCGCCCAAGGCGGCGTTGCCCCCTTGCATATACTCCAGGAGCGCCTGCAGTGCCAGTTGCCGGGCCAGGTGATTTACCCTGTCGGCCACATCAGACGCGGACCAGTCGATCGACTGCTGAAAGTCTTCTATCGCCTCCGTTGGCAGTTGGACCTGGCAATGGCCAATCTTGCAGTTCTTCAGCTCCGTAATGTCTTGCTCGTCCAGGGTGAAGCCCTCAAGGTCGGAAAGCTGAGGTGGATCGCTGAAACTTTGGATTGCGAGATAGCTGGGGAGCTTGCGCAACGCGTCGATGTCAGAGGCGAGCTTGAGATAGCTCTCGGGAGTCGCCTGTCCGTACACCGATCCGAAGACGTACACTTCATCAGGGGTAGGCGACTCGATGACCTTGGCAACGGCCTTCCCCGAGCGGATCGCAGCGATCTGCTCTTCATTCAATCCAACAAACTCGCGGAAATACTTATATGGTTCCTCCGGAGCGTCTGCCTGGATCACAGCAGCCAAAAGCAGCAAAACAACGGGAAGCATGATGCAAAAACGGATCTTTTTCATGGGCCTTCACCTCGATTCTGCTTTGCCCCCATCGGCTCTCTTCATCACGATGACGCAGACGGCCCCTACTCCTGCCCAGAAGATGCCGGACGCACGCCGGCACAATGCCAGGGTCAACCCCGCAGTGGCCGTCACCCCGAAAATGTTTGCAATCAGCATATTCCCGCCTTCATAGGTCCCAATATTACCTGGATTCAGCGCGCCCACCATGTTGATCACCTTCGTCAGGCCTTCCAGCGAGAAGGCGTCCACCAACCCGACCCCTACTCCCATGAGACGGAAGGTGACATAGACCTGCAAAACTGCCACCGCATGCCATAGCAAACTCAGGATGAGGCTCGCCCGGAATGCGCCCGGCGCCTTGCGACTAAAGTCGAGGAGGTTGCTTTCGGCTGCATCAATGGACGGCTCTTTGCCGACCATCCAGTTGTGAAGCTCAGGCAAGCGCGCAATCGCTCTGGCCGCGTCCCCCATCAGCCGCCAACGGCTTACCACGGCCACAAACGCCAAGACCACCACTGCGATGAGCACGGCAGCGAGCACCAATGCATAGACTCGCCACTCACCGGAAAGAGGGAAATGCAATAAAGTGATACTGATTCCCAAAACAGCAACGACTGCGGCTGTCAAGAGATGCATTCCTCCGTCAATCGCGCAGGCCGATATTCCACGAGTCACTGGCACCACAGGAGTAACCAGAGATACGTGGACGCCCTCGCCGACCAGCTTTCCAGCAAAACCAAGTTGCCCGCACGCATCCGAGGCTAACTGCGCGACAAGACTGCGTGACCAGGGAAGGCCTTGGATATCGTACGTAATCGTCTGTCGCCAAGCCCATGTCCTGATCAACTGAGCGAGACCTCCCAGAATGATGATCAAGGCTAAGCCCCAGCCGACTACCTGCACTTGCTTCCAAACGAGCTCCGGGCCGGCCCGAAACACCAAGTATCCCAGTAAGCCAAGCCCAAGAAGGGCGGCAAAGAATCGAAGAAAGGGCCGAATTGGAGACTGGAACTTAGTCGTGCGGGAAGCCCTGGTTAAACCTGGTTGGTCCGATGTCATTCCAGCAGTAGTTCGCAAGAGCACCGCCTCCAATCAAAGACAGGACCGCATTAGAAACGCCGGATTGATACAGCGGCCATTTCAGCCAGTCTCGAACTGCGGAACTCGACCCGAAACGACCGAGATTTAGCGCTCCGAGATTCTATCAGCAGCTCCCTGGATTCATGTCCCGCCATCGGCCCCATTCCCTTTCCATTCACAGTTGGCTTCCCCACGGTTGCGGCACGACAGGGAGGTAGCTGGCATTTCGGTAGCAACTGATAATTCGCGAACAGTTCGCTCGCCGTTTCGTTCAACGTCGGGGACAGCGTTCTCCTCACATAAGTTGAGGATGGGTGATCCGTCGCATCCAACTGTATAGGAAACCATCGACTCAGCTCAGCACGTGGGGGTGTTGCAGCATCCCGGGACACCCCCTTTGCGTGCGATGGCCCGGAGCAGTTTACAAACGCTGAGTCTGTCAAGCCGTGCGTAGTTTTGAGAATTAAAAATAAAGTCGTCGGCATCGGATTTGCTGACGTCGGGGTACGCTCTCAACACGGCCGGTTCCTTGAGAAGTGGATTGCCTTTCATCCGAAGAAGTGTGATGCTCCACGCCGAGCAAGGTGAAGACGCAGGCGCTCACATACGTCGAGTGAATAGGAAGTTTGGCCAACGATCTCGCCCCGAATTGCGCTTCTCTCTGCATAGCCCAGAGGGTGTCAGGCTCCGCGTGAAAGCTGGTCCGCTTAATATCGCCAGCTTTCACCGGGGTTTCTGCGGATGTCCACCGGGCCTAATATTTCATTCCATTGAGCGTGAGCCAGTGCCAATTCACCATCAATGCGTTGCTTGTGCGTCAATCCACCTCCCCTTGCACGCTCCATGCTCGGTAAGTACCTCCTCGATCTCCTTCAAGCAGCGCTCCTCGCATTCATCTGTGGGTTGGTCCCACTCATGCCGGTGAAGAATATTAATGTGCACAACCACGTCGGGACGGTTTGTACGCATAGGCGAGTAGCTGAGGGATTCGCCCTCTGAGTCGACATCGAATCTGCAAGTGGGATTCACGCGCGGCAGGATCCAATTCGCAATTTCTCTCAAGGCAGATTCGACTCTCAGGCAGTGTTGGCAACCCGGGTCGACATGCTCGGTTCCGCACTCAGGCGTCCCACAGAGTTCGAGATCAAAGCCAATTTTTCGAATCGCATTATTTGTAAGAATCTCGACCGAATACACGTCCCAGCACACCCGAAACCTCTGTACCAGCGCCTTGATCGCTGCGGCGTCGCCTGGCTCGGCGTCTCGTGATGCTGCATTACCACTGTTTTCTTCTGGCATGGCGTTCTGCTCCATCCCCCTGTGGTCGGCGCTAGCGGACCTCCACAAGAACTAGCGAAACGTCGTCCTGCAAAGGCTCGGCGCTATACGAATTGACACCCTGGATGATGGCTTGGCGCATGGCGGGCAGCGGCAAGGCCGCGGCGTTGCGGGCGATTTTTACCAAGCCTTCTACGTCGAGCATTTCGCCCGAGCTATTCCAGACTTCAGTCAGGCCATCGGAATAAAGCATCAGCCGGTCGCCAGCCGACAACTTGAATTCTCGGCTGGCGTGCTGAGGCACTGCATCTCGTAAGGCGCCCAGGATAGTGCTGAGCGACTCGAGCTGGCGCAACTCGCCTGAAGGAGAAATCAGCAGCCCGGGAGGATGACCGGCGGCGGCATAGGTGAGCTGCCGTCCTGTTTGGTCCACTCGTGCTGCGGCCATAGTGAACATGAATCCGGCAACGCCAATTTGTTCGACCACAAAGCGGTTCAGTGTACGCAGCATTTCGCCGAGCTCCATGCCGCGGCGCAATAAGATGAGCGTCTCCGTATATACGCGATTGGCCAGCAAAGCGGAGCTGATGCCATGTCCGGAGACGTCACAAACAAGCACGTCCAGATGCGTGCCATCGAAGGGGGCCACTAGGCCGAAATCGCCGCCGATCGTACGCACAGGCATGTAATATGCTTCCACGGCCAATTGGCCCCACTGGAGCGCCTGGGGCGCCAGGCTCTGCTGGACGCGCGTAGCAAGGGTCAGGTCGCGTTCAATTTCTACGGCGCGGCGTTCGAGCTGGACATTCGCGTCGCGCAGGCGTTGCTCTGCATTCTTCTGCTCGGTGATGTCCGTACAAGTGAACACGGAGAAATGGCTTCCATCAGGGGCTTCCAGCTCGCGGCTGCTAAGGATCACCGGCACGCGTGTACCGTCGGTACGGGGAACAAAGAACTCGAACCGGTCGTAGCCCACTCCCTTTAGCAGAGCCCTGCGCTCCTGCGTGAACGCGTAGTCTTCTCCAGAATAGAACGCGTCCACGGTCTTTCCCACTAGACCGGAGCGGGGGGTGCCAAGCAGACGCTCCATACACTTGTTGACGAAGACGATGCCCTCACGGTCGTCGGCAATGAGCACGGCCTCGTTGAGCATCTCCAGGATGCCCTCCATCGATTTGAGCCATTCCCTTCGTTCGACAGTCATCAGCGTCTCCCTCGGGAGTCGAGGTGTCTCATCCGTCGCACCGTCCGATCCGACAGCAGAGCTTTGAGAACGGATGGCAAGCACTCTAGCCGTTTGCTTTGCGGCGGAGCAAAACAACAATGGACCGCGGGGCCACTGCGTACATAGAATTCTGCAGCGGCAAACCGGGCTCCGAGAAATCATCCGGACTCGGCAAAGACGTGTCCACGATTCTTAACCAATCCTGGGGCGTGCCCTCCTGGATCTGGAACTGCAGCTCTTGCCAATGCGCGTTGATCATCACGTAGATGTCGTCATCCGCCTGTGACGCACCATCCAAACAAAACGCTAGGACCCGCGACTCTGGAGTCAAATCAACCGTGGGACCAGTGGCATACCAGGAGACGTCCTCCCGCCAGAATCTGCTGCGGCACAGAGAAGGATGTAATTTCCGGAACGCAATCATTTTTTTGAAGAAACGGAATGTGTCCTTATTCGTCTGTAGCA
>Ga0187782_10002585_pt1 | contig 13347 bp, 5 predicted proteins | sample 0715_SJ02_MP15_2_FD_132454 | JGI IMG/M metagenome (GOLD analysis project Ga0187782, IMG submission 132454) | Tropical peat soil microbial communities from peatlands in Department of Meta, Colombia - 0715_SJ02_MP15_20_MG | ecosystem: Environmental > Terrestrial > Soil > Wetlands > Peat | place...
CGGTCACCACGTAGTCCCGGTAATCGAGATCGGCGACAGCAAAAGCCTGTTCGACAAACGAGCGAACGGGATGTGTCTCTCCGGTGGCAACAACATAGTCCCGTGGTTCCGGCTGCTGAAGCAACGTATCAAAGTGGAAAGACCCAGGGCTAGAGCAGGAGCACTGCGCAAAGGGCCTTGGGCAGCCGCTTGGATCGGCAATTGCGGAGCGCGTCGCACCGGACGTTAAATCCGGCTATCTCATAGCCGGTACGCGCCGGAAACACTATGGAGGCAGGCCAGCCTGTAACTCACGATCGGCCATTGTGCAGGACACACCAGTCATAAACATGATCAAGCGGCAGATCGTCAAGGAGAATTGTTATGCGGTATTAGTGCGATTCCAGGCTAACTTCTATAACATTTTCAATCTTACTAACCTGGCGCCGCTTCAATTCGGCAGCCCCCGAGACGACGATTTCCAATGTCACCACAGCAGGAACACATGTAATCAATCCACTGTTCGGGCTGGCTCCAGCAGCAGACAATGGACGGGCAATAGAATTCTTTGCGCGGGCGGAATTTTAGTAGCTATGGATCGAGTTGTCCGCCTAAGTTGCACCTATATTGGATAAGCGTAGTGCGCTTGCTGACCGTTGCCCCCTGATGGTTAGAACGTTCGCAATCGATCACTTCCTAGCTCGAGCGTGCCGGTTAAAGTGCAGCCTTGGCTCCTAGACCGGGCGAACGGCGTACTCCTCTATCGCTGCGCATGGGCTCGAGCTCCTTGAATTGCGCTCGCAACATCGCTTTGTTCGCGGGCATTTCGTGGAGCAGCAATTCAGCCGCCTGGATGATGGGGTGTTCATGGAACCACCTCTGAATCACATTTCCGCGCAACAAATTCGTGACCGCTAGGAACGACATTCCGAGGTGATGCGCCATCCACTCCTTGACCAGAACCGGGTTGTTGAGCGACATCGAATAGTCGGCCGATTCATAGAACCCGTAGGAACCGACCCAGCCTGATCTCTCCATCCATCGCAAGTTACGCAATGCTTCCTGGGGGTCGACGATGAGCCCTAGAAAAGTGGAATAAGGCGAAATTACAGGTCCGGCCGAAGCCTCGAACCAGAGCGCAATTCGCGGCACTCCGTAGGCAAAATAGTGGTAGTCGCCGCGGTCATTCTTACGTGAGGATCCAGACTCCGAGATCCCCCACGGAATGCCGAGACTGCGTCCAAACTCACGCTGTACATGCACGCAGGCATCCTGCGTAGCCGAAATCATCGTGCCTGGATAAGTGCGCATCCATACGGCAGGCATCAGATACTCAAACATAGTTCCCGACCAGGATAGAAGTAAAAATCGGTCATATGCATACGTATGATCGCGTCCCAGCTTGTACCAACTCTGTTGGGGGATGTCGCCGCGAGCGATCGCGAGGAAAGTAGCGATGCGAGCTTCAGACGCGATCAGGTCATAGCAAGCCTCATGGCGGCGGCGTGTACCCATATCAAAACCAATAGAAAGAATCTGGCGGTTGGGGTCGGCCAGGAACTCGAACCGTAAATCGCGTATGAGCCGCTCCGCATCACGCTGGATGTCTTGTAAATCGGTGTGCAACGCCCGCAAGTTCCGTATGGCGGCGGGAAGTAAATTCAGCAGCCGGTCGCAATCGTCCGCAATGGTTTCCTCCGCTGCCAACGACCGGCGTGTACTAGCCATGGTGAACTGCAATCGCTCAGCGAAGCGAAGGGCCTCGACGCAATTCAGTTTGACGACCCTTTGATCGATCCCGAGATGACGCACGTTACGCAAGGAAGCGAATTGGGGCATTACCCACGGGATGTAGTGTTGCACCAGATTCACTGCGCTGTTGACGCGTTGTATCGTTTCCCGAACCCACCAGGCGTGCTGCATCTGCACGGCAGGCGAAGCAGCCAGGCTGCTAACTGCGTCCTGCGAGTCGAGCAGCCAGGCAGTCCACGTCGCCAAATCCGCGCTTGGGTCAGGTAACGCAATCTGTGCAAGAAGTCGCCCAAATCGATCCTCTGCCGCAAGCTGACGCAAATACGCGCACAGCCCGCTAAATAAGTCAGGATTGAGCAAGGGTTTGCCGGCTAACGCCCGGGCTCCGGATTGCAGCGCATAGAGTGAAGCCAAAAAGTTTCCGCTATCGACCGACGAAACAAATGGCGCGCCGTCGAGCGGCCGCAGCGATTCTGTGTCGTACCAGTTATAGAGATGGCCGCGATACTTCTCCATGCGCTCCACGGTTCGCAGCGTAAGCCCGGTGAGTGCGGCAAATTCGGGCGGGGTGAGGAACCCAAACTCGCACGCGGCTTGCCGCGCATTCAGCAGCAAGCCGATATTGGTCGGCGAAACTCGCGGAGCCTCCCGCAGTCCCTCCTCACACACATTATCGGGAATAAGGAAATGGTGGCGCTCCGAGCTGAATTCGAGAAAGTAGCGCCAGATGCGAAGCGCGTGCGCCATCAGAAATTCCCGATCGGTGAGGCTGAGTTGGCATTGCTCGAAGGGCGGGCGATCGAGCCAGGTCGTGATTCGATTCGCAACAGCCCACAAGGCAAGAATCGGCAGCGCGCAAAGGATGGCCCAGCGCGAGGCAAGAGCCCAAACCAACACGCCGGCTCCTGCGGCGACCAACGGAGTGATAGCAAGATATCGGTCGACCGGGCTCCGTTTATTCGATTGCAATTCAGCCTGCTCCGCCGTCTCCCACTCCAACAATCGTTCGCCGGTGATAAGCTGCCTGACCATCGCTCGAACAATGGCATCGCAGGCCAGTAGTGTCTCGTGGGGAAGAAGCGCGAGGTGCAGCAAAGCTATCATCGACGCTTGCGAGAAGCCGGTGAACGCTTCGCTGACTTGCCCCTTGCCGCGATCTGCAAATGCCCGCGCAAGAGCGAATGCCAATTGAGCCACCGCGGGGAAAAACAGCAGCAGCACAGAAACGACGGTCCAATAGAGCGGACCGCCAGGCAAATGAATCCAGCCGATCAGGAACAATAAAAACAACGCCGGATCTACGAGCGACCGCCGCAGATTGTCGAAGATCTTCCAGCGCGAGATGCTGGAAATGGGGTTGCGCACGCGGCGCCCGCTTTCGTTGGGAACCACCGAAAACATCCATTGGGCAATCTGCCAGTCGCCGCGTACCCAGCGATGTTTGCGACGCATGTAAGCGCTATAGTGCGAAGGGTAATCATCGATAAGCTCGATGTCGGTCGCAAGACCGGCTCTTGCGTACGCGCCCTCGATCAGGTCATGGCTCAAAACCGCGTCGCGCGGAAATCTCCGCTCAAGCACGGTATGAAGCGTAGCTGCCTCGTAAATGCCCTTTCCGGTAAAAATGCCCTCACCAAACAAATCTTGATAGGCGTCGGAAATTGCGCGCGTATAGATGTCGAAGCCGGTTTGACCGGAATAAATGGCTGCGAGCCGCGACCGCGCTGTCGATTGCACAGCAACCCCAATGCGCGGCTGCAGAATGCCGAACCCCTCCACGACGCGGCGAAGCTTGGGATCGATGACCGCTTGGTTCAAGGGATGGGCGATGGCGCCAATCATTCTGGCTGCTTCACCGTGAGGAAGTTGTGTGTCCGCGTCGAGAGTCAAAACATAGCGGACACCTGCCAACGTTCCGACGGGGCCGGCTTTAATAGGGAACGCGTCAAACTCCTTTAAAAGGAGCTTGTTTAGATCCGCCAGCTTCCCGCGTTTTCTTTCCCATCCCATCCACACGCCTTGCCGCCTGTTATAAACGCGATGGCGATGCAGCAGCATAAACACGCCATTCTCGGGCGACTGATACTTCTCGTTCAGTTCCTCCGTAAGGCGTGCCGCAAAACTCACCAGAGGATGAGCATCCTTATCCTGCGGTTTGCTCACCGAGTCTGCAAGATCGGTAAGCAATGCAAAATGCAGATGAGGGTCGCGATTGGCGATAAACCGGACCTCCAGATCGTTCACGAGTTTGCGTACTTGCTTTTCGTTTAGCAACAACGTGGGGACGGCAACCAGAGTGCTGCACTCGGCGGGAATGCCCTTGCTAAAGTCGAGCTTCGGCAATGGCTCGGGTTCGAAACTCGCCGTAATTGTGCTTCGGATCAAATCCACAGCGTCTTGCGTGGCGGGAAGAAACAGCAGAATCACGATCGCCGCCACCCCTGCAAAGCTGCCCACGGCTGGAAGCACCGGGAACAACGCAGCAGCGATGAATAACAACGTGCATATCTGGATCCCACTGAGAAAGAGCTCTTCGCCGTGCGAGCGGGCAAAATTTTGCGCGCGCCATGCAAAGCCGGGATGAAAGCCAACGCGAATCGCTAGCTGTGCAAACCCCTTATCAAGAAGATAGAAGCCGACGTGTGCGCGCTTGCGTTGAATGCGCGGATCGTCTGCCGGCCGTTCTTCGGCTCGCTGCGCAAGCTCCAGCGCTGCTTGGGCCACCTGCCATTCCGCGCAGTCGGAGCGGCGGGATATCTTCGCAATGCGGCGCCGATAGAGCTCGCGGCTCTCGAAATCCATCTGGCCAAAGACCTTTGCCGGATCCTGCCGTAGATAAACGTCGAGCTTAATCAGCGGCTCGATAAGATATGCCCAATCTGCGTGTCCTATGGATCGCAGGCTCTTTATATGCGCCAATAGCGAAGAAGCGGCGGATGAACTTCGGGAGCCGATCAGCGCCTGAGACCCCTCGAGAATGATTTCAAGCAATGCGAACTTTAGAAACGCGCTCAAGCTCCACAGCTCATCGACATTTAGGGGTTCGCGATCCTGCACAGCGCGAATAAATGTCTGAATAGTGGGCGCAGAGAATGCGCCGTCCGTAGCGCGTAAGTATTCACGCGCGATGGCCGCCGTTCGCGGCTCATCCAGTTGACGAGGCCCTGCCAACAGACGTGGAAGGTCAGCGATCCGCCGGGGCCGGTCTGAGACAGACGTAATTGCAGCTCTGAGCGTGCGGTAACTTGCAGCCAGCTCGAGCAACGCGGAGCGGCGCACTGCGTGTTCCGTATTCCCGGCAACTTGATCCAGCGGCTGACGGCTCAGCTGGACTTCTAACCGTGCGAGCGATTCGCTAGCAGCGCGTACACGCTTGGGAAAGGCGCTCGCTGCGGATGAATGGGGAACTACTTCCCACTTGGCCGCCGCCCGGGCGGCGCGTCGCAGTCGCTCGAGCGTATCGCCGTCCATTGGCTCCAAGGCCTGCGGTTTAGCCGTTGCGTCACTCATCGCCGCCTCATCGATAACTAGCCGCTTGCATCTCGAACATAGCTGCGTACCGGCCTCCGAGCGCCACAAGCCGATCGTGCCTGCCTTCTTCGACAATCCGGCCGGACTCGAGAACGAGAATGCGATCGGCCATCCGGACGGTGGAGAAACGGTGGGAGATCAGCAGCGACATCTTTCCCAAAGTGAGCTCAGCGAATCGCGCAAATACCTCGAACTCGCTCCGCGCATCCAAAGAAGCAGTAGGTTCATCGAGAATCAAAAGCTGCGCATCGCGCAGGTAGGCTCGCGCCAGCGCAAGCTTCTGCCATTCGCCGCCCGACAAATCGACGCCGCCTTCGAAGCGCCTTCCAAGCATCTGGCGGTAGCCGCCGCCTAGCCTCGCTACCACTTCGCTGGCCATGCTCCTGCTTGCTGCGTATTCTATTTCCTCATCTGTGTGCTTGGTTTCTATTCGGCCGACCTCAATATTCTCGCGCGCCGTCATTTCATAGCGCATGAAATCCTGAAAAATGACTCCGATCTCCGTGTGAAGATCGGCGAGATCGTATTCGCGCAGATCGACGCCGTCCAGCAGAATTCTTCCTTCGCTCGGGTCGTAGAGCCGCGTGATCAGTTTGACAACGGTCGTCTTTCCCTGGCCATTCTCACCGATCAACGCCACCCGTTCCCCAGGCTGTAGCGTGAAATTGAAACGCTCGAGAACAAACCGGCTCGTACCCGGATAAGCAAACGAGACGTCCTGGAACTCAAATCCGCGCACAATCGGTCGTGGCGCCCGTAGCCCGTTGGATTTCGACTTTACTGCGGGCTCCATGGCAAAGAACGCCAGTAGATCGGTGAGGAAGAGCGCCTGGTCGGCAACTCCGGAGGCCGTAGAAAACACCTGCTGAATGTTGCTCATGGCCTGCATGATTGCCGCGGTGATCAAAGTAAGATCGCCCACGCTGTAACGGCCTTGGATGGTGCGAAGGATGCTGTAGCCATAAGCGGCGTAATATCCGAGTTGGCCGACAATCGAAAGCAGCGCGCCCCAGAAAAGCCTGCGCCGATTGAGCGCCACATTCTCGGTGTAGATTCTCTGGGAAAGTTCCGTAAACCGATTGGACAAGTAGCTGCTCAAATTAAAGAGCTTCAATTCCTTCGCGGCTTCCTTGCTGCCGCCCACCTGGCGCAGATAGTCCATTTGCCTGCGCACCGGCGTTTGCCGGAAGTTCTTGGCGTAAGTGAGAAATGCAAAGTGGCTCTCGCCAAGAAACGCGGGAATGACGCCGGCGACAAGCAGCAGAAGAAGAAACGGCGAGTAATAGACCAACACGGCGGAGAAGGCAATGGCCGTGACCGACTGTTGGATCAGGCGCCCCATCTGCTGAATCATCGCTAACCTGTCGGTTGCCTGAACCCGCGCTCGTTCCAGGCGATCGTAAAAGACGGGGTCCTCGTAAACCGTGACGTCGAGTGCTGCCGCCTTGCGCATCACCTCCACGCTCACATGATGCGTATAACGATCCGCAAGCAGGTTGTCGAAGTAGTCTACCGCGCGCGACAGAATTCCCATCAGCACAGCCAGCGCCATCTCCGTCCCCACAAGCCACCAGAAACCAACCGGTAGCGGCTGATGAAACCGGATTCGATTCACGCCGTCTATGATGTATCGCACGATAATGCCGACACCGACCGGCAAAAACGCGACGAGAAGGCGAATGGCGATGCTCCAGGAGACGACTCCCGGTCCCGACTCCCACACGAAATGAAGCACCGGAGGAATGTTCTTGAGCGCACGGACGCGGTCTCTCCACGCACCGCCGGCCGTCGCCGGTTGTTCTCGCGCCGAGCACTGCGGCTTGACTTCTTGCAATGTTGCTTCTGTCGTAGGAATCATCGCGGCCCTTGTGCTCACTCCGTCACGTCACGCACAACCTCGGGGGTGCATTGCGCGCTCGATGGTCGAACCAAGGTGCCGATGAACGGCGGTTGCAGCGTGGGGAGAATTCTCTATTGGCGACTCTTATAAGTCCCGATGGGTAATGAGATGCAGCGCCAATTCGGAGCGTTGTTTCTACTTGCCCCTCCTCGGCGCGCCCGGTGCGGATGTACCTTCTGCGGCGCCGCGAAGTAAGTGCGAATCACGCCCGCGAATCATTTGTCCACCTTGCGGAATTCGTCTCCGCTCCGTCAAGTGCCTCCGGCTAATAAGTCTTAAACCCTGCGTTCGCCATGCCGCGCTGCGCCTCGGGGTTCTTCATAAAGGTGTCCCAAACAAAACCGGTCCGCAAATTCTCGGCCATCAGCATGGTAATTCCAGTGTCGATACCGACCACATCGGTATCATACCAGTCGGTCAGCGGGTTGAACGCGTCCACAAATCCATAGCGGCACCATGCATTTGGATAATGGTCGTGAATGGTTTTCAAGACACGCAATGTCGCACTCGGCAGGAAGGCTAGCGAGCCGCCTGGCGCCGCCGGCACCAGGGTCCCGTCGATCGGCCCGGTGGCCGGCGGCCCGCCCCACACTACATATCCATGCTGCGAATCCGATGCCGTAATCCCCCAAAGCGCGTTACTGTAATCGCCGAATTCGGGGTTTAAATCTACGCAAAAGCGCCGGTGCACGTCCGTCGCGATCCTGGAGTTCTTAAAATAATCCGCGAACTTGTCCCGCTTATTTCGAAAATCGAACCAGGCCTGGGAGTATTGATGGACGAATAGCGGAGCAAACGATCCGACGTAGCGCATCCCGTCGTATTCGAACGTCACGCGCTTCCATGCCAGCCACGCGTCCTGCCCTAGCGGGTGCGACGACGATCCCATGCCGAGCAGATAGATCATCATCAGCTCGCTGTAGTAATCCCAACGCGAGGGAATGAACCCAAGTTCCGGCGTCCACCCGTGGGATAGAAGGCTTGTGTCTTCCGAAAGCCAAGTCCATTCCACGCGGTCGAAGATGGCACGCGCGAGCTCATCGATATCCCTATCCTTAAAATGTTGCCGGCAGGTCAACACCCCGCAAAGCAAGATCGCCGTGTCGACGGATGATACTTCAGAATCCCAAATTCTTTCGCCGGTGTTGATGTTTGCAAAGTGAAAGAAGAATCCGCGGTGAGTGGGCAGCTTATGCCACAGGAACGACAGAGTTTGGACGGTCCGTAATCGCGCCTCGGCGCGGCTCACATATCCACGCTCATCCCCAATACAGATAGCTGTCAGCCCAAAGCCGGTCGACGCAATGCTGGCAGCCAAGCTTGCATCCTTGCCTCTGACATCGCAACGATCTTTGATCAGCCCGGTTTGCGGATTGGCCTGCTCCCAGAAGAAAAGAAAGTTTGCCCGCTCCAACTCATCCAGGAATGCATCGTCCTCCGGTGAAAGGGAGCCACCCGGCAGAACAGTTTGGGGAAGAGAAGACCGACGAGAACAAAATCCCTGAAGCCTGCTGCTGGAAACGCCATAAGCCAAAACGCGCGCCAGCCCCATAGACATCGACGAAAGTTGGCAGATCACTCTCCTACGTGACGCTTCACATCCTTTCGTGGTCGCAGATGCTTGTTCTTGAGTCCGGTTCATGTCTCGAATTCGATCGCAATGAATCTTATCAATAGGCGTTCTTGAACCCGGGCTCGAATACCACCAAGTGGTTGGATGCGTAATTCCGCTTTCGAGGCTCACCGATTGCAGACGGCAATTCAAGGGCTATTCGCGTCCAACTGATCTAAAGGGACAAATCGCTATGCGCCGGAGTAAGGCGACAATCTGGATTGCCGTTGCCGTGGCCGGAGCCGTAACAGCCGCGCTCGTGGCCGTCGGAGTCCATGAATGGTTGCCACACTGGTCGATCATCCGGGGCGCCGTAATCCGCTACGATACCGACGCGCGAAAAGAATCGCCTATCGCCGACGCTCAAATTTCGGCCGATTACGGGAACTCGCATTTGACCGCGCAGTCGGATGCATCGGGATACTTCAGGCTCGCTTTCCCAGGCGCCGCTCTGCCCGGGGAGCCGGTGAAGCTCAGTTTTCGCCACCCCGACTACAAGCCTCTCGACATCCAAGTCACAATGCAATTCCGCTCATCCCTCCGGCAATTGGTGATTGCGGCCATGTCCCCCGCAGGTGTGCCGATCAGCGCGAATCCGGCGGTAAGGCCCGTAGTTGTTTCCAATGTCAAAGTCAGATATACCGTAAACACTGAGAACGCAGAGAACATCGGCAGCGCCGCCAGGACGTTCCAGGTTGTGAATCGCGGGAATACTCCGTGCCGCCGTCAGAAGCCTTGTTCTCCCGATGGATATTGGAAGGCCTCCACGGGATCGATCGATATGGACGCTGGCGCCGGCAACGAATTCCGCGACGCAAGAGCTTCATGTATCGCAGGACCTTGTCCATTTACGAAAATCGACTCGAGCCAGTTCGCCGAAGGCGGCCGCAATATCGCTGCCACGGCGCTTGACTGGTCGGACACGGCCACGTTTCTGCTCCAGGCAGAGGTGTTTCATACCACCATTGCCTCGAACGTGCGCGATTCGTATCCCATCATCTTCGGCAGTAGCCTCACTTTCACCCTCCCTCCGACTGCAGAAGGGGTATGCCTTGTTGCGGAGCTTAACAAGATAGAAATCGTGTTTCCCCTTAGCCCCGATCTCGATCTGAGTTGGGCGACATGCGCAATTAGAACCGGCGCGAATGGAGAGAATGCGCCTGTCTATCAGTGCGAGCTCAAGCCAGGCTATCGATTCTGAATAGGTCCATGACCGACATGTTGTGCCTTCGACGCGTCACAGGCCATGGGGTTGGGAGACATACATCTTAGAGGCGTGTGCAGAAAGTTGGTGACCTGTAATACTCCCATGTCCACAGGATGGCTACGCGAGGACTAGACTTCTAGGGGTAACTTAGCTTCCTGAGTCACAGCCTGACTTTCGCTCGCCGTTTCATGGCTTGTTCCGGTGTCCAGATGAACTGTCCCGGATCCCGGGAAAAAGACCCGGAAGCAGGTGACACAACCTTTGCCCGCGCGGACGCTCCGGCAAGAAATTCGCCCATTGTACTTCTGCACGATTCCATTACTTATCCACAAGCCTAGTCCCGTGCCTTTGGTCGATTTCGTACTGAAAAAGGGCTTAAACAACTGCTCTGAAACAGTAGGGTGAATGCCTTGACCGGTATCCACGACCGAAATCGCGGTCCCGCGCAAGTTCCTTGTCCAGTCCATGGCTTCCCGTACAGAAACACCCAGCACTCCGCCTTCAGGCATTGCTTGTACAGCGTTGCAAATCAGGTTGAGAAATACCTGCCGTAGTTCCACCGGAAAGCCGGTGACTACTGCCGGTGAAAGATACTCCCGGCGAACCGCGATCTGGCTTGCCTTCATCGCCCGCTGCTGCAGCTCAAGAACATCTTCAAGCAACTCAGGCAAAACTACCTGTATCGGCTGCTTCGATTCACGGTAAAAACTTAGCGTTTGATGTGTGACATGGCTGACGCGCCGCAGCTCCTGCTCCGCCATATCGGCATAAGTTTGCGCTTCATCGCTCAGGGAAGGATGGTTGCGCAGTAAATAGAATATGTTGGTAATGGCCTCCAGCGGATTATTGATTTCATGCGCGATGATTCCTGCCACTCGACCCATAGCGGCCAGCTTCTCTGTTTCGCGCAGCACTTCTTCAGCGCGCAGTTCCGCCGTGACGTCGCGGCCCACCTGCAAAATCGCGTTGCCTTCGTCATTCACCGTTTTCCGGCTTGCGACCACAATCTCGGTTCCGTTCTTTGTCCTTTGAACCAGATTTCCTCGCCACGACTTATGCCGTCTGAGGATATCTTTAATGTCCGCTCGCGGTACTGGAAACACTGTCTTCAGAAGTTTGTGCATATCGAGGCCCATAACCTCGTCGCGCCGCCAGCCGTATAAATTCTCGGCGCCCGTATTCCAGAACGTAATGGCATCGTCCATATCGTGCACCAGAATGGCTTCAGTGGCGATGTCAAGTAACTCGGCTCGCATTCTGAATTGTGCTTCGCTCTTTCTCAATTCGTCAGTGCGCTCGTCCACAAGCCTTTCCAGATCCTTGTTCAGCGACTCCAGCATCCTGGTTTTGCGATAGAGTTCGACAAAGATGCCGATCTTGGCGCGTAAAATCTCCGGCACAACGGGAACCGAGATGTAGTCGACCGCACCGCGGCTGTATCCCCGTATCATGTCGGAGCCCGTAAGGTGAACGCCGGAGATGAATATAATTGCGGTTTTTTGAAATCGGGGATGTTGCCGAATCAACTCGGCTAACTCGAATCCATCGACGTCGGGCATACTTACGTCCATCAATACGACCGCAACATCGGTTTTTAGCAGAACGCTTAGAACTTCGCTCGCCGAGCTGGCTTTGATCAGATTCTCGCCAAGATCGGAAAGGATAACTTCATAGCTCAAAAGCTTGCCCGGCTGGTCATCGACCATCAAAATGTTGACCTTCCCGTCATCGGTCATGAGTTGCGTCTCCACGCCATTGAGCTCTCTCCAGGTTCGAGCAGAAGTTACCGGTGCAACCACATGCGCAATACCGACAACAGTTGCTCGGTGTTAACTGGCTTTGCCAGATACTCCGATGCACCTGCTTCCAAGCACCTTTCGCGGTCGCCTTTCATAGCTTTAGCTGTCAGCGCGATGATCGGTAGCCGGCGCAATGCGGGATTCTGGCGAATCCTTTGCATGGTCTCGTACCCGTCCATTTCGGGCATCATGATGTCCATTAGTACAATCGCCAAGTCGGGAGTCGATTCGATGGTTTGAATCGCTTCACGCCCCGTGCCTGCTGAAAGCACAGTCATGCCGCGCCGCTCAAGAACACTGCTCACCGCAAAAATGTTGCGCACATCGTCGTCTACGACCAGCACTTTGCGGTCTACCAGCGCATCGTCGGACCGGTGCAGGCGATCGAGCATCTTCTGCTTCTCTTGAGGCAGGTCGGAGATGACGCGGTGCAGAAAAAGCGCCGTCTCATCCAGCAGCCTCTCCGGCGACTCCACATCCTTAATCACGACGCTGCGCGCCAGCGTGTGCAGTTGCGCATCTTCCTCCGGCGTCAATTCGCGTCCTGTGAACACAACTACCGGGAGGTCCTTGAGCCCCGGGTTGTCACGAAGCTGCGTCAATACTTCAAAGCCGCTCATGTCGGGCAAGCGAAGGTCGAGGACCACGCAGTCGTAACTTGCCCCGGCAAGCGCTCGAAGCGCTTCACCGCCGGACTCCACAATGCTGATATCGATATCGTCGTGGCCTAGGAGCTCCCGCGTGCTGAGCTGCTCGGCAGGGTTGTCTTCCACCACCAGCAGACGTTTGCGGCGAGGTTGCGAATACTCCCGGATTCGAGTCAGCGCCGCATCGAGGTCCTCGGTGGTCGACGGCTTGGTAACATACGCGAATGCGCCGCGCGACAGGCCAAGCAGCCTGTCCTCGTCCAGTGTCAGCATCTGCACCGGAATATGGCGGGTTGCCGAATCCTGCTTCAGGTGATTCAGAACCGTCCAGCCGAGCATATCGGGGAGAAATACATCGAGTGAGATTGCTGTTGGACTATACTCGCGGGCCAGTGACATGGCCTCGGCGCCCGTTGTCGCAATCAGAACCTTGAATCCCTTGTCGCGCGAAAGGTCGCAGAGCACACGGGCATAGTGCGAGTCGTCTTCGACGATTAGCAGGACAGCGTCGCCTGATTCAAGAGCCGAGCGATCGTCTTTGATTCTTACTTCCTGCTCGGCCGCTGCCACCGTCGCCAGGAACGCATGGCTGCTCGAAGAAGCATTATTATCCACTGTCTTAACCACTGGAGGCGCGGCCGGCCCCACATAAGTCTGCGGTACGTAGAGCGTGAACGTGCTCCCTTGGCCCAGCGCGCTTTTAAGCTGGATCTCGCCGCCTAAGAGGTTGGCGAGCTCGCGGCTGATAGCCAGTCCCAGTCCGGTTCCTCCAAATTTCCGGCTGGTTCCTGCATCGGCTTGTTGGAACGCCTCGAAGATAATGCGTTGCTTCTCCGGCGCGATTCCGATTCCCGTGTCTTCCACCTTAAATGCGATTACGGAGCCGGCGCCGTCGAGAATTGGGTGACCCGGGTTCCAGC
>Ga0187782_10002587_pt1 | contig 13346 bp, 13 predicted proteins | sample 0715_SJ02_MP15_2_FD_132454 | JGI IMG/M metagenome (GOLD analysis project Ga0187782, IMG submission 132454) | Tropical peat soil microbial communities from peatlands in Department of Meta, Colombia - 0715_SJ02_MP15_20_MG | ecosystem: Environmental > Terrestrial > Soil > Wetlands > Peat | place...
ACGGGACTGAGCTGATTACAGATGCCGAAGCTGAACAGATCGCACGCGGGGCGGGTTTGAACGAAGACCAAGCGCTGCGCTTAATTCGTCAAAATGCTACATCGCTCCTCAATGAAATTTTATAAGTTTTCCTAAAAACTTAAATAGTTTAACATATAATATATATACGTAACGTTTGGGGTCAGGTTTGAGAAGGGTAGGCACTGTACTTCACATATCAAGTCACGGCTATATTATTCTTAAAGCAGAATTCTTTCCAACGATTGATTCTACGGTATTAACGAAGCGAATGAAAAGAATTGGCACGGTAAACGATGTTTTTGGTCAAGTAACGTCGCCGTACATTTCTGTGAAGCCGTTTAAGAACCTTACCCTCGGTAACTTGCGAGAACTCCGTGGCGAGAAGGTCTACATCTGAGCTCAAAGGTGGATATATGGTTGAAGTAGAAAGAGAAAGGATAATAGAGCGCGCAAAAGCACGAGAAGTTACTAAAGAGCGCCAGAAAGAGCTTGGAGAGTACGAGGAATCGAAAGCTGTCTGCCCTGAATGCGGTTCGCGGCAGTTAGTCCAAGACTATGAAAGAGCTGAACTTGTTTGCGACAAATGCGGTTTAGTTATTGATGAAGATTTTATGGACATGGGTCCTGAATGGCGGGCATTTGATCACGATCAACGAATGAAGAGAAGCCGTGTTGGCGCTCCTATGACGTATACCATTCATGACAAGGGATTATCCACGATGATAGACTGGCGAAACAGGGATTCGTATGGTCGGTCTATCTCTTCCAAGAATAGGGCGCAACTCTATCGATTACGTAAATGGCAGCGACGAATTCGTGTGTCAAACGCTACTGAAAGAAACTTAGCCTTTGCCTTGTCTGAGCTTGACAGAATGGCGTCAGCACTTGGGTTATCAAGAAATGTAAGAGAAACGGCTGCTGTCGTGTATCGAAAAGCAGTCGACAAGAATCTTATTCGAGGAAGAAGCATCGAAGGCGTTGCGGCTGCGGCTCTATACGCTGCATGCCGTCAATGTTCAGTACCAAGAACTCTCGACGAAATTGCAGAGGTTTCGAGGGTGAGTCGAAAAGAGATCGGAAGAACTTATAGATTCATCTCCCGGGAACTTGATCTCAAACTGACTCCGACATCGCCTATAGATTACGTGCCGAGGTTCTGTTCCGGCCTAAAACTCAAGGGTGAAGTTCAGTCAAAAGCGGTCGAAATACTGAGACAAGCAGCGGAAAAAGAATTAACGAGTGGCAGAGGCCCGACAGGGGTCGCCGCAGCCGCTATCTACATAGCTTCAGTTATCTGCGGTGACAGGCGTACACAAAGAGAGGTAGCCGACATTGCAGGTGTAACCGAAGTAACAATTAGAAATCGATATAAAGAACTGGCGGAGGAGCTGGATATTGAGATCCTGTTCTGAGCCCTCCGCTTCTCCGTATTTTTGTTGCTGATCATTGTAGACTTGGATCTAGAACACCTGTTTGAGAATTGGTAAATTATTTAAAGCCCCGTAGCATTTAACGTTCGGGGCTCGTAACTCAGGGGTAGAGTGCCACGTTCGCATCTTAGGAGAAAAACGTGGATGCCACGGGTTCGATTCCCGTCGAGTCCATTTTTCTCAGCGCTTCACTCACGCTTCCTTTTTTGAGTCGGATGGACGCTTAAAAGGTTCACGTCATGTGTTTTTTTACTATTGCTTTTGCTCGAGCTTTATCGACCCCGCAACAGATAAGATACTTTTCAAATTTTTCGTATAAGGAGAGATCTGAGTCATAAAAACGCTCCATAAAATCCTCGTTTTCTAAGAGCTTAACAGCTGAAGACTTTTCGTTATCGCTGCTATACTTCAAGCTTTCTAAGAAGTTCCGCACGTATCTCTTTTCCAAGGCTTTGAGGTGTTCAATAACGTAAAGCACGTCCTTCATTTCTTCTTGCAAAGCGTCGACCTGGCTTTGAATGTTCTCTTTCATTATGATGTAGGGGCTCATCGCTCTCAGCGAGTTCAAGAGTAGCTCTTCTTCTTTGATTTTATCCTGAGCGCTCTTGATAAGTTCGCTGATGCTTTTCTTGTATTTGTCTTTGTTATCGATCAATTGCCTCGAAGCTAACTCGTTGTACAGTTCTTGGTCTGAGCGGTCAAGCAGGTCGTTGAGTCGGTGCTTAATCGCGAGCTCCCTGACACCGGCGTAGACATAGCGTGCCCCGGCCCTCCTGACTTTCAGGAGTTCAAATCTTTCTCTGTTGAGATTTGCAACGGATCGATCCACGCGCTGAAAAAGATCCTCAAAATCATTCAGCGCAGCTTGTGCGTAATCATCACCAATCAATTTAGAAAGAGCTTTTTGGTCGATAATGTGCACTTTTTGTTCAAGGTTAGCGCGAGCTCTATCTAGCTTATCGTACTTATAAATGAGTTTCTCCATCTCGTTTTTCGGAACCTGCTCAAAAAGTTGATCATTTACGGCATCGAGCAAAATCTCGCGTGCTCGAATGCTGCCCAGCCGTTTCAACTTAGCATAGTCATCTTCTGAGACTCTGATATTGAATATCTTATCCTTAGCCATTTTGTAAAACGTAAAACATTTTGGAACTAAATAACTATCGATTTCGTCATTGTCGAGTTAGCTTATGCACGATTTTTGTAGTAAGTCACACTTTTTGTCCAGCTCATATGTTGTGTTGCCTCCGATTCCTTTATATGGTAAGCCTGGTGCTAGTCATTACAGAGTTTTTTGCGAATGTGCACAGTTGCTGTAACAGATCTTTTCATCGTGCGCTGCATTACGAGCTATAATCGAAATAGTCGCGAGAGGTTTGTGACGCCGCGTGCGATCCGACGGGAAGGAACCACTCGATGTTGACTATCGGAGTAGTTGCTATTCAGGGAGCTGTTTCAGAGCATTTAATAGCTCTGAAAAAATCCTCGAAGGATTTGGACTGCAACATAGTAACTATAAAACGGAAAGGCATAGTCCCACACTGTGACGGTTTGATAATTCCCGGAGGCGAAAGCACCACAATTTCAAGGATATTGCGTTTCGAAGGGATTGATAAAGAGATACTTGCGAACAAAGAGATCCCTATTATGGGAACTTGCGCTGGTTTAATCATCATGTCTAATTACAAAAACAAGTACGTGGAAGGTTTGAGGCTTATAGACATGCAGGTCAAGAGAAACGCGTTTGGGAGGCAGGCAGAGTCTTTTGAGCTCCCATTGACGGTGACGGTTTTCAATTCTCCGTTTGATGGAATATTTATTCGAGCTCCTGCGATTACGCAGGTAGGAAGCGCAACTGACCTATTAGCTCGTGTCGACAAGTACGGCGTCGCTGCGCAACAAGGAAACAAGCTGGCACTGGCGTTTCATCCAGAATTAGGCAATGATTTGAGATTTCACGAGTATTTCTTGAGGCTCCTTGATAACGAGGAACCTCCTAACCGGCAACGTCGTGTGCATAAAAATATGGCGTGAACGATTTCGATGAATAGACTGAGCCTTTCCTGCAACTAGAAAGTCAAGGTAGGTCCGAAACGCTAGTAATACCGTTTGCGAGAGTTCTAGCGCGCAGTGCTCGCAGCGATCCTTCTTCTCACTCTTTCGAATGCTAGAACAGCTTTAGCTCTCACGTAAAGCTCATCGTCGTGGAAAGTTTCCATTAGTGGTTTTATACTAGTTGCGTCACCGATTTTGCCGAGAATTTCGGCTGCGCGCTCACGAACAAGTCCGCTTTGATCCTTCAGGGCTGAGATCAGCGGGTCAATCGCTGGCTCTCCGATTTTGCTCAACGCTTCGGCTGCGCGCTCACGTACGAACCAGTCTTTGTCGTTCAAAACACTTATGAGGCTTTTGACGGCTCGAGGGTCCTTGATTTGGCCAAGTGCTTTCACTGCAGTTGCTCGTACGAACCAATCTGGATCGGTCGTCGCTTCTTGGAATACGTACGTTGCAGGCTTTCCTATCTTCTCAAGTGCCAAAATAGCGTTACTTCGCACTTCCCACCGTTCTTCCGTTAGCGCTGAGCTCAAAGGCTTGATCGCTGGCTCTCCAATTTTACCTAGTGCTTCTGCCGCCCTCATGCTTGTTTTTGGGTTCTGTACTTCTGATAGCGTGGCGATTAATTGCTTGATCTCTTCTTCAGTCGATGAGAGATTTTTGGCTTTTTTGGTTCCGGCCTGTTTGCGGTTACTATCGGATGACATAGCTTCGTAAAGTTCCAATCAAACAGAATGTGGAGCGTACGTCTGCTACAACCTATCTCGCTGGAAGCTGATTTGGGCTAACATCGCAGCCGGCTCCAGCTCAAAGTTTCAGTCTTTATCTTGTTCCCGCTCAATCTGGCGGACTTTATCTTTTACCCAATCGGAGACTCTATCTTCGCTCATTTGGCTTTCGTCTTGCTGCTCTTTGATTTTTTCTGCCACTAACTCAAGCAATTCCTTGGAATTTACGGGTTTCATAATGTACGCGTCAGCTCCGAGATTGAGGGACTTTACCGCATTTTCAAAACTCGGGAACCCGGTGATGATTATCTTTATCATTTGCGGGTTAGTTTTATGCAGTTCGGTGATAAGCTCAGTGCCCTCGATGTCTGGCAGCTTGATGTCCAGCAGGCATAAGTTGAAAAAGGCAGCATCTGACCTCTCAATAGCTTCTTTGCCAGTAGAAGCTGTCTCTACCACGTAGCCGTCTAGCCGTAGAATCTCTTTGAGGACTGTTAAGATTGTCTCATCGTCGTCGACGATCAAAATGCTTTTAGTTTTGACCATAGGATCCTTTAAGGTATTGCGTGTTAACTAGTAGAACGTGGCTTTCACATAAAAAAGCTAACCTTGAAAAGCGTCGAAACTGGTGCGGATCGAGTCGCCAACTCGTTTAAATTAGCGCTTGAGGTGCTTTAGTCTACGTGCAAAAATACAAAAAAGCTCAAGCAGTTCTTCGCTGTCTATGTTGCAACTTAAAGAATGGAAAGATGTCCTGCATCCCCTTGTTTATTCAGATTTTTGCGGTAAAAAAGCTATTTCTGGGTTGTACTCGGTTGACGTTCGGCGCTGCAAACATAAATTATATTTCACAATAGGTATATATAGGAATCATAGGAACCGTGTTTCCAAAAACCCTTAGTCCGCTGGCAGAGCTGAAGGGGCAATGAGCACGCTCCTAAAACAATTTTACTGGTCGAACAAATTCATTAGTGATGAAAGTCTCTCCCTAGCTTCTATATTAGGCGGCAACACAAATATTTTATAAAAATCAAAAAATAAAAAAAATGGGGTGGTAATAAACTTGTGTAGTATATTAGGCATCGTAAATGAAAACCGCAAGCTTCTTCCCGCGAAATACATTGTCAAGGGAATTAGCTTAATGAATGAGCGATGCAATGGACTTGGAGGAGGATTTGCAGCTTATGGGCTATATCCCGAATACCAAGACTACTACGCCCTACACATCCTTCTAAAGGATTTTGAACTGAAAGATCAAGTAGCTGAGATGCTGAAGGACTACGTTAATATTTATAAAGACGAAGAAATTGAAACGCGCAACGTGGAAGGTATACCACAAGATTACACTCCTTGGCGCTTCTTTGTCGACGTGCCTGAACGGTACAATAGCGACGCAGACAATTATATCATTGATCTTGCAATGAAGATCAACAATACAGGCGGAGCGTTAGTCATCTCGAGTGGCAAGAACATGGGCGTTTTCAAAGCCACTGGCTATCCGGACGAAGTAGCGAAGCTGTATAAGCTTGAGAATTACAAGGCCTATATGTGGTTGGCTCACGGGAGATATCCTACAAATACGCGCGGTTGGTGGGGTGGGGCACATCCGTTCAGCATCTTAGATTACAGCATTGTGCATAACGGGGAGATCACTAGCTACGGAACTAACAAACGGTTCCTTGAGCTGTACGGGTATAAGTGCAGCTATTTTACCGATTCTGAAGTTTTGGCTTATTTGTGGGATCTTTTGGTCAGAAGACACAAGCTGTCGATCGAACTCGCATCAGAAGTACTAGCTCCCCCGTTCTGGGAACAGATTGAGCGAATGCCGCCTCAGAAGAGGCGAATCATACAGGCGCTAAGAATGACCTACGGTCCTGCAATGGTCAACGGTCCATTTGGCATTGTGATAGCAAATGGTTCAGGGCTCACGGGATTTGCGGGCAACGGTACTATGGTGGGGCTCTCGGATCGAATCAAGTTGCGGCCACTCGTCTGTGCCCGAAAAAATGGCACGACGTTTATGGCGAGCGAAGAGAGCGCGATCAAGGCTGTTTGTAAGAATCCTGACAACGTGTGGGCGCCGCGCGCGGGAAAGCCGACAGTCGCGATGGTGAATGGAGATGTATAGTTCTGTTCCCGAGTTCAGGGTCGTGATTGACCGGCAGGCGTGCAGGATGTGCAAAAGGTGCGTCGAGAATTGCTCGTTCGGTGCACTAGAATGGCGGGATGACAAAGTCAGGGCATTTGACGATCGATGCGTTGCTTGCCAGAGGTGCGTTAGTATGTGCCCTGAAGATGCCATAGCGCTTCGCCGAACGCCCTCGGTTATGAGTGCCCACCCGATTTGGACCGAGAACGCTCGGCGGGACGTATTCACGCAGTCAAGAACAGGTGCTATGCTCCTAGCTAGCACCGGGAACGAACTCCACGAACGCGTCATCTTCGACAATCTGCTTCTCGATGCTTGTCAGGTAACGAACCCCGCAATCGATCCTTTGCGGGAGCCAATCGAACTTCGAACTTACATAGGTCGAAAGCCGCGACTCGTCGAGCTTGAAGGGCTAGGCGATAGTCTCAGACTGAAGACCGAGTTTTCGCCAGCGCTCAAGCTAGAGATTCCAATTATGATAGCTCAAATGTCTTACGGAGCTATCAGTGTTGAAGCACACGAGGCGCTAGCGCGTGCTGCCGTCATGCGCGGCACAACTATGGGCTCAGGGGAGGGCGGTCTCCATAAGAAACTCTACCCGTATGCAGACCACATCATTGTGCAAGTCGCTAGCGGAAGGTTTGGCGTTCACCCGGCCTATCTCGAAGCGGGAGCCGGCGTAGAAATCAAGATCGGCCAAGGCGCAAAACCGGGGATTGGCGGTCACTTGCCGGGAACTAAGATAACGGATGAAATATCCGAAACGCGAATGATCCCGATAGGGGCCGATGCCATTAGTCCGGCCCCGCACCATGACATTTATTCGATCGAAGACCTCGCCCAACTGGTAAACTCACTAAAGGAAGCCACGCGATACAAAAAACCCGTCCTAGTCAAGATAGCTGCTGTTCACAACGTTGCTGCCATCTCTAGTGGTATTTGTCGCGCAGGCGCGGATGCGATCGTAATCGACGGATTTCGAGCAGGCACAGGCGCCACTCCCAAGGTCATTCGAGATAACGTCGGAATTCCTATTGAACTGGCGCTTGCCAGTGTCGATCAGCGATTACGCGAAGAAGGCATACGTAATGAAACAAGCATAATTGCCAGTGGCACCATTCGGAATAGCGGCGACGTTGCAAAGGCAATAGCTCTTGGAGCTGACGCGGTGAAGATAGGTACCGCTGCCCTCATCGCGCTCGGCTGCACCGTGTGCAAGCGATGCTATACAGGTAAGTGCGCCTGGGGCATAGCTACCCAAGATCAGAGACTGAGGTCGCGGCTCGATCCTGTCGAAGGTGCGCAGCGAGTGTCGAACTTGCTATTGGCTTGGTCGATTGAGCTAAAAGAGATCCTAGGCGCAGCAGGAATAAACTCAATCGAAAGTCTGAGAGGAAACCGTGATAGGCTTAGGGGCTATGGCCTGGATGACACCACGTTGGAAACACTCGGAGTCCAACCAGCAGGCAGCTAGATTATGCGCATAGTAGCTAATTATAAGCATTACAAGCAGCTCAATGAGGAGATCTTTCAAGCGATTCAGGCTGGGGCAGCTGAGTTGACCCTTGAGGATGTAAACGGCCAAAGGTTTATTGGTGACTGTCTTAAAGGTAAGCTCAAGATCGATATCTATGGCACCCCTGGGAATGACCTGGGAATGTTTATGGATGGTCCAACGGTAACTGTCTTTGGCAACGCCCAAGATGGGGTCGGAAATACGATGAGTTCTGGGAAAATTATTATCTATGGGGACGGGCGAGACATTTTGGGTCACAGCATGCGGGGCGGTAAAATCTTTGTTCGCGGCGACGTAGGCTACCGAGTCGGCATACATATGAAGACTTACAAGTCCAACGTTCCGATAATCGTTGCTGGTGGACGCGCTGGAGACTTTCTCGGGGAGTACATGGCTGGCGGCATGATCATCGTTTTGGGAATTCATAACGGGGCCAAAAAAGCCGATATTCTGGGCGATTGGGTCGCGACAGGACAACACGGCGGCGCTATTTACGTTAGGGGCAAGGTCGACGAGAGCAAGCTAGGCAATGCCGCGTCGCAATTTCAGCTGACCGAAGACGACAAAACCGTGGTTAAGAAAGTTCTCAAGGAGTATTGCCAGGTTTTTGGCATTGACCTTGAGGGCCTTCTTGACGCTGAATTCACAAAGATTGCCCCACTGTCTCACAGGCCTTATGCCGCACTATATACCTGTGAATAAGTTGCGGAGGCGAGATGGACCTTCTCTCATATAAAGACTTGAAACGGAAAGTCTGGGACACGGAAAAATGCTGCGGATGCGGCGCGTGTGTTGGCGTATGCCCGACGGAAGCCCTTTATTTTGACGAGGAGCCTAGTCATCCTAAGTCGAACGATTATTGTAAGGTGACGCGTGATGACGTCCCTTGCGCGGCTTGTTATTACGCTTGTCCGAGAGCCGATGAAATATGTTCTGACGGATTTGGTAATATTATCTCGATATACGAATCAAAATCTAAGAGTGACGTTTCTGACGCTCAATCAGGCGGAGTTGTTAGCTCCGTACTCGCCGCCGCGTTCGAATCGAACTCGATTGATGGCGCGATTGTTATGGGTGTAGATAAATGGACTCAATCATCTCAGCCCGCCTTCGTTCAAACGTCGGACGCCGTTTTTAAGACTGCAGGATCGAGATATGTGTGGGCACCTATCTTGAAAGCCCTTAGGGAAGCGATATCTGACAGAAAGCTGCACAAGATTGCGATAGTCGGGACGCCTTGCGTGACTAGTGCGGTCGGAAGGATTCGGCAATCGAACGTCGATGTCTTGTCAATATACAAAAACGCAATTCGGGTTTCTTTCGGGTTGTTTTGCACCGAGATATTTACGGACGACCTTCTCGGAGAGTTGCAAATTAGCCACGGAATCCAGCCTTGGGAAATAAGCGGTTTTGATGTCAAAGGAAAGTTCATCGTAAAACTGAGAGATCAAACTACGCTCGAGTTACCTCTAAAAGACTTACGTAAGTCAAAGAGATCTGGGTGCGAGCACTGCGTAGACTTTACAAGTGAAGACGCCGATTTGTCGTTTGGAAGCGTCGGCGCCTCGCCTAGACACACGGTTGTAATCGTGCGAACCGATGTGGGGGAAGGTTTTTTGAAACTAGCACAGCGTCTTGGATACATAGAACTTAGTTCAGGCGTCGATATTGCACCTATAGCACGCATTGCGGCAAAAAAGAAGGGCTTACGAGTCGAAGAGGCACTATCGCTTCTTAAAGAACACGCGAATAGCGGGAAAGCATCTAGCACAAAGACTGAATGATTGGTTCCAGATACTCTCGTCCGCGCTTTTGTCCTTCAATCGTTCGATGTTCGTCAATTAGAAGCCCGTCATATCCTATTTTGTTTAGTGCCTCAATGACAGTTCGCCACGGAACTGAACCTTGTCCAACAACAGCGTGCGTCTCTCGAAACCCGTCGTTATCGTGGATGTGCACGTGTTTAATTCGCGTGCCAAACTTATGAATCATCTGTTCTACAGGGACGTCGGTGGTGTTACAGTGGCCCACATCTAAAGTAACCTGCAAGAACCTTGATCTCAGTTCGTCAACGATTTCCACGAGAGCGTCGCCAGTCCAGGTTTCTTTAAAAGCGGGCTGGAACCGCGGCATATTTTCTATGCACACGAGAATTTTTTCGGCCTCTGCTTGCTCACATATGCGTGAAAAAGAGTTGCGTTCATTTTCCTTAGACATTCGCTCGAATTTTTGCAAGTTTCTGGGATGGCTCACTATACCAGGGTGAACCACAACTAATTCGCAGCCGAGTTCGCGAGCATACGTGATCGATTTGAGTATTTCGTTGAGCGACGCACTACGAAGCTTTGGGTTAATGCTAGCAAGATTTACGCTGCAGAAAGGTGCGTGCATCGTATACGTGAGATCGTGCCTCCGCTTAAGCTCGGAGAGCAGGCTTACGTTGGGTATGCTGTAGTGGACGTGGGGAAACTCAGAAACTAGCTCGATAGCATTGAAGGTCGCGGCTGCGCTTATGATAAATTCTTCGACGTCAAGCTCAATCGCTGAAGAGACACCATAGAGCATTGTTAGACTCCGATTAGGGGCGGGATGACCTTGACTTCTGACCTATTGCATAGACTATTCTCACGTCTCGAAGTCTTTTTTAAGTGCTTTAAGAGCCTGGATAACGATCTCCACGTAAAGGCTTGTATCTGTGCCATAGTAATCGCGAACTTTTGCCGCGTCTTCGGTGTCGAGTTGCAACCTCTCTATCCGTTCAAAGGTTTTCTCGGCAGTTTCTAAAACCCATCTGTTTCGTGTTTCGGCATCGACCACGTTAATGAATTCGGGGCGTATAGATACCTTAACCGGACCGTCGTCAGTGCGAAATACGTTCAGTTTGCCCACGACAGCCACGAAGGCAGGTATTTCTATTGCACTCAGCTGAGTGACTGCCTGTTGCTGGTACTGTCCCGCGTATATGGGAAAAACGCCCGTCGGATCAGCAAGTCGAGCGCGCCAGTAGTCAGAATCAACGCCAACGTTTTCCTTTTCCGTAAGTGTACCGACCACAAACACGCGATTACACTTGGCGCCTGTCGGGGTCAAAAGATACTGCGGTGCGTACGTGTCTTCGTGTTCCTTATAGACGAGCGTCGACTCATTGAACTCCTTCGCATAAAGGCGTCTTGCTACTTCCCGTTGCCTCAACGACATTAAAGTATCCCCTGGGCCCTATTGAGGATCGCGTCAATGTATGCCTCGTCTATCTTAGGCAGCTCTTCAAAATCTGTTATCAGCAGCCATCGCGGGGTTTTGTTGCCGCGGACCCTATAGTAGCGTCCGATGACGACGGCCTTCATCGCATCTGCTGCGACGTTTTGATCGAGTGCTTCCATGGCCATTTCTTTAGCTGCCTCCAACGTGATTCCCGTGAATCTTTCCGTCATCTCTCGATTAAAGAGCACGTCTGACACGATCTCGCCGTCATCGAGCACACCCTTCACACGCAAATCGTAAACTCCAGTTACTTCTCCGTGCTCCGCGCAGTGCCCCTTAACGACGACTCGACTGCACACCGGGCATCTTTTTACTAATCCCGATCCTGACTGCACATCGATAATTGCGCCGGAGATCTCCTCTTCTGCGCGACCGACTGCTACTTCTTCATCGAGCGGCACAATTTCAGATGCTTTGTTCAAGCTAACGCTGAAACGGCCCTGCCAAGATTTTGTGACCACGTTGCGTATGGAGTAGCTTTGCCCGTCCATGAGAATTGGCAAGTTCGCATTTGACCAGCTCGTGAACTTGATGGTCCCCGTCTCGTCGCCGAGGAGGCCGACTTGTGCTATTGATGGCGAATTTGGTTCCCACAGCTGTACGACCCGTACGCGGAGGTTGATCCATCTGTCTTCCTCATTTACATCTGTTATTTTTGCGTAGCTTACCTCCGGGAAATTGACGCCTTTTTTGGGATGGAGTTTGGCAAAATGCGAAACCGCACTCCTTCTAGCTTCTTCCATTGGCACTTTAAAATCGTAGACGAGGCTGTTCAACCGCTGTTCAATGTCGCTGGTGGGAACTGTGACACCTTGTTCCAAAAAACGAGCACGAATGTCTTCAGCTAGGTCTCTCAAGTCCATTTTATCCCTCAAGCCTTTGGTTTTCTAGTTTGAAAGGCAGCGATATGTTATGCGAGATTGATATAAAGCTTTCTCGCGTGCCAGAAAAATATTATTTAATAAGATAGAGTGAGGGTAGTAAGCCTCCTTCTGTTTCAAGTGGCATTCATCTAAGCGCTTAACCTGGGTGTCGTCTGGACAGCTCATTCACCCTTTTTAGCTTGCACCTGTGAGGATTCGCCGTTCCATCGTAACTCCTGCTCTCGTCGGTTCTCCACCTCATGTTCATAGTTGCAGGAACGTGTCGTTTCTGTGCCAGAGCCATGACTCTCGCCATGCGGGTTTCCCCACTCACACGTCCAGAAGGTGGGAGGACTTTCCTCAGCGTGTTCCACCGGCAGCCACTCACCCCCTCTCTGGTAATTATCTTAAAGGCAAACGTAATATAAGTATTCGCCAATATGTGAAGCATGGATCTGGATGAAGCCCGTGTGGCTATGCGCCTCGTGCGTCAGGTCATCGAGATCGCCGTAAACTCCGGAGAACGGATAAAAGCGCCGGAAGATCTTCCCCCTGTTTTTGAGGAACTTGGCGGCGTTTTTGTGACCCTGCATTCAGGTGTCCTGAGAGGCTGCGTTGGGTATCCCTATCCAAACAGGACTATAAAGGAAGCCTTGATCGACTCAGCAATTGGCGCGGCCTTACACGATTATCGATTTCCTCCCGTGCAGGCGGACGAGTTAGCACGGATCACCATGGAGATTACGCTGCTGTCGAAACCGGCGAGGATTTTCAGCCTCTCAGACATATTGGTCGGTAAGCACGGCCTCATTGTGAAGAAAGGGTCGCAGCAAGGATTGCTTTTGCCTCAAGTTGCAACCGACTATGGCTGGACGGCCCAGGAGTTTTTAGATCAAACATACGTCAAGGCAGGCCTGACCTCTCGAGACGGTAACGCAGAAATATTTGTGTTTGAGGGCCAGGTCTTTTCCGAGCTTCATCCTGGTGGCGAGGTGGTTGAGCGCCGTCTTGAGTGACGCACGATGAGCATCACAGTTATCCGAAATGCCAGAGTCTTTTACAAGCGTCATATCGTTGTCCGCGACGTGCTCATCAAAAATGGCATTATCACAAAGATCGGACGCGTCGGCACCGGAGAGCAAGCGATAGACGCCAGAGGCCGATTGCTCCTGCCTGGCGCAATCGATGTACACGTTCATTTTCGCGATTTAGGGGAAGTGTACAAAGAGGATTGGTATTCCGGTTCGTGTGCGGCCGCCGCCGGGGGCGTTACCACTGTTATCGACCAACCAAATACGAAACCGGCGACGTGTGATGAAG
>Ga0187782_10002589_pt1 | contig 13340 bp, 9 predicted proteins | sample 0715_SJ02_MP15_2_FD_132454 | JGI IMG/M metagenome (GOLD analysis project Ga0187782, IMG submission 132454) | Tropical peat soil microbial communities from peatlands in Department of Meta, Colombia - 0715_SJ02_MP15_20_MG | ecosystem: Environmental > Terrestrial > Soil > Wetlands > Peat | place...
GATCGACGGCGTCGATGTCGGAGTGACGCCCTGGGAGGGTGACGTCGCCCCCGGGCCGCACGACGTGACAGGGCGAACATCAACGGCGATTGCGCCCTTGCAGAAGATCAACGTGGTGGCCGGAACGTCCAGCAGCGTCGCATTGGCTGCATCGTCGATCTCCGCGCACCTTCAGATAAGGACCAGCGATGGCCAGGGTCTCGTCGTTGTGGACGGGTCCCCGAAGGGGCAGGGCGCGTTCGCCGGCGACGTCGCCCCCGGCCAGCACACGGTGACGGTGTCCCGTGATGGGTATCAGCCCTACCAGAAAGCGCTGACCCTGGCGCCCCAGGAGACCTGGGCGGAGACAGTCACCCTCTCTCCGGCCGTCGCCCCGGTGAGCACCGTCAACAGCGCAGAGCGGCCCATCGAGGGAATCTACGGAGGATTGGGTCTCGCGGGCCTCTTCGGAGTTGGAGGTCAGGGAACCGAGCTCGAGACGGGCTGCGACACACTCGGCGCGTCGTCTTGCAACACGCCTTCACCGATGGGCGGTGGCCTTTTCGGTTACGTCGGCTTTACCTGGAATCCCGTGGGATTCGAGCTCCTGCTCGCGGGAGCATTCGATACGGTCACACAGACTGCAACCTACACGGGGGTGGGCGGATCGAACGCATCGCCTTATGCGTCGCCCGCGCGGGTGGAGACGTTTCACTTCTACCGGGCAGGCGGCCTCGCCGCGGCCCGCGCACGCGCCATCTTCCCACTCGGCTCGATCTTGCGAGCGACGGTAGCCGGCGGGCTCGGGCTCTCGTACAAGGAGATGTTCATGACCCGTCGTGCCGTGGCGACGAGCGGCGGCGCAGAAGACTTCTACGTCCCGGGGACGGTCGGCTACCTGTCTCCGGCCGTCACAGTCGAGGTGGGGTTGCAGGTTCGCGTGATCCCGACGCTTGCTCTTGCCATCGGGGGGCTCCTCTGGGCGGACAGCGCAAGCATTGCCGGAAGCAACTCGGTGCCGGCCCAGGCCCCCCGGAACCTCCTGGCGGCCAACCAGGCTCCGCAGCCGATCCCCACTCCCGAGTACCACCTCGCGACGGGGCCCCAGGTCTTCCTCGGACCCTACCTCGGTTTGCAATTCGGACCGTGAGGACAGCTGCTCGAATCACAGGGAGACCGCCGACCCGTCGGCGGAGGCCACCGTCGTGCTGCCCGATCCGGAGGCTCCACTGCCATCTTCGTCGGACGCCCCGTCAACCGTTGCGTCGCCGCTCCCCGTAGCTCCTGCATCTTCCGATTCGTTGGAGACGCCCGCGCAGGAGACGGTCCCCTCCACGGAAACGACGTCCGAAACGCCACTCTGCTGAGCGACCGCGCTTGCCGCGAGGATCGCTTGCTGAATGTCGGTGCATGAGGCTCCGCACACGCGGATACGGCCGTTGTCCAGTCCCCACCCGTCCACAGTGCTTCGATTCGCGGAGGTGCACTGGTCGTTGCTGGGTATCGGAAGCAAATTTTGAGGATCAGTCGGGTCCGTGTAAGCGAGCGCGGAGATCCCGACCCCGGCAACCGGCTCGTACAGGCACGTTCCGAGCTGCAAGGTGCCGTCTGCAAAGTTCTCGAGAACTTGCTGGCCCTGCGTCATCGGAAGCGTCGCATCGATGACGGTCACCATCTGCGGCAGGTCCGTCTGAATGCTCAGGTAGAAATCGAGCACGTTCGAGCTGCCGTCGGAGCCGGAGGAATTTCCGAGGACGACGAAATACGTCTGAATGCTCGGAGTACCGCCGTACGCCGCCTGGATTTCAGCTTCGATCGCGCCCTCGACGTCTTGTGCCCCCTCGAGGGGAGGATTGCAATCGTTCGTCGCGTCAGGAGTCCGGTTGACGAACGCCATCACCGCCGCGACGTTGGGCGTTTCCCGTCCCTGCAGGAACGAGCGGACGGCGGCATAGGCGCCCACGTCCGGACGGAGAGCGGCCTGCAAGTCGAGAGGAGCGGGATTCGACGGCGTGTCGCCCGGCGACGACCATGTTTGGAGCAAATTGGCGATCTGGGATTGAACCTGGGGTGCTACGCCGAAGAGCACCGTGGGCGTCGAAAAGGGGGTCGTCGCGCTCGTGCAATCGGACTGGTCGAAGGTTCCTGCGTCGTTCGAGCTCTCCGGAAAGAAGCGAAACGCGGCGTACGTCGTATCGAAGGCGGGATTGGAGAGCGACAGGCTCATCACCGTGGCGTAGCCGCTCGATCCGAACGCGCCGCTCATGACGCTCGAATCGTCCATGACGAGGTAGACGACGCTCGGCGTGGAGGTGAGGGTGACCTGGCCGCCGCAGGTCAGCGCCGCGCCGTCGGCCGTCTCCTCGAGCGTATTGCTCGACTCCACGACGGTTCCGCCATCGGGCGCGGCGCCATCGGGGAAAAGCCCGTTGTTGTTGCGCTGGCCCGCGCAGATCGGCAGAAGATCGGACTTGGCGGGGCAGTCCGTCGCAACCTGCACGCTGCTGATCGCGTGGTAGGTGAGCGTCGTGTTGGCGGCGGGCAGCTGGGGCGGCGACGTTGCCGCCTGGACAAGGTTACAGAGCCCCGGCGCGAGCTGGAAACTCTGCAGCGCGAGCGGTCCGGCGTCTCCCCCGGCTTGCCCTCCGTCTTGCGCGCCGCCGTCCTGCGCGCCGCCGTCGCCGCCGGAGGCACCGCAGCTACCCACACAAAAGCCTTCCTGAGGATCCTCGCTGAGGATCTCGCTCTCTCCGGAGGCGCTGACCTCCTGCTGAAAAAGAGGGGGGCTCGCGCTCGACGACGTGATGGTCACGTCCTCGTAGAACACCCGGACATTGATCCCCAGGCCCAACGGCGCCGCATACGTGCAGTTGGTCGGGTCAACGAGAACCGCATCAATTGCATCCTGGAAGCACTTGCTTGGGTTGAAGCAGATGCCCGTCCCGTCGATGAGCGTCGGGTCGAAGTCGGCCAGCGTGAGCGCGTTCGTCGAAGAGTCGACGCATTGGGCGCCCTTGCAAACGCACTCGCCGCTGCTGCACGCGTCGGGAGCGGAGCAATCGAGATCGTAGCAGGAGTAGCTGAGAGGCATCGGCAGAAAGAGCGTGTGCTGGTCGACGAACGTCTGAACCGAGCTTCGCAGGACGCGCGGCGCCGGAGCCGGCCCGGCCGGCGTTGGGTCGGGGCAATTCAGGTAATTCATGGTCTGGGCACCGGGATCGTCGTAACCCCGGATCGTGACTTTGATCGTCGTCTCGGGCGTCGTTCCCGACACGACTCCCAGAGTCGCCGGAAGCTCGACGATCCCGGACTCGTCGACGTCGTAACCTTGGCAGAAGACGTTGCGACCGTTCGCGTCGACCTCGACCTGGATCGCGCGCAAGTCTTTCGGTACCTGCACCTGGGTCATCACCCCGGGGACGAGTTCGGTCGGCTTCGTGGTCGAGCAGGCGGAAGCGACGAGAACCCCGACGAGCCCGGGCGCGGCTAAACCCCACAGGCCCGGCGGCCGAGCACCGCCCCCGATGCCGCCTTTGCTGGCCCTCGAACTTTCTCGCATTCTCGTGCTCCTTAGCGGTGAACCCGGCGAATCGCGGACGTGATCCCCAGCTCGCCGACGTAGGGGCTGGGCTCGGCGGGCTTGAAGACGAAGTACCCGGCGACGATCCCGCCCGTAACGACGAGGAGCGAGCCGATGCCCCAGGCCACCCAGCTGTTGCTCACCTCCCGATTGAGCGGAACATTCACCTCGCGAACCTGGTCGTCCGCAACGAAGACCTCGGTCGCATAGGTCTGATAGCCCGGCTTGTGGACGACGAGCTGATGGCCTCCCGTCGTCGACACGACGCCTTCCCACGTCCCCGAGCCGACTGCGTGCTCGTCGACGGCGATCGAGGCTCCCTCCGGGGCCACGACGCGCAGCCGGCCCTCGTGACGTTCCGCCGACAGCGTCAGGACGAGGCTCATGGGCTGTCGGTCCACGACGTCGACCGTCTGCGAGACGGTGAGGTACCCGTTGGCGCGCGCCTCGATCGTGTGCCGCTCGGCCGTGAGCTCCCCCTTGAAGGGTGCCGGACCTACGTCGCGGCCGTCCACGTAGACAGTGGCGGCCAGAGCGCCCCCGACGGTGACCGTCACGAGCGCGGCCTTGTGCAGCGGCTCGATGCGAAACGACACGGGAGTGCGGGCGCCCGCGGCCACGTCCACGGTCTGGACCGTCTCGGTGAACCCGTCCTTCGACAGCTTCAGGATGCGCTTTCCGACATCGATGCGGACGGGACCTGCGAAGGGCGTCTTGCCCACGGGATAATCGTCGATCGAGAGGGTCGCGTCAGGCTCGTTCGCGGTCACGTCGATCGTCGTCACGAACTGTTGAACGATCGAGATGGCATTCCGGAGCTCCTGTTGCTCGGCGGCTGTCAGCTGGGCGCCACCTTCGCGCAGCTCCTTTTCCCAGGCGTCGACGGCGCGCGCGTAGTGTGTGAGCAGCTTCTCCGTGACGCCGAGGTTGTAGAGCACCCTCGGGTTGTGAGACAGGTCGTACGCGCGCTGGAACTCGACGAGGGCGCCGCGATAGTCGCTTGCGCCGGCCAGCTGTTTTGCGGCGTCCCAGGCGCGCTGCGCGGGCTCCTGGAGCTGGCTGCGAACGTCGGGCGCCTGAGGCTGCGCCAGGGCGGTTTGTGTGGCGATGCACACGGCGAGGACGAGCGGTGCGGATCGAAGGGAGATCTGGTTCATCGAGGATCCGGAAGACTAGTGGAGCTTCAAGTCGCTCAGCTGTTTGGGCAGGGCTGGGGCGGCTGCGGACGCGGCGGGGACGGAAACCGACGCCGTCGGCGGGGGGCCCTGCGGGGCTGCTGCGGGCGGTACACGGTGCTCGGGAGGGATTGCCGAGGGCGCGGCCATCGTGGAGGGTGTGGCTGGGGTGCCGGGCTGGGGAACGTCCGCGGAAACGGGCGGGCGCTCCGGCAGCGGGCTCGAGGGCAATGGAGAAAGACCTACTACCGGAGGATCGGTCGGCACAATGCCTTGCCCGACGCCCGCAGTCGCATGGCCGATCGCGGTGGGCGCGGCCGCCGCGGCGCTGTTGACGTTCGTGGGAGACGCGATCCTCGCGTGCAGCGAGCTTCGCAGCAGAAGGATCCCCGTCGCACCGATCGCCGCAAAAAACACGGCAGCAACCACCACCACGAGAGCTGCGTTGCGCGCCGTGTGCTTCTGCGGAGCCGTGTCGCGGGTGAGGCCGATGTCGGTCGGCACGCTCGGCGCCCGCGGCGCCGGCTCGCTGGCATTCGCGGCGGACACTACCCGAACAGCCGCTGCCCGCTCGCGGGGCGGTGTCGCCGAGGCGGACGCCAGTGACGAGGGCGCAAACGACGTAGGCGCCAGCGACGCGGGCGCACTCGGGCTCGCGCTGCGCCCCCGAACGGCGCGGAGCCTGGCGAGAAGCGTGGCGCTCCGCGCGTCTGCGAACGGCGCCAGCGCCTCGGCCATGTCGAGCGCCGATCCGTAGCGTGCATCGCGATCGCGCATCAGGGCGCGATGGACCACCGCTGCGAGGCCCTCCGGGATCTCCGGGCTAAGGGCGCCGAGCGGCTCCGGCTCCGTCGTGAAGATCTTGAACAGGATCTCGGTGTACTCGCCGGTCTCGGAGGTGTAAGGGGTCCGCCCTCCGAGCATCTCGTAGAGGATCGCGCCGACCGAATAGAGGTCCGACCGGTGATCGACGTCCCTCGGCGAGCGCGCCTGTTCGGGAGACATGTAAAGTGGCGTTCCGAGTGCGCTGTTCGTCCGCGTGAGGTTCGCGCTCTCGCTCCGGTCGTCGGAGCTTCGCACCTTGCTGATTCCGAAGTCGACCAGCTTGACGAAATCGGGCTCGCCGTCCTTCTCGACGACGAAGCAGTTGGACGGCTTCATGTCGCGATGGACGATCCCGGCGTTGTGCGCCGTCTGGAGCGCGCGGAGCATCTGGAGCGCAAAATGCACCGCGCGAGCGGGCAGCAGCCGCGGACCCTCGGAGGCGAGGAGATCGCCGAGATCGCGGCCGTCCAGGAACTCCATCACGAGGTACGGAGCCCCGCTCGGCAGCCGTCCGACGTCGAAGACTTTGACCACGTGATCGCTGTCGATCTGGGAAGCGGCCACCCCTTCGTTCACGAATCGTTCGATCGCCCCCGGGAAGGAAAGAATCGCGCCACTGATGAACTTCAGCGCGACCGGAGCACGTCGGACCAGGTGGGTCGCCTTCGCGACCGCGCCCATGCCCCCTTCCCCCAGCAGCCGCTCGATCCGGTACTTGCCGTCGAGCACCTCGCCCGGCTGCGGATACGGCATGAAGGTCGTGCTCGGAGGCTGCATGGCTGCCGACTTGGGCTCCGCCGGCCCGGCGTCCGGAAAGGCGGCAGCTTTCAAGATTAGCGGGGAAGTCGAGCTCGGCCTAGGCCCGACGCTCGGGCCTCGAGGCGCGGGCCCCGGCGAGGGCGCCCTCAAGCCCCCATTAAGACCCCCTTTTCTCCCCTCGACGACTCGAGGAGCGGACCGTAAGCTCTGACGAGCGGTGTCCTCGGATCAACAAAAAGACGGGGACTCTTTCGACGTTGTGCTCGTGCACGGCAAGACCACGGACGGCGAAGGTGCCTGCGTGCTGCGCGCGCGGCCGGGAAAGCTCGAAGCGGGCGAGGTTCGGCCTCTCCGCCACGGCCGGCCGGTCGGTTCGGGCGAGATCGTCAGCCTCTCGCCTCGTGCAGACTCCGCCGACGTGTACGACGTCAAAACGCTGTGCGAGCTCCCCCCGGGAGGCGCGGCGGGACGGACGGCCTCCGACGGGCCGGCGCAGGTCGCGACGGAGGCGTATCGGGATGCCTGGGAACGGACGTTCGGAGGGGGTCGCACGCGGGCCGCGATGAACTAGTCCGCGCTCCGATCGCCCGGAACGCTCGGGCGTCTAGACACCGATGAAGAGGCGATGGGCGAAGTTTCGCTCGAGGCGGGCGCGCAGAACTTTGTCTGCTGCGAGCTCGATGTCGTACTCGATCCGCTTGAACTCGAAGCGCTTTCGCTCGGTGTCGTACACAGTGTAGCTCGCTCGATTGTCGAAATCGCGCGGCTGGCCGACGGACCCCACGCTCACGATGTATCTCTTGTCGGGCTCGAGGTCGAAATCGATTGCGGGAAGCTCCTCCACGCTCGTCTCGGTCAGCGCGAATACTTTGCAAAGATGCGAGTGGCCAATGAGCGTGATGTGGCCCATCTTGTCCCAGATGGAGAGGCACTCGCGCGCCTGCTCCGGCGCGAAGATGTATTCGAACTCCTCGAGGCGAACCGGCGATCCATGGCAGAGTAGGACACCGCAGGCGTCGAGCCTCTCCTCGTACGGCAGGGCCTTGAGCCATGCCATGTTCGCCTCGGAGAGCATGGCCGCGTGAGCGTCCAGGGCGTGACGCGCAGCCTCGTAATAATAGGAATAATCCATCCGCCCGCTGACCGCAGCGTCGTGATTGCCCAATATCGTGGACTTTGCGGTCTCGCGCACGAGATCGGCGCACTCGTTGGGCGAGCCGCCGTATCCGACGGTGTCTCCGAGGCAGTAATAGACGTCGATCTTCTCCGCTCGATACCCCTCGAGCACGGCCGAGAGCGCCTCGAGGTTGGCGTGAATGTCGCTGAAAATCCCGAGTCGCATCGACCGCTCACCGTAGAGCGGCCCGCTTCGGACCGCCAGCCCCCTTCGACTCTTCCGGGGCCGCGTCGTGCGCGCCGGGCGACCCCTTGCACGACGTCGGGTTCGGTCGTACTTCCCGCGATGTGACAGCGCACGACGCGAGACAAACCGACGATGTCTCCGGCGCGGCCCGTCCGGCCGTCGTCACGGAGGAACCGGCCGATGGCGCGGAGGCCGAGAGGCTGGGCTCTTCACCAACGGAGGAGGCCGGCGGGCATGAGCTACCGGACGATCCCGAGCCGGAGACGCTCGATCCCCCGCCCCAGGTCGTGGCCGACCTTTCTTCCGCGTGCGTCCGCTTCGTCGCCGCTCGGTACGGGGTCACGCTCGACTTTTCGCCCGACACCCTCAGCCTCGTCGACCAGTGGATCCGGGATGCCAGCGCCGAACGCGGGGGGCGCGCCGAGCTGACCGAGCTCGTTCAAGCCGCGGCGGGGGCGTATCTCGGGGAGGTCATCCGCCGTGCCTTCGGCGGGACCTGGCTTACCTCCGCTGGGGAGATGGCGGACTGGAAGCTCTGCCTGTCGACCGTCTACTGCGCATTCAATCCGATCGGAATGGCGCGCGAGGCGATTCTGCTCGAGGAAGCGGAGGGATGGCACACGCATTTCGAGGTCGATCCCGCCGAGCGAGAGACCGTCGAGCAGCGTCTTGCCGCGTTGCCCGAGGTGAGGGACGACGAGTTCTATGCGCCGAGCACGCGCTTCGACGTCGTCGAGATTCTCGTTGAAGCACTGCGCGCGGCGATGGATTCCAGAGGCTTGAGTCGTGTGCGCTTCACTGTCGACGACTATCGGTAGCCTCGACGATTGCCGATCACGCGCGGTCACGCCGCGACTCGCGGCCCCCCCGCGGTCGCGTCTCGACTCGCCGCCGTCGCGCGCCTACGTTGCGTGGTGATGTTCGACGCGGAGCTCAACGAGCCGCAAGCGGCAGCAGTGACTCACGATCGGGGACCGCTCCTCGTCTTTGCCGGAGCCGGCAGCGGCAAGACGCGCGTCATCACCTATCGAATCGCTCGCCTGCTTTCGACCGTGCGTGTGCCGCCGTGGCGCATTCTTGCCGTCACCTTCACCAACAAGGCGGCCGGCGAGATGCGAAGCCGGCTCGAGCGACTCTGCGGGCCGGACCTCGCGCGGTCCCTCTGGATGGGCACGTTCCACGCGACGTGCGCCAGACTTTTGCGCGCGCACGGAGCTGCAGTCGGAGTTCAGCCGAACTTCGTCATTTACGACGCGAACGACCAGAAAGCGCTGGTCGCTCGGGCGCTCAAGGACCTCGACCTCGACGAGCGCCGCTACCCTCCCCGCGCAGTTCTCGCGCACATTCAAAAGCACAAGCAAGAGGGGCGCGGGCCCGAGGAGGCAGCCGCCCATTCGTACATCGACGACGTGGCGCTGCGTCTCTTCCGCGTGTACGAGGAGAGATTGCGCGCGGCCAACGCCGTCGATTTCGAGGACCTCATCCTTCTCGTCGCGCGCCTCCTCGACCACGCCGGTCCCGGCGAGGGCGATCGCATTCGCGCCCGGTTCGACTACGCGCTCGTGGACGAGTTCCAGGACACGAACGCAACGCAATACCGATTTCTCCGACAGCTCGTGAGGGATCACCGCAACCTCTGCGTCGTCGGTGACGACGACCAGAGCATTTACCGGTGGCGTGGTGCGGACGTGCGCAACATCCGCGGGTTCCGGCGCGACTATCCCGACGCGGCGGTCGTCAAGCTCGAGCAGAACTACCGATCCACGGCGCGCATCGTCACGGCTGCGCTCGGAATCATTGCGAGGTCGTACGAGCGCGAGCCCAAGGAGCTGTGGACGGCCAACGCCGCCGGCGAGCAGGTGCAGGTGGTGGCTGCGCGCGACGAGCGCGACGAGGCGGCGTTCGTCGTCGAAGGCGTTCGACGGGCGCAGACCGAGGGGACCGCCCTCAGCGAGATGGCCGTATTCTACCGCGTCCATGCCCAGTCCCGTGTCCTCGAAGAGGCTCTCCGGGCCGCGAAGGTCGACTATCAGATCGTGGGCGGCACCAAGTTCTACGACCGCGCCGAGGTCAAGGACGTCCTTTCCTACTTGCGCATCCTCACCAATCCCCGATCCGACGTAGATCTGCTCCGCGTGATCAACGTTCCGGCCCGAGGCATCGGACAGACGACCATCGATCGGCTCACGACCTGGGCGACGCTCAACGACGTGACCTTGGTCGACGCCCTTTCACGCGCCGACGAGGTAAGCGATCTCGGGCAAGCGGCCCGGAAGAAGCTGGCGTCGTTTCGAGAGCTTCTGGAGGCGCTGCGAGCCGGGGGCGAGCTCGCACCGAGCGCTCAGCTCGAGCGGGTGCTCGAGGAAACGGGATACATCCGCGCTCTCGAAGAGGACGACTCGGCAGAGGCCGACGCGCGCATCGAGAACGTGCGCGAGCTCCTCGGGTCGGTCCACGACTACGAGAACGAGGCCGAAGCCGCGGGCGAACGGCCCAGCGTGGCCGGCTTTCTCGAGCGAGTCTCGCTCGTCGGCGACGTGGATGCCTTGCAGGAAGGAGGTCGGGTGGTTCTGATGACCGTCCACGGGGCGAAAGGCCTCGAGTTCGAGCGCGTCTTCTTGACGGGCATGGAAGAGGAGATGTTCCCGTACAAGGGAGTCGATCCGGGCGAGCGCGACGAGCTCGAGGAAGAACGTCGGCTTGCGTACGTTGCAATTACGCGCGCGCGACGTCACCTGACGATGACACACACGCAGATGCGACAGATCTTCGGAACGACGCGATGGAATCGGCCGAGCCGGTTTCTCGGTGAGCTGCCGAAGGGGGTTGCCCAACATCGGAATACCAGTGCCATGAACGCCGAGCCCCGGTTCGACCGATACGTCGATCGCGATCGGGCGGCGGAGCGTAGCGCTCGCGCCCCGGGCGAGGAGCGCGCAAGCACGCCAGGCCCTGCGCGGTGGCGACACCCTCAAGCGGAACCGACCACGACGCCCGAGCCGCGGCAGCGTTACGTGGACCGCGATTTCTTCGACGATCGGACCGAGGACGTGACGGAGATGGCGCTTCGTCGCGGAGCCCGCGTCCGTCACGATCGCTTCGGAGAAGGCGAGGTGGTCCGCCTCGTCAGCGTCGGCGAGCCTGCCGTGGTGGCGTATTTCCCGGGTTGGGGAGAAAAGAAGATCCTGGCGCGCTTCCTGAAGGCGGTTTAGCTCGGCAGGCCGCTTGGCTCGACAGGCCGCTTGGCTCGGAACCTAGAGCTCCCCGAAGTACCCGATGAAATAGGTGCCCCGGCCGTCGGTTCCGAACCGGATGCGATCGAGCTCCCGGGCAGCGGCCCAGGTCCGCGGAGGCAACAGGTAAGGGATGAATGCTCCGCCGAAACCCGCGAGTCCTGCGGCGACGATGTGCATCTCACGCTCGAACGTCGACCACGGGCTCGACGTGTCGTAGCCCGAAACGATCGCATTGATGACCGGCGCGGTCGCGCCGGCAAGCAGAGCGAGCGACAGGGCGACAGGCCAGGTCGAGCGCATCGTGCCCTCGCGGGGCGCCTCGCCGACCCACTCCGGCGAGCACTTCGGAACGGCGAGCCAGGCGCCGCCCACCGTCGCTCCCCACGTGATGCCGATGGCGACGGGACCCACGAAGCGCGCCGGCAAGGAGGTGGAGTTGCTGAGGGCACCGAGACTCGCGATCGCGATGGCGCCCGCGTCGAGCCCGACCAGGCCGGTGAGGTAAGCCCAATCCGGCGTGCTGGCTTCGCCGCACAGCCTCCGTTCTTCGGCCGTCCTCGGGTAGATGTCACCAGGGGCGTAGACATAGGCTGTCCGGCCTTCGGGCGCCGGAGCCGCGTCGCGGCCCGCGGGGGCCGGCGGAGGTGCGAGGACGGGCGGCGGAGGAAGGGAATCCACGGCAGCTGCGCACGTATAGCAGAGCGGCGTCGCGCGGCCCGAGCCGTGTGCGAGCGCGCGGCGACGAAGCAGGTAGGTCTTGCGGCGCCTGCCAGACGTGCGAGACAGTCATTGGCATCGATGAAGGTTCCGAAAAATGCATTTCGCGAATACGACATTCGCGGTGTCGCCGACCGCGAGCTGACGGACGAGGTGGCGCGCGGCATCGGGCGGGGTTTCGCCTCCGTCCTCGGGGCGGACGCGCGGGCGCTGCGCGTCGCGGTCGGACGTGATTGCCGCCTCTCGAGCGACCGACTGTATTCGGCACTGGTCGACGGATTGACGAGAGGGGGGGCGCACGTCGTCGACATCGGTGTCGGCCCGACTCCGATGCTCTACGGGTCGGTGCATTCCCTCTCGACCGATGGGGGAGTGATGATCACCGGCAGCCACAACCCCGCGGACGAGAACGGCTTCAAGATGATGTGCGGGAAGGCCAGCTTTTTTGGTCAGGACATCCAGGATCTGCGCGCTCTCATCGAGGCGGATCGATTCTCGGACCCACGCACCCGAGGATCGGTGGAGCACGTCGACTTCGCAGATCGCTACGTCGACATGGTGACGGACGGCGTTCGTCTCGGTCGCACCGACCTCAAGTTCGTGGTCGACGCGGGCAACGGCGCGGGCGGCCCGGTTGCCCTCGCATGCATGAAGAAGCTCAACCTTTCGCCCGATCCGCTGTACTGCGAGATGGATGGTCGCTTCCCCAACCATCATCCGGATCCGACGGTTCCCGAGAACATGCGCGCCCTGGTGAAGCGCGTGATCGAGTCGGGGGCGCGCCTCGGCCTCGCGTACGACGGTGACGCCGATCGTCTCGGCGCGGTCGACGCCGACGGCTCCATCGTTTGGGGTGACAAGCTGATGATCCTCTTCTCCCGTGCCTTGCTGGCGCAGCGGCCCGGCTCAGCGATCCTCGGCGAAGTGAAGTGCTCGCAGACGCTCTTCGACGACATTGCGAGACACGGCGGTCGCCCGATCCTGTGGAAGACGGGACACTCGCTGATCAAGACGAAGATGAAGGAGGAGGGAGCGCTCCTGGCCGGCGAGATGAGCGGCCACCTGTTCTTCGCAGACCGCTACTACGGATACGACGACGCCATCTATGCCTCGCTCCGGCTGCTGGAGATCATGTCGTACGACACGAGGACACTGTCCGACATGCTGGCCGATGTTCCCGCGACATTTGCAACTCCGGAGCTTCGGGTCGCCTGCCCGGATGCCGTCAAATTCGACGTCGTGGCGGTCGTGCGTTCCCACTATCGCGCGATCGGCAAGCCCGTCATCGACATCGATGGGGCGAGGATCTCGTTCGGAACGGCGGCCGATCCCGCCTGGGGGCTTGTGCGAGCCTCGAACACGGGACCCGTGCTGGTGATGCGATTCGAGGCCACGAGCGCTGCCCGCCGTGATTCCATCCGAGCCGAGGTCGAAGAGGTGGTCGCGCGCGCGCGCGCACAGGTCGGGTGAAAGCGGGCGCCGCGCGAGCTACAAGGCACCCGGGCTCCGTGTCTTCGGCCGCTGCACATTCGCACGTCTGGACCATCGACGACGTCCTTCGCTGGGCCGCGGAGGACTTTCGAGCCCGCGGATTGCCGACGGCGCGACTCGACGCCGAGCTGCTCCTGGCGCACGCCCTCTCGACGACGCGCGTCCAGCTCGTGGTGGACTCGAAGCGGCCGCTCGACGCCGCCGAGCTCACCCGC
>Ga0187782_10002590_pt1 | contig 13339 bp, 9 predicted proteins | sample 0715_SJ02_MP15_2_FD_132454 | JGI IMG/M metagenome (GOLD analysis project Ga0187782, IMG submission 132454) | Tropical peat soil microbial communities from peatlands in Department of Meta, Colombia - 0715_SJ02_MP15_20_MG | ecosystem: Environmental > Terrestrial > Soil > Wetlands > Peat | place...
CTTTCAGAAGCTTCCCAGCAGGCCGAGGTTCTCGATGCAGAGCTCTGGAGGCTGGAAGCCAGCCAGTCGGATAAACCGGATCACGCGTCCCTGACAGGTCCCAACGAGAATCTTCCCCAGATTCTGAACCTGCTCGGAACGATGTCGCTCGATCTTCGCGGGAACTTGGAATTGGCTCGCGGAAACATGACCGAGGCGATCGACCTGCTCGAGCGAGCCGTTGAGAAAGAAAGGAAGCTAGGCTATTCGGAGCCGCCCCGCTACTTCCGCCCCGAACAAGAGAGCCTTGGCCAAGCCTACCTGAAATCCAAGCAGTGGGACAAAGCACGCGAGGCTTTTCAAGCGGCTTTGCGCCAGCGTCCTAACAGCGGCCACGCTCTGTACGGGATCGCCCAGTCTTACGCGCTGGCCGGAGACGTTGTCGCGGCGACGTCGGCCTATCGAGAGTTTCTTGCGGCTTGGCCGCATGCCGATGCCGATCTGCCCCAGGTGAAGCAAGCCAAGGCTTGGCTCGCTGCGCACGGTTAGGCGCAGCGAGCGCAATCGAATCCACGCTTTCCATCTCTTGGGAACCTTCTGCGGCAAAGTTGAATCTCTGTCAGGCCGTGTGCTAGCATCCCCGCTTTCGCGCCCCAGGTCCGATCCCCACGGGCCAGGGGCGCACGCGCGCAGCCGCCGGGGGGCGGGTTCGTGATGTGTCCAAGCGAAAACTGGGTAGGCCGCAGCTTCCCTCGACCGAGTGCCCGTATGACTGGGCCGAGCGATTTGGTAGTGCCACCCTGGCCGCCTCGTTTCGAATTTCCGTTTAAACCATCGATGTCTCGCATGAGGTGATCCATGAAAACCTACACAACCGATTGGATACGCAACGTGGGCATTGTCGGTCACGGCGATACGGGGAAGACGCAGCTCCTGTCGTCGTTGCTTTTTGCTGCGGGGATGACGCCTCGGCTTGGCAAAGTGGCCGAGGGCTCCACCGTCACCGACTGGGATGAGGAAGAAATCGCCCGCAAGATTACCATTAGCACAGGCCTGGCCTACGCCGAATGGCAAGTTCCGGGGCAGCTTGAAAAGACCAAGATCAATTTCCTCGACACACCGGGCTATTCGACTTTCATCAATGAAACTAAGGCCTCGCTGATCGGAGCCGACGCGGCCTTAATCGTTGTCGATGCCGCCGCGGGTGTCCAGGTCGTCACCGAAAAAGTCTGGGACTACGCCACCGAATACGATCAGCCCCGCGCCTTTGTCCTGAACTGGATGGACCGCGACCTCGCCAGCTTCGACCGCGCACTCGCCGCGCTCGAACAGGTTTTTGGTCGCGGGGTCGTGCCGATTCAACTGCCGATCGGCGCGGAGAGGAATTTCCGCGGGGTGATCGACCTGGTTTCGATGAAAGCGCTCGTTTATACGCCGGATGGCGACGGCCGAGCCAAGGTGGAGGAAATTCCTGCGGAGTTGGCTGAGGAGGCCAAGGCTGCGCACGAAAAACTGGTTGAGATGGTCGCCGAGGGCGAGGACGAGCTGATGCAGGAGTTCTTCGACAAAGGCACGCTGCCGATCGAAGATCTGAAGAAAGGTCTGCACGAAGAGGTTCGCGACAAAAAGATCTTCCCGGTCCTGCTGAGTTCTGCTCTTCGTACTATCGGCAGCGACGCGATCCTGAATTTCGTGGCCGAGATATTTCCTTCGCCGTCGTTTCGTGGAAAGGCCGTCGGCCACAAGTCTCCCGATCACAAGGGCGAAACTGTCGAGCGCTCGATCTCCGATGCAGAGCCTCTGTCCGCCTTCGCTTTCAAGACCATCGCCGATCCCTTCGCGGGGCGCATTACCTATTTCAAGGTGATGTCCGGCGTGCTGAAGAACGATGCAACCTTGCAAAATTTCAACCGCAACTCGCAGGAGCGTTTTCAGCACATCCAGGTGATGCAAGGCAAGACGGCGACGGCCGTCGCCGATTTGCACGCGGGTGATATCGGCGCGATCACCAAGCTCAAGGACACGCTCACCGGCGACACGCTCGGCGACAAGAACGCCCCGATCTACTATCCCCTGGCCCGCATTCCGGAGCCGTCGATTACCTTCGCCATCGAGCCCAAAACGCGTGCCGATGAAGATCGCATTGGTGTGGCCATCCATAAGCTCTTGGAGGAGGATCTTGCGCTGCGCTTTGGACGCGATCCACAGACGAAGGAATTCCTGCTGGCCGGAGCGGGGCAACAGCACATCGAAGTTGTCGTCGCCAAACTGCGTAAGCGGTATCACGTGGAGATGACCTTGAAGCCTCCGAAAGTGCCCTACCGCGAGACGATTCGCGGCAAGGCCGACGCAGAAGGCAAACACAAGAAGCAAACCGGTGGCCACGGCCAGTTCGGTCTCTGCCGCATCAAAATGGAGCCTCTGCCGCGTGGGAAGGGCGTCGAGTTCATTGACGACATCTTTGGAGGCGCGATTCCCAAGAACTGGATTCCCTCGGTCGAAAAAGGCATTCGTGAGTCGGCCGAACGCGGCTACCTGGCTGGTTTCCCGGTCGTCGATTTTCGCGTGAGCCTCTATGACGGCAAGTATCACGACGTGGATTCATCCGATATCGCCTTCAAGATTGCCGGCTCGCTTGCGTTTCGCGAAGCGATGAAGCAGGCGCGGCCGGCGCTTCTTGAGCCGATCATGCAGGTGGAAGTCTATGCGCCGGACCAATATTCGGGCGATTTGATGGGTCATCTCAGCGGGCGTCGCGGGAAGATCAGTGGAAGCGAAACGCGCGCCGGGAGTGTGGTCGTGAAAGCACTGGTGCCGCTATCGGAGATGCTGAGCTACGCGAACGAATTGACATCGATGACCCAGGGTCGTGGAAGCTACACGATGGAATTCTCGCACTACGATTTCGTCCCGCAGGAGTTGGCCGACAAAGTGATCGCGGCCCACAAGCCGCATCACGCCGAAGAAGAGGCGGCCACCGCATAGTTCGACAAGCAGCTCTAGCCCGGACGCGCCTCTATTGCCCGGATGGGGCCGCGACCGGTCGATGGTTCTGCGCTTGTGCCTTTTCCGTCGAAGCCTTGCGGTTCTGAGCGTTCTTGGCAGGCTGCTGCGGTGCCACCGCTGACGTAAAGGACGGACAACCGTACCCGACGCACGGCCCCACTCCGCAACCCCCCACGTTGAATATCGTTAGCAACAACAGGAGTAACGTCTCCCCGCGTTTTTTCATCAATGGACCCTTTCCGCCCCACTGCAGCCCTTCGGCCGATGTGGATGGCTCAGCGCATCTTGGCACAGAACCTATGGTCTTTCCGAAAGTTTCCATTCCGGAGGCGGGCGTGTCGGCCGGACCGAAAATCCAGAGCGCTCGTAAAGTTTCACACCAACAGGATGTGCGCCGCCAATTTGGTCCTTGCGATGTCGCTGCGAGATAGGTCAAGCTCTTTGCAACATGAAAAATGGGAAGAGATCTCCGCAGCGGCTGGGCGATGCGACCCTGGCGATCCACGCGGGCGAGGAAAAATTTCACCGGGGCGCGTCGGTGGGCACCGAGATTGCCCGCACGGCCAACTTCACCTTTGCCAGTACTGAGGAGATGAGGCTTTGGGCCGAGGGCAAAAGCGGAGCGTACATTTACACGCGGTACGGCAACCCCACTCTGAGAGTTGCCGAAAAGAAAATCGCGGCGCTGGAGGGGGCTGAGGATGCCGTCGTGGCCGCTTCCGGTTCCGCCGCGATCTCATCGGCTCTGCTCGCACTGTTGCGTGCCGGAGATGAGGTGATCGCCACACGTCAGCTCTACGGGGGAAGTTACAAGTTGCTGCGCGACATTTTTCCTCAGCTGGCCATTACGGTCCGACACGTCGATGCCAGTCTCGCGGGAATCGAAAAACTGGCGGGCCCGCGGACGAAGGTGCTCTACGTCGAAACGCCGACCAACCCGACGCTGCGCCTGGTGGACCTCAGAAAGGCTGCCCGTTTCGCACAAGAGTGGGGACTGGTTGCCATCGTCGACAACACCTTCGCAAGCCCTGTGCTGCAGAAACCGCTCACCCTGGGCTTCCACATCGCCCTACATAGCGCTTCGAAGTATCTTTCCGGACACTCGGACGTGATCGCAGGAGCGGCTGCGGGCAGCGCCACACTCATTCGGCAAGTGCGCGCCAATATGATTCAAATGGGCGGCTCGCTGGACCCCGAAGCGGCCTACCTGCTGATTCGGGGAATGAAAACGCTGGCCGTGAGGATGGAGCGCCAGTCAAAGACCGCCATGGCCGTTGCGAAGTATTTGGCGAAGCATCCGAAAGTGGCGCGGGTTCATTATCCAGGTTTGGCTGCGCATCCTGACCACAATCTCGCCAAGCAACAGATGCGCGATTTCGGGGCGATGATGGCCTTCGATTTGAAGGACGGCTTGCGTGCCGCTCGGCGGTTTTGCGATCGCGTGCGGGTGTTTCTGCTGGCCGCAAGCCTGGGCGGAGTGGAATCGCTCGTCGTCCTGCCCCTGTTCACTTCACACTACAAGATGTCGACGGAGGAGCTGCGAGCGGCGAGTGTTGAGCCAGGAACCGTCCGGGTCTCGATCGGCTTAGAAGACCCAGAAGACCTCATCGAGGATTTGCGGCAGGCGCTGGCCTAGCCGCCCGGCGCCAGGGCCCCACACCCACTTGGATTGGCTAGCAATTCTGACCTGAGCGGTGGTATAAGCCTGTCCACACCTTTGCCGGAGGCGAAGGGCGAAGAGAAAAACGGCTAGTACTTGTTGTCCTGTTTTTGACACTGTCCACCCGGGTAGTTCCATTGACCCGGCCTTCATACACCCGTAGAATTCCAGCTCAGCTCGGACCGCAGCCGGGCGACAGTCGGTAAATTACTGAGGATAAGGGAGGGCGTAGGCTGACACTCAGCCGTGGCCGCTCCCAAGGCGACAAGAGATGAGGCGCAGCGCAACAACTTCGGCTCTTCTGGTAGCCGCCTCGATCTGGTTTGTAGGGTGCGAAGAAACCGCAACCAAGCAGGTGCGTGTCCAGCCTCCTGCTTCCGCCCCCACTCCCGCCGCCAGCTACGCGCGTGAGCCCCTTCCTGTTTCCCAGAGGCCTTTTGATCCCGCTTGGGAAGCGTACTATCCCCGCCCTGCCATCGATGTTCTGGTAGATCAAGTCCAGGCCAGCTTTACGGCGGGACAGCAGGCGCTGGAGGCCAAGAAAAGTGATGTTGCGCAGACCGATTTTGATCACGCGGTCGACCTGATCCTAAAGAGCGGTTTTCAGAAGGATTCCGACCCGCGCCTGGCGAAACTGTTTGATGAAATTGGCGATGCCGTTCCCTCCGAGCAACTGAACGCTTCGGAGAACTCCGCGGCCGAGACGGACGTAGAATCCGAAACGCCCGCGCAACCGGCACCGATTGATGAGATCGCCGATTTGACTTTGCCGGCGGGCGACCCACGCTTGGCGCTGAAGGCCGAGCAGGAATTGATCGTTGTGCCTCACGATTTGCCGCTCACGGTGAACGAGTCTGTGCTGCAATATCTGAGCTTCTTCACGACGACGCGCGGACGTGCCATTGTGAGTCGCGGCCTGGATCGCTCGGGACGCTACCGTGACATGATCCGACGCGTGCTTAAGGAAGAGGGCGTCCCGCAAGATTTAATCTATCTGGCGCAAGCCGAGAGTGCTTTCCAACCGGATGCCGTCTCTCGCGCCGGGGCTCGAGGCATCTGGCAATTCATGCCGTTTCGAGGCGAGGAGTACGACTTAGAGCGCAGCTATTACATCGATGATCGCAGTGATCCCGAAAAGGCAACGCGCGCTGCCGCACGGCATTTACGCGACCTCTATACCCTGTTCGGCGATTGGTATCTCGTGATGGCGGCCTACAATTCCGGGCCGATCACCGTGACGAAGGCGATCGAGCGGACCGGCTACGCGGATTTTTGGGAACTGCAAAAGCGCCGAGTGTTGCCAAAACAGACCCAGAACTACGTGCCCATCATCATTGCTCTCGCTCTGGTTGCCAAGGCACCTTCGCTCTATGGCGTACAGGTCGACGTCCAGAAGCCGCCCGAAGTTGAAGCGATCCGTCTGGATCATCCCATCGCTCTTCGTTTGGTGGCGGATGCGGCGAACATGGATATCGACGATCTCCACGAGCTCAATCCCGAATTGTTGCGCAATGTCACGCCGAGCCTACCGGGATTTCAATTGAAACTACCCGCAGGCACCGCGAAGACGTTCGAGGAAAATATTCAGCAGGTTCCCGCGGACAAATGGACGAGTTGGCGGTTGCATTCAACTGAGGCGGGCGAAACGTTGGCCGATATCGCGCGGCACTATCGCGTCACCGTGCCAGCGATCGAAGCGGCGAACCATCTGGAGCCACGCGCCACCGTGCCGCAGGGCTTCCTTCTGAACGTACCGACCGCGCCGCCGCCGACCGTACATCTCGTACGCTACCGCGTGCAACGCGGTGACACGCTGGCTGGGATTGCCGACCGCTTCGATGTGACGGTGGCGCAGCTGAAGCGTTGGAATGGAATCTCGGGCGATCACGCCCCGCGTGGAGCTCGCTTGCGGATTTATGCAGGCAGTGGCGAGTCGACCGGAGCGGCGCCTCACAAACCGAAATCGGCTCAGAAGTCCGCGGACACAGGCGGACCCCGAAACGTTTCCTCGCAAAACTTGGCCGAACCCAAAGCCCTTGTTTCTCTCCGATAGACGACTGCACGTAGGGGCCGCGTTGAAGACCCAGTGGTAGAGCGTTTTGCGATCTAACCCATTTCCTTTGTGTCTGATAGCTCGGCCCTGCAGCGCGTGGCAGCCCGATCTTCGCTGCCGTCAAAGTCGGATTGATTTTTCGATCCATTGCGCCTTGACAACGCTTCGAGCTCCGTTTATAAGCGGGCGAGGCGTCAGCCTTCCGGTAAGCCAAGGCCCGGATTCAGCGGAGGATCGAATGTTCTATTCCAAAATGAACGGCGAGGACGACGACGAACTGCCCCAGTTTGAGGATGAGGAAGAAGAAGGGCAGGAGGACGAGCAGCCCCACGAGGTCCTGGAAGTAGAAGAGATCGTCGTCGAGGAAGAACCGGAAGAGGAATCTCTCGGAGAGCCCGCGGCACCCGCTCCTGCCAAGCGCGCACCGGCTCGCAAGGCCAAGAAGGCCGCCAAGGCACGCCCGAAGCGCAAGAAAGCTAAGAGCAAGCCAAAGAAAAAAGCCAAAAAAGCCAGCAAGAAGAGGGGCAGTAAGCGCAGAAGGCGCTGACGCCTTTGTCTCTGTCTGTGAGCCAGTTTCCCGGATCTGTGTCGGCAAAGGCCGATCGCACTGAAATTGCGTTTTCGCTGCATGGAACGGTCTCCCCTGGTCGTGCGACTGTCGAAGTCGCCTGACTTTCGCTTCCGAAGCCCGCATTGACGCTCGAATCCGATTTTGCTATGTTCACCCTTACCGATCCCGCGGAGTCAACCTGTGAAACATCGCTCGGTGCGCAGCGGCAGTTCTGTGTCGAAGGCTCATAAGTCTTTTAGCAAGAGTGGGTTAGGGTCAGAAGCGAGGGCCAAACAGGCGCCTCCCGATCCCGAGGCGCCCGCCAGGCAACAGCAACTGAAGCTTTATGAAGAGGCCCTGGGCCTTTTCCACCAGCAGAAGTTCAATCGCGCTCAGCAGGCACTGGAACGCGTCCTTGAAGGGCCCAGCAAGGAGCTGGCGGATCGTGCGAGCGTACACTTACGCATCTGCGTGCAAAGGATTTCGCGGCTTCCCGCCCCCGCGGTCAAAACGGCCGAAGATCATTATACGCAAGGCGTCGCGCTTATGAATTTAGGGCGCTGGGATGAAGCGCGCGAGCATCTGGATCGCGCGCGCAAAGCGGCGCCAAAGGCCGATCACGTGGTATACGCCATGGCGGCGCTCGATTGCTTAACCGGCGAGGCGGACTCGGCCATGGAGAACCTGAAGATCGCCATCCAATTGCGCCCTGAGAACCGTTACCACGCTCGCAACGACGAGGATTTTGCTTTCCTACAAGAGGATCCGCGTTTCACCGAATTGCTCTATCCGGAGCGAGATAGCTCGAGCTAATCCCCTTTTTGATGAAAGCCCCCATCGAACGGCAGTCGCCATCCGTCCGCGTTGTTGCACTCGGCGGAGGCACCGGCCTTTCGACCGTGCTACGTGGCCTGAAGGCCCACTTGGCGGAAGGTGGCAAGCGCGGGGCGGAGCCGACGATTTCCGATCTCACTGCTGTCGTGACAGTCACCGACGACGGCGGCAGCTCCGGACGTCTGCGGCGAGAATACAAGGTCCTGCCACCGGGTGACATTCGCAATTGCCTGGTGGCCCTGTCGGAAGACGAGCATCTGCTCGGGAAGCTGTTTCAGTATCGGTTCCCGGCCGGCCGGGGACTGGGCGGGCACAGCTTTGGCAATCTGTTCCTCACTGCACTTACGAATAGCATGGGAGATTTCCCCAAGGCGGTCGAGGTATCGGCCAAGGTGCTCGCGATTCGCGGACGAATTTTTCCATCGACGGCAGAGAATGTCACGCTCGAGGCGACGCTCGAGGACGGGACGCGGGTGGAAGGCGAAACCAACATTTCGCGCTCGCGCAAACGGATCGTGCGGGTGCGGTTGGTGCCACGGCGCGTCCGGCCGTTGCCCGAAGTTCTTGCGGCGCTGCGCGGCGCGAACCTGATCCTGGTTGGCCCCGGTTCGTTGTACACAAGCATCCTGCCGAACCTTCTGGTTGAGGAGGTTGCCGAGGTGATCGCGCAATCAAAAGCCGCGTGTGTCTACATCGCGAACCTAATGACCCAACCCGGTGAAACAGCGCATTACTCGGTGGCCGATCATGTGCGCGCAATCTACGAGCACACGCGCCGGAATCTGTTTGATTTGGCGGTGATCAATCGGAGTGCCGTATCGCCGCAGTTGCTGCGCCGCTATCGCGCACAAGGGGCCGAGCCGGTCGATCCCTCCCTCGACGGACTGGCCCGCATGGGTCTCCCCTACGTCGCTGGGGATTTCCTGCGCCAGGACGGGGTCGTGCGGCACGATGAGACACGGTTGTCAGAGGTCCTGCTCGCCGAATTCGGCAAGCGGCGCCACTAATCGCCCGCGGCGGGCCGCGGCGCTACATATCCTGCCCGCGCGGTTACCACCGCCTTTTTCATCTTGCCCTTCTTGTTGGTCAACTGCAGAGGGTTTCCCTGATCGTCGACCACTTCCACCGTTAGCCTGTGATACCTGCCGTCCTGTGCGGTGGACGGAAAAAAACCGAGCGTATACTGGCTGCGCAAGTACTGCGCGACCGTATTGAAAATGTCCGGCATTTCCCCTTCAAAGCGCGGAAAGAAGGCATAGCCTCCGGTCAACCGTGAGAAGGTTTCTAGCTGGTTCTTCGCCTGCAGGTAGCCTACGCCTCCTCCTTTGGGCGAATAGAGATCAATCTCTTCGGCCATGCCGATCGAGAAGATGGTCACGTCAGTTTCCTTCAACCGGTTAAGTGTCTGATCGAGATTGTGCTTGCTGAAGGTGTCGTAGCCTGTGGCGAGGATTAAGATGGATTTCTTTCCCTTAACGTCACGGAGTTGGCTGAGGGTCTCCAGCACGGCGTCGAACAAAACGGCCTCATGAAAGGTCGGATACCCGAGCGTGCGGAGGGACTGATCGATGGCCCGCTTGTCTTGCGTGAAATCGTTTTGCAGTGTCGTGTGTAGATCAAATGTCTTGAGTGCCACCCAGTCCTGGGGCTTCAAATCGTTCAAAAACCCATCGGCCCAATACGCGCCCTTCGCCCCGAAATAGCCGTAGTACGTGCCACTATACTCGAGCAGAATCACTACCGTGATGGGAGCGTCGCTGGGGGAGAAATTCGTGACCTGCTGCGGCTGGCCCTCGTCGAGAATGCGGAAATTCTCCCGTTTCAACCCGGTCACGAGGTTTCCGTCTTGATCGGTGACGACGGCGTCTACATTGACCAGATTCGATTGCACGGAAATGGACACCTGTGGAGGTGGAGGTTGCGGCGGGGGTGGCTGCTGCGCCGGTCCGCCGGTAGGCGGCTTGGTCGGTTCTGGCTGCTGCGGCGCCGGTGCCTGCGGGCCTTCCTGCTGAGCGACTGGGTTGCGCGCGGCGCCGGAAGCCACGGCCAAGGCAGTGACTAGACCCACCGTCAAGAGAGTGCGAAGCCAGGATTTCGAATCCATGATCTCCCCCGCTCGAGTTGGATGCCGGGTGGAGGGCTCTGGATGGTTCGTTGCAATTGAGAAAACGCCCCCTCGGACGCGGCCCGGCGGCCCGATAACCACATGATAGTATCGATTGTATTCGTTCGGTAATTCGCTTTTCATGTGTGTTGCGGAGGGTCGTTTCGTGCGGCTACTGCCAAAAATTGCTCTGTGTGTGCTTGCTATCGTACCCCCTTTGCTCGCTCAGAGCGCTCTGAGATCCACGCCACCCCAGACCCCAGCGTCGTCCTCGGCTGACATTTCCCAGGTTGCGAGTGACGCAGTCGGCTGGCTCCAAAATTTGCTCCGCATCAACACATCCAATCCTCCCGGCAACGAAATCATAGCCGCCAAATACCTGGCGACAATCCTCGAGCGCGAGGGAATCCATTCGGAGATCTACGAAAGCACGCCCGGGCGAGGGTTCCTTGTAGCGCGCCTCTCGGCGAGCGCGATGCCCGACCCTTCGCGCGCGCTGCTGCTGATGGGACACCTCGACGTGGTCGGCGTGGACAAAACGAAGTGGAAGTTGGATCCGTTCGGCGCGGTGATCGACGGCGGCTATCTCTACGGCCGCGGTGCGATTGATGACAAAGCGATGACGATTGCAAACGTCGCGGTTCTGGTGGCTTTGAAGCGTTCCGGTGTATCGCTTAGTCGTGACGTCATTCTGCTCGCCGAGGGTGATGAGGAAGCAGGCGGAGCCGAAGGCATGCAGTTTGCGGTCGAAAAGCATTGGGACAAGATTGCCGCCGGATTCGCGATCAACGAAGGTGGGCGAGTGGTCGTGAAGGACGGAAAGACTGCGTATATCGGGGTGCAAGCGAGCGAAAAGGTCAGTGTCAACGTGGACGTGATCGCGGAGGGCACCTCTGGCCACGGCTCGGTGCCGCGCCCTGATAATGCGATCGTTCACCTAGCGGCCGCCATCGCAAAAATCGGGACCTACGAGACGCCCGTTCAGTTCAACACCGTGACGCGCGCCTATTTTGAGGGTCTGGCATCGACCGAAGATGAAGAAACCGCGAAGTGGATCCGTGCCCTCGACACGCCTGACCGCGGCGAACACGCGGCGCGGTGGGTTTCCAGCGCCAATCCGATGTGGAATTCGATGCTTCGCGATACCATCGCACCGACCATGCTGCAAGCCGGAATCCGGCAAAACGTGGTGCCGTCAGAGGCGCGGGGCGTGCTGAATATTCGCTTGCTACCCGGCAATATGATCGATCCTCTGCTTGCCAAACTCACGCTGCAGGTTAACGATCCGCAGATTCGGTTTGAAGTCGAACCGAACGGGGGCGAGTCGGCACCTTCCTCCTCCTTGACATCGGATTTCTATAACGTGATCAAGCGCGTGGCCAACCAGGAATTTCCCGGTGCGCCGGTCCTGCCGTACATGTCTACGGGAGCGACCGATTCGATGTTTCTGCGTTTGCGAAGCGTGCAGGCCTACGGCCTATTGCCGTTCCCCTTGACCGAGGACGATGCGCTCCGCATGCACGCAGACAACGAGCGCATACCCATCGATTCGTTTCGCAAGGGCATCGACTTTCTCTACGCCATTGTGACAAACTTTTCGGTATCCAAGTAAGAGAGATGGGTGGGGGTCGCTCTTCAGGCCGACGGTTGTTCTAATTGATCCAGGTGTCAGGCCGGGAGGGAGGCTTGTCGCGGTGTTCGCGGACATAGACCTCAAACTTCTTGCGCAGCCGACGACGCTTCCAATCCGAGAAAAAATTCCGCGAAGTGTAAAGGAACGATCCCCGGCGCAGGTAAAGGTATCCAACCAACATCCCACCGAGGTGGCAAACGTGGCTAACGCCGTCGCCGGGTGCTGTCAGCGTGAAATAAAACTCGATCGCGCCCATGATGATGACATACACGCGCATCGGGAGCGACACGGGAAACGGAATTAGCCAGACTTGTTGGTGTGGAAACAGAATCGCCATCGCCAGCAGAATGCCGAAAATCGCGCCGGATGCGCCGATCGTGGGGCCTACGTTGAATGAGCCGATCCCGAAGCTGACCAGCAGAGCTTTCACGGCCACGTTGATGGCACCCGCGCCAATCCCGCATAGAAAGAAGTAGAAATAGAATTTGCGCGATCCCCACGTTAATTCCAGATCTCTACCAAACATCCAGAGAACGAGCAGATTGATGAGCAGGTGCCAGAGTCCAGCATGGAGGAAAATGTAGGTACCGAGCTGCCAGACGTAACCGTGAATGACAGCGTAAGGGAACAGGCCTAGGTAGCTGCGAAAGAGGGCTTCAGCCGATGGGCTGAAAGCGCCCAGGAACGTTTGGATCGTGAAGGCGGCCGCACACGCGATCAGCAAAGTTTTGATCGCGGGGGGAACCAGACCACGCCACTGGAACCGATAGCCGTAGCCGCGGGAAAAGGAGCCCACGCACGCAAGTTTAAGACCTTGCCGCGAGAGAGTCAAAGCTGTCGGGGGGTATGCGGATACGAACGGTAAAAAGGGACCACCCCCCTGGCGAGGTGAGTTTAAAACAGACTGGCATTTCTTCTTACACGTTTTAAGGAGGTGAAAAGGAAGGCTGTCCCCTACAGGCTCCAAGTCCAACTTGACCGATAGACAGTAACTATCTGTTCACTCGCAAGCGCACCTCGGTATCTCACGAACGATGTTGGGGTGCTTATTCTTCCTTTCCAACGCCTCAACGTGTTCGCAATCAACCGCCGGAGCCGCCGGTGGTGCTGGCTGATTCACGAAATCCGCATCCTGGAATCGCGTGCGGCGCATCGAGCTGTTCTTGGGCTTCCACCTTTTGGCGGTCTGGGCCCTGTCCGGCCAAACATGCTGTGGGAGTACATCAGCGAGAGTCAGGGCTAGACGAGACCGCCGGCGAGCTGCTGGAGGAGGAATCCCTCCGCGAGGCAACAGCAAATGATATGCGTCGACTCGCGGGCGGACCGGTTCGAGCACGTCGTTGAACGTGCTCAGTTACGACGGGTATGTGCCGGTCACCGAATTCCTAGAGTCCTGCCACGATCATCGACATGTAAAGCGAACTTCGTCACGAATCGTGCCACAAGAAATAATCCACTGACGATTGTTAAGATGCCAACAGGGTATATCGACCCAAAGCTGCCTTGCCTCAGTCGTCGAC